>Ga0209023_10002633_pt1 | contig 22180 bp, 22 predicted proteins | sample LakOneMetagenome_FD_187468 | JGI IMG/M metagenome (GOLD analysis project Ga0209023, IMG submission 187468) | Freshwater and sediment microbial communities from Lake Erie, Canada (SPAdes) (version 2) | ecosystem: Environmental > Aquatic > Freshwater > Lentic | place: Lake Erie, Canada...
CCATCCCGCCCGCCGTCGCGGCGGGCGCCACCGCCTCGATCCGCCATCTGAAGGCAAGCGAAGCGGAACGGCTGGGCCAGCGCGAAAAGGTGCGGCAGCTCCGCCGCAGGCTCGATCAGATCGGCATTCCCTATATGCCGAACGACAGCCACATCGTGCCCGTCATGGTGGGCGATGCGCGCAAGTGCAAATGGATCAGCGACATCCTGCTTGAGCAATATGGCATCTATCTGCAGCCGATCAATTATCCCACCGTGCCGCGCGGCACGGAGCGGCTGCGGATCACGCCCACGCCCTTGCACAGCGAGGCCGACATTGACCATCTGGTCAATGCGCTTTCCGCGCTGTGGTCGCAATGCGCACTGAGCCGGGCCGTCGCCTGAGCGGAACCTTGCGCTCCCAGTCATGACGAGGAAGCAAGACCCCCCTGCCAGACTTTGCCTTGTTGCGGGGGCCTCGAGGACTCATACTTGAACGCACACGGCGGTTTTCAATCCCCGGAGTTCGCAATCATGCACACACGCTCCCTCGATACGCTTTCGGTGTCCTGTCTCGGCCTCGGCTGCATGGGCATGTCGGAGTTCTATGGCGGCCGCGACGATGCGGAATCGATCGCCACCATCCACCGCGCCTTGGATCTCGGCGTCAATTTTCTCGACACGGCCGATATGTATGGCCCCGGCACGAATGAGGTGCTGGTGGGCCAGGCCATCAGGGGCCGCCGCGATCAGGTGGTGCTCGCCACCAAGTTCGGCAATATGAGAAGCCCCGAGGGCGCGTTCCTGGGCGTCAACGGCCAGCCCGCCTATGTCAGGCAATGCTGCGAGGACAGCCTCAAGCGCCTGGGGATCGATGTGATCGATCTCTATTATCAGCATCGCGTCGATCCCAAAGTACCCATCGAGGAAACGGTGGGCGCCATGGCGGAATTGGTGAATGAGGGAAAGGTGCGCCACCTCGGGCTTTCGGAAGCAAGCGCCGCCACCATCCGCCGCGCCCATGCGGTGCATCCCATCACGGCGCTGCAGACCGAATATTCCTTGTGGACGCGCGACGTTGAAGCGGAAATCCTCCCCACCGTGCGCGAGCTCGGCATCGGCTTCGTGGCCTATAGCCCGCTCGGCCGCGGCTTTCTCACCGGGCGGTTCAAATCAACCGATACGCTCGAGGCCGGCGACTACCGGCTGAACACGCCGCGCTTTCAGGGCGACAATCTCACGCGCAATCTCGTCCTCGTCGCGGCGGTGGAGAGGCTTGCCAAACAGAAAAGCGTGACGCCGGCGCAGCTGGCGCTCGCCTGGGTTCTGGCGCAGGGCGATGACATCGTGCCCATTCCCGGCACCAAGCGGCGCAAATATCTCGAAGAGAATATCGCCGCGGCGGAGATCACGCTCACGCCAGCGGAATTGCAACAGCTGGCGGATGCGGTGCCCAAGGGTGCCGCGGCGGGGGAACGCTATATCCCAACCTCGATGGCTGCGGTAAACAGATAGGCATGAGGCCGCCCAAATACCGCCCGTGGATCGCCGCCGCCGCATCATTCCAGATCGGCCTCAAGCCGTCCGATCCCCTGACGTGGATCGATGTCACGGAGGGCTATGCCGCCTTCATGGCGGAGAAACGCCAGCGCCTTGAAGGCCTGCCGCCGCTCTATTACCGCACGCTTCCTCAATCATTGCCCGCGCAGGAGGAGCTGCGCGATCTCATCGTGGCGCATCTTCTCGCCCAGCACGGTGAGCATTTCAGCCTGCGCGGCGGCCAATTGCACTGCGCGATTGACGGCGTCTCGCATGACATCGCGAAGGGCGAACCGATGGCCGCCATCAGCATGGCCATCGAAGAAGATTTCATGCTGCTGAAGCCGGAAGACGGCAAGGTCATCATCACCGCCGCGTCCAACGCCTACACCACCTCGGGCCGCATCGTGTCGTCGGTCGGCAATCCCATGCAATGGGCGCACGAGCATGTGCCGAAGCTCAATGACCAGCTGGGCCCGCGCGTTGACCGCGTGCTCGCCAACATCAAGCCCGGTCAGCCGGTGGAACGTTTCAACTGGGCCATCACGCCCATCGCCACGCTGTTCTTTCCCGACAGCCCGCATGAGGCCAATGTCGCGGCGGCGGGCAAGATCGCCGAAGACCTCAACCGCGATCCCTCGCACTGCGGCGCGCAATTGTGGCTCAGGGCCGAGCGGCAGATTCTGGTGTGCCTGCCCGAGACCGATGCCGTGGCCTTCTCGCTCCACACCTATTCCGATCCGCTGCAATCCCTCAGCGATGATCGCGACAGCCTCACCGCCATCGCCACACTTCTCAACGGCTACGACGAAGACCGACTGCGCTACTCCGCGATGACGGATTTACGCGCGCCTGTTCTGGCGTGGATCGAACAGCAAAGAGCCAGCACCACCGAACCCGCGTAACTCGTCTTCCCCCCGCGCCAAAGAGGGATGGCATACTTTCTCCCTCCCCGAGTTTCGGGTAGGGCCGGGGTGGGGTGGCGAGGTGGAAGATCATCCTGCCAACAACCCCACCCGTCTCGCGCTTCGCGCGATCCACCCTTCCCATGCTCGCGCATGGAGAGGGAGAAAAAAGACGCTCTGTCGAGGGGCGAGGACCTCTAAGCCGTCAGGGCTTCAGTTGAGGGTGAATACAAAATGGGCATATGATGAAACGCGTGGAAGATAACAAACGCAGGCCGCTCTCGATGCCCGAAAGTGCTGTTCAGCGCGCGCTGGTGTGGGCTGCGCTTTCGGCCGGCATCGGCAGTCTTGCGCTGGCGCTCTTCATCGATCCTGCCGCTGTGGTTCCCCTGTTCGGCTGGAACGCCGTTGGCTCGGCCTGCGTCGGATTCGTGGTGTCGGTCGCCGTGCTGATCATCATCCTGCTTCCCTACCCCGGCCCTGCGGTCGGGGGAGAGAAAAGGTAGGGCTCACGTTTGTTTGCCCTCCGCGTGAGCGGGGAAAGAAGGGGACCTGTCAGTGTAATAACGGTGTGACTCCTCCCTCCCCGAGTTTCGGGGAGGGCCGGGGTGGGGCGGCGAGGTGTGAGATCACTCTGCCGCCTCCCGGCCGTTCGCTTGGGCTCACGGCGTTCGGCGGCTTCAATCGCTCCACTGGAGCGATTGATCTGCTCCGCAGACCGCCGCCTCACCCCCACCCGTCTCGCGCTTCGCGCGATCCAGCCTCCCCATGCTTGCGCATGGAGAGGGAGAAAAAGGCCCCTTTCCTCTCCCCGCTCGCGCGGGGCGAGGACGTGTCCCTATCCAACCAGCTGCTTCACCAGCGCGTCCACCATGCGGGGCAGGTCGTAGGGGAAACGGGCGGTGATGAGGTTGCCGTCCACCACGCAGGGTTCATCCAGAACGGTGGCGCCGGCGTTGGCCAGATCGACCTGGATGTTCCACACGGCGGTGGCCTTCTTGCCGCGCAGCATGTCGGCGGAGACCATCACCCACTGGCCGTGGCAGATGGCGCAGGTGGGCTTGCCTGCCGCATGCATGGCCCTGGCAAAGTCGCGCGCGTGCTTGTCGGTGCGGAGCGCATCGGGGTTCCAGCAGCCGCCGGGCATGATCACCGCGTCATAATCCGAAACCTTGGCCTCGTCGGTATAGCGGTCGATCTTCAGCCAGCCCGCATTCTCCATCAGGCGGATCGCCAGCACATGCGTCGCGCATTGCGGCGGAAACCTCAAACCCAGGGTCGGATGAAACTCGCCGATGCGGGTTGAGACGACATGCACTTTGGCGCCATGCTCGGTCAGCCATTTCATGGCGCCGACGATCTCCACCTCTTCCACGCCATTGGTGCAGCAGATGGCGATGGTCTTGCCTTTCAGCAGGTTTGGATTGGTGGGCGGGTCAAGCAGGAAGCGGTGCAATTCGCGGTTCAGCTCGCCATCGGCCGAAATCAGCAGCTCGGTCGAGATCGATGGCACGGGCGAGGCTGTCATGAAATTCTGCATGCGCTGCAGCGTGGCGTTGGGCGCGGATGCGGGGTCGTGCGGCTTGTTCATCGGGTCCTCCACTTCATGCGTTTCTTGTGATGCAAGGCGTATATCAGGAATTGACAAGACAGGCGAGAAGGTTTGTCTTGGCGCCACCCGCAGGGAGGCGGTCAGAATGAAACTCGGCTTCAACATGCTGCTGTGGACACCCCATGTCACGGCGGCCCATGAAAAAATCCTCAAAGCCCTCAAGCAGACCGGCTACGACGGCGTTGAAATTCCGATGTTCGAGGGAACGCCCGAGCATTACGCGCGGGTGGGCGAAATGTGCGACAGGATAGGGCTCGAGCGCACCGTCGTCAGCGTCATCGGCCCCGGCGGCAAGAACCCGCTCTCCCCCGACAAGGCGCAGCAGAAGGCCGCCGGTGACTATGCCAAATGGGTGATCGACTGTTCCTCGGCACTGGGCGCTGCCACGATCGGCGGGCCGATGCATTCCGAGCATGGCTATTTCTCGGGTTCGCCCGCAACCACGGCCGAACGCAAGCGCGCCCTCTCCTTCCACCGCCGCGCCGGGGACTATGCGGCGAAGAAGAACGTGCGCTTTTCGCTCGAAGCGCTGAACCGTTTTGAAAGCTATTTCATCACCACCATGAAGGATCTGGCGGAGTATCTCGATGAGGTCGACCATCCCGCCATCAAGGGCATGTATGATACCTTCCACTCCAACATCGAGGAGAAGGATCCGGTCGCGGCGGTGAAAGACATCAAGCGGCATATGATCCATGTGCATATTTCCGAAAATGACAGGGGCACGCCGGGCAAGGGCCATGTGCCGTGGGCGCAAACCTACAAGGCGCTCAGGGCTGCCAAATATGATGGCTGGCTCACCATCGAGGCGTTCGGCAGCTCCATGCCGGCACTCGCCGCCGCCACGCGTGTGTGGCGCGATTTCTTCCCCAATCCGGAAGAAGTCTACAAGCTCGGCTACAGGAATATGAAGCAGGGCTGGGCCAAGGCGAAATAGCTATGGGGTTCGTCTATGTGATCGGCACCTGCGACACCAAGGGCGCCGAACTCGCCTATGCGGCAGAGCGCGTGCGCGCGTCGGGGGCAAAGGCCGTGGTGGTGGATATTTCCACCACGCCATCTCCCGGCGGTGCCGATATCTCCCCGCAAGAAATCGCTGAGAGCCACCCTCAAGGCTCGTCCGCCGTGCTGGGCCTCCGTGATCGCGGGCAAGCGGTGGCCGCCATGGGCGAGGCGCTCACCCGCTGGCTGGTGACGCGGCGCGACATCGGCGCGGTGCTGGGGCTGGGCGGCGGCGGAAATACCTCGATTGTCACCGCGGCCATGCGGGCGCTGCCCATCGGCGTGCCCAAGCTCATGGTCTCCACCATGGCGTCGGGCAATGTCGCGCCCTATATCGGCCCCACCGACATTGCGATGATGCACGCCGTGGCCGATGTGGCGGGGCTCAATGCGATCACCAGAAAGGTGATCGGCAATGCCGCTCATGCGGCGGCGGGCATGGCGCTCAATGCCGTGCCCGAGGTGCATGACGGAAAGCGCGCCGTGGGCCTCACCATGTTTGGGGTCACCACTGAGGCCGTCACGCAGATCCGTGCGCGCATCGAAGATGATTGGGAATGTTTCGTCTTTCACGCCACCGGCACGGGCGGACAATGTTTCGAGAAGCTCATTGATTCGCATCTCCTCTCCGCCGCACTCGACATCACGACAACGGAAGTGGCCGATCATCTCTTCGGCGGTGTTCTTCCGTGTACGGATGACCGTTTCGGCGCGGTGATCCGGAGCCTCATTCCCTATGTGGGCTCGCTCGGCGCCTGTGACATGGTGAATTTCGGCCCGCGCGAGACGGTGCCCGCCACCTACGCAGAACGTCAGTTCTATATCCACAATCCCCAGGTGACGCTGATGCGCACCACGCTGCAAGAAAACCGCGCCATCGGCGCATGGATCGTCGAGCGGCTGAACCGCATGGAAGGCCCGGTGCGCTTCCTGCTGCCGCTTCGCGGCGTCTCGGCAATCGATGCGGCGGGCAAGCCTTTCCACGATCCTGCCGCTGATGCCGCGCTGTTCGATGCGGTGCGGAAGGGCTGGAAGCCCGCCGCCAACCGCCGCCTCATCGAGATTGACGCCCACATCAACGATGCGGCCTTCGCCGATGCCGCCGTATCCGCCTTCACCGAGATTGCGCAGTAAGGAGCACCCATGGCCCGCGCCTATTCCAGCATCATTCTCAAGGCCCCTGTCGAAACCGTGTGGAGCCTGATCCGCGATTTCAACGGCCTGCCCTCCTGGGCGCCGCCCATCGCGCGCTCCAAGATCGAAAACGGACTCGACCCGGATGTGGTCGGCTGCGTGCGCTCCTTCTACACCCACGACGGCAGCCATATCCGCGAGCGGCTTCTGGCGCTTGACGATGCGCGGCGCACTTTCACCTATAATTTCGAGAAGCCCGCCTTCCCGGTGCGAAACTACGTCGCCACGCTGAGGCTTTATCCCGTCACCCATAGCGATCAGACCTTCGCCGAATGGGAAGCAAGTTTCGATGAAGGGCCGGGCGATGAAGGCAAATACGAGAAGATCATCTCAAAGGAAGTCTTCGCCACCAATTTCAAAAATCTCGCCGCCATCATCGCCAGGACGAAACCGGAAAGCCCCTTGGGCGCCGAGCGCTGGAAGGGCGGCCAGCCCAACAAGGTGTGGACATCGCGCGCCCTCAAGGTTCCCGTCGAAAAGGTCTGGGAGGTGATGCGCGATTTTGCCGGCATGGGCGGCTGGCATGACGAAATCACCAAGATGCACATGCTGAAGCGCGCCCGCTCCGACAAGGTGAGCGGCGTGCGCGATTTCATGTTCGGCACGGGCCATCTCAACGAAGAGCTGCTGCATCTCTCCGATCTCGAGCGCAGCTTCTCCTACCGCATCACCAAATGCGACATGCCGTGGATCAATTATGTGTCGGGTGCCAGGCTGTGGAAGGTGACGGCTGATAATTCCACCTTCGGCGTGTGGACCGGCGACTGGACGGCCAGCGCGCTTGATGACCTCGTGCTCATTCCGCGCACGGAGCAAAATGTCTACCAGCGCGCCTTCGCCACGCTGGAGAAGCGGCTGAAGGGGAAGTAAAACATTGACCTGTCACCCCGGCGAAAGCCGGGGCACATGGCAAGGCTGGATTCCGGCCTTCGCCGGAAAGACAGGTTGTGGGCCGAATGCAACCCTTTCAATCCGTATGGAACACGTTTTCCATATCGGCCCACCACTCGCCTTCCTTGCGCGTTTCAAACGGCACCTGCATCGGATCGGTGATCACCCACCAGTCGCGCATGCGCGGAACCTCGGCCATCTTGGCCATGTCGGCGGCGAAATCGCTGCCGTGATATTCCCAATAGGCGAAGAGGATATTCTCCGGCTCTTTCAGGAAGATCGTGTAGTTGCGGATGTTGCTGTCGGCGATGGCCTTCAGCACTTCGGGCCACACCGCCGCGTGGATGCGCTTGTATTCGGCGATCACCTCTGGCTTGAGGCCAATCACGCGGCCCATTCTCTGCATCAAGTTTCCCTCAATAGGTGGCGCGGCCGCCCGACACGTCGAAGACGGCGCCGGTGGAGAAAGAGCATTCCTCGCTCGCCAGCCAGCACACGAGGCTTGCCACCTCATCCACTGTACCGAAGCGACTCTTGGGGATTTTCGACAGCATGAAATCGATATGCGTCTGCGGCATCTGGTCGAAAATCGGCGTGCGCACGGCGGCTGGAGTCACCGAATTGACGGTAATATTCGTCTTGGCCAGTTCCTTGGCCAGTGATTTGGTGAAGCCGATCACCGCCGCCTTGGAGGCGGAATAGGCCGACGCATTGGGGTTGCCTTCCTTGCCGGCGATCGAGGCGATGTTGACGATGCGGCCATAGTTCTGCGCCGTCATCAGCGGGACCACGGCGCGGTTGGTATAGAAGGTGCCATTGAGGTTGATCGCCATTACCTGCGCCCAGCCGTCGAGCGGAAACTCCGCCACCGGCACGGTGGGGCCGGTGATGCCGGCACTGTTCACCAGAATGTCGATGCCGCCGATCTCCTTCACCGTCTGCGCCACGGCCGCCTCAACCGAGGCATAGCTTGAAATGTCGGTCTTGATGCCGCCGGCCACATCCCACACGGCCACCTTGCCGCCTTCCGCCGCGATGCGTTTCGCAACCGCTTCGCCAATGCCGGACAGGCCGCCTGTCACGACCGCGCGCCTTCCTTGAAATCTCATGGTTTGATCTTCCAGCTATTCATCCGTGCCAATGTATCGGGGAATGACACGATTCCGGCATCGGACCCAAGCCCCGTGGCGACAAGCCCGGCGGAGGCCTGCGCGAAGCGGAGCGAGGTTTCCACATCCATTTTGTGATGAAGGGCGGTGATGAAGCCCGCGTCAAAGGCGTCACCACAGCCCGTCGTATCGACAACCTTGATCTCATAGGCCCTGGAGGTGAGCCTGGTGCCGTCCTGATGCGCGTAATAGGCGCCATCGCCGCCCAGCGTGAAGACGCAACAGCGCGCGCCCTTGTCGAGATAGAATTTGGCGCAGTCCTCGGCCGTCGCCTGACCCGACATGTCCTTCGCCTCTTCGATCGAGGGCATGAAATAATCGATATAGGGGAGGAGCGGCGCCACGATGCCGATGGTTTCGGCACTCGCGGCGATCAGGTCAAAGGTCACCGTGCGGCCGCGCCGCTTTGCCTCTTTCAGCAGCGTCACGGAGGCCGGGCCATCGAGCTTTTTCAACAGGCCCGTGCCGCCCAGATGAATGATCGGCGCATCAAACACCCGGTCATACATCTCCGGCGGCACGTCGAAATGATCGGAAGCACCCCTCACATGCAGCGCCGGGCGGTCGCCATTGGGCCTCACATTCAGGATGGTGGCGGAGGTCGGAACGCCCTTGATGCGCTGCATGGCCGAAACATCGATGCCATGTTTTTCCAGCGTCAGCAGAACCCAGTCGGCCTTTTCATCATCGCCAACCGCGCCAACGGCCAGGCTCTTGAGGCCGAGCTTCGCGGTATCGACAACCGTGCCGCCCGCCGTTCCCGCCACGGTGAGCCTGATCTCTTCGATGAAATCCACATTGCCGCGATCGGGAATGCGGGTGACCGGCCGCCCCAGCACATCGAGGATATAAAGGCCGATCACCGAAACATCGTGACGCATGATTATTTTCCGGCGCGGCCGCGAACCGTGATGATGCCGGCCAGAACCACGGCGATCCCCGCCACCCACCACACGAAGGGCTGCGCGTAGAAGGGCGGCGTGTTGAGCTGGATCTTGCCCGCCATGGTGTTGGGGTCGGGCGGTTTCAGGAAAAACACACCATAGAGATAGGCGGCGCAGATCGAGACAAGGATGGTGATGCAGAAGATCATCGCCACCACCATGGCAACGGTCACCACCGTGCTCACCTTCACGCCGGGCCGGGCCAGCGGCAGGAGGTTGTTGACGAGGCCCGCCAGCACGACAAGGCCGCCGCCGATCGCATAAAGCGTCAGGCTGAAGGGCTGGAAGATCAGGATCAGCGCAAACAGCCCGAGGCCAATGATCGCAAATTCGAGGCGAAGCGCGCCCTTGGGGCTCATGCCGGTTTGCGGTTCAAGACTCACTGGCGCACCGCCTTTCCGTCTTCGCCGAAGAAATGGGTTTGCCGCGGATCGGGGCGGAGATGCAGGGTCTCGCCGGTCTTCACCCGCTTATCGCGCGGCACCACCACGCGGATATCGCCGCCATCGGAGGTGCGGGCATGGATCAGGGTCTCGGCACCCATCGGCTCGACCAGTTCGGCCTGGGCGGCAATGGTATCGCCCGCCTGTTCCGAAACGGCAGTGAAGGCGCGCGGGCGGATGCCGATCTTCACCTTCGATGGCTTCAAGCCTTCGACCGCCGGGTTGGCGGCGATCTCGAGTCCCCTCCCCGCCAGAGCGACCTTGGCCACGCCCCCTTTGAAGCTTGAGAAATCGGCGTCGAGCAGATTCATTTGCGGCGTGCCGATGAAGCTCGCCACGAACACATTGGCGGGCTTGGCGAACACCTCATGCGGCGTTCCCACCTGTTCGATCATGCCGTCCTTCATGATGGCGATGCGGTTCGCCATGGTCAGCGCCTCAAGCTGGTCATGCGTCACGATCACCGTGGCCTTGGAGAGGCCCTGCAGCACTTCCTTGATCTGGCCGCGCATGGAATGGCGGAGTTCCACGTCGAGGCGCGACAGCGGCTCGTCGAAGAGGAAGCAGTTGGGATCGCGCACGATGGCGCGGGCCACCGCGAGGCGCTGCTTTTCGCCTTCCGAAATGTGGCTGGGCATGCGGTTCATCACGGTGTCGAGATGCATGATCTTCGCCACCTTCATCACCCGCTTGTCCATCTCGTCCCGGGAGAGGCCCTCGTAGTGCAGCGGCATGGCGATGTTCTGCCCGACCGTGAGTGCTGGATAGAGCGCATAGAACTGGAACACCATGGCGATGTCGCGCTTCTCCGGCGGAAGATTGTTCATCTCCTTGCCGGCGATGATGACATCGCCCGTGGTGGCGCGCTCAAGCCCTGCGATCATGCGCAGCGTCGTCGTCTTGCCGCAGCCCGATGGCCCCAGCAGGCAGACCACCTCGCCCGGCTTCACCGACAGCGAGGCATCGCGCACGGCGGTGAAGTCGCCGAACTTCTTGGTGACGTTCCTGATCTCGATGGTTGACATGCCTAGCGCTTCACTGTGCCGAAGGTGACGCCGCGCAGCAGATGGTTCTGCAGGAAGAACGTCACGAGGAAAACGGGAATGAGAAAGAGGGTTTCGATGGCGGCCAGCAGCGTCCAGTCGGTGCCGCGCCCGCCCGAGGCCACCGCCTGGTTCATGGCCACCGGCACGGTGCGCGTGTCGGGTCCGGAAAGCAGAAGCGCAAAGAGGAACTCGTTCCAGGTGAGGATCAGGCCGAACACGAAAGTGGCGGCAAGTCCGGGGATCACCTGCGGCAGGCATATCTTGAAGAACACCTTCATGCCAGATGATCCGTCAATGCGCGCCGCGTCCTCGACGTCGAGCGAGAGCTCGTCGAAGAAGCTCTTCATCATCCAGATGGTGAAGGCGAGGTTGAAGGCGGTGTAGAGCAATATGATGCCGGTGTAGGAGCCCGAGAGCCCCACGACGCGGAACATCAGGATGATCGGAATGATGACCACGATGGCCGGCAGCATGCGCGTCGTCAGGATGATGAAGAGATAGGTGTCATTGCCTTTCAGCGGATAGCGCGAGAAGCCGAAGGCGGCGAGCGTGCCGATGGCCAGCGCCAGGAGCACCGACACGGTGGCGATCACGATGGAATTGAAGAAGTAGCGGTCAAAGCCCGTCGCTTCCGGGGGGCCGCCCGCCGTCATCGAGCGCTCGAACACCGAACTGAAATTTTCCAGGGTCGGGGTGAACACGAACTGGTCGGGAATCAGGCCGAAGAACGAGGTCGGCACCAGGGTGGGCGGCACGTTGAGCGCCGCGTCCTGGGGTTTGAGCGAGGTGAAGATGATGAACAGCACCGGCAGGAAGTAGATCAGCGACACGATGGCGACGATCAGCGTGCGGCCCCAGCCCGCCTCGCCCACGCCATTGGCCTTGCGGAACCCGAGGGTCTGCCAGAGGGAAACGGAATCAGCCATGGTCAGTCTCCTTGGCTCCGGCGGTTGGCCAGATAGAGGTAGAGGTTGGTGAGCACGATCACCATGAACAGCATGAGATAGGAGATCGCGGCCCCTTCCGATGTCTTGTTCTGTTCATTGGCGATGCGGATGAGGTGGTAGGAAATGGTCAGCGTGTCATTGCCGCCCTTGGTGAGCAGGATGACGAGATCGGCCAGCTTGAACGCCTCGATGGTGCGGAACAGGAGCGCCAGCATCAGCAGGCCGCGGATATAGGGGAAGGTGATGGTCCAGAACTGCCGCCACTTCGACACGCGGTCGATGGCCGCCGCCTCATAGAGATATTTGGGCACCGAAACCAAACCCGCCAGCACCAGCAGCATGACGAAGGGCGACCACATCCAGGCATCGGCGAAGACGATTCCCGCCACGGCGCCCGCCTTGTCATCCATCAGGATATACTGGCCGCCGGTGATCGCGTTCATCACATAGCTCAGGATGCCGAAAGTCGGATCGTAATAGTAAGTAAAGAACACGCCCGAGGCCACGACCGAGAGCATCATCGGCGTCAGCACGAGGATCAGCAGATATTTGCGCAAGGGGAACTGCTTGGCGAACAGCATGGCCAAAAGAAAGCCGACGATCATCTGCGCCGCCACGGTGAAGACGACGAACATGCCGGTGTTGATGAGGGCATGCCAGTTGGCGGGGGCCGCCAGATCATTGGTCAGGGCCTTCACATAATTGGCGAGGCCCACGAAACGGATCGACTGCTGGTTCGACTGATAGGCGAAAAAGGAAAGGCCCAGCGACCACAGCAGCGGAAAAATGTTCATGACGAAGAGGACGGCGATGGCCGGCGCCACCAGCAGGCCGCCGAAATATTTGCGGCGGTAGGCATTCATCGCAAAGGCCGCGGCAACGAGTGCCGCCATGATGCCGACGATCCAGAACGAGACATGCGCCGGCAGCGCAGCAATCGCCAGCGCCGATATGACCAGCCCGGCGGCAATGGCGAGGCGCCAGTTGTCGGGAGCGAGGCTGGTGAAAGCCGGCCGGTCAGCAGTCGCTGTCATCGCAGTCATCGGTGCAAGTTTTCCCGCGCAAGTGAGGGGCAAGAAGGCGCGGGGGAAAGGCAATCCCCCCGCGCCCCGTGGGTTCCGGTGTTACTGGATCAGGCCGGCGTTCTTCAGCAGGTCCTGCTGGAACTTGGCGATGTTATCCAGGGTGGTCTTGGCGTCCTGCTTGCCGGTGATGGCAAGGTCGAACTGGTCCTGCTGCTGGGTGAGCAGTTCAAAGAACTGCGGCACGTGCCACACGTCCTTCTGCCAATCCAGCGAGCTGGCCCAGGCGCGGTTCCACGGACGGTAGGTCACATATTTCGGATCCGTGTACACAGCCTTGACAGCCGACTGGCCGCCGCCCGCCGCGAACTGGTTCTGAATGGCGGGCGAGAGCCACCATTTCACGAAGTCCATGGCTTCCTTGTTCTGGAGATCCGTGTTCCAGGTCATCAGAACGAAGGGCTGGCCGCCGAGGTTGTTCCAGCGGATGATCTTGCCGTCCGCGCCTTTCAGGCCCGGCGCCATGCCGAACACCAGCTTGTCGGAAACCTTGGAGGACTTGGGATCGAGCGAGGCTTCGCCGAGGCCGATCCAGTCCACGTTCATGGCAACCTTGCCTTCACGGAACAGTTCGTCCGACTTGAAGATGTCCATGGTGCCCGTCTTGGCGACAGGCGGCATGTACTGGATCAGGCGCAGATAGTTGTCGAGCGCCTTCACCGCTTCCGCCGAGTTCACCACGCCTTCGGCCTGGCCGGTCGGGATCTTGGTTTCATCCCAGATGTTGCCGCCATACTGCCAGACGAAGCCGTTGATCTGCATGGACGAGAAGTCGTAGCCCTTGCCGGCCTGATAGGCGATTCCGTAGAAATCGTCATCCAGCGGCTTGCCGGCCAGCATGTCGCCCTTCTTGCGCTGGAAGAACTGCCCGATGTGCTCGAACAGTCCCCAGTCGATGTTGTCCATTTCTTCGCCGGTGCAGGGAAGCTTCTCGTTGAACTTCGCCTTGAAGGCCGCCTGCTCGCCTTCATCGCAGAGAACGTCCTTGCGGCCATAGGTCACGAGCACGTCGGGGAACTGCGGGAAGCCGTAGATGTTGGCGGAGGTGTAGGGATAGGTCGAATAGGCGTTGTAGAAGGCGGGGTGAATGTCGGCCATGGTGGCCTTCAATACCGGGTCGGCGTCGATATAGTCATTCACCTTGCGGAAATAGCCGCCTTCCACGAAAGCGCCGAGCCACTGCGAGTCGGCCACCGACATGTTGTACTTCTGCTCGCCCGAGGTGAGCGAGGCATTCACGCGGGTGTAGAAATCAGGCCACGGAATGAAGTCGACGTCGAGTATCACCTTGTTGCCCGAGGGCGCCTTGTACTGCTCGTCGAAGAACTTCTTCATGATGCGGGTGGGCGGCCAGTCCGGCACGGCCATGCGCAGCGTCACGTCTTCGGCGAAGGCAAAGCTTGCGCCCCCCGCCATCAGCACGCTGGCGAGGCTCAATGCCCCCGTCAGCCCCTTCAGTCTTGTCATCGCGGTCATCTTAGGTTTCCTCCCATTGTCAACCGGATTGCTTCAGCCAGCAGGCGGTCAGGACAGAGCCAGACCGTCCGCCGCGCGGAAGATGTGTATATTCTTGTTTTCGATCACGATCGGAAGCGCGTCGCCGGGTTTCATCGACAGGGCGGCCGCTTCCGGCACCACCATGCGAAGGGTTTCACCGCCGGCATCCACCGAAACGATGGTGATGTCGCCCAGCGGTTCCAACAGATGAATCTTCGCGGAAATGCCCGCCTCGCCCTTGGCCGCCGGGCGAAGGTCGCTCGGCCTGATGCCGATCAGCGCCGCTTCGCCTGCCTTGGCCTTTTTGGGCCCGCGGCCCGGCACCAGATTGCCGAGCGGCGTGTCGTAGGATTTTCCGTCCTTCGCCGTCTTCGCTGCGAGGATGTTCATGTGCGGCGAGCCGATCTTGCCGCCCACATAGGTGTCGGCGGGATTTTCGTAGAGTTCGTCCGGCGTGCCGCATTGCACGACATGGCCGTCGCGCATCACGGCGATTTCCTCGCCCATCGACAGCGCCTCGAGTTCATCAGGCGTGGCGTAGACAATCGTCATGCCGAACTGGCGGTGCAGGCGCTTCAATTCGGCGCGCATGTCGTGGCGCAGCTTGGCGTCGAGATTGGTGAGCGGTTCGTCAAGCAGCAGAATCTTGGGATGGCGGATCAGCGAGCGGCCCAGCGCCACGCGCTGCTGTTCGCCGCCCGACAATGTGTTGGGCTTTCTCTCCAAGCGGTGCGACAGCTTCAGCATCGCCGCCGTTTCCTTGACGCGTTTGTCGATCTCCTCGCGCCCCGCCTTCTCCTGGCGCAGCGGATAGGCGAAGTTTTCATAGACGGTCAGATGCGGATAAAGCGCAAAGGACTGGAACACCATGGATACGCCGCGCCCGGTGATGGGTGCGTCCGTCATGTCGGCGCCGGCAATCTGCAGCGATCCTGAATCGGGCTTCACCAGCCCCGCGATCGTGCGCAGCGCCGTGGTCTTGCCGACCGAGCTTGGCCCGAAGAGAACGAAGAAACGGCCTTCCTTCACATCGAAGGAGAGGTTGTCCAGCGCGCGCACTTTTCCATAGGCCTTGCTGATGCCGGAAAGACGCAATGCGAGCTTGTCGTTTCCTGTCATTCCCATTCCCTGTTGTGTCCCGGCCTTTGCGGCTCTTGGAGGATGCAACCTATCTGCTCCCTCAGGATTTGCAAGACGCCTTGCATCGGAAATCACGCGATTTCCTGCCCAAAGAATGAGCAGTTGCGCATGTCACGCGGCGATGTTTTCCCACTGTTTGGTGCGCGCCGATTTGAGCACCGCATCGGTCACCCGGTCGGTCGCCAGCGCATCGCGGAAGGTCGGCGCGGCGGGCTTTCCCTTGCCCAGCGCGTCAAGGAAATCCGCCGCCTGATGAATGAAGGTGTGCTCATAGCCGATCTGCAATCCCGGCACCCACCATTTGCCCATATAGGGATGATCGCCATCGGTAATGTGCAGGGACCGCCAGCCGCGCACCCGGCCCTCGTCGCGGTGATCGAAATATTGCAGGCGGTGGAGATCATGCAGGTCCCAGAAGATCGAGGCATGTTCGCCGTTGATCTCGAGGGTATAGAGCGCCTTGTGGCCGCGGGCGTAACGCGTGGCCTCGAAGGTCGCCAGCGAGCCGTTGTGGAAGCGCGCCAGGAACAGGCTCGCATCATCAATGCCCACCTTCTCGGTCTTGCCGGTTAGCGTGTGGTGGCGTTCCTTGATGAAGGTTTCGGTCATGCCCGACACGGTGTCGATCGAGCCGTTCAGCCACATGGCGGTGTCGATGCAATGGGCGAGCAGATCGCCGGTCACGCCGCTGCCCGCCACGCCCACATCGAGGCGCCACAAACCAGCACCGCCCTGCGGCAGGTCTTTCGAGATCGTCCAGTCCTGCAGGAACTTGGCGCGGTAGTGGAAAATCTTGCCGAGCTTTCCTTCATCGATCAGCTGCTTCGCCAGCATCACGGCGGGAACGCGGCGGTAGTTATACCACACCATGTTCGGCACCTTGGCCTTCTCAACCGCCTCCACCATCTTTTCGGATTCAGCGGCGTTGCGCCCCAAGGGCTTTTCGCACATCACCATCTTGCCGGCCTTTGCCGCGGCGATGGCGATTTCCATGTGCGTGTCGTTGGGGCTGGCAATGTCGATCAGATCAATGTCCTTGCGCTCGACCAGCTTCTTCCAGTCGGTCTCGCTCGATTCATAACCCCATTGTTCGGCGAAGGCTGAAGCCTTGGCCGCATCGCGGGCGCAGATCGCCTTCAGCACCGGCTTATAGGGAAGATCGAAGAAATGGCCGACCTGCGAGAAGGCATTGGAATGGGTGCGGCCCATGAAGCCATAGCCCACCATGCCGATGTTCAGCGGTTTCTTCGCCATCTCAGGCCACCCATCCATGCTTGTCGCGCACCTTGATCATGGTGGCGAGAATATCGTTCCAGGTTTTCTGCTGCATCATGATCTCGTTGGGGAACATGCAGCCATCCCAGCAGATGTGGCGGAAGGCCTTCACCAACTCGCCATTGCCGTCGCGCAGCCACATGCCGGCGTGCTTCGGGATATCGAGCTTGCCGTTCTTGTCGGTCACCATGCAGTGGCGGCCGGTCTTGTCGTGATAGCCCAGGCCCTTCACCGTGCCGTCATTCTGCGCCACGTGGAAATCGATGGTCCAGGGCCTCAGCGCATCGGTCATCTTCTTCAGCGCCGCGTCGAGCGTCGTCTTGCTCTTCCAGTCGAACTTGGCGGGCAGCAGGCGCGATTTCGGCGCGTTGTAGCCCATGGTGTAAAGCAGCGTGTGCGCCATGTCGGCCTGGAAGCCGATGGTCTGCGGGCGGTCCGTCTCCTCGAGCGTATTGATCATGTCCTTCCAGGAATGCATGCCGCCCCAGCAGATCTCGCCCTCGCAGGCGAGGCGCTCGCCATAGTCGGCGGCCACACTGCAGGCTTCGCGGAAGGTCTTGGCGATCTTCTTGGTGTTGCCTGCCGGGTCCTTGGCCCAGTCGGCGGGGCTCGAAGCGGAGTCGATGCGGATCACACCATAATGGCGCACGCCCGCCTCGCGCAGCGCCTTGCCGAGCTCGCAGGATTTTTTCACATTGGCCACGAATTTCTTGCGGTCGGCGGGTGAACCCATGGCGGAACCGCCGCCCACCGGCGGCCAGACCGGCGCCACGATCGAGCCGATCACAAGGCCCCGCGCCGCCACCTTGTCGGCCAGCGCCTTTGCCTCATCGGCGGAGAAATCGATATTGGTGTGAGGTGCGGCATGGAAGATGTCGATGCCATCGAATTTGACGCCGTTGACCTCGGCCTTGGCCGTCAGGTCGATCATCGTGTCGAGATCGATGGGCGGCTCGGAATCACTGCCCTTGCCCACAAGGCCCGGCCACATCGCATTGTGAAGCTTGGGAAAATTGTTGCTTGCCGGCATCGCGCACTCCCATGAAATCCGTCTTTTCTTTTGACGATAGGACGGAATCGGGCTTGCTGTCCAGAACTGTTATATTAGTATGACAGATATGGGCTATGATCTCACCCAGGCCAAACTCGACCGCGCGCGCCCCCTGCGCGAGCAGATCTATCCGATGGTGAAGACGCTCATTCTCTCCGGCGTCATCCGCCCCGGCGAGGCCATCGACGAAAAGGAAATCGCCGCCCAGCTTCAGGTCTCGCGCACGCCGGTGCGCGAGGCGGTAAAGAAACTCTCGGATGAGCATCTGGTGGATGTGATCGCGCAATCCGCCACCCGCGCGGCCAGGATCGACCGCAAGGAAATCCACCAGTCCTTCCTGATCCGCAGGGCTTTGGAAATGGAAAGCGCGGCGCAGGCTGCCACCCGCATGAATCAGGATCACGCCGATCATCTCTCCGACATCTTGACGCTTCACGCGCGCGCGCTGGAGCGCCGCCACTACGCCGAAGCCATCGAGCGCGACGACCAGTTCCACCACACCATCTCGGCCATCAGCGACCTGCCCCGGCTGTGGAACGCCATCGAAGTCTCCAAGGCCCAGCTCGACCGCTGCCGCCATCTGATGCTGCCGCGCGCCGGCCAGGCGGAGGCCACGCTCGAGCAGCACCGCGAAATCATCCGTGCACTGAATAGCCGCGACCCCGAAAAAGCCCGCGACGCGATGCGCAGCCACCTCGAAGCCGCCTACCGCAGCACCGAAGCCGTGCTGGACGGCCCGGGGCTGGGGTGAAGGTTTCTTTCTTCTCCCTCTCCATGCGCAAGCATGGGGAGGGTGGATCGCGCGAAGCGCGAGACGGGTGGGGGTGAGGGGCGTCTTGCGAAATGGTCCAGTGGACCATTTCGAGCCCCGAACGCCGCGAGCCCGAGCGAGCGGCCGGGTGTATGCAGAATGCTGTCACACCCCGCCACCCCACCCCGGCCCTCCCCGAAACTCGGGGAGGGAGAAGTTAGGTGATGCTTCTCCCGCAAGGGGAGAAGGGCTACACAGCAACATCGCCCAACCGGATGGCCCTCATGAAAACCAAGAAGCTCATCAATGATCCGCTCAACATCATCACGGAAATGCTGGACGGCATCGTGGCCGCGCATCCCAAGCATCTGAAACAGGTCGAGGGCGAACCGCGCGCCATCGTGGCGGTCAATGGCCCGCGCAAGGGCAAGGTCGGGCTCGTCGTCGGCGGCGGATCGGGGCATGAGCCGATGTTTCTCAACTATGTCGGCAAGGGACTCGCGGATGCCTGTGCTGTGGGCAATGTCTTTGCCTCGCCGCCGCCTGATCCGGCGGTGGCCTGCGCCAAAGCCGCGAGCGGAGGTGCCGGCGTCATCTTCATGTATGGCAATTACGCCGGCGACGTCATGAACTTCGACATGGCGGCGGAAATGGCTGCGATGGACGATATCGAAGTCCGCACCGTGCTCACGACCGATGATGTCGCCTCAGCCCCCATCGGCAAGAAAGCCACGCGGCGCGGGGTGGCGGGAAACTTCTTCGTGTTCAAGATCACCGGTGCCGCCTGCGACACCATGCTTTCGCTCGATGAGTGCGAGCGGATCGCGCGCAAGGCCAATGACCACACCTATACGATGGGCCTGGCGCTCGGCCCCTGCTCGCTGCCGCACACGCTCAAGCCCAATTTCGAGATCGGCGAAGATGAAATGGAAATCGGCATGGGCATCCATGGCGAGCCCGGCGTCAGCCGTGAAAAACTGCAATCGGCCGATAAGGTGACAGACCGCATCCTCGACACGATCTTTGCCGAGATGAAGCCGAAGCGTGGCGACCGCGTGGCGGTGCTGGTCAATTCGCTGGGGTCCACATCGATGATGGAGCTTTATCTCCTCAACCGCCGCGTCCATCAGCGGCTGGAGAAGGAGGGCATCGCCACCCACGCCACATGGGTTGGCAATTACTGCACCTCGCTTGAAATGGCGGGCGCGTCGATCACGCTCTTGCATCTCGATGACGAACTGCAGCGCCTGCTCGATCATCCCTGCGACACGCCGGCCTTGCGGGTGGTGTGAGATGAGCGGTCTTTCCACGCAGGATATCGTCACCCTCTTCAATCACATCGCCTCGGCGATCGAGGCCCAGAAAGATCATCTCTCGGCGCTTGATGGCGTCATCGGCGATGCCGACCACGGCATCACCATGGCGATGGGCTTCAATGCCGTCACCGCAGCGCTGGCCGCCACGCCGCCCCCTGATCCCACCTCAGCCTTCAACACGGCAGCCAAGGCGTTTCTCAATGCGGTCGGTGCCTCCTCGGGGCCGCTTTATGCCACGGCCTTCATGCGCGCCGCGGCAGCGGTCAAGGGCAAGGCCACGCTCGACAGGGACGCGCTCGTCGATGTTCTCTCCGCCATGGCCAAGGGCATGCAGGATCGCGGCAAGGCCGAGCGCGGCGAGAAGACCATGATGGACGCCTGGCTTCCCGCCGCCGATGCGGCGCGCGAGGCGCTGGCCAAAGGCGAAAATGCCGCCCAATGTTTCGCCGCCGCTGTTGCGGCCGGTGAAGCGGGGGCCGAGGCCACCAAGAACATGATCGCCTCCAAGGGCCGCTCGTCGCGGCTGGGCGAGCGCTCGCTCGGCCACATGGACCCGGGTGCCGCCTCCGCCGTCATAATCCTCAAGGAGATGGAGAAGGCCGCGGCGGGGGTGTGACTTCCGCGCGCCATTGCGGCAGCAGTTCCAGCCATTTCAGCACCGAGAGCGTGGCGGCCAGCATGTGCAGGCTCTCGAGCTTTTCGGCACCGAGCGCCGCCTGTTCGATGGCCTGCTTCAACGGCGCGGGATCGAAGAGTTCCAGCGCCACGCCCGCCATGCGATCGGCGAGCGCCAGCAGCATGGCGCGGTTTTCAGCGAAGCCCTTGTAGAAGAGGCTGTTGAACGGCGTCTTCGAGGCGCGGTTCAATATCTCCTCCGGCACGATCCCTTGCATCGCATCAGCCAGAAGCGGTTTCTGCCGCGCCGGGTCCTGCCCGTGCTTCAGGCGGATGGCGGCCGCGAGGCTCGCGGCGTCAGGATCGAGAAACGGATGAACAAGCGCGATGCCCAGCGGCGCCGCCAGTTCGCGCGCGATCCAGCGTGTTTCGGCATTGCGCAGATTGGCGGCGAGTTGCGATTGTAACGAGGGGCGCGTGCCGCCGTGAAAGGCCGCCGCCGCTTCGCGCGCCCGGTCATTCCAGTCCAGCCGCCGTGCCGCGTTGGGGCGGAGCCATGATGGCTTTTTGAATCGCGGATGCCGCCCGGCGAAAAAGGCGACCTTCGCAGTCAGCAACGGCTCAATGCCGAAGGGCCACAGCGCCGTCATCAATCCCCGGTGCCGCGCCTCGCTTTCGGCCTTCGCCGCGCGCCATGCGGCAATCGCGCGGCCCTGCCCCAGATATCCGGCGATCTGATAAGGTCCGGCGGCCAGCGTTTCGTCAGCGCCATGGCCGGTGAGGATTTTGGTAATGCCTGCATCCCTCGCGGCCTTGAGCAGCGCCATGTCGGTGCCAATGCGGAACAGCCAGGGCAGCGGTTCGGCATGCGGCCTCACATCCCTGAAGCAGGAGAAATCGGCGAGGTTTCCGGCCTCGATCATCCGTATACGGAGATTCTGGTGCCGCACCATTTCGGCATAGCGCCGCTCGCCGCTGAGCGCGCCCTCGGGAAACACCAGCGCCAGCCCGTCGACCGCGCGCGCCTCCGCCGCCAGAAGGGCGACGCTGGAGGAATCCATGCCGCCCGAGACATGCACGCCCCAATGATCCGCAGCCTCGCGCGCCACGGCCTTGCGCAAGGCGTCGCGAAAGCGCTGCGGCGCATCTTCGGCGCGGCCTGCATCGGTTGCGGCAATCGCCGCCGCCCAGTCGAACACACGCTCCACCCGTACGCGCCCGCCATCGGTCACAAGCCGCTCACCCGCCCGCAGGCGGCGGATGGCCTTGTAAGGCGTCACATCGAGGGTCGCGGGATCGGCAGCCGGCATCAGCAGCACGCTGGTGATATAGGCCGGGTCCACCGCATCATCCGGCCGAAGCAGGTCCGCAAGCGAGGACGCGGTTGAAACCGCTCCCCCCTCCTCACGCCAGAACAGCTCACCCATAGCGGAGCAGCGGCGTGTATGAGGCAATCCGCTCCGCGCTGTCGCCAATGATCGCGCCGCCGCTCTCGCACCAGGCGTGGGCTGCGAGCGGATGCAGTGCCGCGCCCACGACGATTTCGGCGGGATGACCGTGGCGGCGCGCCAGCGTGAAGGCGGTCAGCGCCCGCTCCTTGCAATCGGCACCCGTCGGGTCATTGGCGGTGGCGCGGGCAACGGCGGCGCCGATCTCCGCCAGAGACCGTCCGTTCACGGATGATATGGCTCCGCGCGTCCACGCGCCGAGCGTTTCGGCCCAGCCCGTGGCGGCGAAGGACGCCCGCGCCAGCCGCACGGCATGGCCGGTCTGATTCAGCACC
>Ga0209023_10002634_pt1 | contig 22165 bp, 14 predicted proteins | sample LakOneMetagenome_FD_187468 | JGI IMG/M metagenome (GOLD analysis project Ga0209023, IMG submission 187468) | Freshwater and sediment microbial communities from Lake Erie, Canada (SPAdes) (version 2) | ecosystem: Environmental > Aquatic > Freshwater > Lentic | place: Lake Erie, Canada...
AAATTTTGTACACCTGTCTACTGTCAACTCAAGACAACTTGTTCAGTCTGCCTATGCAGATTACGATCCTGCACCGGCACAAGGATGGAATTATTACCGCCTGAAAATAATTGATAAGAGCGGCAGTTTCTTCTATTCGCCAATACGCCAGGTTAAGTTTGACAAAGGTGCGGAAGAGTTGAAGATATTCCCCAACCCTGCCACTTCCGTGCTGAATATCCTATTGCCTACTTCTTATATCAACAAAACCACGATACAGGTTTATGGAATAGATGGGAAACTCATTTCTTCAATGAAACCATCTGCAAACCTGGTAGTGCTGAATGTTGAGCCGCTGGCTGCCGGAACCTACCTGTTGCAGGTGATCAATAATAATACAGGTAATAAAGAAAGCCTTCGGTTTGTAAAACAATAAACTCAAAAATAAAACCATACACTCGATGAAAAAATATATCACCCCGTTACTGCTTACCGGTTGCACATTCCTGTTAATCCAGAGAACAAATGCACAGACAGATAAGGCTGCAACCAAACCGGCCGCCAGCAACCAGGCAAAGCCGGCCCAGCAAAATGCCGTTCCACCGGCAGCGCCAAAGGCACAAAATAAAATTGAACCGCAAAATTATAAGCCGGTAGTACCTGGTGGAGAATTTAAACCCGAAGCCGCAAAAGGAATGGTACCATCAACCGCATCTGCTGTTAAACAGGAAACATATGCGGAGCATAAGCCTGCCTCACCGGCTTTACCGGTAAATTCACTGGTTGCACCCGCTCCGGAAAAGCAGGTTAAAAAGGCCGATCCTGTTCCTGCGTTACAGAAAAAACAATAAACCCCTCCGGATAAGAATTAAAAAAACCTCCTCTTGCAAAGGAAGTTTTTTTATGCGCCAATTAAATTAATTTCGTCCAAACAACCATCACTATGATACAGCGCATACAATCTCTCTGGCTGTTGCTTGCATCGGCTTGTGCTTTTGCCAGCTATAAATTCCCTTATTACAGCGGCACCAATCAAAAAGGGGTGGCCGGTTACCAGTTGAATGCCACCGAAAATTTTCCGCTGATCGTTGTTACCGGCATCATTGCTGTACTTGCTTTATTCCTGATCTTTCTTTTTAAGAAACGCACCCTTCAGTTACGGCTTTCCCTGCTTGGCATTGTGCTGGAGGCATTGCTCATATTCCTTTATTACCGGGAGGTAAAGACCTTTTCCGCAGGCACCCTTTCCTTAACCAGTATTTTACAGACCGGTGTCATCATCGCCTTTTTTCTTGCGGCAAGAGCCATTAATAAAGATGAGAAGCTCATTAAAGAAAGTGACCGGTTAAGATAAAAGAAAAAAGAATGCGGCTCCATGAGAGCCGCATTCTTTTTTACAGAACATATAAATTTTATTGCCTGATGAATTTAAGTGTATTGCTTTCGCCGTTTCCAAATGTGCCTTTTACCATATAAACACCTTTCTGAAGTGCAGATACATCCAGGTTCACGATGCTGGCACCGGCCTGCAGCTGCACTTTGCTTTGCTGAACTATTTTACCATCCATCGATACAACCACCAGCGTTATCTCATCCCTTTGCGGTGAGATGATACTTAGCTGAGCCTGGTCTGTTACCGGGTTTGGCAATACGGCTTTCAACTGCATGTCTTTTTGCTGATCGGATAATTTTACAATGGTGGAATACGTAACAACACCGGTTACTTCCACCGACTTAATGCGGTAGAAAACAGTTCCGGCCAGGTTGCTGTTATCTGTATAGTTAAATGGCTGGGCGCAGCGAAGCTGGCTGGCATTAATGGAGTTTATCGTACTGAAGTTTGTTCCATCAGCCGAACGCTCAACATTGAATGTAACTTCAGCACTGCTGCAGGCTGCTTTCCAGTAAACCGTATTGCTGCCATTTGTTTTAGCGGCATTCACATAACTGAATTTTACCGGCAGCACATAAGGCGTTTTTCCAACACTGAATGGTGAAAATACAGTGACCCCATTACGGGTGGCTGTGTTGGCTGCATTATCGCCTGTTCCAAAACAGTTGCCCCAGGCTGGGTTATCCCAATGAGCTATCCCAATTTGATTGGTTGTATAAGTTGAAAAAGAAGATCCTTCTAATGCGGCGGGCCAGCCCAGGGTCATATTCGTACCTAAGGTACCGGAATTGCGATTAACTGTCCAAACAGCATTCACACAACCCTGTTTTTTAAGAGCGGTAAAAGCCAGGCCATTGGGCGCCCCGTTTTCTGTGATCCCGGTAAATACACCGATATTAAAACTACTCACATCCCCGGGCGTTAATGTTACAGGAAGGTATGAAGTACCATTTCCTGTTGGAATTACATAAGGGGTTCCGGCTGCCATGTTATCAATTCGTACAAAAGCCTGGGTTGCTCCTGATACCTGCGTATTTATAAATGTACCGGAACCAGGACTACCACCGATTACATTACCATTGGCAATAGTTAATGTATTTCCGGCAGGGATGGTTAATATCCCATTGGTTAAAGTTAATGCATCGTTGATGGTAACAGATCCGCCTGAGAACGTAACACCGGCTGCATTGTTTATGCCGATACCGATATTATTTACAAAAGCACCCGACTGATTAAATATTTGTGCGCTGCTGCCATTAAAATTAAGTTGTCCTTTACCTGCCCCGGTTTCTGTAACGCCACCAAAACTGATAAAACTACCCGCTACATTCATCGTACCTATAATACCGGCGCCACCGCTGCAAAAATTCAGGTTGGCCGATCCCGATACAGTTACATCCCTGCCAACGTTCATTGTACTGTTTGCCGTACTTGCAATGACCAACGCTTCGGGGTTAGTAGAGAAAACAAAATCTCTTCCCACATTAAGTGTTCCAGGAGCCATCAGTACCCTACCGGTACCGGTATTATATATCTGAAAATCGTTCGCAACAGATATACCAGCCGGCATGGTTATATCGGCTGTCATACCAGGAGCGTTATAAGTAAGATTGCCATAAGGCTGAACAGCATTGGTAGGATGTGTGTCTATTAACCCGGCCATGATACAAAATGCATTGGTATTCCATGTACCTGTTGGAATTACTCCCCCATTCTGGCTATGCCGATAAACACAACCGTCTTCAAATATTAATGTACTTAATGAGCCATTAACAACTCCCAGGTTTTGAAGAGTACCAAAAACATTGGTAACAACTCCGCTTCCGTTAGAATTGAAAGTGGACGTGGATGGGGCGCTGGTGCCAATATAAAAAAAGCCGCTGATGTTTCCATTTGCGTTATTCGCCATGGTCAGGTTTACATTTGCCCCCAACGTAAGTGATGCAGTACCACCGATGGAAAGATCAGGATCGGGAGCTCCACCGCCAATTAACAAATTACACGCAGATCCTCCAACAAATGTTACAGCCGCTGTGCCTGAGACATAGAGGGAGCCGTATGAAAAGATTGCAGTAGGCATTGCAGAGAATGTGATCGTACCGGCTGTACTGAATACAATATCATCGCCCGATGCCGGGATACCCGATGGACTCCAGTTAGCAGCCACATTCCAGTTCTTACCGGTTCCGGTTCCGCCATTCCATGTTTTGGTTGCAGCAAAGTCTGCATGTATACTGAATAAAAATAAATTCGTTAACAGTAAAGTGATAAATGATCTTTGCTTAAGTAAACGTCTTTTCATATGTACATTTTTATTTTTTGAAGATTAGATACTGATCAGCCAGTGTATTTAAACACACTGGTATTTTCATAAAATATTGTACTAGGTGACAAATTAAACACTGGAGGTATTCAAAGAAGACTGGGATGGGATAGCAGCAAATAAACCAGTTTTTTATGCTTGTTTATCAGGCGATAAAATTAACGCTAAAATGGGGAATATCAAAGCCAATAACATATTTTTTACAAGGTTACGGCTATGGTAATATCGGTTTGAAAGATTGTAAATACTGAAAAGTATCCTTCCGGAGACTTTTCAGTATTTACAGCTAATTGATATAATCTATTGCCTGATGAATTTAAGTGTATTGCTTTCGCCGTTTCCAAATGTGCCTTTTACCATATAAACACCTTTCTGAAGTGCAGATACATCCAGGTTCACGATGCTGGCACCGGCCTGCAGCTGCACTTTGCTTTGCTGAACTATTTTACCATCCATCGATACAACCACCAGCGTTATCTCATCCCTTTGCGGTGAGATGATACTTAGCTGAGCCTGGTCTGTTACCGGGTTTGGCAATACGGCTTTCAACTGCATGTCTTTTTGCTGATCGGATAATTTTACAATGGTGGAATACGTAACAACACCGGTTACTTCCACCGACTTAATGCGGTAGAAAACAGTTCCGGCCAGGTTGCTGTTATCTGTATAGTTAAATGGCTGGGCGCAGCGAAGCTGGCTGGCATTAATGGAGTTTATCGTACTGAAGTTTGTTCCATCAGCCGAACGCTCAACATTGAATGTAACTTCAGCACTGCTGCAGGCTGCTTTCCAGTAAACCGTATTGCTGCCATTTGTTTTAGCGGCATTCACATAACTGAATTTTACCGGCAGCACATAAGGCGTTTTTCCAACACTGAATGGTGAAAATACAGTGACCCCATTACGGGTGGCTGTGTTGGCTGCATTATCGCCTGTTCCAAAACAGTTGCCCCAGGCTGGGTTATCCCAATGAGCTATCCCAATTTGATTGGTTGTATAAGTTGAAAAAGAAGATCCTTCTAATGCAGCAGGCCAGCCCAGGGTCATGTCGGTGCCCAAGGTACCCGAATTCCGGTTAATGGTCCATACCGCATCCACAGCACCTTGTTTCATCAGTGCAGTAAATGCAGTGCCATTGGGCAACCCGTTCTGAGTAATCCCGGTGAACACACCTACAGTAAAACTGCTTGTTGTGGATGGTGTTAACGTTGCAGGCAGGTATGAAGTACCATTTCCTGTTGGAATTACATAAGGGGTTCCGGCTCCCATGTTATTCACCACTACAAAAGCCTGCGTGGCTCCCGAAACCTGCGTATTAATGTGTTTGCCAGTACCAAAGCCGCTTCCTCCGATTACATTGCCATTGGCAATGGTTAATGTATTTCCGGCAGGGATGGTTAATACCCCATTGGTTAAAGTTAATGCATCGTTGATGGTAATGGGTCCGCCTGAGAACGTAACACCGGCTGTATTGTTTATTCCGATGCCGATATTATTTACAAAAGCACCCGACTGATTAAATATTTGTGCGCTGCTGCCATTAAAATTAAGTTGTCCTTTACCAGTTCCGGTTTCTGTGATGGCGCCAAAACTTGTAAAGTTTCCGCCAACATTCAATGTTCCTGTATTAGCCCCGGTTCCGCTGCAAAGGTCAATGTTTCCACCACCGGAAATAAATACATTACCCGTCACATTAAGTGTTCTGTCTGTAGTTCCTGAAACAGTAAAATTGCTGGTAACCTCAAGATCACCACCCACTGTAAATGAGCCTGCCGTCATAAGTAATCTTGCGGAACCTGTATTGGTCACGTAAAGATTTCTTGCTACCGAAACTCCATTTGCCATAGTAAGATTTGAAGTCATTCCAGGACAGTCATATGTAAGATTACCAAATGTCTGGTTGCCGCCAGCCGGATGGTTGGATACAAGTCCGGTAATGTTACAATTTGAATTAGCATCCCAGTTAGCAGTTGGAATGGTTCCACCATCTTGATTATGTACATAGGCACAACCACCTCCAAATGTTAGGGTACCCAACGTGCCATTTACAGTTCCCTGGTTATTAACAGTGCCAAAAACACTGGTAGCAACACCGGCTGCATTAGAATTGAAAGTATTGCCTGAAGAAATGAAAAGATCGCCGCTGATGTTTGCGTTGGCACTTGCTGCCATGGTCAGGGCCATATTGCCTGCCAGCGTAAGTGATGCTCCGCTTGCTATGGAGAGGTCCGGATCAGGGGCCCCGCCTCCAATACTTATCGTACAAGCCGTTGCATTGGAAAAACTGACAAAAGTTCCATTAGAAATGTACAAGGAAAGATAGGAGGAGCCGCTTGCCGGCATAGTGGTGAATGTTATTGTTCCGGCTGCACTGAATACTATATCGTCTGTTGAAGCAGGAGCGCCGGATGGCGTCCAGTTCCCGGGAGTATTCCAGTTTTTGCTTCCTCCTGTTCCGCCATTCCAGGTCTTGGTTAAAGCAGAACCTGTAAACGACATAAAAAGAAATAAAGTGGCAAACAGCAAACTTAAAGCGATTGTCTTCGTTGGGGGTAAAAATTTTTTCATCGTACTACTTTTGAATTATTAAATACAGGATCCTTTACGGAAGTCCGGTTTCACTTCAGATATTTGAACAGGATGACACAATCAGTTAAAAACTGAAAGCTGTGGTTATTCAAACAAGGTATTGTGGGTGGGTTAGTAACAATGATAACCAGTTCAGAGACCCGGTTACCAGAATTTAGCAACTAAAGTTATATTTAAAATTCGGAAATCGCAAAAAACAACCCGGAGTGGGTTGACTACCATTAAGGGAAATAATTCGAGGGAGGTATTTCAAATGGCTGAATAAATAAAAAAAAGCGCCCGGTTTAAGGGCGCTTTCAGGTTTAGATTGATGTGTACTTTATTGCTTGATGAATTTAACCGTATTTGTCTGGCCATCGCTGAAAATACCTTTCAACATGTAAACACCAGAAGGCAGGTTGGCGATATCCACGCTTATGATACTTGAGCCAGCCTGGAGCTGAACACTGGTTCTGCTGACAACCTTGCCATCTGCAGCGATAACCACCAGGTTCACTACATCTTTTTTGATTGTATTCACTTTCACCTGTGCAATGTTCATTACCGGGTTAGGTGTTATACCCGATAATTCGATGTCCTTAACCTGGCTGCTCAGTTTCACAATGGCAGAGTAAGAAGCCTTGCCATCCACATCAATGATCCTGATGCGGTAGAAAACAGTACCCGCCGGAGCCGTATTATCGTTGTAGCTGAACGGTGAAGCGCAACGTGCCTGTGAGGCGGTGATGCTGTTGATGTTTGTGAAATTCACACCATCAACTGAACGTTCCAGTTCAAAGATGGCCTGTGATGATGAGCAGGCAGCCTGCCAGTTCAATGTATTAAAGCCATTGCCCTTTGAGGCATTGAAATAATTGATCTTGATCGCCAGCACACCACCGGTAGGATCGATCCTACCCACCGCAAATGGTGAGAACTGGGTGATGTTAGTACGAATGGCGTTGTTATTCGTGTTATCGCCAGTTCCTACAACCTGTCCCCAGTTTGGCCCGTCCCAATGAGCTATACCAATTACCACATTACTGTATCCGGCAAAATTCACACCTTCCAATGAAGCAGGCCATTCTACTTTCATATCAACCGCAGCAGCAGTTGGTGTGCCAGGGCCATTATAATTCACTGTCCATACTGCATCCACACAATTATTTTTTTGTGGTGTGGTGAATGCTGTCCCGTTTGGTTCACCGTCTGCAGTGATCCCCTGGAATACACATACATTAAACGTATTGTTGGCAGGAACATCGGTAGGCGTGAGTGTAACGGGCAGGTAATTAGTACCATCACTAACCGGCAACAAATAAGCTGCAGATGTTGCGAGGTTATTTACCCGAACAAAACCCTTTGCACCTGTTCCGGTATTAACCTGTGTAACGATGCTTTTAGAAGCACTGAAACCACTTCCGCTTACTGCATTGCCATTAGCAATTGTAAGTGTATTACTTGTTGGCACAACCAGGTTACCATTGGTTAGAGTTACAGTGGCATTTACTGTTTCATTATTCCCTAAAATAACACCATTGGGATTATCAACAATAAGGTTATTAAATGTAGTTGCTGAACTGCCACCAATGCTTTGTGCTGCACTGCCATTAAAAATCACTGCAGAAGAACCGCTGGCAGCAAGCGTACCGCCATTATTCAGCCAATCACCCAACAAAGTTGTGTTTTGAGTAGTTGCATCATAAGTACCGGCAGTAATCTCAAAGTCACTGCCCAGGGTCCAGCCGGTTGTTGTTTTTTGCAGTGTGCCTGCACCCGATTTGGTTAATTTAAATGCGCCCGATGCTGTACCAGCCATTACCAGGTCTGCTGTATTAGGGCTGAGAATCGGCGCCCCTGACATTGTCAGATTTCCAAACTGAACAGCAGCTGCTCCCGTTGCATTGGCACCTTTATTAACAGATAAAGTATTTGTGCCAATATTTAAGGTACCCAGAACATGAGTAATTCCGGCACCTGATGTTGACCTGTTTGAAGTAATGATAACATTGCCCCCAACTGTGGTGTTGTATGCATTAACAGAAGAGTTGATTGCTAAGTCCAATACACCGCCGTTAAGCTGAAGCGGAACGGTTGAAGTGCCAAGCGCATTTGCTATACCCAATGAAAGGGTACCATTTTCCAGTGTAGCTGTTCCGCCTGTACGTGCAGATGCCGTATTTAATGTTAATACACCGCCGCCGATTTTAGTAAACGCAAAGTTACCGCTCAACGCCCCCAGGGTTATATTCACACCACCGGATGTAGCGTCAAACATGGGCGTAGCACCTGAAAACGTTGTTGCTCCAAAAGTCACTCCTGCGGTTGCATCGTTTACATTGTCGCCATACAAAACGGCAAGAGATGAATTACCGATAGACAATGTACCTAACGTATGTGTTATGCCTGCGCCCGATGTTGAACGGTTTGAAATGATAGTTGCATTCCCGTTAACAGTCACCGGGTGAGCATTAACTGTTGTATTAATAGCCAGGTTTAACCCACTGCCTGTATTAAGGATAATGGGTACACCCGCAGTACCGAGAGCACTTGCACTACCGAGGCGGATTGATCCGGTATTTATTGTTACGGCTGCACTGGTCCGGTTTGCATTGGCGGCTGTGTTCAAAATTAACAGACCGTTATTCTGTTTACTGAAGGCAAAGTTTCCGCCTAAAGCACCTAAAGTAAGATCTACATTATTTTCAATATCGAAAACCGGTGCATTTGCTGTCAGCGTGGTTGTTCCGAATATTAACCCGGCCGTTCCGCTGCTGACATTGGCTCCGTAGCTTGATGTCAAGGTAAAATTGCCAATGGATAAAGTTCCCAGGGTATGGGTAATTGCTGCTCCGGAAGTTGACCTGTTTGAAACTATACTTACGCTTCCTCCAACAGTTGTATTATACGCATTAACAGAACTATTGATTGCCAGATCCAGGGTTCCGCCGTTCAGTTGCAATGGAACACCGGTTGTTCCAAGCGCAGCTGCATTACCCAGCTTCATAGTACCTGCTGTTAATGTTACGGTACCACTTGTACGGACAGAAGCAGTATTCAGGATCAGTTGTCCGGCACCCTGTTTTGTAAATGCATTATTATTAGTTAAAGCACCCAGCGTAAGGTCGGCACCACTGGCTACATCAAATTTTGGTGTGGCAGCAGAAAGGGTTGTAGTACCGAAAGACAATGCCGCAGTGCCACTGTTCACATTGGTACCCACAGTTTCACTTAAGGTAAAATTACCAATGGACAATGTACCCAGGGCATGTGTTATCCCGGCACCGGCTGTTGCACGGTTAGAAACAATTGAAGCGTTTCCACCAACAACAAAATTATAAGCAAGCACACTTGCATCGGTTGCAAGGTCAAGAACACCACCGTTCAAATTTACAGCACCTGCTACCGTACCAAGTGCCTGTGTATTTGATGCGATCAGGGTTCCCGCACTGATCGTTGTTGCACCTGTATATGTATTTGTACCGGAAAGAGTAACTGTACCGGATGTGGTTTTTGTTAACGTTACACCTGCACCCCCTAATATGGCACTTGCAGTACCACTTTGCATGGCATAAGATGTTCCGGTTAATACCCCGGTAGTACCGGAGATTGATCCGCTTATCAGCGTAACAGTACCTACTGCATCATTAAAGGTTGCAATATCGTAGGTACCACCGTTAACAGTTACGGCACCATTACTTAATGCATTGGCCACTGTATATTGCAGGATACCATCGTTGATTGTTGTAGTACCTGTAAAGGTATTTGCTGCTCCAAGCCGCCAGGTACCGGTACCGTTTTTAGTCAAAGTACCCGAAGTTGTACCTATGATACCATTTTCAATTCCTATTCCTGTACCTGTTAGTACTAAATTATTTCCGTTTCCAGATACGGCACCAGACAGGGTCAGGGTACCACTGCCGGAAGCATCAATGGTTGCTCCATCGGCCGTTAAAGCTATCGGCCTGCTGGTTGAATGGCCCGTACCGGTATATTGAAGTATCCCGCTGCCTGCAATTGATATTGTAGAAGTAGTACTTCCGGTACCCAACGAACTATTGGTTCCGGCATTAGCAAGCGTATTAGCAATTAAAGTACCCGATGTAATGGTTACAGCTCCAGAAAACGTATTGGCACCCGTTAAAGCCCATGAGCCGGTTCCGTTTTTAGTAAGTGTGCTTCCAGCGCCCGTTGCAATTACCCCGCTTTCAATACCTGCGCCGGTTCCGATCAGGTTAAGATTAAATACACCGGTTACACCACCTGTTAATGTCAATGTACCGGTACCCGATGCATCAATTGTTGGACCATCAACGGTTAAAGTGATAGCCCGGTTAGATGTATGGCCTGTTCCTGTATATTTAAGGATGCCAGTTGCCGATGTTATGGAAATTGCAGAGGTTGTTGAGCCTGTTCCTATTGAGCTGCTTGTGCCGGCATCTGCAATAGTATTAATGCTTAAAGTACCTCCGCTGATTGTTGTTGCTCCCGAATAGGTATTTGCTCCTGATAACGTCAATGTACCTGTACCTGATTTGGTAAGAAGTACGGATGTTGCAGTACCATTACTTAATATGCCGCTATATGCTGCAGGATTAATAGTACCATTCACGGTCAATGTTCTGTTACCCGGTATTCCGGTTAAATGTGTCATGTCTCCCGAACCGGTTATACCTCCAACAGTCATGTTCGTATTAATCATATCTAATGTAGTACCCGTTCCGGCAGTCAGTAAGCCCGAAACAGTAACAGCACCTGCAAGCGTTTTGGTTCCGCTGCCCGAAAGAGTAAGATTATTGTAAGTATAAGCCCCCACTGTTTGATCGCCGGCATTATTATAATCAACCGTTCCCGTAGATGGGGTTAAAGTTCCCCCGGTCATTGTTCCTCCAACAAAAAGGGTTCCTGTGGAAGAAAAACTAAAATCATCATTAACATCGCCCATTGTGACATTGCCTGTAACTGTAACAGTTCCCGTAGATAGAGTTACACCGGAAGACCTGCTATTACTTCCGGTTGCTGTAACTGTAATAGAAGCACAGGACAAACTGCCCGAACCTACGGCCAGAATTATGTTATCGCCCATCCCTGTTCCGGCTCCAATGGAAATTCCATTTGTGACTGATAAGCTGTTTGTTGAGCTTATTGTTACAGTAACATCATTTCCGCCGCCCGTAAGCGTTAAGCTTTTACATACGGCAGCCGTATTTACAGTAACTGCGAAATTATTTGGAATGACTACATCTTCAGTAGCTAACGGAACGTGGTTTAAAGACCAGCTTGATGTTGTAGTCCAGTTAGCACCCCCGGACCCATCCCATGTATTAGTCTGCCCGAATGCAGCCCCCGTGAATAAAAGATTCACGATCAACAAGGTGATGGCGAATGATTTCGATTTTAGTAAAAACCTTTTCATGTTGTTCATTTTAATTTAAAATTTATTTGAGATAAGCAGAGCTTACATTGTCGAAAGGAAATGGACAGAGGCTTTGCCGAGGATAGGGAAATACGGTTTATGCTTAATACACAATTTTAAACTGAAAGTTTATTACAGCAGGAAATGGACAGATGGCTTTACAGCAGGATTGGGCGGAGTATTTAAACTAACCTATGCCAGGCATTTGTCAGGTTAAAGAACAATAAACGTAGATTGAAAACTCTTGTGGGTTTCAAATCTGATTTCAGTGGAGGTTTATTGAAAATCATACAAACCGGTAAACAGTGCTTGCACAATTCAGGTGTAAACATAGAATGAAATTCCGATAAAACAAACAAAACGGGCGGTTTTTTATAAAAAAACTGCCGTCCTGCTTGACTTTACCTTCTTAAATCCCGCCGGACTACCTGCATAAACCAGGCTTCCGCCTTCACTACCAGCCTCAGGGCCAAGGTCTATGATCCAATCGGCACTTCTTATTACATCCATATTATGTTCAATTACAATAATTGAGTGCCCTTGTTCTATTAAGGCATTAAAAGAAGCGAGCAATTTTTTGATATCATGAAAATGAAGGCCGGTTGTAGGTTCGTCAAATATAAACAAGATGCTGCCCTGCGATCTGCCCTTGCCTAAAAAGGAAGCAAGTTTTACACGTTGAGCTTCTCCCCCTGAAAGGGTATCGGATGACTGTCCAAGTTTTACATAACCCAATCCTACATCATGCAGTGGTTGGATCTTTTTTGCCACATCGGCTTCATGCCTGAAAAAATCTATGGCATCGTCCACACTCATATCCAGTACGTCAAATATACTTTTGTCTTTGTACTTAACTTCTAATACCTCTTCTTTAAACCGTTTCCCGCCACACACATCGCAGGTAAGATGTACGTCGGCTAAAAACTGCATTTCAACGATCTGTTCACCCTCTCCTTTGCAGGCATCACAGCGCCCTCCATCCACATTAAAAGAAAAATGTTTGGGTTGAAAACCCCTCAGTTTACTCAACGGTTGTTTGCTGAACAACTCCCTTATCTCATCATAGGCTTTTATATAAGTGACCGGGTTGCTTCTTGAAGATTTTCCAATGGGGTTCTGGTCGATCATTTCAACCTGGCTTATCGAATCAATATCACCGGTAACGGCTTTATGCAACCCCGCCTTTTCGGTGAATTCTCCTTTTAGTTTTTGCAAAGCAGGATATAATACCTGTTTCACCAACGTTGTTTTTCCGCTGCCGCTTACACCACTCACTACACATAAAGTATTCAGGGGAAATTCAACCGTTATATTCTTCAGATTATTCTGCCTTACCCCTTCCAGTTTTATGGAGCGGTTCCATTTACGGAATTGTTTGGGCGGTTCTATCTTCAGCACACCCGAAAGGTATTTACCTGTTAAACTTTCAGAGTTGCCAATAATTTCATCATAATCCCCTTCGGCAACCACTTCGCCACCCAAATGGCTGGCAAGCGGACCCATGTCAATGATATGATCGGCCTCCCGCATCATCATTTCATCATGTTCCACCACCACTACGGTATTTCCAAGATCCCGCATTTCTTTCAATACGCTTATCAACCGTTCTGTATCGCGGCTGTGCAGGCCAATAGAAGGTTCGTCGAGTATATATAATGAGTTGGTGAGATTACTGCCCAGGCTTCTCGTTAACTGGATGCGCTGGCTTTCGCCACCGCTCAACGAATTTGCCAGCCTGCTCAGCGTGAGATAGCCAAGCCCCACATCCAGTAATGTTTTTATCCGGTGATTAATTTCTGTAAGAATTCTTTTTGCAACCTGCTGATCATAGCTGCTGAGTTTAAGTTCAGTAAACCATTGCTGCAGTTCCGTTACCGGCATTTCACACAATTGGCCAATATGCTTACCACCCACTTTTACATACAATGCTTCTTTACGCAAACGATACCCCCTGCAGTCTGTGCATAATGTTCTGCCCCGGTAACGGCTTAATAAAACACGGTACTGTACTTTATACAGATTCTGTTCAACCTCTTTGAAGAAATCGTTGATGCCATTTGCAAATTGATTTCCTTCCCACAGGTCTTTCAGCTGCTTTTCACTGAGATCTATAATGGGCTTATGAACTGGGAAATCAAATTTCTTAGCTGCTTTTACAAAATGTTCCCGCCACAACCCCAGTTTTTCGCCTTTCCATGGAGCAACAGCCCCTTCAAAAACACTCAGGTTCTTATCCGGAATGATCAGGTCGGGATCAATACCCAGTATCTGAGAAAATCCTTCGCAGGTTGGACAGGCGCCAAAAGGGTTATTAAAAGAAAATAAATTCGGGACGGGTTCTTCAAACAGGATCCCGTCGGCTTCAAATTTATTAGAGAAATGCCTGAGTTTATTTCCGTTAATTTCCAGCAATAATTCCCCCTCGCCTTCATAAAAACCTGTATTCACGGAATCGGAAATACGATGTTTCTCATCTTCATCAAGCGGCTTTGCAACCAGGCGGTCTATTAATATATAGACCTGTTTCTTTTCGAGCTTTATTTTATCACTCTCCAGTATGTCTTCAATCCGGATTATCTCTTTATTACTATATAACCTTGAAAACCCTTTTTGCAGCAGGATATTCAGTTCTTCTTTTACATTCCGTTTTGCATGTTGTTTAAATGGTACCAATAATAATACCTTATCCCCTGCAGCTAAATCTTCAATGGCATTCACTACATCGGCCACATCATCTTTTTTAACCTCTTTACCACTTATGGGGGAAATGGTTTTGCCTGCTCTTGCAAACAGCAGCCGGAGGTAATCATATATTTCCGTCATACTGCCTACCGTACTCCTTGGCGTACGGGTGATCACTTTTTGTTCGATGGCAATGGCCGGGCAAAGGCCCTTTATATAATCCACATCGGGTTTATTCATACGCTGCATGAACTGGCGGGCATAGGAACTAAGGCTTTCGGCATACCTGCGCTGTCCTTCGGCAAAAAGTGTATCAATGGTTAACGATGACTTGCCGGAACCTGAAACCCCCGTAACAACAATGAGCTTATTACGGGGAATTTCGACATTGATATTTTTTAAATTATGAACCCGGGCGCCTTTAATATAAATACCTGCCTGCCGGGATGTGGTTTTTTTGTGAATCGCTGCTTTTACAATAGCCATAGCCAAAAATAGTACTTTAATTGTGCTGTGTTATATATGTGAAATTTTTCTTAAAGAGAACAGGCCCGTATTGATGTTTGACCCCATTTAGTATTTTTACCATCTTATCAATGATAAAAAATTGAGGGTTTTTACGCACGGATTATCAAAAAACATCTTCTATTTTTACTTTCCAATATCCAAAAAATGAAAAGCCGCTAGAGCCTATCTAAAAGACTTCTACGATTTTTTCACCTTTTTGGACCTGTTACTAAAATCCTAACAATCTAAAACTGTAGAAGTTTATGAAATGCCTTAACAACCTTACCGATCAGCAGCTTATCCATTTGTATATGGAAGGAGATGCCAATGCCCTTGCCACCATTATCGTACGTTACAAGGACAAAATTTACACCTCAATTTACTTATTGGTGAAGGACAAGTACCTTACCGAAGACATTTTCCAGGACGTTTTTATCCGTATCATCGACACCCTAAAAGGGGGCCGCTATACAGATGAAGGAAAATTCCTGCCCTGGGCCATGCGTATTGCACACAATATGTGTGTTGACCATTTCCGCAAAGTAAAACGCACCCCAACAATCAAAACCAGTGAAGACCGCGACATTTTTGAAGTACTTAATTTCTCCGAAGCCGGCGCCGATCAGAAAATGATGAATGGCCAGAGCCACGACCGGGTTAGAAAGATGGTTGACATGCTTCCGGAAGACCAGCGGGAAGTGATCATCTTACGCCATTATGCCGAATTAAGCTTTAAAGAAATTGCTGAACTTACCCAGTGCAGCATCAATACTGCTTTGGGCCGCATGCGCTATGGTTTGATAAACCTGCGCAAAATGATGACCGAAAAACAAATTGCACTATAGAATTTTGTAATCCCCAATTACAAATTGAAAACCTCCGTTGCTTGCGGAGGTTTTTTTATTGTTATCTGCCCATCGCCTTTATTCCGCATTTAAGCCATGCGGCAAATTCACCGGGATCGGGAGTATAGAATTTGGTTTTGGTAAGCGCCTTTTCTTCCGGGCTGATGATGGCATACTGCGGCTGTGAAGTAGCCCCAAAATTCTCTGTTTGAAATGTGGCCCACTTATCTCCTACTGTAATAATTGATTTATCTTTTCCTGAATTTGTTTTGAAAACAGTTTGCTCAGTAGCAGGCAATTTAATCCGCTCATCTACATACAGGGACACAACAACAAATTCATTCTTCATCAGGCCGGCAACTTCCCGGTTGGTCCACACTTTTTCCTCCATACGCCTGCAATTCACGCAGGCCCATCCCGTAAAGTCGATCAGCAATGGTTTATTCTCTGCCTTTGCCCTTGCCAGTGCTTTCTCATAATCGTTATGCATTGGTTGTGCCATATCCGCAAGTAATACATGATGGCTGTAAATGCTGTAAGATAAAGGCGGAGGAAAGCCACTCAACAATCGAAGATCTGCCCATTTTGTATTAGTAAGCCCCGGAATCAGGTAAAGTGTGGCGGCAGAGAAAAATAAAATAAACCCAATACGGATCGCTGAAAATTTTCTCTTCCCGGCAGCATGCCCTGTTTTCAACCAGCCCACCAGGTAAAAAACAATGGCTGCCGATATCAGTACCCATGCACTTACAAAAATTTCTCTCTTTAAAATTCCCCATTGCTCCACGTTATCGGCATTGGCAAAAAATTTAACCGCCAGGGCCAGTTCAATAAACCCAAGCACCACTTTTACTTCTGTCATCCATCCGCCCGATTTAGGTAAAGAATGCAGCCAGTTGGGAAACATGGCAAACAAAGCAAACGGCAATCCCAGGGCCAGGCCAAAACCGGCTGCCCCTGCTGTAAGTGGCCAGGGTCCTTCATTGGCAACATTCGCCAACAACGTACCAAGTATGGGGCCGGTGCAGGAGAATGAAACGATCGCCAAGGTACCGGCCATAAAGAAGATGCCGAAAATATTTCCAAGCCCCGACCTGGAATCGGCTTTATTTGCCAGTGATGCAGGCAAACCGATTTCAAATAAACCAAAAAAAGACAGGGCAAATAAAATGAACACTGCAAAAAACAACAGGTTCAGCCATACATTGGTGGAGATGTTGTTGAATATCTCCGGGCTGATCGTTTTACTGGCAATATGAAACGGAATGGTGATGGCAACATAAATCAGAAAGATGAACAGCCCATAAAAAACAGCATTGGCGATCCCCTTCTTTTTATCCTGCGATTTTTTAGTGAAGAAGGTTACCGTAACCGGGATCATCGGAAATACGCAGGGAGTTATCAATGCAATCAAACCACCTAAAAATCCCAACAGGAAAATACCCGCCAGGCTTTTGTCTTGTGTTGCATCATCCCCACAATCCGCTGCCGGATTTTTTATATCAATGGAAGATATTTTTATTCGTCCTGCGGAAGCTACACCGCCTTCCAGGGCCACATTGAATTCAAAAGGAATATCGGATAAAAATTCATCGCCTTTATTATAGAAATAACTAAGACTGCCTAAAAGCTTTGCCGGAACGATGCCTTTGAAGTCAACCACCGTTTTCCACTCCGCATCCCCATTTACTAATTGAACCGTGCCTTTTTTAAAAATGGCAGAAGGCAATGTCCGGACATTTGTACCGCCATCGATCTTTTCCAAACGGATGGTGGAATCTGAGAAAATGATCTCAGCCGACCGAACTCCATCCAGGTCCTGGCCCGGTGCATATAAACTGCTTCCGGCAACAGCAGGAGCAGAAAAGGTCAGTTCATATTTCTTTTCGCTGATCTTCTTGCTGCTTGTTTTCCATTTAAAAACATTGCCGGCGGGATCAGCCTGTGAATATGAGCATAATCCCGGCAATAAAAAAAGTATGAGAAATATAAAGCGTAAATGTTTTATCATGTCTGGTATCTACAAAAAACGAGTTCATATAAGGAACCCGTTTTAGATCAAGTTCAAAAAATAATTATTTCAATGCCAGGTTAAATGTTACTTTTTTAGAAGGAAGGCATTTCTTATCGTCGCATGTCTGGTATTCCACCGAGCCGCTGACATTCGTCTTGGCGGCTGTTTTTAATTTCAGCTTTTGCACAAACTCCAGTTCATTTGAATACTGGTTGGCCGATATGCCCAGCCGCTTATCGGTATATGTTTCCATTTTACCGTTCTCTTTCACCTTTCCCTCAAAACTTACCAGTGGATTTTTATTAAACGCTATCACTGTCGGGTTAACGATGGCATCTTTGGGTTGTGTTTGGGAATACAGGTGCCAGTTCATCTGGATATTTGCCAGCATATGGATCTCGTATGTTTTAGCATCGATCTTTTTTGCAGTAAATGTCCACTTAACCGGGTCGAGTATCTGTGCGTGGGAGAGCCCGGTTACTGCAACTAAAACAAGGGCTATTAATGATCGTTTCATGTAAATCTTATTCATCCCCCAAAATTACGGAATTGTAAGCTAAGCAGATGTCGGGTTGAAGACGTTTAACAGCTGTATATTGTTAATTTATTCCAAACAGGTGGTTGAAAACATTCCGGCCATCTTCATTACCCAGCAGGCTGCTGCAGGCTCTTTCGGGGTGAGGCATCATACCAAACACGTTTCTTTCCTTATTGCAGATGCCGGCAATATTATGAATGGCGCCGTTTGGGTTTGCACCTGCATTCACATTCCCCTTTTCATCGCAGTACCGGTAAATGATCTGGCGGTGCATCTCCAGTTCTTCCAGCGTGGCATCATTGGCAAAATATCTTCCCTCGCCGTGTGCCACGGGTATCCTGAGCGGAGCCGAAGGACTCTGTGAGTTGGTTTCCGAGGCTCCTTCCTTCATGTAAATATTTTTACAAACAAATTGCTGCTGGCTGTTGCGCAAAAGAACACCGGGCAGCAAACCGCTTTCGCATAATATTTGAAAACCATTGCAAACGCCCAGCACTTTGCCTCCCTTATTGGCAAACCCGATCACGCTTTGCATCATGGGGCTGAACCGGGCTATGGCACCACAGCGCAGATAGTCGCCGTAACTGAATCCCCCGGGCAGAACAATGCAATCATCCGTTGCAAAACTGCTGATGTCTTTATCCTTGTGCCAAAGGGGAATCACTTCCTGATGCAGATCGTTTTGAAGAGCTTCCATCATGTCCCTGTCGCAGTTGCTGCCGGGGAAAACTACTACGCCGAATTTCATGTATTATGAATTGTAAGATGATACTTAGGTTGGTAGCAAAGGTAATAAATGTATGCCTATCTGGTCAGACGAAGTAATTAATAGCAATAACAAATGCAACCATCAGCCAGTGCAGTAACAGCGGGAACCAGTTTTTGGCAGGATACAGGAATGCCGCTCCCAAAAAAGCCGATAAGGGTACCGCACATAATATCCAGTAGTCAAACGTATGTGTGGCATTTATAAAAGGCACAAACAGCGCCACCATCAGGTAAAGGAAAATAAGGTTCCAGCTTTTACGGGCCTGTATCAACTGGCGCCTGAAATTCTGCTGTATGAAAAAGATTCCAATGATGGAAGTGAGAAGGACAATGATAATGGCCGCATATGCCCACTGGGTTTGATTGAATACAGGCAGGGTAACGGCAAAGCCCGGGAAATGGTAGCCCTGCCACTTATCCATTAAAAAAACAATGGCCAGCAAAAAATAGTAGGGTGTTATGATACCCAGCAGCGCAATGACCCATTCAGCCAGTTTAAAAGGCCGGGTCAATGCCAGTCCGAAAATGATCAATGCGGCAAAAGCCAGCGAGGGAAAATAAAAAAAAGTGGAGAGGCCGATGGAGAGGCCGATATTAAAAAGTGCTGTTTTGGGTGATGGGCTGTTATAGAGGCCGCTCATCTTTGCCCATACCCATATCAACAGGGTATTAATGATCAATGGTGAGGACAGCACATTCCACTCCATGAACAGGGATGTGATGAGCAGGTAACTCATGCCGGTGAGGTAATTGGGCCGCTGCATGATACGATGATCATTTACCAGTTTATTAAAAGTTACCGCCTGGGTATATAACAAAGCAAATGCAATGATGGGATAGATCACAGGAAGCCCAATCCCAACCGGCTGCAGCCATTTTAATAAAGCCTTATACAGGAACCCATCGATCTGCTGCGGCTGCGGTACCTGAGGATGCAGGAATACAGGCAATTTCAGCAACAGCCCATACAGCAGAAGTAAAAAGTTATTATACGAATTATTGGCCTTGAAAATACCGGTCACAAATGAGATAATTGGTAATGAGTAATAAGTCTGTACGCAAAAATGAGTATTTATTATTACTTAGTGAAAACTGTTTGCACAGTTGGCAGGTAACACCCGGTTTAGAATTCTATCTTAGCAAAGCACAGGTTGCCGCGGTAAGCACAGGGAATGATGAGCTGGCCTGCACCAATCTGTTTGCTTAAACTCGGCATAAACTCATATCCCCTTTCTTTACTTTTCAAAGTGGGGTTTCTTTTTATTGTTCCATCGGGTGAAATACCCTGGTCTGTTATGATCTGGTTCTTCCGGTCGTTGTTAAACAGGAAATGTATCTCCCCGGAAAAGATCATGGTTGAAAATGACAGGAAATTTTCTTCATCATCGGCAAACTGGTCCTTCTGTATGATCCTGCTCCATTCGGGTTTCCCATTTTTATCAACACTTAATACGAGTATGTTCTCGCAATAATAGCGGGTGGATGTTTGATTATTAAAACTGTTATACGGCCTGTAATATCCCATGTAGGGGTTGTAATAATAATAACCGTTGGAAGGGTAGTAAGGATTATACAGGTAGTCGTAGCGGTTCCAGGTGTTGTTGCCACCCCGGGTATCGCTGGTATAATCTTCTGCAGCAAGTATGAAGCCGCCATCTTTTTTTACGATCACCTGCCGGATGAAGTAGTTATCAAAAGCAAAACGTAACAGGCCGCTCCGCTTAGCCTCATCCCGCAGCGAATCGCCGAATTCGGTGAACTGCGATGCAAAAGCCCCGGCTTTGTCCCTGTCCCACATACAGGTAAACAATCCTTCAATACTTCCCCTGTTCTTTTTGTAATAGAAGCTATTAATGATATACCGGTTATTCAGGTTATCCACTTTAAGATGTACGTCATCAATAAATTTCTCTTCCAGGTCTATCTTCTGGTAAACAGGAATATTTTGTGAAGGCGACAGCGTTACCAGGTCAAGCATACTGGTATAATCCCGGTTTCCCGATTGCGTTTCATGAGAAAAAATAAAAGTTCCGTCATTGCCAAGCGTAAAATTGTCGCAGTTTTCCTTGCGCTCATTAAAGTCAGTAACATAACGGTTCTTGCTGATCAACTTAAAATCCTTGTCGAACAGCAGGCTTACCATGTCAAACTTCTGGTAGCGGGTCTGAATTTTAAAGATCATGATCCGCTGCCTGTCTTCACTGTGAATCACCGCATAGATCTTGTTATTTGCCATCACCGGTATCCGGGTAGTATCCACTTCAACAGGTTCATCCATTTTTTCTCCATTATCATTCATCTTCACCACCATGCAATGGAGGGTATTCTTCTTCTGGAATTGGTATATGACGTAAAAAAAATCCGGGTAAGCAACAAAATCAACATTGAAGGTTTTTTCGGGTACAAAATCCAGGTTAACTGTTTTAATGGTGTTCATGTCATTGTCATAAACACTGATCTTGTGCTTCCACCGCACATTTTTGTAAACGAGTATTTTGCTGTTGAGCCGGCCGATGATATCAAAGTTCATATCCCGGGTATCTTCCCTGTCAAAATCAGAGAACTTGAGGGTTTGTGCAGGAAGCACTGCCGGCACCAACATACCAAGTAAAATAAGAAGCAAACAAACCCGGCTCATACTGTAAACTTTGATATTAAAATTACGATTTTAAACCCATAGCGGGTAAATTACACTGAACAAGATGTGACTGAATTTGTTTTTACATAACAAACCAGATTTTTATATCATGGCAACCATTCTAATTACGGGCGGCACCGGCTTAATTGGCAAAGCTCTTACAAAGTCATTGCTGCAGCAGGGCTATGCCGTAATTATTTTAACAAGGAATATTACCGGTAGAAAGGCAGCACCGGGCACCAGCTATGCCGCATGGGATGTGAAGAAACAGCAGATCGACCTTGCAGCCATGCAGCAGGCAGATTATATAATCCACCTGGCAGGTGCCGGCGTGGTTGATAAAAAATGGACCGTGGCCTATAAAAATGAAATAAGAGAAAGCCGCACAGAAAGCAGCCGCCTGCTTGCAGATGCTTTAAAGAATAACAGCAATAAAGTGAAAGCCATTGTGACCATGAGTGCCATTGGCTGGTATGGCGCCGATGCAGAACCGT
>Ga0209023_10002635_pt1 | contig 22161 bp, 18 predicted proteins | sample LakOneMetagenome_FD_187468 | JGI IMG/M metagenome (GOLD analysis project Ga0209023, IMG submission 187468) | Freshwater and sediment microbial communities from Lake Erie, Canada (SPAdes) (version 2) | ecosystem: Environmental > Aquatic > Freshwater > Lentic | place: Lake Erie, Canada...
TCAAGAAGTTACGGAAAATAGCGATGACCGCACTTCACTGGAACAGGTTCCCAGATGAAAATTCTCCGGCCGGGATTCCGCCGAGAATTTTATTCGGGCCGATTTGAGCTAATCGGAACCCGGATCAGTACACGTCCAGCTGGAACCGGCCCTTTTTCTTCAGATCTGCGACAAAGGCGATCGCCTCGTCGGTCGAGCGCGCACCGAACTGGGCGACGATGTCGACCAGCGCCCGTTCGACGTCCTTGGCCATCCGCTTGGCGTCGCCGCAGATATAGACGTGGGCGCCTTCGGTAAGCCAGGTCCAGACCTCGCGGCCGACTTCGCGCATGCGGTCCTGTACATAGAACTTCTTGTCGCCATCACGCGACCACGCCAGCGATAACCGCGTCAGCAGGCCCGCGGTCTTCATGCCGTTGAGTTCGTCGGCATAGAAGAAATCGCAGTCGCTGCGCTGATGACCGAAGAACAGCCAGTTCTTGCCGGGTGCGCCGGTGGCACGGCGGTCGTGCAGGAAAGCGCGGAACGGCGCGACGCCGGTGCCGGGACCGACCATGATGATCGGCGTCTTCCCATCTTCCGGCAGCGCGAAACCGTGCGCCTTCTGGACATAGACCTTGAGCTCGTCGCCGGGATTGATCCGTTCGGAAAGAAACGTCGAGGCAAGCCCGAGACGCTGGCGCTTGTTGACGACATAACGCACGCAGTCGACCGTCAGCGACAGCTTGCCCGGCGTCGCATTGTGCGACGACGAAATCGAATAGAGCCGCGGCTGCAACGGCTCCAGCGCCTCGACGAAGGCTTCGGGATGCGGACGGACGCGGGAAAACTTCTGCAACACCGCCATCACGTCGAGCGTCGCGGCATCGCCGTCGGGATCTTCGCCCTGCGCCAGTGCGCGGGCCTTTTCACGTAGCGCGCCGCCGGTGAGATACGAGATCAATTCGAACAGCGAGTCCGGCGCCGGCGACAACGAGACGTCGTCGAGCAAGACCTCACGCAAGGTCTTGCCCCTCACCGCGGTCGTGTGCGAGGCGCCGAGCAACGCGATGATCTGGTCCACCAGACCTTGATCGTTGCGGGCGAAGATGCCGAAGGAATCGCCGACGACGTAATCGAGGCCCGCACCGGAGAGATCGAATTCGATGTGCCAGGTTTCCTTTTCCGAGCCCTTGCCGTTCAGCAACCGCCGCGAGAGGAATGTTGCCGATACCGGATTGTCGCGCGAGCGCCCCGCCTCCGTAACGACGGCAGGCGCTGAGGGTGTTTCCGACGGCGCCAGCGACGGCGAAGCGGGAGCCTTGTCGATCTCCTCGTAGAGCGCCTTCAGCATCCGCGCGGTTTCCTTGCCGCCGGGGACGCACAGATTGAGCCGCGCTTCGCTCTTGCTGGCGATCGCCTCGGAATAGTTGTGGCAGTCGTAGCCGCACTGGCCGCAGTCCTGCTGCGCCATCGCCGCCATGAACCGCCGTCGTAACGGGCGCCCTTCGGCCAGTTTCATCCGATCTGATATCGGCATGGTCTGGTCATGCCAGGGCGCTTCACCGTCGTCGCCATCGCCCCCCATCAAGGCCGCGCCCTGCTCCGCCGACAACGGCGTCGGCGCGTCCGACAGCAGGCCTGCAAAGAAGCCGTTCAGCCAGGAGCGCTGGGCTTCGGAAAACGGCGCGCTGCCGGGAATGATCTCGATCTTCGGCGGGGGCGTGATCTGGTTCATGAGGACACCTCGGCATCGGCAAGCCTACGCAGCGTCTCGCCGTCATGGCGGCGCGCAAACGACAGGAAGGTTTCATCGGGTGAGGAACGATGCGCGAGATACGCCTTCAGCAACCGCTCGACGGTCTGCGGCGCGTCCTCGGCCCTGAGGTCGTGATAGACCTCCTGGCCGACGTCGGCGTTGGGACCGAAGCCGCCACCTGCGAACAGATGATAGCCCTCGACGGTGTCCTCCTCGCCGACAGGTACTCTCGCGCCGATCAGTCCGATATCGCTGATGTAGTGCTGGGCGCAGGAATGGTGGCAGCCGGTGAGATGGATGTTGAGCGGCGTCTCGATGTTGACGCGCTGCTCGCACCAGTCGCCGATCTCGGCCGCATGTAGTTTGGTGTTGGACGCCGCAAACTTGCAGCCGGCGTTGCCGGTGCAGGCAATCAGCCCGGCGCGGATTTGCGAAGCTTCGACGGCGAGGCCCAATGCCTTGATCGCCGCAATCGCCAGCTCGATATTTTCGTCTCGCACGCCCGGGATCAACAGGTTCTGCCAGACGGTGAAACGGATATCGCCGTCGCCGAGATCCTGCGCGATCCTGGCCAGCCCGCGCATCTGATCGCAGGTGACCTTGCCGAGCGGCAACGACACGCCGATCCAGTTCAACCCGGCCTGCTTCTGCTTGTGAACGCCGATATGCGCCATGCGGTCAGGTGCAGGACGCGGCATGAACGCCGCTTCGGGCACGCGCGTGAACGCCTGGCCGAGCCGTTCTTCGACCAGCGCCAGGAACTTATCGTGCCCCATCGCGTCGAGCACGTATTTCAACCGCGACTTCTGCCGGTTGGTGCGGTCGCCGGTGTCGATATAGGCGCGGACGATCGCGTCCGACACCTTGGTGGCATCCGCCGGCCTGACGATGACGTCGCCGTATCTGGCAAAGTCGCGGTGGCCGGTGATGCCGCCCAGGCCTAAGCGAAACCAGACGCCGGGCTCGACGCCAAAGCCGTCCTTCACCTCGACCGCCGAGAACGCGATGTCGTTGGTATCTTCCAGCACCGCGATCTTGCCGGCGCCGTCGAAGGCGACGTTGAATTTGCGCGGCAGCCCCGTCAGCGAGCGGTCGTTGAGGATGTGATAGTGCCACTCGCGGGCATATTCGCGGGTGTCCAGAATCTCCTGCGGATCGATCCCCGCCGTCGGCGTGCCCGTGACGTTGCGGATGTTGTCGGCGCCGGAGCCGCGCGAACAGAGGCCGAGGTCCTGGATGCCCTCGATCAGGGCCACCGAATTGCTGAAGGGAATTTCGCGCACCTGCAAATTCGCCCGCGTGGTGACATGGCAGAACGGCCCGCATAGTTTTTCGGCGAGATCGGCGAGGCCCGCGAACTGCCAGTGCTTCACGATGCCGTTCGGAATCCGCAACCGGCACATGTAGGAGTCCTGCGCCGGCGCGACATAAAACAGGCCGTAGTAGCGCCAGCGAAAATTGTCGGAAGGCGATGGCGGCTTGTCGTCGCGCGCCTGCTGCTTCAGCCGCGGATAGGCATCGAACGGATGCTCCTCGCGCTTCACCTTCTCCATGTCGGCGAGCTTCTTGCCCGCCGCCGTAACCTTGTCCTGGGCCTTGATGTGCGCGGCGTCCGGTCCGGTCGGCTCAGCCTTGGCGCTTCCGGTGCCGCCAAGGCCGCGCCCGACCCGGCTGATCTGCAAGCCCGTGGTGAAGCCTTCGAGATAGCGCTTCTGCTCGTCGGTAAAGTCGATGGTGAGAGTCTCGATCTTCATGGTGCGCGACGAAGCTCCTGCAGCCACAATCCGTGGCAGAACGAAGTGAATGGGCGGCCGTCTCGAGCTGGTCTCGGCCATCGGGCCGAGCAATTCGTTGGGACGGTCGGGTCAGCTTCGTTGCTGCGGAAATCCATCTTGGACGTCGATCAGCCGGCATCCCCGCCGTCCGACCGCACTGCAACATTCAAGTTGCGTGCCACGGCGATTCGAACGGAATGCGTTGTTATTTCAGTCAGTTGGGAAAATGACCGTGAAACTTTGAAGCGAGTTTCATTGCTGCGCCGCAGGCAAATTGCTTACCATTTAGGCAGATGCCAAAGGTGCTCAATTTTTCTTCAAATGGCCGGACTACGGCTTCCAGCGCCCGATCTTGAACGCCGACAGATGGCCGGCGATGTCCTGCGGATTGAAGGCAGGACCGGCAAAGGCACCGATGGCACCCGAGACCTCCGCGGCGGGCACTGGTGCGCCCATGGCGGCGTCATAGAGATCCGGCCGGAACACATCCATGGCGGTCTTCAGTGCGTCCGGCCGCATCGGCGTCTGCCCCCATCGCACCATCTGGGCGTAGAGCCAGGCGGCCTGCACGGGATCGGGCCGCGCCGCCCCTTCCCGTCCGACCAGCAGATACCGGCTGCTCTCCCGCCTCGCCCCATCCGGAGAAATCTTCAGGCGGCCATCGAGAGTCCGCAGGATCACCTCGGCATCGACGCCGATCCGTTCCGGCTGCGCCAGGATCTGTGCGGTCTCGGTCCGGTTCTCCGGCCGCTCGATGAATTCGGCGCCCCGCTGCGCCGCCCGGATCAGGGCGGCCAGCACGTCCGGATTTTTCTCCGCCCAGCTCTGCCGGACTGCCAGCACCTTCTCCGCCGCCCGCACCAGCAGATCCGACACAAAATGCAGGATGTGGCCGATGCCAAGGTCGACGGCGACCGAATTCCAGGGCGCGCCGACGCAGAACGCATCGACCTGCCCGTTGGCGAGGCTGTCCACCATGTAGGGCGGCGGCAGCACCACGAGGCGAACGTCCTCGTCGGGATCCACACCGCCCGCCGCCATCCAGAACCGGAGCTGATAGTTGTGGGTCGAGAACGGAAAGGTCATGCCGAAGGTGAGCGGCTCAACGCCACTGGCGCGCCGCTTGGCGACAACACGGGCCAGCGCCAGAGCGGTCGCCATCGGGTCCGTGGCATTGCCGTCGAGTTCGCCCATAATCGCCGCATGCAGCGCCGGCGACACTGTAATCGCGTTGCCGTTCAGTCCGAGGTTGAAGGGGGCTACGATCGGCACCTTGACGTGGCCGAGCCCGAGGCTCGAGGCGATCGCCACCGGCGCCAGCAGGTGGGCAGCATCGAACATGCCGATGTTGAGCTTGTCGCGGACGTTCGACCACGACACTTCCCGCACCAGCGTCACATCGAGTCCTTCGGCCGCGGCAAAACCCTTGTCGACGGCGACGATCAGCGCGGAGGCATCGACCAGCGGAATGAAGCCGATATGCAGAGGTGTGGTCATTTCAGTAGCTCCGATGCGGTCAGGATCGACTGCGCGATCTCGCCGATCTTCTTTTTCTCGCGCATCGCGGTGGAGCGCATCAGCACATAGGCCTCGTCCTCGGTGAGGCCCTTCACCTTCATCAAAATTCCCTTGGCGCGATCGATCACCTTGCGCTCTTCCAGCGCGGACTTGGTGCGGTCGAGCTCGTCCTGCAGCTTCGAAAACGCATTGAAGCGGGAAATGCAGAGGTCGAGGATCGGCTTGATCCGCTCCTTCTTCAGGCCGTCGACGATATAGGCGGACACGCCGGCATCGACGGAAGCCTGGATCGAGGCGGCGTCGCTCTGGTCGACGAACATGGCGATCGGCCGCCGCACCGCGCGGCTGACCTGGAACATCTGTTCCAGCACGTCGCGGCTGGGGTTTTCGAGGTCGATCAGGATGACGTCGGGATCGAGCGCGTAAATGCGCGCCAAAAGGCTCTGCATTTCGCTGATATGAACGACGCCGGTAAACCCCGCCTCCCGCAACCCCTCTTCCAGGATGGCTGCTCGGATCGGGCTTTCGTCGACTATGACGATCTTCGGTGACGACTCAGCGCTCATCGTTCAACTCTTTACCCGACCGGCCCATCCATAGCACGCCAGATGGTCGGGCAAAGCCTTGTAATTATGAGCAATTGGGACTAGCTCGTGCGGATCAATCAGGCAGATCGAATATGGAACAGGCCGCCGCGCCCAAAGTCAGCTTTGTATCTCTGGGGTGCCCCAAGGCGCTGGTCGATTCCGAGCGCATCATCACCCGGCTGCGCGCCGAGGGCTATGAGCTGGCGCGCAAGCATGACGGCGCCGACATCGTCATCGTCAATACCTGCGGCTTTCTCGACAGCGCCAAGCAGGAATCGCTTGGCGCCATCGGCGAGGCCATGGCCGAGAACGGCAAGGTCATCGTCACCGGCTGCATGGGCGCCGAACCCGAGCAGATCGAGGCGGCCTATCCTGGCGTGCTCTCGATCACGGGTCCGCAGCAATATGAGAGCGTGCTGGAAGCCGTGCACCGCGCGTTGCCGCCGGTCCACAATCCGCATCTCGACCTGGTGCCGCCGCAAGGCGTCAGGCTGACGCCCCGACACTACGCCTATTTGAAGATCTCCGAGGGCTGCAACAACCGTTGCAGCTTCTGCATCATCCCAAAACTGCGCGGCGACCTGGTGTCGCGGCCGGCCAACGATGTGCTGCGCGAGGCAGAAAAGCTGGTCGCCGCCGGGGTCAAGGAACTACTCGTCATCTCGCAGGACACCTCGGCCTACGGCGTCGATATCAAATATGCCGAGAGCCCGTGGAAGGACCGCCAGGTCCGCGCCAAGTTCTACGATCTCGCGAAAGAGCTCGGCGAACTCGGCGCCTGGGTCCGGCTGCAATATGTCTACCCCTACCCGCATGTCGACGAAGTCATCGGCCTGATGAACGAAGGCAAGGTGCTGCCCTATCTCGACATCCCGTTCCAGCATGCGAGCCCGGAAGTGCTGAAGGCGATGAAGCGCCCGGCGGCGCAGGAAAAGACGCTGGCGCGGATCAAGAAGTGGCGCGAGCAATGTCCTGATCTCACGCTGCGTTCGACCTTCATCGTCGGCTTCCCCGGCGAGACCGATAGCGACTTCGCCTATCTGCTCGACTGGCTGGAAGAAGCCGAGATCGACCGTCTCGGTTGTTTCAAGTACGAGCCGGTCGCCGGCGCGCCGTCGAATGCGATCGGCAATGCCGTGCCCGACGAGATCAAACAGGAGCGCTGGAATGCGCTGATGGCGCGGCAGCAGAAGATTTCCGCGCGCCGCCTCAAGCGCAAGGTCGGCACCCGGCAGCAGGTCATCATCGACGAGGTCGGTCCGACGGTGTCGAAGGGCCGCTCGAAAGCCGACGCGCCGCAGATCGATGGCGCGGTCTATCTGTCGAGCCGCCGCCCGCTCAAGGTCGGCGAGATCGTCACCGCCAAGATCGAGCGCGCCGATCAGTACGACCTTCACGGCAGCGTCGCGGGGTTCTGAGCGGCAGGACCAATTCAACCCTGAACAAGTCCAGTTGAAACTGATTTTCAATCGCGTTTTGTGACACTTTCGATCTGTCACGCATGCTTCATCGACTCGACCTACGGTCCCGGCATTGAACAGACCGCAGGGATCGACGATGAACCACTTCTTTGAAATGCTGCGCACGCAACGCCGCGACGACCACCGCTATTACCATCAATGCCGCATCAATCAGACGCTGCACCTGTTGAGCGCGCTGATCTTCCTCGGCTGTTATGCGCTGCTGTTCAGCGATCCGGCGATGGCCGGCCTGGTCGGCTGGCTGGCGATGCTGACGCGGCAGACCGGCCATTTCTTCTTCGAGCCGAACGGCTACGACGCCGTCAACAACGCCACCAATGAATACAAGGAGCAGGTCAAGGTCGGCTACAACCAGAACCGCAAGATCGTCCTGCTGATCGTCTGGGGATTGGCGCCGGTTGCGCTGTTCCTGTTTCCGACATTGTTCGGTGTGTTCGCGCCGCCGGCCGGCAAGATCGATTTCATCAGGCATGTCGGCGCGGTCTGGCTGGCGATCGGCATCGTCGGCGGCCTGTTTCGCATGGTCCAGCTCTGCGTCACCCGCGACCTCTCGACCGGGCTGGTCTGGATCTGCAAGGTGCTGACCGATCCGTTCCACAATATCGCGATTTACCACAAGTCACCGCTGGCGTTGCTGCGCGGCGAACGGTTCGATAGCTCGATCGGCGCCGCGGATTGGGACGAAGAAGCGGCTGAAGAGGCCCCTCATCTCACCTGATGATGCGGCTCGGCAGGCGCGGGGTCGCTTGACCCCGCCGCCCATCAGAGCTCTATGGGCCTTGTGCCCTGAACTTGAACCAGCCGCCAATGTCCGAACACCTGAAGGAAATTCCGCCGGCGGCGCGACTGCTCGGCCGCGAGATCGTCTCCGTCGATGCGCAATCCGGCGAGGTGACGCTGCGCTTCATGGCAAGAGACGATTTCGCCAACCGTCACGGCACCGTGCAAGGCGGCATGCTGGCGGCGATGCTGGATTCCGCGACCGGCAATGCCGTGATGGCGACGCTGCCGCCGCATCTCACAGCCTTGACGACCCGCCTCGACACGCAATTCCTGAAGCCCGCGGCGCTCGGGCCGATCACCGCGACCGCCCGCCTGGTCAAACACGACGAACGCTCCGCCGAAGTCGAGGCAAAGCTCACCGACAGCAACGGCATCGTCGTCGCCACTGCCCGCGCCGAGCTGCGAATTCGCACGCGCAATCCGGGTTGACGGGCAGTCTGCCGGTTCAATGGCGAAGCGGCCGCGGATGAACCGATCCACGCCCCCGACTTACAAAGGCAGACAGCCTACAAATCGGCAGCCCGTCTCGAAGCAAGAACGATGATGACCAAGTTGAAATCGATCGGGATCGGCCCCGGTAATACGAGCGCCATGCTGTGCCTGATTATGTGCCTGGCGACCGTCCTCACGGCCGTTCCGGCGTTGGCGGGATCGTCCGCTCCGTCGGCTGAGGTCCGATCCCAGTGCTTTGTCGGCCGCAAGGTCACCATCGACCAGCAGATCGCCGCCTGCTCGGTCGTGATCGCGACGGATGGCGCGAGGACGAAGGACCGTGCCGGTGCCTATCTCATTCGCGGCGCCGACTACCTGACCCGGAACGCGTTCGACCAGGCGATCGCCGATTTCAACGAACTGATCAGGATCGACCCCGGCAGCAGCGCCGCTTTCGTCAACCGTGGCGAAGCCTTCCGTCGCAAAGGCGAACTCGACCTTGCCATCATAGATCTGGATCGCGCCATCGCGATCAAGCGAACGAGTGCGTCCGCGTGGTTCAATCGCGGGATTGCCCACAGCGACAAGGGCGATCCGGATCGCGCCATCGCCGATTATAATCAGGCGATCAAGCTCAATTCGCGCGATGCCTGGTATTTCAACAACCGCGGCAACTCTTACAGCGACAAAGGCGATTTCGAGCGCGCCTTGGCCGATTTCAATCGGGCGATCACCCTCAATCCGAAATTCGCACTCGCTTTCTTCAACCGCAGCAATCTCTGGCGAAGCAAAGGCGAGCCAACTCCGGCGTTCGACGACCTGAACTCCTCGATCCGCCTCGATCCGAACTACGCCGCCGCCTACAGCAACCGCGCGCGCCTATACCGGGATGCCGGCAAGATCGACCTCGCGCTAGCCGATTTCGACCAGTCGTTGCGGCTCGATCCCGACAATTATCGTGACGCCTATTCGCGCGGCAACATCCATTTCGACCGATACGATTACGCGCGCGCTCTTCCCGACTATGACCAGACGATCCGCCTCCATCCCGACCACGCCGATGCGCTCAACATGCGGTGCCTGACCAGAGCTGTTATCGGCCGCCCGCGCGAAGGTCTGATCGACTGCGACGCATCGCTCAGGCTGAAGGCGGACGACGCCTACACGCTTGCCAGCCGCGGCCTCTGCCATCTCAAGCTCGGCGAATTCGACATGGCGATCGAAGATTTCACGGCCGCCCTGAAGGCCAACCCGAAGGTGGCGAACGCGCTTTACGGCCGCGGATTGGCGAAGCGGAAGATGGGTGACGAGAGCGGTGCCGACAGCGATCTGGCCGCCGCCCGGGTCGTATACACCGGCATCGCCGCCGAATTCCGGCACTACGGCATCGAGTGACCCGACGTCCCGCTTGACATCAGCGGCCGTTCGGCTGTATGGGCCTTCGCCATGAACCTGAACCGGACCAACCGCCGCGCAGCTTTCCGTCGTCGCTCCAGCGACGATGATGGGTTGCGCCGTGTCCGACGACATCGCTGATTAACTAGTCAGCAACGTTTTCGAGAAGGCCGCACCCGCAAAGTGCGGCCTTCTTGCGTTTCGGCCCGCCCTCACCCCCAAACCTGCCAGAACTGCAAGGAGATCGACATGACCAACGCGACCCATCCGTACGATGCGCTGATGAACATCACGGCGCGGCCCAACACTGTCTTCGTCAAGGGCGAAGGCGCCTATCTCTGGGACGACACCGGCAAACGCTATCTCGACTTCATGCAGGGTTGGGCGGTCAATTGCCTCGGCCACTCGCCCAAGATCGTCGCCGATGCGCTTGCTGCTCAGGCCACGCAATTGCTGACGCCAAGCCCGGCCTTCTTCAACGGGCCCAGCCTGAAGCTCGCGCAAGCGCTCACCGCCCAAAGCTGCTTCGACCAGGTGTTCTTTGCCAACTCCGGCGCCGAAGCCAACGAAGGCGCGATCAAGCTCGCGCGCAAGTTCGGCACGCTCTACAAGAACGGCGCGCATGAGATCATCACCTTTGTCGGCGGCTTTCACGGCCGCACGCTGGCGACGATGTCGGCCTCGGGCAAGAAAGCGTTCGAGCCGCTGTTCGAGCCGAAGGTCACGGGCTTTCCGAAGGCAAAGCTCAACGACATCGAATCCGTCAAGCGGCTGATCTCGACCAGGACGGTTGCCGTGATGCTGGAGCCGATCCAGGGCGAGGCCGGCGTCTGGCCGGCAACCGACGAGTTCCTGCAAGAATTGCGGGCGCTGACCCAGGAGCGCGGGCTGCTGCTGATCGTCGACGAGATCCAGACCGGCATGGGCCGTACCGGAAAACTGTTCCATTACGAACATGCCGGCATCGAACCCGACATCATGACGCTCGGCAAAGGCATCGGCGGCGGCGTGCCGCTGGCGGCACTGCTGGCGACCGACTATGCGTCCTGCTTCGAGCATGGCGACCAGGGCGGCACCTTCAACGGCAATCCACTGATGTGCGCGGCGGGACTGGCGGTGCTCGAACACGTCGCCACGCCGGCGTTCCTGAAGGCAGCGACCGAAGCCGGGCACATTCTGGAAGGCGAACTGCAAAAACTGTCGGCGCGGCACGGCCTCGGCGAGGTCCGCGGCCGCGGCCTGTTGCTGGCGCTCGATCTCAAACTGCCGATCGGCGCCTCGATCGTGGCGCAGGCCTTTGCCGACGGCGTGCTGCTGAACTCGCCGCAGCCGGACGCGCTGCGGTTCATGCCGGCGCTGAACGTGTCGAAGGAGGAGATCGCGGAGATGATCGAGTGTCTGGACGCGATCCTGACCAAGGCGGGTGCGGCGCGGATGGTGGCGTAGCTCGCGTTCGTCATTCCGGGATGGTCCGAAGGACCAGACCCGGAAGTTCGAGATTCCGGGTTCGATGCTACGCATCGCCCCGGAATGACGGAGCAAAAAATCTAAGGCCGAAAAATCGCAGCCCCCGTGGTCGCCCGGCTCTCGAGCTCGATATGCGCCCTCGCTGCATCCTTCAGCGCATAGGCGTGGTTGATCGGGACATGGAGCTTGCCGTTGATGACGGCGGCGAACAGCGTGTCGGCGCCTTCGAGCAATTCCTTGCGGGTGCCGACATAGTCGTTGAGTTTTGGCCGGGTCGCAAACAGCGAGCCGTGGTTATTGAGTTCGGCGAGCGCAAACGGCGGCACCGGGCCGGACGCATTGCCGAAGCTGACGAACAGGCCGCGCGGCTTCAGGCAGGACAGCGAGCCCGGGAACGTGGTCTTGCCGACGCCGTCGTAAACGACATCACAGAGTTCGTTGCGGCTGATCTGCTTGACCCGGTCGACGAAGTTTTCCTCGTTGTAGAGGATGACGTGATCGCAACCGTTGGCGAGCGCGAGATCGGCCTTGGCCTTGGAGCCGACGGTGCCAATGACATGCGCCCCCATCGCGCGCGCCCACTGGCAGGCCAGAAGCCCGATGCCGCCGGCCGCAGCGTGGATCAGCACGCGATGATGCGGCTCGACCTTGAAGGTCTTGTGCAGGAGATACCAGACCGTCAGGCCCTTCAGCATCAGCACCGCGCCCTGCTCGTAGGTGATGTGGTCGGGGAGCTTCACGAGTTTGTCGGCCGGGATCACCCGTTCCGAGGCGTAGCCGCCGAGATTGAAATAATAGGCGACGCGGTCGCCGAGATGGAAGTTGGTGACACCGGGCCCGACCGCGATCACCTCGCCGGCAGCTTCGTTGCCGGCGATGAACGGCAGGCCGGGCGCCTTGTAGAGACCGGTGCGGTAATAGACGTCGATGAAGTTGAGGCCGATGGCGTGCTGGCGGATGCGCACTTCGCCCGGTCCGGGCGCCGCGACCTGCACATCCTCATATACCAGGGCTTCCGGGCCCCCCACCTTGTGCACGCGCACGGCCTTGGTCATGACAATAGCTCCCTCGGTATCTGCTCAAACACTTGCAAGCGAAGCGAAAGCCATCGCCGCCGCGTTGTCAACTCGCCGGCCGAACCCGGCTAGTTGGCGGCCTTCTTGCGGTTGGTTTTGGCGAGCACGTTGAACAGTTCGACGGCGGCCGAGAACGCGATGGCGAAATAGATGTAACCGCGCGGGATGTGGAACTTGAAGCCATCGGCGACCAGCGCCACGCCGATCAGTACCAGGAACGCCAGCGCCAGCATCTTGGTGGTCGGATGCTCCGCTACGAACCGCGCCACCGGGCCCGACGAGATGTACATGATGATGCAGGCGATCACGACGGCCGCGATCATGATTTCGAGATCCTGCGCCATGCCGATCGCGGTGATGATCGAATCCAGCGAGAACACCATGTCGATGATGATGATCTGGACGATCACCATCAGGAACGCGCTGGCGTTCGGCTTCGCATCCGGCTCGTCGTCGCCGGCCTCGACTTCGGCGTGAATTTCGTGCGTCGCTTTCGCGATCAAAAACAGTCCGCCGCCGATCAGGATGATGTCGCGCCAGGACAAAGCGACGCTCTGCACCGTCAGCACCGGTGCGGTCAGGCCGATCAGCCACACCAGCAGGCTGAGCAGGATGATGCGGAACACCAGCGCCAGCAGCAGGCCGATCTGGCGCGCGCGTTTGGCCTGGGCAGGCGGAATCCGCGAGACGATCACCGACAGGAAAATGACGTTGTCGATCCCGAGCACGATTTCGAGCGCGGTCAACGTCAGCAACGCCGCCCAGGCCTCCGCGCTGGTCAATAATTCCATCATGCCTTGAACGCCTTGATCCGCCGGATCACCGCATCGCTGCCGCAGATGTAGACGGCAATGAAACAAAGCCCGGCCGTGATGGGAACGCCGACGTCGAAATCGCACGCCAGCGTGTAAGCAGCGAGCCCCGCCCAGGCTGTCAGCAGCCACAGCGTCAGCCAGCGCAGCCGCAGCACCCGGATCGGATGCAGGGTATGAAACGGCGCAAACGTCAGCACGATCAGGACCGCGATGCCGAGCGTGGACCAGATCGGCGGCCAATGCAGCAAGAACAGATAGAACGCTGCCGCATTCCACAGCGCCGGAAAGCCGCGAAAATGATTGTCTGAGGCCTTCATGCGCTTGTCGGCGAAATACAACGCGCCCGACACCACCACGCCGATGCCGAGCAGCGGCGCCGCCAGCGGCAGCAGCAAGCCGCTGGCCGTGATTGCATAAGCGGGCACGAAGACGTAGGTGACGAAATCGACGACGAGGTCGAGCGTCTCGCCCGACCAGTTCGGCTGCAGCCGCACGACATCCAGCCTTCGCGCGATCGGCCCGTCGATACCGTCGACGATCAGCGCCACGCCGAGCCAGCCGAACATGCTGGCCCAGTGCTCGCGCACCGCCTCCAGCATCGCGATCAACGCCAGACCACCGCCGAGCGCCGTGAAGATATGCACGCCGAACGCGGCGAACCGCATCCGGGCCGATCCCGGGGCTGCAATGGGCTGGGAGACCTGATCCATGATTCCGGCAGTGCTATCAGGAATCGCCGCGATTTGCATATCCGCGCTTGCGGCCTTCCGCCGCGTGACGAGGTCGAAACGTTTCGCCCGGTTAACGTCTTGAAAATGCATTCGGGAAGGTCAATTGTCCCGGTATGAACGATGCATTGCCAGTTTATGACACCCTCGTGATCGGCGGCGGCCCGGCGGGACTGACGGCTGCCATTGCGCTGGCCGGAACCGGGGCGCGAACCGCCCTGCTCGCCCGCCGCACGCCCTATGCCGACAATCGCACCACCGCGCTGCTCGGCACCTCCACCGAGCTGCTCGAGCGTCTCGATGTCTGGCCGCGCTGCCGGGACAACGCCGCGGCCTTGCAGACCATGCGCCTCGTCGACGACACCGGTCGCCTGATCCGCGCGCCGGAGGTGCGGTTTTCCTGCGACGAAATCGGGCTCGAGCAGTTCGGCTACAACATCGACAACCGCTCGCTGAGTGCAGCGCTCGAGGCGCGCGCCGCCGAACTGCCCAACCTGACGCGCTATGACGACGAGGCCGCTACCATCACGCCCGGCGATGCCGACGTCTCGGTCCGCACGGCCCAAGGCCAGCTTCTGACGGCACGGCTCGTGGTCGGCGCCGACGGCCGGCAATCGCCCTCCCGCGCCGCCGCCGGCATCGAGGTGAAGCGTCGCGACCTGCACCAATCGGCGCTGACCTTCAACATCACCCATTCGCACCCCCACCACAACATCTCCACCGAGTTCCACACGCCGCAAGGCCCGTGCGTGTTCGTGCCGCTGCCCGGCAACCGCTGCAGCGTGGTGTGGGTGCAGTCCTCGAAGGAAGCCGAACGGCTGAAGTCGCTCGGCGACGACGAACTGTCGGAGGCAGCAGAGAAGCAATCGCACTCCATTCTCGGCCGCGTCCGGGTCGAAGCCGGGCGGAATCTGTTTCCGCTGACGATCGAAAGCCCTCGGCAATTTGCCAGCCATCGGGTGGCGCTGGTCGGCGAGTCCGCGCACGTGGTGCCGCCGATCGGCGCGCAAGGTCTCAACATGGGACTGCGCGACGCCGCCGACATCGCCGATATCGCAGGGGCCGCGATGTCGCGGGGCGAAGATCCCGGCTCGCCGCAGGTTCTGGCGCGCTACCAGTCGGCCCGCCGCGCCGACGTCGCCAGCCGCACCATCGCGATCGACATCGCCAATCGCTCGTTGCTCAGCGACTTCGTCGCCATGCAGTCGCTGCGCGCCGCCGGCATGCACCTGCTCAGCTCGTTCGGCCCGCTGCGGCGGCTGGCGATGCGCGAAGGGCTGGCGCCGTCATGGAAGCGCGTCAGCTAACCGGCCTACGGAAACGCCAGCCGCCCGGTCTGGATCAACCACATCACGCTGGTCAGCGTCACCACCGACGCGAACGTTCCGATCAGGACCGTCACCGACGCCGGCTCGATCCAGGTATTGTTCTGCCGCGCGATCACGAACACGTTCAGCGCCGGCGGCAGTGAGGCCATCAGCACCGCGGTCGCCGCCCATGGCTGCGCGAACGGCCCGAACAGCAGCATCAGCCCGAACACCAGCAGCGGATGGATCAACAGCTTGATGATGATTACGCCCGGAACTTCCCAGGGCACGCGGTCGAACGGGCGCAGCGCCACCGTGACGCCAAGCACGAACAGCGCGGTCGGCGCCGCGGCGTTCTGCAGGAACTGCAGCATTCTGTCGACGGCAACCGGCAATTCGAGATGCAGCGCCGCGGCCAACGCGCCGGCGGCCGCCGACATGATCAGCGGGTTGAGCACGATCTGTCGCGCCGCCATCCCGATCGCGTGCCATGGCGAGGGATGATCGCGGTCGGTGAGCGCGATCAACAGCGGCACGATCGAAAACAGGAAGATGCTGTCGCAGCAGAAGATCAGCGCCGTCGGCGCCGCGGCCTTGGCGCCGAGCACCGCGAGCGCGAGGCCCGGTCCCATGTAGCCGATATTGCCATAGGCCCCGGCGAGCCCGGCGATGGTCGCCTTGCGCAGCGACAGTTCGCCGATGACCCGGCCGGCAACCATGGCCAGCACGAACGCGCTGACCGTGCCGAGCGTGGTCGCAATCAGGAACGGCGGGTTGTTCAGTTCCGAGAACGGCGTCCTCGACGTGATGCCGAACAGCAGGGCCGGCAGCGAGACATAGAGCAGGAAGAAATTCATCCAGGCGAGGCCTGATTCCGGCAATTTCTTGCCTTTGCCGCAGGCGAATCCAATGAAGATCAGGCCGAAATAGGGAATCGCAAGGTTAAGAATATCGGCCATCGCGCAAACGTCTTTTCGTCAATCATTTCGGGACCATGGCGCCGGGTCTGGCTACCATGCGTGAGGGTTAAATCGTGCTTTTGCCCCTAGCATCGGCCACAATCATGGTCTATTCGACGAGATATGATCAAAACGCGCACCGCCAAATTTCAGATCGGCCAGATCGTCCGTCACCGGGTGTTCTCGTTCCGGGGCGTGATTTTCGACATCGATCCGGAATTCAACAATACCGAGGAATGGTGGTTGTCGATCCCCGAGGAGGTTCGGCCTCACAAGGACCAGCCGTTCTATCACCTGCTGGCGGAGAATTCGGAGTCCGAATACGTCGCCTACGTCTCCGAGCAGAATCTGCTGCCCGATGATTCCGGCGAACCGATCCGGCATTCGCAGGTGGCCGAGATCTTCATCAAGGACAAATCGGGCGGCTATCGTCCGCGCAATCCGTCACTCAACTAATCCCTGCGACTGATCCCTGCCCGTCGATCGTTCGGCTCAACGAAAAAGGCGCCCCACCGGGCGCCTTTTTGTTTGTCTCGTGTTCCGCGTTACTTCGCAGCCGGATTTGGAGCAGCACCCGCGGGCTGGTTGGCTTCCAGCTTCTTGCGCGCTTCTTCAGCCCGCTTCTGCAGTTCTTCCTGCAGCTTCTTCTGGTTTTCCTCGAACACCTTCGGATCGGTCGGCGGGCCGTCATAGGCCTTGGCAAACTCGCCGGCCAGCGGCAGCGGCAAGGTCAGCGGTGCGCCGTTGGAATTGATCGCCTGAACCACGAGGTTCTGACCCTTCTTCAGGTTGGCGATCAACTCGGGGGTTGCTTCGTAGTCGGACATGCAACCGTTCTGGAAGCAGATCACGTAGGGGCTCTGCTGCGGTGCATTGGCGTCGACGATGATCCGGGTTCCGTGCACGAGCTGCATGCCGAGCGGCAGCGTCACGCGCAGGATCTTCTTCGGCTCGCCTTCCGGCTCGATGATGACGGCGGCGATGACCGGCTGGCCGGACTCGATGCGGCCGTCCTTGCCGGTGAAGCAAACCTGCTTGGCGCCGGCGTCCTGACCCTTGAGGCAGAACTTGGTCCAGGGCGCATAGATCAACTGGACCTGCTGGTCCGCGGGCTGTGCACCGGCGGCCGGAGGAGCGCCAGCCGTCGCTGGCGGGGCCTGCTGCGCGGCCGGTGCAGGCGCTGCGGCGGGGGCCTTGGGAGCCGCCTTCGGGGCGGCCTTGGGAGCGGCCTTGGGGGTAGCAGGTGCGCCCGGCGCGGGGGCCGGCGTCTGGGCCTGCGCAGCGGAGATCAGCGAGGCCGACAGCGCCGTAGCCGCCAACAAGGCGAAAAACCGCCCATGCGGCCGGACCGAGGCGGCCAAGATACGGAAATTCATTGCGGAAAACCCTTTCTGAACGGGAGCGCCTGAAACCGCGACAGGCACCGACACCTAGCCGTTGGGCGGCTGTCTCCTAACCAATTGAGGCGGATACGTGACACGCGCTGCCGCCGTCGCCGATTGCACGCCTTCAATACAGTGACCGACGAAAAGATCAATGCCGACAGGCATCTTTGGTGTTGGTCGCGGCCGGACGGCCGGTGCCTATGGTAAAGCTGCGGGGTGCCCATTTTCGAATCAAATCAGCGCGTGCCGATGACCTACTTTCGTCCGATCCGCTGGGCTGTTCGGGCATGGGTCGTGCTGGCGCTTGTGTTGCCGCTGATTGCAACCGTGGCTCCCACCCGCGCCGGCGAGGCTATCGGGATCGCCATGCACGGCGAACCGGCACTACCAGCAGGTTTCACCCACATGCCCTACGCCAATCCGGAGGCGCCGAAGGGCGGCCGGCTGATCTGGGGTCTGCCTGGCACGTTCGACAGCCTCAACCCGCTGATCGTCCGCGGATTGGCACTGCAGCAGATCCGGGGGTTTGTGGTCGAGAGCCTGATGGCGCGCGGCAATGACGAGGCCTTCACGCTGTACGGCCTGATCGCGAAAACCGCCGAGACCGACGACATCAGGAGCTATGTCACCTTCCACCTCGATCCGCGTGCCCGCTTTTCCGACGGCAAGCCGGTCACGGCGGACGACGTGCTGTTTTCCTGGGCGCTGTTGCGCGACAAGGGCCGCCCCAACCACCGCCAGTACTACGCCAAGGTAACCAGGGCCGAGGCGCCGGATCCGCTCACGGTGCGGTTCGATCTCTCTGGCGCCAACGACCGCGAACTGCCGCTGATCCTCGGCCTGATGCCGGTTCTGCCGAAGCACGCGATCGATCCCGCGACCTTCGAGGAGACCACGATGGCCGGCCCGGTCGGCTCCGGCCCCTATCGGGTCAGCGCCGTGAAGCCGGGCGCCAGCGTCACGTTCACCCGCAATCCCGACTATTGGGGCCGCGACCTGCCGGTCAATCGCGGCCTGTGGAATTTCGACGAGATCAGGTTCGACTTCTACCGGGAGGCCAACGGCCAGTTCGAGGCGTTCAAGCGCGGTCTGTATGATTTTCGCGTCGAAACCGAGCCGCTGCGCTGGCACGAAGGCTATGACTTTCCCGCCGCCAGGTCCGGCGAACTGATCCGGGACACAATCAAGACTGGGATGCCGCAGCCATCCGAATTCCTGGTGTTCAATACGCGGCGTCCGATGTTCGGGGATATCCGGGTACGTCAGGCCCTGACCCTGCTGTTCGATTTCGAATGGATCAACCGCAACTATTTCTTCGGGCTCTATACGCGTTCGGCCGGCTTCTTTGCCGGCTCGGAACTTTCCGCCTATGGCCGCAGCCCCGATGATCGCGAGCGTGAACTGCTCAAGCCGTTCATCTCGCACATCAGGCCTGACATCCTCGACGGCAGCTACCGCCTGCCCGTCAGCGACGGCTCGGGCCGAGATCGCGCGACCTTGCGCAGCGCGCTCGGCCTGCTGTCGGAAGCCGGCTACGATCTCGACGGCACGGTGTTGCGGCAGCGTTCGACCAAGACGCCGTTCACCTTCGAAATACTGGTCACGACGCGCGATCAGGAACGCATAGCGCTGGCCTACACCCGCGACCTCAAGCGCGCCGGCATCGACGCTACCGTGCGCGCGGTCGACCCGGTCCAGTTCGACCAGCGCCGGCTCGGCTACGAGTTCGACATGCTGCAGAACCGCTGGGACCAGTCGCTGTCGCCCGGCAACGAGCAATCGTTTTACTGGGGCAGCCAGGCCGCCGACATCCCGGGCACGCGGAACTACATGGGCGCCAAGGACCCGGCGATCGACGCCCTGATCGCGGCGCTGCTGGAGGCACGCGAACGGCCGGCCTTCGTCTCCGCGGTGCGGGCGCTGGACCGGACCCTGATGTCGGGCTTCTACGCTATCCCACTGTTTAACGCCGGTGAGCAATGGATCGCGCGATGGAATCGGATAGAAAGGCCTGCGAAGACTGCGTTGACCGGCTACCTGCCGGAAACCTGGTGGCAGAAGCCTGCCCCGCAATCGAAGTGATGACGCCGTGACCCAGCCTACCGCTTCGCCGACCCTCGATACGCTGTTCAAGCGCGTGCTGTCGCGGCGGCCGGATGCGCTGGCGCTGATCGACCCGGCGAACAAGCCGCGCATTACCGGCGAAGCGCCGCGGCACCTGACCTATGCGCAGGCCGACAAGATGATCTCGTCGCTTGCGGCCCACTTCATCGAATCCGGCCTGCCCGCGAATTCGGTGATCGCGGTGCAACTGCCCAACACCGTCGAGTTCGCCCTCACCGTGCTCGCGGCCTATCGCGCCGGCCTCGTGGTCGCGGTGCTGCCGCTACTGTGGCGACAGGCCGAACTGACCATGGCGCTCAATCGCACTGCCGCTCGCGCCATCGTCACCTCGAGCCGGGTCGACGGCGTACTCTATTCGGACCTGGCGATGAACGCCGCCGCCGAGGCGTTCTCGATCCGCCACGTCTGCGGCTTCGGCAGCGACCTGCCCGAGGGCATGTCCTCGCTCGACCACGCCATCACCCGTGCATCCACCACGGCGCGTTCGGTGATCCAGGACGGCCGCAAGGCCGCGCTGATCAGCTTCGACGTCACCGCCGACGGTTTCCGTCCGGTACCGCGGGCGCATCTCAGCCTGATCGCGGGTGGGCTCGCGATGTCGCTCGAAAGCGACGTGCCGCAGGGCGCGACCGTGCTGTCGGCGTTCGCGCCGATGTCGTTTGCCGGCCTCGCCTCCTCGCTGGTGGTGTGGCTGCTGTCCGGCGGGACGCTGGTGCTGCATCACCCGTTCGACGAGGACGTGCTGGAACAGGAAATCATCGAACACGCCTGCGACACCCTGATCGTGCCGGCGCAACTGGCGTTGCGGCTCGACGAACTCGATCTCGGCGCGCGGATGCCGAGCCTGCGCAATGTCATCGGCCTGTGGCGCGCCCCGGAACAGGTCGCTTCCAGCGACAACTGGACTGCGCAACGGGCTTCAATGACCGACGTCTACCTGTTCGGAGAAGCCGGACTGTTCGGCGCACGCCGGATCGCCGACGACGGCGCGCCGGCCCGGATCAAGCCCGGCCCGCACGGCGCACCGCGCGAACTGCCGGGCACCTCGATCGCCGGCGAGATCCTGCTGACGCCGCGGGGCACGCTGGGACTGCGCGGCCCGATGGTGCCGGTCGCAGCCTATGCGCCGCCGCCTCCGCCCGCGGACTCCCTGATCGCACCGCCGCCACGCGATTACGTCGACACCGACTACGCCGCACGGCTCGACCGCGCGACCGGCGCGATCAACCTCACCGCGCCGCCGTCGGGCATCATGGCGGTCGGCGGCTATCGCTTCCTCGCCCAGGACCTGCAGGAATGGGCCCGAAGGCTCGGTCAGGGCGCACTGCTGACGGCGCTTCCCGACCGCCTCAGTGGTCACCGGCTGGCCGGCCGCGCCCACGACAACGGCCGAGCCCGCGATGCGCTGGCCGAACTCGGCCTTAACCCGTTGATGGTCGAGGCCTTTCGCGATCGCACCAATTCCGCGTGACGACCGCCCAGGGCCGCGTGTTGACGCGCCATTAAGCCTGGCAAACTAGGATCGCGCTTTCCACGCGTTGTCCGAGTTGTCAGCATGTCCCAGCAAGGCCCGATCCTTCTCGTATCGACCGTACAGCGGCCGTCGTTTGCCACGTCGCTCGACGTCGACAAGGTATTTCCGGTCATCAAGGCCGATTGGGCGGACGCCCCGCGCGCGGTGGATCAGGTGCAGCCGGCTGCGGTGGTGGCTGATTGCACCGAGATCGAGGAAACGGCGCTTGCGGCGCTTGCGACCCGCGTCGCCGCGCGCCAACCCTATCTGCCGCTGATCGCGATCGATCCGCGCACCACGCTTCCCGACACCGCCATCCCGTTCTTTCAAGTCCAGGGACATGCCGATCGATTGATCGCGCGTTTGCGCGTGGCCCTGCGGATCCGCGCCCTGCACGCAACCGTGATGCGCCGGCAGGGCCCGGCGGCGCCGGTCGCATTGTCCAGGATCGATCTCGCACACGAGGCCACCGTACTGCTGATCGGTCGCGGCGGCAGCTATCCGACGCTGTCCGTCATGCTCGGCGAACGGACCGGCATCGTCGGCGCGCTCTCGATCGAAGCTGCGGCGAACCATCTCAACGTCAGGGACATCGATGGCATCGTGCTCGGCGAAGGCTTTAGCCCGCGCGTGGTCGATGCCTTTCTCACGGTCCTGGCCGAGGATGCCCGCTTTCGTCACCTGCCCGTGGTCGTGACGTCGGGCGATCCCGCGCGATCCTATGACCTGCCGAACCTCGAAACCGTCGCCGGTGACGCCGCAGGAGTGGCGACGACCGTGCTGCCGCTGATCCGCCAGCACGCCTTCGAAGCGCAGTTGAGCCGGATGCTGAAGTCGATCGATGCCGATGGCCTGATCGATACCAGGTCCGGCCTCTTGACGCCGGCGGCTTTCGATCGCGACTTCGCCAGCGCGGTCTATCAGACGCAGGAACGCGGCGGCGGATTGTCCGTTGCCCGCTTCGCGTTCGATCCCGCGCATCCGCGCGCCCAAATCGACGGTGCTCGGATCATCAGCCGGCTGATGCGGCAGATGGACTTTGGCGCCACAGGCGAAGATGGATCGGTGGTCGTTTCCT
>Ga0209023_10002636_pt1 | contig 22155 bp, 23 predicted proteins | sample LakOneMetagenome_FD_187468 | JGI IMG/M metagenome (GOLD analysis project Ga0209023, IMG submission 187468) | Freshwater and sediment microbial communities from Lake Erie, Canada (SPAdes) (version 2) | ecosystem: Environmental > Aquatic > Freshwater > Lentic | place: Lake Erie, Canada...
TCTACGCCGGACGCGCAAACGAAAAGGGGCGAGCCTTGCGGCCCGCCCCCTCGATCGGATTGGCTTCAAGCGTAAAGCTTAGAAGCGCATACCGGCGCCGAACACGATCTGGTTGCGGCTGACGCCCGACTGATAGTTCGTGTAGCGATATTCGGCCTTGCCGTAGAACTTCTCGCCGAAAGCCTGCTCGATGCCGGCTGCGAACAAGAAGCCACCATAGGTCTTGCTGTCTTCGTAAGACACCGTCGTCAGGATATTGGTTTCGTTGACGTAGTATTTGATGTTGGTGCTGGCATAGCCGGCCGAACCATAGAGCAACGTGTTATCAGCGACCTTGAAACCGGCACGTGCCGCGAGGTTCCAGTTGAAGCCAACGTTGGCGTTGACATCCCACGCCGTGATCGTGGTGCCAAAGACCTGCGGGTCGAGCGAAACCGTGGTGCCGCCGATGCTGCCGAGAACGCCGAGGATGACGGTTTCCGAAACGGGGAAATCATAGCCGATTTCAGCGCCGTACATGAAGCCGCTCTTGCTCTCGTGATATTCGCCGATATAGGCGCCATTGGTGGTGTAGGCGTCATAGGTGATCTGCGGGTTGTCCCAGCCGCCCTGAAGCTCGGCGCGGAAGCCGCTGAATTCGGCGGCAGTGGCAGGCACAGCAGCAGCAGCAGTTGCGACGATTGCTGCAACAGTAAGAGTACGGATCATTTTCTTCTCCTTAAATGAACGCCAGATGAATAGGCATTACGAATCAAAACAATATTTCTACAATCAACCGCTGTCGAACAATACACACGAACAGCGGCTGCGGACGTCCCTGTCGCGGTGGCAAATAGTCTCCCTTTGCTTTGATGCAAAGGAAATTTTTGCGAAATCACGGTGAAAGGCTCAAACTGTTGCCGCAATGTCACATGCAAATCTGTCAATAGCGCCACAGGTCGCCAAATCGGGCAGCGCCTAGTTGGCGGCGCTATCCTGTCCGAAGGTCAGACCGCAACGCCAGTCAAAGCGCGCACCCGGCGCGAGTACCGGTAACGCATCGGGCAACGCCTGCGGCTCGATCGCGATCGCGGCATGACGAACGATGGCAACGCCGCCACGCCCCGCCGGGCCGCCCGCGAGCCCGGCGCCGGTATAGACGACCAGCGCCGGCGCAGCACTGGTCCATGTCAGTGTCCGGCCCGACGCCGGATGCGCCAGCCGTGCCGCAAATTGTTCGCTGCCCCGCACAAAGACATGATCGATGCCCCCCGCCGCGACCGCCTGCGGATCGCGCGAGGCCAGGATGGCGGCAAGCGGTTGCGGCGTGCGCAGATCGAACACACTGCCCGCAACGGGCGCCGCCGCACCGGTCACCTGCCCTTCTCCGCTGGGATAATAGGCGGGCGCGTCGAGCATCAGCAGGTGATCGCCAACCGGTTCGACGCCGCCCGACAGGTTCCAATACGGGTGCCAGGTCAGATTGACCGGCGTCGGTGCGTCGCTCGTCGCGGTTAGCGACAGCGTCAGTTGCGTGTCGTCGAGCCGGTAGAGCGCTTCGATTGATAGTGTTCCGGGATAGCCCTGATCGCCTGCCGGACTGGTATGCGCCAGTCGCAGAACTGCCGCGCCATCCTCGACACCCGCTGCCTGTAACCGCCAAAGCGCGCGGTCGAACCCCGTCACGCCGCCGTGCAGCGTGTTACCATTCTCGTTGCGGCTCAATGGATAGTCGCGGCCATTGACGGCGATGCGCCCGCCGGCGATGCGCCCTGCAGTGCGGCCGATGATCGCGCCCATATAGCTGCGGCCGGCGAGATAGTCCGCGACACACGCATAGCCCAGCGTCAACTCACCCATCATGCCGTTGCGGTCAGGCGCGCGCGCCGATTGCAGGATGCCGCCCAGCGTCAGTACGCACATTTCGATACGGCCGGCGCGCAATGTCACGGCATGGACCATGCGCCCGTCGGGCAACGCGCCAAAGTCGCGCACTTGGGCCGAAGCGTTGCTCACCGCTCAGTCACCGGTGAACACGCCGGGGCGCTTGTCGTGAAACGCCGCTATCGCCTCTTTGAAATCGGCCGAGCGCGCCGCGAGCAGCCATTGGTCGGCATCGGCATGCAGCACCGCCGCGCCCAGTGCGCCGGCCACGGCGTTGATGCTGCGTTTGATCATCTGCACGGCAATCGGCGGTAGCGCGGCATAGTTCTGCGCCATCGCCAGCGCCGCCGCATCCTGTTCACCCGGCGGCACGACACGGTCGAGAAAGCCCCAGCGTTCGAGCGTTGCGGCGTCGTGCAATGCCCCCGACATGATCAACGCCTTGGCGCGCGCCGGCCCGACGAGTTCGACACACGGCGCCACGGCGTTCCACATCAGATTGATGCCGAGCTTGACCTCGCCGTAACCGATGCGCGCGTTATCGGCAGCGATACGGAAATCACACGCGCTGGCGATGCAGGTCGCGCCGCCGGTCGCGACGCCGTGCAACACGGCAATCGTCGGCTGGTGGATCTCGCGCAGCGCCCGGATGAGCAAGGCGCCCTGCGTCGCGCCACGCCGCATGACTTCGGTGCGCGGCGGGGATTTGCCGCCGCCGACGCTGCCGAGATCGGCGCCGGCGCTGAAATCAGGGCCTTCGGCGCGGATGATCACCGCGCGGGTTTGATCATCCTCGCGGAAATCTTCGGCCATACGCTGCAACTGGCGCAGCGACGCACCGGTCAGCGCATTGCGCTTTTCGCCGCGCGCCAGCGTGATCGTGGCAATCGGTCCGTCGCGGTCGAGGCGAAAATGGCCGGTCGGCGGTGCATCGGTCATGCCTAGGTCTCCACAAGTCGTGCACCATGTTGCCAGACGCGCGCGGTGCTTGCCACGCCCGAAGTTGCGGTGCTAACCCGTCGGCCAAACCGGGGACACGCCATGACCGTCACGCTATTTGAACATCCGCTGTCACCTTATGCGCAGAAGAACAAGATCGCTCTGCGCGAAAAGGCGGTGAATTTCGAAGCGGTCACCCCCGATGCGTTCGGCAGCGGGCATACCGCCGGTGTGTTCGCCGCCGCCAACCCGCGCGGCGAAGTCCCCGCGCTGATCGACGGTGACGTTGCGGTGTTCGATTCGACGATCATTCAGGATTATATCGAGGAGAAATGGCCGACCCCGGCGCTGCTCCCCGCGACGCCGGCCGCCCGCGCCCGCGCGCGAATGATCGAGGAGGTAATGGACACGCAGTATGAGGCGATCACCTGGGGGCTGATGGAGGTGTTGTTCTGGGGTCGTGCGCCGGGTGCGGCGGGCGAAGCGCTGGTGGCGCGCGCGCATACGCAGCTTGGCGGGCTGCACGACTGGCTGACCGCACAACTCGGTGACGCCGACTGGTTGAACGGCGACAGTTTCGGCTGGGGCGACGTGGCGGCCATCCCATTTGTGCTTGGTGCGGGCGTTTATGGGGCAGGACCGGCAGCCGACAGCGCACTCGGCCGCTGGGTGGCGCGTTGCCTGGCACGGGCGAGTGTCGCGCAAACCGCCGCGGAGGCGCAAGCTGCGGCAACGATGATGGCGGATACCGGCATCTTGAAATCGGCACTCGCCAGCGGGGCGTTCAAGCGCGAATATCGCGACCACCGGCTCGAATGGATGCTGCGTTCGGGCGGCATCGACGTGTTGCAGGCCGGGCTGGCGGCGGGCAACATCCGCTTCGGCCATGAAATCAAGGGGGACGCATGATCAGCACACCACCCAAACCGAGTTCGAACATCTTCTTCTCGCAGCGCTTGCGGCTGCATTATGTCGATTGGGGCAACCCCGATGCGCCGATGCTGTTGCTGCTCCACGGCGGCCGCGATCATTGCCGCAACTGGGACTGGGTAGCGAGCGATCTGGCGCGCGACTGGCATATCATCGCGCCCGATCTGCGCGGCCATGGCGACAGCGCCTGGTCGCCCGATGGTAACTATACGATGTCGGCGTTCACCTATGATCTGGCGCAACTGATCCACCAGCAGGCGGACGGGCCGATTCACATCGTCGCGCACTCGCTCGGCGGCTCGATTGCGCTGCGTTACACCGGGTTGTTTCCCGAAAATGTCGCGAAACTTGTGGCGATCGAAGGGCTTGGCCCTTCGCCAAAAATGATCGAGGCGCGGATGAAGGTCGATTTCGCCGACCGCTTCCGCCAATGGGTCGATGAACAGCGCAAGCTGTCGAGCCGTATGCCCAAACGCTATGCCAGCATCGACGAGGCGCTCCAGCGTATGCAGGGCGAAAACAAGCATCTCAGCGCCGCACAGGCCGAGCATCTGACGCGTCACGGCATATTGCAGAACGAGGACGGCAGTTTCAGCTGGAAGTTCGACAATTATGTCCGGTCGTTCTCGCCGGTCGATATGCAGACCACCGAGCTCGAGACATTGTGGGGTCGCATCACTTGCCCGACACGGCTGCTTTACGGCACCGAAAGCTGGGCATCGAACCCCGCCGAGGATGGCCGGCTGGGATTTTTCAACAACGCCAGTGTCAGCATGTATGAAAAGGCCGGCCACTGGCTGCACCACGACCAGACCGAACGATTCATCGCCGAAATGCGCGATTTTCTCTGAAAGGCTTGACCATGAATGATTTCAACGGACGGACAGCGCTGGTTACCGGTGCGGGTAGCGGTATCGGGCGCGCGGCTGCGGGCATTTTTGCGGCGCGCGGCGCCAATGTCGTCGCGGTTGACCGGAGCGACAGCGTCCATGAAACCGTCGCCGCCATTGTCGCGGCCGGCGGCAAAGCGATTGGCCTGACCGGCGATGTCGGTGAAAAGGCCGATGTCGATGCTGCCGTCGCGCGTGCGCTCGCCGATTACGGCAGCCTCGATGTGGCGTTCGTTAACGCCGGGGTTTCGGGCGGTTTGGTGCCGCTGCTCGACTTGACCGCCGACGAATGGAATGCCGTGCTGCGCGTCAATCTGGTCGGTGCCTTCCTGACCTTGCAAGCCGCCGCGCGGGTCATGGTCAAGCAGGGCCGTGGCGCAATCGTCTGCACCGCCTCGGTTGCGGGCATCCGTTCGGGCGCGGGCGGCGTGCCGTATAGCGCGTCGAAGGCCGGCGTCATCAACATGGTTGCCACTGCCGCGCAACAGCTTTCGGGAACCGGCGTCCGCGTCAACGCCGTCTGTCCCGGCCTCACCGAAACCGGCATGACCAAGCCGACATTCGATTTCGCGCGCTCGCGCGGCACCGATCACAAGCTCGGCCAATTGAACCCGCTACGCCGTGCTGCCGCCCCCCAAGAAATCGCCGAAGTCGCGGTGTTCCTCGCGTCGGACGCCGCGAGCTATGTCAACGGGCAGGCGATCGCGGTGGACGGCGGGCTGTCATCCTCGCATCCGGTGGTGCCGGGGCGGATGGCTTAACCCGCCGCCGCCAGCTTGGCCGCGGCCATTTTGGCTTCGGCCGCCGCCATCAATTCCTCGGGCGTCGGCCGCACCCATGGCGCGCTGACCTTGTCGCCGACCGCGAAGCCGGCGTAATCGGTCGCGGCGATGGCGTCGCACATCGCACGATAGGTGCCCAGTCCGCCGACATACGGCAGGAAAACGCGCGGTTTGCCCGGCACGTTGGCGCCCATGTACCAGCTGTTGGCCTGCGGATAGAGCGTCATCGCGGCGAGTTCGTTGACGTGCGTGCTCCATTCGGTCTCGGCGCTGGCGGTCGGCTCGATCGTCGCGGCCTGACGGTTCGCCATATAGGCCAAAGTGTCGGCGATATAATCGACATGCTGTTCGATCGACATGATCATGTTGGTCAGCACCGACGGGCTGCCGGGACCGGTAATCATGTATAGATTGGGAAACCCCGCGACCATCAGCCCGAGGTAATTGCGCGGCCCTTCGGCCCAATGGTCCTTGAGCGTCACACCGTCGCGCCCGCGAATATCGATCCGCCCCAGCGCGCCGGTCATTGCATCGAACCCCGTCGCCAGCACGATGCTGTCAAACGCATAGTCGGCGCCGCTCGTCCGCAGCCCCGTGGCGGTGATGGTTTCGATCGGCGTCGCCTTGAGGTCGACCAGAGTGACATTGTCGCGGTTATACGTCGCATAATAATCGGTATCGACGCACAGCCGCTTGGCCGAGAACGGATAATCCTTGGGCGTCAGCAAATCGGCGACCGCCGGATCCTTGACTAGTTGGCGGATCTGATCGGCTGCAAAATCGGCCGCGACCTTGTTGGCGGCGGGATCGACCCCCAGATCGGCATAGCCGCCGAGCATATGGAAGCCGCCGATCTGCCAGCGCCGTTGATATTCGGCGCGCTGCTGTTCGGGCGTCTCGTCGGCGGTCAGCACTTCGCGCGGGTCGTTCCAGAACCCGCCCAAGGTCACCCGCCGCTCGGCGCGATAGCGCGTGCGATTGGCGTCCCAATCGGCGACGAGTTCGGGTGACAGCGGCTGGTTATGCGCCGGCACGCTGTAGTTCGGCGTGCGCTGGAAAACCGTCAGCGCCGCCGCCTGTTCGGCAATCAGCGGGATCGACTGGATGGCGGACGATCCGGTGCCGATGACACCGACGCGCTGCCCGGTGAAATCGACGCCTTCGTGCGGCCAGCGCGAAGTGCGATACACCGTTCCCTGAAAATCGCCCATGCCGGCAAAATCGACTTCGGTTGGCACCGACAGGCACCCCGTCGCCATAACGACATGGCGTGCGCTGACGCGTTCGCCCTGGTCGGTCACCACCGTCCAGCGAGCCGCTGCCGCGTCAAAATGCGCCGATACAACGCGCGTGTCGAAGCTGATATCGCGACGCAGATCATAGCGGTCGGCAACGTGATTGGCGTAATCGAGCAGTTCAGCCTGCGGGGCGTAGCGCTCGCTCCAGCGCCATTCGCGCTCGAGTTGCTCGTCGAACGAGAAGCTGTATTCAAGGCTCTGGATATCGACGCGCGCGCCGGGATAGCGGTTCCAGAACCATGTCCCGCCAACGCCGCTGCCCGCCTCGAACACCCGCGCGGTCATTGCCAATCCGCGCAGCCGATGCAGCATATACATGCCGGCAAACCCCGCGCCGACCACCACGGCATCGACTTCGCTACTGACAGCTTCCGCCACGATCATTCTCCCAAGGCGCACCATTACCGGTATCGCGGTCTTTGTGCTTCACGCGGACCGGCACTGTAAAGGGGCAGCGCCAAATTCAGCACGGATCGCCAAACCGCAGCGCCATGCTTGCGCGCGGTCGCCGCTCTGCTACGGTCGCGCATCATTTTTCGGGGTATCGACGTGAACACTTCTTTCTCGCTTTTCGTGGCGACTTTCTCGACGATGCTGGCGCTGGTCAACCCGCTCGAAGCGATGCCGATCTTTCTCGGGCTGACGGGCAAGATGTCGCGCGCCGAACAACTCGGCGTTGCCAAGCGCGGCTGTCTTTATGCGCTGGCGCTGATGTTCTTCTTCCTGATTTTCGGCCCGTTACTGATGCGCGCATTCGAAGTGCCACTGTCGATGATCCGCGTCGTCGGTGGCATCGTGCTGATGAAAATCGGCTTCGAACTGTTCACCCCGACGCCCGGCGAATCGATCACCAGCCCGCCACCGGGCGAAGGCGATGTCGCGTTCGCACCGTTCGCCATGCCGTTGATGTTCGGCCCGGGCGGCATTGCGGCGATCCTCGGACTGGCCTCGACAATCCACGCCGACAAACAGAAACTGGAGCCGTTTCTCGCTATCGCTGCCGCGCTCGTACTGACGATGGGCATCACCTATCTGGCGCTGGTTCGCGCCAACACCATCGTTAAATATGTCGGCGCCGCGGGAATCGACGCCGCGACGCGCATCATCGGTTTCTTTGTCGCGGCAATGGGCGGCGGGCTGGTCTTTCACGGCGTCATGGAAGCCATAAAATCCGCGAACGGCTAACCCGGCGCCTCACAATTTCGGGTGTCGTGTCAGTGTGACAGCGATTGACGTCGCGCCTACACTGGCGTCAAGTCGCGAAAATGTCATGCGTCGCAACGACGGCGCTGCGTGCCGGGGGGGTTTATGGCCGACCAGACGACCGATCTCGATACCGACGAAGCCGCCGCGCACCGGCTGTTCTCGTCGCTCGACGCGATGGAGGGCCTGCCTGCCGCGACGCCGCCCGTCACGCGCGCCGACCGCTTCCCGTATGAAACCGCGCTGCGCCGCGTCTATCCGGGGCTGGCAGTGGCGCTCACCATCGGCGTCGCCGCGACCTGGCTGTCGGCGCATTATGTCGCGCCGGTCATGCTATTCGCGTTGTTGCTCGGCATGGCGTTCCATTTCCTGCACGAGGAAGGTGCGTGTGTTGCCGGTATCGAATTTTCGTCAAAGGCCGTGCTGCGCGTCGGCGTCGCACTGCTCGGCGCACGCATCACCGCCGAACAGATCATGGGGCTCGGGCTGACGCCGATCCTCGTCGTTGTTACCGGCGTTGTCACCACCATCCTGCTTGGCACGCTGCTCGCGCGACGGCTCGGGCTGTCGCGCGACTTCGGGATTCTAACCGGCGGCGCGGTGGCGATCTGCGGCGCCTCGGCGGCACTCGCGATTGCCTCGGTGCTTCCCAAAACGCGCGACAGCGAACGCGACACCATCCTCACCGTCGTCGCGATCACCGCACTGTCGACGATCGCGATGATCACCTATCCGCTGATTTCGGCGGCGATGGGCTTCGATCAGACGCAGGCCGGTATCTTCATCGGCGGCACCATCCATGATGTCGCGCAAGTCGTTGGCGCGGGCTATTCGATATCGGAAGATGCCGGCGACACCGCGACCTATGTCAAGTTGCTGCGCGTTTCGATGCTGGTGCCGGTGGTGTTCACCATCGCCTTGCTGGTGCGGCGCGGTTCACCGGCGGCGGGTGCGAGTGCGCCGAAACTGCCGGCGTTCCTGATCGGCTTTGTCGTGCTGGTCATCATCAACAGCCTCGGCTTTCTGCCCAAACCGGTCGCTGACGGTGCCGGCGAATTGTCGCGCTGGTGCCTCGTCACGGCGATCTCGGCACTCGGCATGAAAACCAGCTTCAAGGCGCTCGCGGCGGTCGGCTGGAAACCCATCGGGTTGATGATTGCCGAAACCTTCTGGATCGGCGCGCTGGTGCTGCTCGCCGTGCGCTTCGTGGTATAAGTGAAGCGCGTGCCCGCCAATTGAGGAGCCCCCCATGACCATCACTGTCACGCCGCAGCCGTCGGGCTTTGGTGCCCATATCAGCGGCGTCGACCTGTCGGTGCCGCTCGACGCGCGGGCAAAGGCCGAACTGGTCGCGGCCTGGGCAGCGCATGGTGTCATCGCTTTTCCCGACCAGAAGCTGTCGCTCGAAGCGCAGGAAGCCTTTACGCTGGCGCTCGGGGCCTTTGGCGAAGACCCGTTCGTCAAGCCGATGCCCGGACACGCGCATATCCTCGAACTGCGCCGCGAGCCGGACGAGACCGCACCAAACTTTGGCAGCGGCTGGCATTCGGACTGGAGCTTTCAGGCGACGCCACCCTCGGCCACCATCCTGCATGCAAAAGTCATCCCGCCGGTGGGCGGTGATACGTTGTTCGCCGACTGCACCGCCGCGTTTGCCGCGCTGTCACCCGCGATGCAAAAACTGTGCTCGGGGCTCAACGCCGTCCATTCGGCGCGACTGCCCTATGGTCGCGACGGCGCCTATGCCAACGAAACCGGCACCCGGACGATGCAGATCATCACCGGGGAAGCCGCCGAGGGCACGCAGATCCACCCGTTGGTGCGGGTGCATCCGCTGACCGGTCAACCCGCGCTCTATTGTTCGCCGACCTACACGATCGGGCTGGAGGGCATGACCAGCGACGAAGGCTATGCGATTCTGGGATTTCTGTTCAAGCACATCACGCAACCGCAATTCATTTACCGCCACCATTGGGCGCCCGATATGCTGCTGATGTGGGATAATCGCCGCATGCTGCACTTTGCCGAAGGCGGCTATGACGGGCATTTGCGGCTGCTCCACCGCACGACTGTTGCCGGCGAAGCGCCGATCGCCGCGTCGCAACTCCAACCGAAAGCCGCCGCCGCATGATGCTTTACAGCGCCCCCTACCCTGCGCCCAACCCGCGTCGCGTCAAAATCTACCTCGCCGAAAAGGGGCTGAGCGTACCGGTGACCGAACTCGCGCTGCAAAAGCGCGAACACAAAGCACCCGAGTTTGTCGCCAAGAACGGCCGTGGCCAGGTGCCGGCGCTTGAGCTCGACGACGGCACGATCATCTCGGAGAGCATCGCCATCTGCCGCTATTTCGAAGCCTTGCATCCCGAACCGCCGCTGTTCGGCACCGGCGCGGTCGAAATTGCCACCGTCGATATGTGGCTCCGCCGCGTCGAGATGGTGCTGATGCCGCCGGTCGGCGCGGTCTGGGTCCACACGCACCCGCTGACCGCAAAGCTTGTCGCGCAACGCCGCGACTGGGGCGAGGACAACCGCCCGCGCGCCATCGAGGTCATGCGCTGGTTCGACAGCGAACTCGCGGGGCGGGCGTTCGTCGCCGGCGACCGCTACACCATCGCCGATATCACGCTGCTGACGACGATCGATTTTGCCGGCTTCATCGGGCTTGAAATGCCCGATGAAGCCGCAAATCTGCGTGATTGGCACCGGCGGGTCAGTGCACGACCCAACTCGCGCGCCTGACTGTCCGGTGCGCGGGTCCTGCCAGCGCAAAACGCCGGATTTCGACCCATGGCCCGGCGCCTATTTGAGCAATGGCGAGTCGGGATCGATGACCAGAATCGGCTTCAACGTCACGCCGCTTTCCGAATCCGCCGCCGCCTTGTTGATCTCGCTCAACGGATAATAGCGCACCAGTTTCTCGAACGGGAACTTGCCCTGCCGCCACAAAGTGATGAGCTTGGGGATGAACAGATGCGGGATCGCGTCGCCCTCGACAACAAACCCCATCGTCTTGCTCGACAGCGCGTTGACAGGCACCGTCACTTCGGCACCGGCCTTTGAAACGCCGATGAATGCACAGCGCCCGCCCGACCCCAGACATTCGACCGCCTGGCGGATGACCGGCGGCAAGGCACTGGTATCCACCGAAAAATCGACGCCTTCGGGGAGGATCGCGCGCACCGCTTCGACCGGGTTGCCGGCGCTCGAATTGATTGTGTGCGTCGCCCCGAGTTCCTTCGCCAGCGTCAGGCGATTGTCGTGAATGTCGACGGCAATCACCGTTGTGCAGCCGCTGGCCACCGCCGCCATCATCGCCGCCAGCCCGACCGCGCCGGTCCCGAACACGACAATGCTGCTTCCAGGCCCCGGCTTCAAGGCGTTGAGAACGGTGCCCGATCCGGTCATCAGCCCGCAGCCCAGCGGCCCCATTAACTCGAGCGGCACATCCTCGGGGATCTTGACCACCGACCGCGCCGCCACCACCGAATGCGTCGCAAACGACGATTGCCCGAAGAACATGCCGCCCAGCCGCTCGCCGCTGCAACCGCAGATCGGCGAGCTGCCATCGGGGCGCATGCCCATGATGTTGAGCAGCCCGAACTGCACGCAACGCATCGGATTGCCCGAAGCGCATTGCGCACAGCGCCCGCACGACGCCGGCGCCAGCACAACATGATCGCCGACCGCAACATGCGTCACGGTGGCGCCAACGGCTTCGACGATACCGGCGCCTTCATGGCCGAGCACCGCAGGCAACGGCGTCGGCAAATAGCGATCGCGTACCGTCATGTCCGAATGGCAGATGCCCGTCGCCACAATCCGCACCAAAACCTCATCATCGCGCGGTGCCTCGAGCACAGCCTTTTCGATCGTCCAGGGTTCGAACGGCTCGCGCAGTACGGCGGCAGTAATGTCCGTCATCATATTTTCCTTCATTTTGGGGGGATTGTCAGGCGGGAGTTTTGGCAACGCGCGGCAGGCTCGCCAGCGTTGAAATCCACGGTTGTTCGCTGTCGCACCAGATCTGCACCGTCGGCTTGAGCCAAGCGACATCATCGAAAGCGGCGGCCTTGATTGCGGTCATGCCTTGTTGGCGCATCCCGGGACTGTCGGAGACGATCGGCGAGCCGCAATTGCCGCAGAATGACCGTTCGACAGTGGCGCCACTGTCGCCCGTATCGCGATATATCGCGGGCGTACCTTCGACACTGAGCGCGGCCACCGGCGCCAGTACGATCACCGAAAACGCCGAGCCGGCTGTCTTCTGACAGTTACGGCAATGGCAGATCGCCGTTGCTATTGGCTCGCCTGCCATGCTGAACCGCACCTTGCCGCACAGGCATCCGCCACTGCGTTCGCTCATCACCAATCTCCCCAAGCTTTTTCAACCGCTAGCACGACATAGTGCGAGCGTGCAGCTTTTTTTGCATACCCGCCAAGCAGATGCTAAGCGCAGACGATGCGTAAATTGTACCTGTTTTTTTTGCTCGTCATTGCAGTTCCTGCCCACGCCGTTCCCGCGATGTGGCGCGTCTATGACGCCGATACCGAGATCATTCTGTTCGGCACGATCCACGAACTACCCGCGACCGCGGTTTGGCAATCTCCGCGCATTCTCGATGCGTTCGATGCTGCCCAATCGCTCGTTGTCGAAGTCGATATCCCCGACGATCCTTATGTTGTGGCCCGTAGCGTCGAAAGGATCGGCATTCAGTCAGGACTGCCGCCGCTCGTCGATCGCGTCCCGAAGGATCGCCGCGCCGCGCTGCTCAAGGCGGTCGACGAGGCCAAGCTGCCGATTGCCGCGCTCGACCGGATGCGCACCTGGCTCGCAGCGATCACGATCAGCGACCGGTTGGTCGATGGCGCGGGTTTTGGCGCCGAAAACGGCGTCGATACGTTGCTGATGGCACGCGCGCGCACCGCCAAAAAGCCGATTGTCGGACTTGAAACAATCGACCAGCAACTGGGGTATTTCGATACGCTCACCGAAGCCGACCAGCGCGCGCTGCTGCTCGCGACGGTCGACGATGCCGGCACCGCGCGCGCCGAAACCGAAAAACTCGTCGCCGACTGGCTCGCCGGTGACACCGATGCCATCTACGCTGGTGCCGACAAGGAATTGCGCACTACCCCCGAATTGCTGGCGCGGCTGGTTACGCAACGCAATGCCCGCTGGGCCGACTGGATCGCGGGCGTGATGAACAACCCCGGCAAGCAGTTCATTGCCGTCGGTGCAGGACATCTTGCGGGTCCGAACAGCGTCCAGTCGTTGCTTGAGGCCAAGGGCTTCAAAGTCGAACGTATTCACTGAGGCCGCACAGGCTGCGTACAATGGTTGCAATTGTCGGGCCGCTTGCCTATAGCCGCGCCTTCCTGCGCCCGCATCCCTGGAGGCGCGCAGGGTCATTGCTATGGAGAAAGCAAAATGAGCGAAACGCTGAAGCTTTCGGCCGAGACGCGCGAACGGGCTGGCAAGGGAGCCTCCCGTGCTGTTCGTCTGACCGGCCGAGTCCCCGCCGTGGTTTACGGTAACAAATTGGCCCCGCAGACGATTCACGTCGAGGAAAAGGCGCTGGTGAAGCAGCTCCTCACCGGCCATTTCATGAATTCGGTTGTCGAGATTGAGCTCGATGGCAAGAACGTCCGCACGCTGCCACGCGACGTGCAATTTCACCCCGTCACCGATCGCCCGATCCATGTCGATTTCCTGCGCCTTGCCAAGGACGCGGTGATCAACGTCATGGTGCCGGTGCATTTTGTCGATGAAGACAAGTCGGTCGGCATCAAAAAGGGCGGCGTGCTCAACATCGTCCGCCACGAAGTCGAACTGACCTGCCCGTCGGACAAGATCCCCGAACAGATCAATGTCAGCGTTGCCGGCAAGGATGTCGGCGATTCGATCCACATCTCGGGCGTGACACTGCCTGCCGGTGTTACGGCGGTGATCGATCGCGACTTCACCATTGCAACGCTGATTGCGCCGTCGGCACTCAAGAGCGAGACCGCCGAAGCCGGCGATGCCGCCAGCGACGAGACCGAAGAAGCCGAGGCCTAAGCGGACACGGAAAAACCGGGACCCATTGCGATGCTTGTCTTCGCCGGTCTCGGCAATCCGGGTGCGGCCTATGCGCTGCACCGCCACAACATCGGTTTCATGGCGCTCGACACCATTGCCGAAGTCCATGGCTTCGATCCGTGGCGCATCCGCTTTCAGGGTTGGGCGAGCGAGGGGCGCATTGGCAGCGAAAAGCTGCTGCTGCTCAAACCTGCGACGTTCATGAACGAAAGCGGCCGTTCGGTCGGCGAGGCACTGCGCTTCTACAAGCTCGGCCCCGAGGCGTTGACGGTCTTCTACGACGAACTCGACCTTGCGCCGTTCAAGCTTCGGGTGAAGTTCGCCGGGGGTGCTGCCGGGCACAACGGCATTCGCTCGATCGACAGCCATGTCGGCGCCGATTACCGTCGCGTCCGGCTTGGCATCGGTCATCCGGGGCACAAGGATCGTGTGACGGGACATGTGCTCGGCAATTTCGCCAAGGCCGAGCAGGATGACCTCGTCGATTTGCTCGGCGCGGTGGCGGCCGAAGTGCCGTGGCTCGTCGCCGGTGACGACGCACGCTTCATGAGCGACGTCGCGCGGCGCACTGCCAAAGACTGAGAAGGATAAGATTATGGGCTTTCGCTGCGGCATCGTCGGACTTCCCAACGTCGGCAAATCGACGCTGTTCAACGCACTGACCGAGACCGCGTCGGCGGCGGCGGCGAACTACCCGTTCTGCACGATCGAGCCCAATGTCGGCAATGTGCCGGTGCCCGATCCGCGCATGGAGGCCATTGCCAAAATCGCCGGCTCGGCGAAGATCATCGAGACGCAGCTTGGCTTTACCGACATCGCCGGACTGGTGCGCGGCGCATCAAAAGGCGAAGGCCTGGGCAACCAGTTCCTCGGCAACATCCGCGAAACCGATGCGATCGTCCATGTCCTGCGCTGCTTCATCGATGATGATGTCACCCATGTTGACGGCAAGATCGATCCGATTTCGGACGCCGAAACCGTCGAGACCGAGCTGATGCTCGCCGACCTTGAAAGCCTTGAAAAGCGCGTGCCGGCGTTCGCCAAAAAGGCGACGCAAGGCGACAAGGAAGCCAAGGTCTCCGCGCGCGTGCTTGGCGAAGCGCTCGACTTGTTGCGCGACGGCAAGCCCGCGCGGCTAACGGTGCCGCGCGACGAGGAGGAGCACAAGATCTTCGCGCAGGCGCAATTGCTCACTGCAAAGCCGGTGCTCTACGTCTGCAATGTCGAGGAAGCCTCGGCATCGACCGGCAACGCGCTGTCCGAAAAGGTCTTCGCCAAGGCTGCTGCCGAAGGGGCGCGCGCGGTGGTCATTTCCGCCGCGATCGAGTCCGAGATCGCGCAGATGGACGCTGCCGACCGCCCCGACTTCCTTGCCGAACTCGGGCTGACCGAAACCGGCCTCGCGCGCGTTATTCGCGCCGGTTATGACCTGCTCCACCTCATCACCTATTTCACCGCCGGCCCCAAGGAAACGCGCGCCTGGACGATCGAAAAGGGCACCCACGCGCCTGCCGCCGCGGGCGTCATTCACAGCGATTTTGAAAAGGGCTTCATCCGCGCCGAAACGATCGCCTTTGCCGACTATGTCGCCTTTAACGGCGAGGCTGGCGCGCGCGACCATGGCAAGTTCCGTTCGGAGGGCAAGGACTATATCGTCGCCGACGGCGACATCCTCAATTTCCGCTTCAACGTCTAGGCGCCGCTGCGAATTGCGTTGACGCGCCCAATCGGCTTGAATAGGCGCATGCGCAGCGGGGTTTCCAATCGATGAGTTCGTCGCGCGCCCACCGGCTGTTGCATTTGCGGAGCCGTATCGAAACGCGGCTGTTGACGGTATCGATCGGGACTACCGCGCTGGTCGCGGTAGCGGGTATCACCGCTGGCCTGGTGTCAGGGTCGATGTCGATCCTGTTCGACGGCATGTTTTCGATCATCGACGCGGTGATGGGCGTGGTGACGCTGTCTGTGGCGCGCTTGTTGGTCAGCGAGGGCAACCGACGGTTCCAGTTCGGCTATTGGCACTTTGAACCCCTGGTTCTCGGTCTACAAAGCTGCGTGCTGATCCTGCTATATGGCTATGCCTTTTTCAACGCCGTCGCGGCCGTTCTTGCTGGCGGCACCGAAATCGAGGTCGGGATGGCGCTGGTCTATGCGGCGGTGGTTTCGCTGGTGTGCTTTGCCATGTACCTGTTCGAGCGCCGGGCCAATACCCGCGTTGAATCAGCGCTGATCGAACTTGAGGCGCATAGCTGGCTGATGTCGGGGCTGATTACGGCGGCACTATTGGTGGCGTTCGGCGCCGCAAAGGCCATGGCCGGCACGCCTTACGCGCATTTGACGCCCTATGTCGATCCGGCGGTGCTGGCCGCGCTCGCGCTGCTGCTGCTGCCGATCCCGATGCTGGCGGCGCGGCGAGCTTTCGGCGAGATCTTCGGCATCACGCCACCGGCCTATGACGCCGATATCCGCGAGATTGTCGCCGAAGTTGTAGGTCGTTATCGCTTCACCAGCTTCACCAGCTATGTCAGCAAAGTCGGTCGGGCGCGCTTTATCGAGATTTACATCGTCGTGCCGCCTGGGCATCCGGTCCGCGAAATCGCCGAATTCGACGCCATCCGCCGCGCGCTTGGCGCAGCGATCGGCGAGGCCGGTCCCGAACGCTGGCTGACCATCGTCTTCACCGGCGATGCCGCGCAAACATAGCAAGCGGGCGGGCGGCGCATATTCGCTGCTCCCCGCAGCGCGGAGGCGCGAAGTACACAAAGTACACACCAGAATCACCGGCCGATGTCACCTTGGGCCATGGGACAGTTTTGGGTGGCGGATTCCAAGCCTGACAGCTGTCTTTGCCGAACGCGGCAGCAAAGCGGGCAATCCAGCACCACGCCATCGAGTCAGCTTATAACCAAATCGGTGAGAATAGTCAAGAGGCTTCAGCACATCTCGCGATTTACGTTTCGTCGTCCTGAAGCCTATTTCGTGGGCAGATCAGTTCGGCTTGGTGGCCGGCACAGCGCATTTGATCACTTTGCCCGCAGCGTCCTTGCACTGGGCCGCAGGTGCAGCTTTGGCAGCCTTGTCGGCAGGGCAGTGATTGAACGTGCCTGGTGCGTCCTTGCACTCGGCGTGCACGGCGGGTGGCTCCGGGCAGTCGGCCCATTTGCCGTCCGCACCCTTGCACTGTGCGGCAAGCGATGGCGAGGCCATGACGCCAGCGAGGGCAACGGCGGCAATCATCAATACACGTGCCATGTCAAACTCCCTTTGGTTGGGCCTCATGCAGAGGCGACTTCACCTTTTTTGGTCTTGTATTTGATCTCCGCCCAGACGCGGCGATAGCTAAGATAACCCAGTCCGGTCATGATGAGCAAGAAGATCACCGCGCCAAAACCGGTGCGATGGCGCTCGACGAGCTTGGGCTCGGCAGTCCAGATCAGGAACGCCGAAACGTCCTTTGACATCTGGTCGACCGTCGGCTTGGTGCCATCGGTATATTCGACCTGACCGTCGCTGGTCAGCGGCGCCGGCATCGCGATGTTGATCGACTTGAAATACGGGTTGAAATGCAGCCCCGTCGGCACCGACCAGCCGGCTGGCGCGTTGGCATAGCCCGTCAGCAGCGAATAGACGTAACGATTGCCGTGCTCGCGCGCCTTGGTCATCAGCGACAAGTCAGGCGGCAGTGCGTTGTTGTTCGCCGCGCGCGCTGCGACTTCATTGGCATAAGGGCCATAGAAGTGATCCGAGGGAAGGCCGGGGCGTGTTGCTGCATCGCCGGTCTTTTCATCGACCGAGGGTTGCTCGTTGGTCTTGGCGATGGCCTTGATTTCAGCCGGCGAAAAACCGAGCGCCGACAGGTCACGGAAGGCAACGAAGTGCAGCGAATGGCAGGCTGCGCAAACTTCGCGATAGACCTGAAAGCCGCGCTGGAGTTGCGCCTTGTCAAAGGTACCGAAGGCGCCGTCGCTTTTGAAGCGGACTTCCTTGGCTTCGAGATGGTGCGCTTTGGTGGCATCGGGGGTGACGGCGTCGCGTGGCATCAAGGCCCCGACGAGCAACGCCAGACAAAAGACGCCGCCAATGGCGAACGGTGCGAGAAAGGCGATCAAACGGCCCATGATTATCCCCTTACGCGGCCGGCTGCGGCATGACGCCGTTCGCCGCTACACCGGTGTGGCCGGCGTCGATCAACACGGCCTCCGAAATCGATTTGGGCAGCGGTAGCGGCCGTTCGATGCGGCTGATGATCGGCATGATGATCAGGAAGTGCGCGAAGTAATACGCCGAGGCGAACTGGCTGATGCGCAGCCACGGCTCTTCGGCGGGCTTGCCACCGCACAGCCCGAGGATGAGGCAATCGACGACCAGCACCCAGAAGAACAGCTTTGATAGCGGGCGATAGGTGTTCGAACGCACCGGCGATTTGTCGAGCCACGGCAGGAAGAACAGCAGCAGGATCGCCGAGAACATCGCGAGCACGCCCCAGAGCTTCGCCGGCACCCACAGGAAGTTGATCGTGAAGGCGCGCAGGATCGCGTAAAACGGCCAGTAATACCATTCGGGGACGATATGCGCCGGCGTCGAAAGCGGGTTTGCCGCGATATAGTTGTCGGGCTCGCCAAGCGAGTTCGGCAGGTAGAACACCACGATCGCGAACAGCGTGAAATAGACGCCGAGGCCGAAAAAGTCCTTCGCGGTGTAATAGGGGTGGAACGGGACGGTATCCTGCGGCCCCTTGATATCGACGCCGCTGGGGTTGTTCGACCCCGGGATGTGCAGCGCCCAGACGTGCAGGATGACAACCCCGAAAATCACGAATGGCAGCAGATAGTGCAGCGAAAAGAAGCGGTTGAGCGTGGCGTTATCGGGCGAGAAACCGCCCAGCAGCCAGGTGTGGATGGCATCGCCGACGATCGGGATTGCCGAGAACAAATTGGTGATGACCGTCGCACCCCAGAAGCTCATCTGCCCCCAGACGAGGACATAGCCCATGAAGCCGGTCGCCATCATCAGCAGGTAGATCACCATGCCGAGCAGCCACAGCACCTCGCGCGGCGGCTTGTACGAACCGTAGTAGAGCCCGCGGAAGATGTGCAGATAGACGACGATGAAGAAGAAACTGGCGCCGACGGCGTGCATGTAACGCAGCATCCAGCCCGAATTGACATCGCGCATGATGTGTTCGACCGAATTGAATGCGAGGCCGGTGTTGGGCGCATAATGCATCGCCAGGATGATGCCGGTGATGATCTGCACGACGAGCGCGACGCCGGCGAGGACACCGAAATTATACCAGTAATTCAAATTCTTGGGGACCGGATAGCCGGCGCCGACCGAATCATAGATCAGCCGCGGCAGCGGCAGCCGCGAGTCGATCCATTTGCCGATATCGGTGGTGGGTTCGTAATGTTTGGCCCAGGGAAAGCTCATGGTTTTATCCGATCGTCACGCTGGTCGGCGACTTGAAGGCATATTGCGGCACTTCAAGATTCTTCGGGGCCGGCCCCGAGCGAATGCGCGCCGCAGTGTCATATTGCGAGCCGTGGCACGGGCAGAAATAGCCGCCGAAATCACCCTTGAACTCGCCCTCGCCGGCGCCCAGCGGCACACAGCCGAGGTGGGTGCAAACGCCCAGCGTGATCAGCCAGTTTTGATGGCCTTCCTTGGTGCGCTCGGCGAGCGTTTGCGGGTCGCGCAAAGTCGCCACTGAAACCTTGTTGGCGGCATCCTGTTCGGCGGGTGTCAGATTGCGGGCGAACACCGGCAGCCCGCGCCAGCTGATCTTGACCGCCTGCCCCGGTTGAATCGCCGCGAGATCAAGGTCGATCGACGCCAACGCCAGCACATCCGCCGACGGGTTCATCTGATTGACCAGCGGCCAAACAACCGCAGCGGCACCGACGGCGGCAAATGCGCCGGTCGCGATATAGATGAAATCGCGGCGACGCTCGCCGGTTTCGGTCAGTTCGCCACCATCGGCCGAAGCCTGGGCATGATCGATTGCCATACGGCGCCACCCTCATAACTCAAGTGCGCGCCACCCCGGCGGCGCGCGTGAACTGCAAGGCTGATAGCCGCGACAGGTGCAACAGTGCAACGGCCAATTTGGCAACAGCGTCCGTCACAACGCGAATTTCGCCGATGCTGCGGCCACAAAGCGGCAATTTCCAGCAAGCTGGGACCAGCGGCGCGGCACGCGGGCACACCATCCACCGCTCAAAAAACAATGGCGCGGACCGATGAATACCGGTCCGCGCCATCATTGACGTCACGATTTGCGCTGTGTGCGCTTATGCGGTGGCGATACCGCGACGGCGACGCGCCGCCGTGCCGACCATCGCAAAGCCGGCAATCATCAACGCCCAGCTCGCCGGTTCGGGAACACCAGGCCCCGGGGTCGCGCTGCCGAAGGTGACATCGTCGAAGACAACAAAGTTGGCGACGCCGACGAATTCGATCGACTTTGCGGTGCCACCAAAGCTGACACCGATCGGTGCGAACGGGCAATAGGCACCCGAATAGCCGGCGCAGCCCGACGGGGTCACGCCAAGATTGATCGTGCCGAGCAACGTGCCGGTAGCGCCAAGGCCGTCCCAGACATTAACGGCACCGCCATTCTGGGCAATTTGCGAATAGTTGAACGAGAAGCCCGTGGTAAAGCCGGCTGAATAGTCGAGCACCGTCGAATTGCCGCTGAGGAAAAACAGTGCACCCTTGTCGGAGCCGGGCGCCAAGCCGCCGCGTGACGTGTTCGAGCAGACGGTTGTCGCATCATTGAGGCACAGTGCCAACGCGTTCGACGAAAACGACACGCCGTAGTTCGTGCCGCTGGTGCTGTCGCTGCTCAAGCCGCCATTATAGAAATTGAGAATCTGCGCGAATCCTGACGGATATGTCGCGTTTACACCTTCGAAGTTGAGCGACACGACAGCCGCTTGCGCCGTTGTTGCACCGGCGACAACCGTTGCCAAAACCGCATATTTGCCAATATAGTTCATTTCGATCCTCCTCCTAAATCCAGTTCCAAGGTGATGGGGGCACAAACAAATGTCACCTCATGAGTGGATATGCATATTTCATGCCAGATCATTAAAATAATTTAAGTCGTTGATTTAAAATCAAAAAAATCTATGTGCCATGTCTACCGTATTAACAATGTGTAATAAATCTTGACACTCTGCTGTGCTGCAGCGCGTTTTCTGGCAGCGGCAAACCGAGGCTGACACGTTGATTGAAACGCCATTGTCGATTCCACCGGCACACAGCGAATTTGCCGGCATCGCTGCCGCAATGCCCGACCGCACATTGGCTGCGGCCCGTGCGCTGGGCGTGTTGCAGACGGGCGTTCGTCACCCGGGTGTGTTGGCGCAAGTGTTTCGCGCGTTCAACGCCGAGGGCCGGCCGCGCGTTACCGCTGCCGACGCCGGCGAAGTTTTGGGGCGCTACGGCGGTCTGCTCGGCCGGCAGGGCTTACTCGATGACGCCCGTGCCGCGCTCGAAGCCAGCCTGATCATCGCGCCCGAAAGCTATGTCGCGCGCATTGACGCCGGCACAGTGAACTTCATGCTTGCCAACCTTGGCACCGCCGAAGCGCACTATGCAGCCGCGAGCGCCCTGCGGCCCGACGAAATCGAACCCATTGCGGCACGCGCGGCAATCGCGGCACGCCGGTCGGATGCGATCGCTGCGCGCGACCTCGGCGCACGCGCGCTGGCAATCGACGCGGGCAATTTTACCGCCAGCCTGGCGCTCGCGCGCGCCGAACTTCTGCTGGGTGACGCCGCCGCCAGCATTGCGCGGCTCGACGAGTTGTTGGCGCGGACCAATCTCAACCCGCAGAATCGCGTCGCGGCGCTCGATCTGCGTGCCGAGGTCCATGATGCCAATGCCGATTGCGCGGCAGCCTTCGGCGACTATAGCGCGCGCAATGCACTGCTGCGTGCCGCGCACGCACCGCAAATCGCGCGTGACCTTACCGAGCGCCGCAGCGCACAGGCCCGGCGCCTGGCGACATGGTTTGACGCGACCGACGCCGCGCCATGGCAAGTGCGTACAACGGTTTCGGCGCCGTCATCGCCGCCCAACCACGTCTTTCTGCTTGGGTTCCCGCGCTCGGGGACGACGCTGCTCGAAAAGGCGCTCGCCGGCCATCCAGCCGTGGTGACGCTCGA
>Ga0209023_10002637_pt1 | contig 22154 bp, 14 predicted proteins | sample LakOneMetagenome_FD_187468 | JGI IMG/M metagenome (GOLD analysis project Ga0209023, IMG submission 187468) | Freshwater and sediment microbial communities from Lake Erie, Canada (SPAdes) (version 2) | ecosystem: Environmental > Aquatic > Freshwater > Lentic | place: Lake Erie, Canada...
GATGGTATGCGGCGTTGTCCCCGGCATTGGCCGACCGCATCAGATCGGTCCATTCGTCTTCACGTCCGCGCACGCGCGCTCCTATCGAGACAATTCGCCACTGTTCCTAGAGTGTTACGGGCCGCAACGGCAATCACGCAATCGTGAACTGCCGGGTTCCAGGGCTGTTGAGCCATCTGCCGGACCTGCCATTCCGGGTCTTTTTTAGGGCATCCGATCACAAAATTCCCTTTTTCCGCCGTCCTGTAGCCATTCCGCACCGGTCTTTTCGTCATTGCTGGTGGCTCTGGCAAAAGGGGAAATTGCCATGCGGATAAGGAGTGCAGGATTGGCAGTGCTGGTCGCTGCGGCAGGAATCTGGATGAGCTTTTCAGGCGAGCCCGCGATGGCCGCCAAATCGACGGCCAAAACCGCAAAGGCTTCCAAGGCAACCTTGGCCAACCGCCCAGTCGCCCTCGCGAAATTCAAAAAGCAGCATGTGGCTGCGAAGAAATCCAAGGCAGCGGCATCCAAGTCGGCAAAATCGAAATCCGTGAAATCCAAATCTGCGCGGTACGCGAAAAAGACCGGATCGAAAGTCTCATCCAAGGTGATCGAGGCCCCGGAGACATGGGAAGACAAGCCGTCGCGTAACGAAGCCAAGGCTGCCAACAAGACTGAGTTGCCCGCATCGGTCGCCAATGCCCGCGCTCAGGCGCTCGCCGACGATGAGGCGCGCAACTATTCGGCCCTCGACAGCACCGATGTCGTTGACGGCATGAAACTGGCGTCCGCTGATCAGGCGAACAGAACTGACACCGCTCCGGACAACACCCCTGTTGCACAGGATGCGACGCCGCCTGCGGCGTCCCCGCCACCGACATCCGCTCCGGGCAAGATTCTGCGGCCAATGCCGTCGGCGGACAAGCCGGTGGTCAAGGCTGCCGATGACAGCGATCCCTGGAGCAAGACCTCGCTGATCGGAAAGATTTTCATCGCCTTCGGAAGCCTGCTGACGCTGGCATCTGCGGCCCGGCTATTCATCGCCTGACGCAAACGCACTCTGCATCAGACGCAAACGCCGATCCGCGCCCCGCGAACCGGCGTTTTTCATGCGCATGTCATGGGAGCCACCCGGATGACCGGCCTTGCAGAGCCAGTCCCCGGAAGGCAAATTGCGGCCCAACGGCGCGCCACGCGCTGATTTTCCACATCCTTCAAGGGGCGAAACATGTCGGCATTCGAACACATCATCGTTGAGACCAGGGGCGGGGTCGGTCTTGTGCAGATCAATCGGCCGAAAATGCTGAACGCCCTGTCCTTCGGCGTCTTCAAGGAAATCGCCACTGCGGTCGATCAGCTTGAGGCCAATGCCGCCGTGGGCTGCATCGTGGTCACCGGCAATGAGAAAGCGTTCGCCGCCGGCGCAGACATCAAGGAAATGCAGCCGAAGAAATTCATCGACATGTTCAGCGAAGATTTCATGGACATCCGCGGTGATCGCGTTGCGACCTGCAAGAAGCCGACCATCGCGGCCGTCAGCGGCTACGCGCTCGGCGGCGGCTGCGAACTCGCCATGATGTGCGATATCATCATCGCATCCGACACTGCCAAATTCGGCCAGCCGGAAATCACGCTCGGCACCATTCCCGGCCTCGGCGGCACCCAGCGCCTCACCCGCGCTGTCGGCAAATCGAAGGCGATGGACCTGTGCCTCACCGGCCGCATGATGGATGCTGCGGAAGCAGAGCGCTCCGGCCTTGTCAGCCGCATCTTCCCTGCGGACAAGCTGATGGAAGAAGTTTTCGCTATCGCCGACAAGATCGCCAGCATGTCGCAGCCGGCAACGGCCATGGCCAAGAGCGCAGTCAACCGCGCACTCGAAACGCCGCTCGCCGAAGGCATGAATGTCGAGGGCGATCTGTTCCACGCGACATTCGCGCTGGAAGATCGTTCGGAAGGCATGGCCGCGTTCATCGAGAAACGAAAGCCGAACTTCAAACACCGCTAACTTTTTTGGCTGCGCGCGAGCGCCGCGATCAGCAAGGCGCGATAGATCCGGTCGGCAAACGACGCCGGCCGGTCAAGCTGCATCCGCGCCAGACATGCCGCCAGTTCCGCGGAATGATTGGCGCGGCGCCCTTCCCATGCCAGCCCGAGCAGAGCCAGCGGGCTGGCCGTCGCCTCTTTCAACATCTGAAGCGCCGGAATCAGCCGCTGCTCGACATCGGTAAAATCGCTGCCGAACGGAAATGCAGGCAGCAAGCCTGCATCGCGCGAAGGTTTTAAAGCCGCCGCCACCCGCTCGGGAAAGTTCTCTCGATGAGCGGCCGGGATCTCGTGATTCTTCGGCAGCTTCCCGGCATCCCTGGCCTGGTGCATCAACTCGATCTGGAATCGCGAATCCGCAACATTCAGTATCGCAGCGATGACCTCGGCGTCCGACTTGCCGCGCAGATCGGCCACGCCATACTCGGTGACAATCACATCGCGCAGATGCCGTGGAATTGTGGTGTGTCCGTAGGACCAGCGAATGTTCGATGCCGAGGATTTGCCGGAGCCGCGCGCCGACTCGAGTGTCAGGATTGAGCGCGCGCCTTCCAGTGCGAAGGCCTGCGCCACGAAATTGTACTGGCCGCCGACGCCACTGACGACCTGACCATTTTCAAGACCGTCCGAGACCACCGCGCCCATCAAGGTTGCCATCATGGCATTGTTGACAAAGCGCGCATCGACACGCGCTCGCCGCTTGGCGTCCTCGTCTCCGTAAATCTGATTGGTGAACGACACCGGCACCATCTGGATACGGTTGAGGTGCTCCGGCGCCATCTCCCGCAAGACGCGATAAAACGATTTCGGTCCGAGAAAGAATGCCGCATGCAGCAATGCGCCGTCGACTTCGCGCTTCAGCACGCCGGCGTCGATCAGCGCAATGAATGCCTCGAAGAACATTTCGCTGACACCGTAGAGCCCCTTCGCAAAAGAATTGCTCTCCATAGGCGGTTGCGCGGGTGCGAGCCGCGACATGATCTCGCGATAAGCCGCATTATCCCGATGACGGACGATCAGACTTTGCGCCAGCGCATCGCCGACCTGCCCGATGCCGATCTGCAACGTGCCGCCATCACGCACCAGCCCCGCCGAATGAAGTCCGATGGCATATTTCGTATCGGAGATCGGTTCTGAGGGCGGAGCAAACAGCGGGAAGTCGGTTTCCGGGCTGTCGAGCACCGCATGGAATTCATCGCCCGGCAAATCGCCCTGTCCCGACATGAACGGCATTTCGGAATTCACCTGCGCCACGATCTTGAAGGCGATGCGGCTCTCGGCACGCGCGCGCATCAGATCGAGCGTCGTGTCGGTGTTGCTGCTGAGGCTGTAGCGCGTCTGGCCGTCCACGACGCGCTTGGCGACCAGTTGCGCAACGACGTTGACGCCACGCGTCAAAAGATATGACGACGCGTGCGTATAGTTGGCGGAAATGTACTGCTGCTGCGCGTAGCCATTGCCGAGCCACTTCCCGGCCAGAAAGAAAAACTCGACCACTTCGATGTTCGGCGGCAGTGCTTTCGCGTGAAGTGCTTTCGCATATTCCAGATCGGGATAGCCGCCGAACAGCCGGTCGATGACGGGAGCGATGAACCGCCGCTCGAGATCGGCCTTTGGCGCCGGCTTCTCCAGCGTCAACGCGGTAAAGATCGTCAGATGGATCGAGCGGTCGCTGGCCGCGCGCCGATAGAGGGCGTTGACGATGTGGTTGGCCTTACCAAGTCCCAGCGGAAGGCCCACGACCAGCTTGGGTCCGACTTCGCGGACAATGTCGTCCGCGATGGCGTCCGGGTCCGAAAAGATTCTTGGCATCGGACCTCGTTCATTCCCTGTGCCGGACCGCCGGCCATATGTCCTGAAACATGTGCCCTAAAAGAATGCGCAGATTGGCGTTCGGCGGACTGCCCGAAGCCTCAATCTCGACTATAGGCCTTTGATCGGTCAAGGAAATACCGCTCGTCTGGTCACAAACCCGTGCACATTGCCACACTCGCCGTTTTTCTGTGGCTGACGATTTGCCCGGGCCGCCACAGAGCCCTAAACAGTGTACGAATGAAGCATGCCGGTTCGGGGATTCATCCAGTCTCACCGTGGCTGTGATTTGAATTGTTGCGGGAAAATATGGTTCGGCGTGTTTCAGGATTGAGCGAAAGCTGGCGTTTTCGCGCGTCGAACGCCGCGCTCGGCATCGCGCTGACTGCATGGTTTTCCGCTCCAGCCATGGCCGAAACGCTGAACGAAGCGCTGGTCAAGGCTTACCAGTCCAATCCGCAGATCAATGCCAGCCGCGCCCAACAGCGCGCCACCGACGAGAATGTACCGCAGGCGCTGGCCGGCTATCGCCCGCAGATCGTCGCGAGCCTCAGCGCTGGACTGCAACCCATTCGCAACCTGCTTGTGGACAACACGATCCAGACTGCGACGCTGAAACCCTGGACCATCGGCGTCACCGTCACCCAGAACCTGTTCAACGGCTTCAAGACAGCGAACAGCGTCCGCGTCGCCGAATTCCAGGTGCTTTCGGGCCGGGAAGCACTGCGCAATACGGGTCAGGGCGTACTGCTGGATGCCGTCACAGCGTATATGAACGTCATCGCCAATCAGGCGCTGGTCGAAACCCAGCGGGGGAACGTCTCGTTCCTGCGCGAAACGGTCAGCATCACCAAAAAGCGCCTCGACGCAGGCGATGTCACCCCGACCGACACCGCACAGGCCGAAGCCCGGCTCAGCCGCGGTCTTGCCGACCTCAATGCCGCCGAGGTGGCGCTGGAGAGCAGCCGTGCGATCTATGCGCAGGTCGTCGGCAACTCGCCGGTCAACCTGACGCCCGCGCAGACGGTGGACCGGTTCGTGCCGCGCAGCCGTCAGGAGGCCATCGATAACTCGATCCGGGACAACCCGGCCGTCATCGCAGCCTCATACGATGTCGATGTCGCCACCACGACCATCAGCGTCGCCGAAAGCAGCCTGCTGCCGCAGTTGAATGTGCAGGGCAACGTCAACCGCAGTTCGGATGGCGATCCCAATCTGGGCACCAAGCGCGCAGATCAGGCGTCCGTGGTCGGCACCCTCGCCGTCCCGATCTATGACGGCGGCACCGCAGCCTCGCAGACCCGTCAGGCCAAGGAAACCGCCGTGCAGTCCCGGCTTGTTCTGGAACAGGTCAGAAATCAGGCTCGCACCGCTGCGGTCAGCGCCTGGGTCAGCAGCGAGGGCACCAAGGTCGCGCTGGCCGCTGCCGAAGCCGAAGTGAAGTCGGCGAGCATCGCCCTACAGGGCGTCCGGCGCGAGGCACAGGCCGGACAGCGCACCACCATCGATGTGCTGAACTCGCAGCAAGATCTCACAGCCGCCCGTTCACGTCAGATTCTGGCGCAGCGGGATCGGGTGATCGCGTCCTACACGCTCCTGAGCGCGGTTGGCCGCCTCGATGTGCGCACCCTCGGCCTCCACACGCCGGATTACCTGCCAGAGGTCCATTATCATCAGGTGCGCGACGCATGGCATGGCGTGCGTATCCCGTCAGGACGATAGCCCTTAACGGGTTCGGCGCGAGAACATCAAAATCAAAACCGGCAGCGTGATCAGGATGACCAGCGGCGCCACCGCCATGCCGGTCACGACCACCACCGCGAGCGGCTTCTGCACCTGAGAGCCGATTCCTTCCGACAGTGCCGCCGGCAGAAGACCGATGCCCGCGACAACGCAGGTCATCAGCACAGGACGCAACTGGAGTTCGCCGGTCTTAATGACAGCCCTGATGCGATTGTAGCCTTCATCAATAAGCTGGTTGAACTGCGACAGGATGATGATGCCATCCATCACCGCAATGCCCATCAGCGCGATGAATCCGATCGCCGCCGACACGCTGAACGGAATGCCGCTGAACAGCAGTCCCATGACGCCGCCGAAGATGGCCATCGGAATCACGCTCATCGCCAGCAAGGTATCGGCCATCGATCCGAAGTTAAACCACAGCAAAATGGCGATCAGCGCGAGACTGATCGGGACGACAATGGACAAACGGCGGATCGCATCCTGCAGGTTGCCGAACTCGCCGACCCATTCCATGTGCGAACCGGCGGGAAGCTGGACCTGCTCCGCCACCTTGTCCTGCGCTTCCTTGATCGCGCTGCCGAGGTCACGCTCGCGCACCGAGAACTTGATCGGCAGATAGCGCTCCTGTTGCTCGCGATAGATATAGGCTGCGCCGGACACAAGATTGATCGAAGCCACTTCCGACAGGGGAATCTGCTGAATGCCGTTCGGTCCCTGCGCGCCGATCCGCAAATTGTGAATCGCTTCGGCGCTCTTGCGGTATTCAGGCGCAAGGCGAACGATGATCGGGAAATGGCGGTCACTGCCGGGCTCATACAGGTCGCCCGCACTGTCGCCGCCGATGGCTACGCGGATGGTGGCGTTGATGTCGCCCGGTGAAAGACCATAACGGGCAGCGCGGGCGCGATCGATATCGATCTGGATGGTCGGCTGCCCCAGCGACGTGAACACCGACAGGTCCGTGATGCCTTTGACCGTCGACAACACCGACTTGATCTTGTTGGCGGTCTTGGTGAGTTCCTCAAGATCGCTGCCGTACAGCTTGATCGAGTTCTCGCCCTTCACGCCGGACACAGCTTCGGCGACATTGTCCTGAAGGTACTGCGAGAAATTGAACTCCACGCCGGGAAACTTTTTCTGCAACTGCTCCAGCAATTCGCCCGTCAGGTCATCCTTGTCGCGCGAACCGGGCCATTCACTGATCGGCTTCAGCGGCGCGAAGAATTCCGCATTGAACAGGCCTGCCGCATCGGTGCCGTCATCAGGCCGTCCGTGCTGTGATACGACCGATTCCACCTCTGGCCGCGCACGGATGAGCTTGCGCATTTCGTTGACGTAGGAGTTGCCTTCCTCGAGCGAAATGGTCGGCGGCAGCGTCGCCCGGATCCAGAGATTGCCCTCCTCCAGCTTCGGAAGAAATTCGAGCCCGAGCATCCTCACCGCAACGAAGGTCAGGACGACAAGAGCTCCTGCAACAGCCATCACGACCCGGCGGCTGCTCAACGCCCGGTGCAGCAGCGGCATATAAATGCGATGCAGCCACTTCATGATGCGGGTTTCGGTTTCCTGGATATGCGCAGGAAGAATGATCGCACTCAGCGCCGGCGTAATCGTGAAGGTCGCGAGCAACCCGCCTGCCAGAGCATAGGCGTAGGTCTTCGCCATCGGCCCGAAAATGTGGCCCTCGACGCCGCTCAGCGTGAACAGCGGCAGGAACGCCGCGATGATGATCGCCGCTGCAAAAAAGATCGAGCGGGACACGTCAGCCGCAGCACTGAGAATGGCATGGGCCTTCATCCCCATGATCGTATCCGGCGAAATGGCACGCTCTTCAGATGCGGACAATTCGGTGGTCTGTGACAACCTTCGGAAAATCGCCTCGACCATGATGACCGTGCCATCCACGATCAGGCCGAAGTCGATGGCGCCGACCGACAGAAGGTTCGCGGACTCACCGCGCAGCACCATGATGATGACGGCAAAAAACAACGCGAACGGAATCGTTGCGCCGACGATCACTGCGCTGCGCAGATTACCGAGGAACAGCCACTGCAGCAGCACGATGAGAAGAATGCCGACCACCATGTTGTGGAGCACGGTATGGGTCGTGGTGTCGATCAGGTCCTTACGGTCATAGATGCGTTCGATCCGAACGCCGGGCGGCAGGATGTTCGACTTGTTGATCGATTTGACCAGCTTTTCCACCCGCGCGATGGTCGGCGAGCTTTGTTCGCCCCGGCGCATCAGGACGATGCCCTGAACGATATCGTCGTCCGCGTTCATTCCCGCGATGCCGAGACGCGGTTTCTCACCCACCGTGACAGCCGCAACGTCACGCACCAGAACAGGATTGCCACCGCTTTGCGAGATCATGGTGGTGGCGAGATCGTCAATAGAGCGGATCAGGCCGACGCCGCGAACAACTGCGGACTGCGTGCCGATGTTGACGGTGTTGCCGCCGACGTTGATGTTGGCGTTGCTGACAGCCTGCAGCACCTGTGGCAGCGTCAACCCGAACGCCGTGAGCTTGTTGAAATCGACCTGAAGCTCATAGGTCTTGGTCTTCCCGCCCCAACTCGTGACGTCGATCACGCCGGGCACGCTGCGGAAGCGGCGCTGCAGCACCCAGTCCTGCAGCGTCTTCAGATCCAGAACACTGTAATTCGGCGGACCGACCAGCCGATAGCGGAAGATTTCGCCGATGGGACTGAGCGGAGAAATCTGCGGCTGCACATTGCCCGGCAACGGACTGAGCTGCCCCAGGCGGTTGAGCACCTGCTGCAACGCCTCGTCATAGGTGTAATCGAACGAGAACTGCAGTTTGACGTCCGACAGGCCGTAGAGCGAGATGGTGCGCAGCGTCCGCAGGTTCTTGAGACCCGCGACCTGCGTTTCGATCGGAATGGTGATGTAACGCTCGATTTCCTCGGCCGACAGGCCGGGGCTTTGCGTCACGATGTCGACCATCGGCGGTGTGGGATCCGGATAGGCTTCGATGTTCAACTGCTGAAAGGCAATGACGCCGCCGACCATCGTCATGATGAACAGCCCCACCATGAGGAAGCGGCGGTTGACGGCGAGAGCGACGAGGCGATCCATCGAGACCGGTCTTTCAGCGAGAGCGGATGATGTCGGGGAAAGACACGGAGCGGACTAGCTGCCGGATGCGGCGCGATCGATGAACAGGCTGCCGCGCGTGACAATGTTCTCGCCCGGAGACAGGTTGCTCTTCACTTCCACAAGATCGCCGTTGGTCATGCCGATCTTGATCTGGCGCAGTTCGATGGACTTGTCATCGCGCACGACCCATACGCGCACCTGATCGCCTTCATAGATCAGCGCCTGCTTGGGCACGCCGACCGCCGGACGGTCGCCTGCGGAATAGATAGTGACGTTGGCGAACATCTCCGGCTTCAGGGCTTCGCCGGGATTGTCGATGGTGGCGCGCACCATCAGGCGGCGGGACGTCGGATCGATGGCTGCCGAAACATAATTGATGCGTGCGGTGAAGCTACGGCCCGGAAACGCGAGCACGCTGAACATGATTTCCTGCCCGACCTCGATGGCGGGCGCTTCGGTCTCACGCACGAAAGCGGTCAGCCACACGGTTGAGGGATCGCCAACGACATAGACAGGATCACTCGCACCCGCATTGACGTATTGGCCCGGGCCCATCTTTCGCTGCACCACTGTCCCGGCAATCGGTGAGACGATTGTGGTATCCGCATTGATGCGGCCCTTTTCCATGAAGGTCGTAATCGCCTCCTCGGTCATTCCAAGAATGCGAAGCCGGTCGCGCGCGGCCTGCAGTGCCGTCTCGCTCGATCTCATGTCGTTCTGCGCGGTGACCAATGCAGCCTGCGATTGCTGATAGTCCTTCAGCGGCACCGCCTTGCCGTCGTAAAGATCGCGGGCTCTCTTGTCCTGGATCTGCGCCAGATCGAGCTGTGATTTTGCCTTGTTCACTGCTGCCGCTGCAGCGATAAAATCGTTCTGCGCTTGTACCTTGTCAGGCGCGTCAATCACGAACAGGGCTTGGCCCTGCGTGACCTTGTCCCCCGGGCGGGCCAGCAACTTGGTCACGCGACCGGCGTAGGGCGAGAACACAGACGTGGAGCGATCCTCGTCGACCGCAATCTTGCCTTCGGTCACATGCTCGGCACGGAAGGCACGTTCTGTCACCGGTTGCACGGTCAGGCTGGCCCATTCCGCCGCTGTCGGCGTGTAGCGCAACAGACCCTTCCGCGACTGGCTGGAAATATCCGAATGATCTTTCGGGGCAGAGCCGACGCGCGTCAGGCCGAAGGCCGCACCACCGGCAATCACAGCCAGCCCTGCGAGGACAGCCATCTGCCGCCGGGACATGGTCCCAAGCCGGGTAATCAAGGCAGTCAGTCCCGTTGTTTTTTCAGCCATTTGAGTATCGACGATTCCTGCGACAGGCTGACGCGGCCCGTGAGCTAATAGGGCCACTTCCCGGTTCAGGACAATCAAAAAAGGACGTGATGGATATTATTTTCAGTTAACGTCACGGCCGTGATGGCCAAACCGGCGGACTGGACCCGAGCGGCACCGCCGGACGCTGCCAGAATGCCGGAGTCGACGACATCACAGCGGCGTGACGAACACCTTGCAGCGCACCAAATCCGGACAGGCTTTGCTCCAGAAAAGGCAAGACCTGATCCATCGACAGGTCCGCTGCCCCAAGGCCTCCCTCAAGCCGGCCCAGGTTCCACAGCCAGCGGCCGGTCTGCGCCAGCGAGACCCGCACATGCCAGCTTCCACCCTCGCGGGCCTGCCGCAACCGCGCCATCATCGCGCCGAACGCCATCAGATATCCGGTGGCGTGATCCAGAATCTGCATCGGCAGTTCTTTCGGACCATCGGTTCCGGCGGCCCTGCCCTCGGCCTCGTTGAAGCCGGTTGAGGTCTGAACAAGAGAATCGAAGCCCCTGCGGCCCGCCCATGGGCCGGCATGGCCATAGGCGCAGAGCGAGACATAGACGATGCCCGGGCTGATCCGTGTAACCTCCTCCGGCGAGAAGCCGAGCGCGGCGATGGATTGGGGACGATACCCCTGAGAGAAAATATCCGCCGATGCCACCAGACCGCGCAGCGTCTCCCGGCCCTGCTCCGTCGCAAGATCGGCAAAGGCCGACAGCTTGCCGCGCCCGGTGTCGATCACCAGCCAGGGAATCGATGGAAGGTTCGGCGATGAGATCAGCATCACATCGGCGCCGTGAGCGGCCCATGTGCGCCCGGCGACGGGGCCTGCAATCACCCGCGACAGGTCGAGCACGCGCAATCCCGCCAGCGGACGATTCCCGGCAGGCCACGGACGTGGCGCCGCTTCGCCGATCTTCTCGATCTGGATCAATGGCACTTGCTCAAGCGCCTTCGCCTGAGCCGTTACCATCCACTCATCATGCGAGCGCATCAGCGAGACAACGCAGCCACCGGCATAAGCGGCCGTCTCGAAATCCTCGCCCTTCCATTGCATCAGGGCGCGCTGCACATCGTCTCGCTCCGGCTTGCAGGCCAACACCCTGCAGACATTGTCACGATGATGCGGAAAATTGGTGTGAAGACGCACGAAACGGCCGTCACCGGTTTTGTAGACACCCGCGATTGCGTCCCATGCCGGTGGAGGCGGTTTGTCATCGACGCGCAAGTAGCGCTCGCTGCGGCACTCGGCTGCCGCATGGGTCATATCGACCGAGAGTCCCTGCGACTGGCCGCTGCGGGCTTTCCAGATCTCCGCTGCGGCGAGCCCTGCTGCAGCAATCGTCACCTGCGAGGCCGCACCGACACGAAACGTCGACGGCAGGATGGGTTCGCTTCCAGTCAGAGTCACGGTATCGAGGGCGGAAGGGTCACCACCGCCGAGCGCCCATATATCTGTGAGGATGTCTTGAGGAATCTTCATGGCAACGCTCCCATCAGCGGAGCCATTGGGCTGCGATCATTGGATAAAAACAATACACAAATCGTATCAGTGAAAATCCCGCGAGCGCGGAAGGATTCGGACATTGCGCGGATGACGCATCTTGTGCGGCGGGCCGCCATCACGCGCAGGCAGCTCGTTCTCCAGCGGCTCGATCACATTGGCGCCATCGGGCACAGCGTGCTTTCGTCCCAGCGCATCGTTGGCCAGATTCATCAGGTCGGACGAACGGTCGACCAGACGCTCGGCCACCAGATGCACCACTTCATCGGGGCTGCTCTGGATCGTCCCATGCACCTCGATCAACCGCGCGCCCATCACTTCCTTGCGGAATTTTTCCATCACCTTCGGCCACACCACGATATTTGCGATGCCGGTCTCATCCTCCAGCGTCATGAACACGACGCCCTTGGAACTGCCGGGCCGCTGCCGCACCAGCACGACACCGGCACAGCGCACACGCCGCTTGTCATTGGCGTGCGACACATCCTTGCATGCGACAATGCCTTCGCTTTCAGACGCCGGGTGCAGGAATTCCATCGGATGCCCCTTCAGCGACAGCCGGATGGTTTGATAATCGGCCACCACCTGTTCCGGCAGAGGCATCAGAGGCAGCGGCTGCGCGGCCTCATCCGGCTGCTCCCGTGCGGCCATACTCTCGAACAGCGGCAACGGAACATCATCCGGCAGACGGCGCACGGTCCATAACGCTTCGCGGCGGTCGAGCCCAAGCGAGCGGAACGCATCGGCATCCGCCAGCAAAATCAATGCGCGTTTCGGCAACCCCGTCTCGCGGGCAAAATCCTCCAGCGAAGCAAACGGCTTTCGCATCCGCGCGGCAACGATGCGCTGGTCCCAATACTCTTCGCGCGGCTTCTTCCTGCGGCGCGACTCCGGCGGCTTGCTCTCATCCAGCTTTTCGTCGTCCGGATCATACACGTCGAAACCATCGATCTGTCGGAAACCGAGCCGCACAGCGCAATGATCCCGAGGACCGGATTTTTCCTCCAGCGTGTTCTGCCCGAAGCTGCGCGACACGTCGATCTCACGGACCGTGACACCATTATTGCGCACGTCGCCGACGATCTGCGCCGGCGCATAAAATCCCATCGGCTGCGAGTTCAAGAGACCGCAGCAGAAGGCATCGGGATGATAATGCTTGAGCCATGAGGATACATAGACAAGCTGGGCAAATGCGGCAGCGTGACTTTCAGGAAAGCCGTAACTGCCGAATCCCTTGATCTGATCGAAACAACTGTTGGCGAACACCGGATCGTAGCCGCGCGCGATCATGCGATCGACCATGCGCCGCTGGAATTTTGGCATGGTGCCGACATTGCGGAAGGTCGCCATGGCACGACGCAGACCGTTGGCTTCCGCAGACGTGAATTCTGCAGCCGCCATGGCAATGCGCATGGCCTGTTCCTGAAACAGCGGCACGCCGAGCGTTTTATACAGGATGTTCTTGAGTTCGTCCTTATCACCGTATTGTGGCGCAGGGGCAGGATAAGAGACCTTCTCGCCGTTTCGCCGCTTCAGATACGGATGCACCATATTGCCCTGGATCGGTCCCGGGCGAACGATGGCGACTTCGATCACAAGATCATAGAAAGTGCGCGGCTTCAGGCGCGGCAGCATATTCATCTGCGCGCGGCTCTCGACCTGAAACACGCCGAGAGATTCGCCCCGGCACAACATGTCGAAGACCGGACCATTGTCGTCATTCTCCGCCTTGATGTCCGCCAGTTCGTAGCGCCTGCCCTTGTGATCTTCAATCAGATCGAAACACTTGCGGATGCAGGTCAGCATGCCAAGCGCCAGTACATCGACTTTCATCATGCGCAGCGTATCGATATCGTCCTTGTCCCACTCGATGAAGGTGCGATCATCCATCGCGGCATTGCCGATCGGCACATAGGTATCGAGACTGTCCTGCGTCAGCACATAGCCGCCGACATGCTGCGACAGATGGCGAGGAAACTCGATCAATTCCGTTGCAAGCTCGACGGCGCGGCGGATCATCCCGTTCTGCGGATCGAAACCCGCTTGCCTGATCTGCGTGTCACTGACGCCCGTGCCCCAACTTCCCCATACTGTATCGGCCAGCGCGGCGGTGACGTCTTCAGTCAATCCCAGCGCCTTGCCGACATCGCGGATGGCGCTGCGTGGACGATAGTGAATGACGGTGGCGACAATCGCCGCACGATGACGGCCATAACGGCGATAGACATACTGCATCACCTCCTCGCGCCGCGAATGTTCAAAATCGACATCGATATCGGGAGGCTCCAGCCGCTCTTCAGAGATGAAGCGTTCGAACAGCACATCGGTTTCGGCAGGGTTCACCGAGGTGATGCCGAGCATGTAGCAGACGGCGGAATTCGCCGCTGAACCGCGCCCCTGACAGAGAATGTCCTGGCTACGGGCATAATGGACGATGTCATGAACCGTCAGGAAGTAATGCGCGTATCCGAGCTTCTCGATCAGTCGCAGCTCTTTGTTGATCGTCGCGCGCAGTTCGTCGTCAATATCGTTGGGAAACCGTTCTGCGACACCGGCCCATGTCAAATCCTCAAGATGTCTCTGCGCTGTCTTGCCGGGCGGCACAGGTTCATCGGGATACTGATATTTCAATTCGTGGAGCGCAAAGGTGATGCGATCGGCGAAGCGCATCGTCTCCTCGACGGCCTCCGGCAGATCGCGAAACAGCCGCGCCATCTCATAGCCGGGTTTCATGTGCCGCTCGGCATTGGCCTGCAGCTTTTTGCCGACGGTATGGATCGTGGTCTTTTCCAGAATACAGGTCAGCACATCCTGCAACGGGCGGCGCGCGGGATGGTGATACAGCACTTCGTTGGTGGCGAGCAGCGGCACGCGCGCGGTTGAAGCGATCCGATAAAGGCGAGACAGACGCCGCGTGTCGTCCCCGTGATAAAGCAGACTTGCGGCTAACCACACACCATCGGACTGGCTGCGCTTCAGCCGGTCGAGCACCTTCAAGGCTACCACCGATTCAAACCGATGCGGCAGTGAGAGGATCAGTAACTGCCCCTCTGCAAAATCCAGAAGATCATCGAACCGAAGCAGACATCCCCCTTTCTCTGCCCTGAGCTTGCCTCGCGACAGCAACTGGCAGAGACGGCCATAGGCGTCGCGGTCACGCGGGTAGACCAGAATGTCCGGCGTTCCATCGACAAAAACGAGACGCGCGCCAATCAAAAGCCTCGGCTTATGTTTGACATCGGGGTTCTCAAGCTCCTTGTAGGCGCGCACCACCCCGGCCAGCGTGTTGCGGTCGGCGATGCCGATCACCGGCAAAAGAAGCTCGCTGGCCTGATGCACATATTCCTGCGGCTGCGATCCGCCGCGCAGAAATGAAAAATTCGTTGTGATGCCGATCTCCGCATAATCGGTGGCTTTCATGCGAACAATCCATGGACGAACCATTTGGGATCGACAGGCTCACCCTCGTCGTCAGTTAGTTCGCTGCCGTACAGACCGTCGCGATAGATCCAGAAGCGAAGGCCTTCTGCGTCCTCGACACGAAAATAGTCGCGCGTGAAGGACGACTCTCCCTTCTTCCACCATTCCATCGCAATGCGCTCAGGCCCCTCCACGCGCGTCACGATGTGAACCGCGCGTCGCCATGTGAACCGGCGCGGCGGCCCATCCGGAACAGCTGCGAATGGCACCTCGATCTTCTCCGGCTGTTCGAACATCCGCAGCGGCCGCAGCGGCGGTTCGGCCTCAACGCGCTCCGGCCATTCCGCAACGGACGCCGCAGCCAGATGCTGCTGCGCCGGGACAGGCAATACCGCGCGCTCGGGAATATGCGTGTCCTGCGGCAGATGCACCAGGACACGAGCACTCCCGAGACGCGCGGAGAGACGGTCGACCAACGCGGCGACGTCGTCATTGTCCTGCGCGCGGGTGTCGAAATCGCGCTGCTCCTGAACCACGATCTCGACATGGCTCGCAGAGAGCCGGATCAAGTCGAAGCCAAATCCGGGATCGAGCGGATCGGCCAGCGCGTCCAGCCGCTCGCGAAACAGGCGGTCGATCATATTGCCCTTGGTGACAGGCTGACCGGTCTCCACCGTGATGGTGCGCACAGCGCCATCGGTGCGGAAGAAGCTTGCTTCCAACCGCCGCGCGCCCTTGCCCTGCTTGTCCATCGCAACGACCAGCATCTGCGCAAGACCTGAGAGGATCGCCGCAATCACCGTGTCGGTGGCCACCGGCTCGGCAAAGCGCTTTTCCACCATGAAATCCGGTGGAGGCTTGCGCGGATTGATCGGCGCATCGCCCTGCCCCAATGCTTGCTGGAGCAGGCTGGTGAATGCCGCACCGAACCGCGCCGAGATTTCATGCGGCGCGCGAGAACCCACATCGCCGATAGTTTTCAAACCGGCTCGCCGCAGCCCGCGCGTAATCGCGTCATCGGCACACAGTGCGAATACCGGCAGCGAACTGACCGCACGCGCCTCATCCCCTGCGTTCACGATGCAGCTTCGAACCGCGCGGGTCATGGTCCGCGCGCAAACCGGCGTGCTGGCAATCGCCGCATTGACAACAAAACCCTGCCGCGCGAACTGGCCGCACACCATACGCAGCATCGCAGCCTCGCCGCCGAACAAATGCGCGCACCCGCTGATGTCGAGCAACAGCCCATGCGGTGGATCGAGCGCAACCAGCGGCGTAAAGCGGTCGCACCAATCGGCGATAGCTTCCAGCAGAACCAGATCCGCGGCCTCGTCGGCGTCAAACACCTGCACACCGGGACAGATCGCCCGTGCATTCGCCAGCGGCAGGCCGACCTCAAGACCGATATTGGCGGCAGCATCGTTCAGCGCCGAAATTTGCAGCGCATTGTTCAGCTTGCCGACAACGACACAGGGATGCGCATTATCCGGCGCGCCGTCTTGTCCCGAAAGCTGGCGTTTCAGCCGGTCTGTCGACAGACGCGGGAGCCATAGACTGAGGATGCGCCGCGCCTTCACGGAAGAGGCCTTCATCACATTTCCATTCCATGATCCATCGCCCAAGCTGGCCGTGACGGTTGCGGACGAGTTGTGCGTCGAGCATCGGCGCGCCCCATGCTTCCGTTGCAGGTGACGAAGACGCCGACCGCACGACCCAGCGCGTTTCCGCCGTACTTACTGAAGGCGTCGCCGCTGTGCGCAGGACCAGGCATGCAACATGCGAAGCGCGCGCAGCGAGTGTCAGTCTGCGGCTCGCAACCAGATCGAGCGCACGCACCTCGCCCCACACATCGAGGACAACAGCACCCAACGCATCGCAAGCAAGCGCGTCGGAGGCCGCACGCAGCGCCGTCTCGGCATCCTTCGCCCGCACGGTCACCAAAAGACGCGGATCGAGCCCAAGTTCCTGAAGTCCGCTCATGGACAGCGCACCGGATTCACGCTCCGCAAAATCCTGCTGCACCCAGATCAGCGGACGTCGCCCGATCAGGCGATGAGCCAGACCCGCTATGAACCCTGTCGCCGCGGCGCCATGGCGGCCGCCGTCAGCAAACACCTCGTGCAGCGCGCCGCGCACCAAGCCGCCCTGCAGCATAGCGTCAGCCGAAGTGTGACCGAGCGCCACCCGCGCAAGATCATCCGGCTCGCCTTCAAGGCGTCCGATGGTTCCCCGCAGGGATGCAAGCGCGTTTGTGCGTGCGGTAGCGCATGATCCGCCAAAGTGTGAGCGGTTTGGCGAACAGATCATGCGCCCTCTAAAAATTTAGAGCGCGATCAGACGCAAAACCGGTTTCCACTTTTGCTGATCGCGCTCGCATGCGCCGCTCCTTGAAAATCGAGCCTGTCATCCGCTGCCGATTGAACAAATGACGGACTTATTTGTTCATGATATGTTCTAATATAAAGCTAAGAGGCCATGAGGAGTCAATCAGACTCTTGGAAATCCTCTTTCCGCAATGAAAACAAAGAGATTCAATCCATGGACCTGCAGCGCAAGCTCGAAATTCTGGCCGATGCCGCCAAATACGACGCCTCCTGCGCGTCCAGCGGCACCGAGACGCGCGACAGCCGCGAAGGCAAGGGTATGGGCTCGACCGACGCGGGCATGGGCATCTGCCACTCCTATGCCCCGGATGGCCGCTGCATCTCGCTGTTGAAGATTCTCCTCACCAATGCTTGCAACTACGACTGCCTTTATTGCATCAACCGCGCGTCCTCGAATGTGCAACGCGCACGCTTCACGGTGGAGGAAGCCGTCAAGCTGACGTTGGATTTTTACCGGCGCAATTACATCGAAGGACTGTTTCTCTCGTCCGGCATCATCCGCAGCCCGGACTACACCATGGAGCAAGTGGTGCGGGTGGCGCGGTCGCTACGGGAAGATCATCACTTCCGTGGCTACATCCATCTGAAGACGATCCCGGAAGCCGACGATGCGCTGATTGCGGAAGCTGGCAAATATGCCGACCGTCTCAGCATCAACATAGAAGTGCCGACCGAGACCAGCCTGTCAAAGCTCGCGCCCGAAAAAGACGTCCGCGCCATCCGCCGGACCATGGGACGACTCCGCCTCAAGCTTGATGAAGCAAGCGAAGCAAAAAAGACAAAACATGCACCGCGCTTTGCGCCCGCGGGACAAAGCACGCAAATGATTGTCGGCGCGGATGCCGCCAGCGACCGGACCATTCTGGAAACCAGCGTCAATCTCTACGGCTCCTACAAACTCAAGCGCGTCTATTATTCGGCATTCAGCCCGATCCCGAATTCAAGCCGCAGACTCCCCTTGCAGGCGCCGCCGCTGGTGCGCGAGCATCGTCTCTATCAAGCCGACTGGCTGATGCGATTCTATGGATTTAACATCGACGAGATCACCGATCCGCTGGAAGGCGGCATGCTACCGCTCGACATCGATCCGAAGCTGGCCTGGGCGCTCCGCCACCGCGACCGCTTCCCGCTCGACGTCAACCGCGCCAGCCGTGAAGACCTCCTGCGCGTACCGGGCTTTGGCGTAAAAACGGTGGACCGAATTCTTGCTGCGCGGAATGTCACTCACCTGCGCGCCGCCGATCTCGCAAGACTGCATGTGCCACGAAACAAGGCGCTGCCCTTTATCGTTCTTCCCGATCACAAACCTGCGGCAAGACAACTCGACAGCAACCGCTTGATCGAACTGTTCCGACCGCCTGCAATCCAACAGAGTTTCGCATTCTGATGCATGTTATAGCTCTCGCTACAGAAATCGATTTCGAAGGATGGCGCGCCGCTGCACGTGCGCTGGCTCTAAACGACATCCCGCCCAACGACATCACATGGACGGTGGCCGGCCACGATAGCGGGCTGTTCGCACCCTCGGCGTTACCGGAATTCAACCCACGCCACACGTTCAGTGTGCCTGCAGCTTTTGTCGAGCTTGCCCATCTCACAATTCTTAATCGCGACCCCGAACGCTTTGCCTTGCTTTACCGGCTGCTTGTACGCCTGCGACAACAGCCAAACCTGATGAATGCGTCAACTGACGCACATGTTGCGAGCATTCGGAGGCTCATCAAAGAAGTGCGGCGCGACGAGCATAAGATGCATGCTTTCGTTCGTTTTCGCGAGTTCGGCAGAGACGATGATTTTCGTTTCGTCGCATGGTTTGAACCATCGCACTATATTGTCGAGCTCGCCGCTCCCTTCTTCGAGCGCCGCTTTGCAGACATGGCATGGTCCATCCTCACGCCGGATCGCTGCGCGCACTGGGATGGGCACAAAACCGTCTTTACAGAGGGCGCAGTCAAGTCCGACAGCCCGTCGAGCGATCCGCTCGAAGACATCTGGCGCAGCTATTACGCCAGCATCTTCAATCCCGCCCGGCTCAAGATCAAAGCCATGCAGGCGGAGATGCCGAAGAAATACTGGCGGAACCTTCCCGAGGCTTCATTAATTGATCCGTTGATTGCGAAGGCCGGACGCACAACGCAGGCGATGATCGAGCGGGAAGCGCAAGCGCCGCGTTTCGCGCGGCAGCGAAAGGAGGAACCGGCAATGGCAAACCCCGCGCTTATCAAATCCGGGAGTCTTGGTGCCCTGCGCGCAGAGGCTGCCGATTGCCGTGCCTGCCATCTGTGGAAAGACGCGACCCAGACGGTTTTCGGCGAAGGTCCTGCGCATGCACCGATCATGCTGGTCGGAGAACAGCCCGGCGACAAGGAAGACCTTGCAGGGAAACCGTTCGTCGGCCCTGCCGGTCAGTTGCTCAACCGCGCATTGGAAGAAGCAGGCATCGACCGCGGCAAGGTTTACGTCACCAATGCGGTGAAACACTTCAAATTCGTGCCGCGCGGAAAAATCCGTCTGCATCAGAAACCGAATACGCCGGAGATCAGAGCGTGCCGCCCGTGGTATGAGCGTGAACTGGCGACGGTGAAACCTGCACTGGTGGTGGCCATGGGCGCGACAGCGGTTCAAAGTGTGTTCGGCAAGATTATGCCTATCGGCAAGAATCGCGGCCATCTGATCGATCTCGATGAGGCCAAAGCGCTGGTGACGGTGCATCCGTCTTATTTGCTCCGCCTGCCGGATGCGGAAGCCAAGGAACGCGAATACGCCAACTTCGTGAAGGACCTGAAGCTGGCAGCGTCGTTCCTACACCGGTTGAAGGCGGCGTGAGCGCTGCACCTCATGGGTGAGGCGCGCGGCTCTGGCCGCGCGTCTCGAGCCATGAGGAGAGCAATGCCGATCCTCATCCTTCGAGACGGCAAGGGGCCGCTCCTCAGAATGAGGATGACGTCTTGTCAAAGCTGTGTCACGCCGCAAGCGCTTCGGAATTCACCTCGCCGAGCGCCAGCGTTGTAAGAGCTTCATCGGTCTTGTGTTCCTGCTGCAGCGTTTCATCCAGCAAGCGCACCGCCTCCTTCATGCCGAGCTTGGCGGCCCATGCTTTCAGGGTTCCGTAACGCGAAATTTCATAATGCTCGACCGCCTGTGCCGCTGCGAGCAATCCGGCGTCCAGCGCCTCGGTGCCCTTGTACTCGGTCATGATTTCCTTGCCCTCCTCGAGGATACCCATGATGGCATCGCAGGTCTTGCCCCGCGCGGGCTTGTCGAGCAGTTCGAAAATCTGTTCCAGACGCTCTATCTGCCCCTCGGTCTCGCCTTCATGCTTTTCAAAAGCGGCGCGCAAGTCCTCGGAATGTGCAGCTTTCGCCATTTTCGGAAGCGCCTTCAGGATATGCTTCTCGGCGAAGTAGATGTCCTTGAGGGTGTCGAGGAACAGATCGTTGAGATCCTTGTCTTTTGCAGCGGCCATGACGTTCTCGCTCCGGTTGGGGTGATGGGTATTCCCACCTCCCAACGCGAGGTCATGCACAGTGTTCCTGCCGGTGGATGAAATATTCGAGCCGCTCAGCCCGCGAGCTGGGTCTCGACCAGTTTGATCCAGTACGACGAGCCGTAGATGATGGCATCGTCGTTGAAGTTGTAGGCCGGGTGATGCAGCCCGGCGCTATCGCCGTTGCCGATAAAGATGAAGGCACCCGGCCGCGCTTCGAGCATGTAGGCGAAATCCTCGGCTCCCATCACCGGCGGAATTTCCGAACTGACATTACCCTCGCCGACAATGTCACTCGCGACACGCGCAGCGATGCCGGTTTCGGCCGGATGATTGACCAGCACCGGATAGCTTCGCTCGTAATCGAGCGTGATTTTCGCGCCCGACAGTTGTGCCACGCCATTGACGACCTCACGCACGCGCTGCTCGATCAGGTCGCGCACCTCAGGCGTCAGGCTGCGCGCGGTGCCGCGCAGTTCCGCTGTCTGAGGGATGACATTGCGGGCATTGCCCGCATGAAACTCGCAGATCGAGATGACTGCCGCGTCCAGCGGATCGACGCTGCGCGACACGATGGACTGAAGTGCGGTGATGAGCTGCGATCCAACCAGCACCGAGTCGATGCTCTTGTGGGGGCGCGCCGCATGACCGCCCAAGCCTTCGATATAAATATTGATGTGGTCGGTCGCCGCCATTGTCGGGCCGATACGCGTGGCGAATGTCCCGATCGGCATGCCCGGCGAATTGTGCATGCCATAGACCTGATCGATCTTGAAACGATCCATCAAGCCGTCCTTGATCATGGCTTCGGCGCCCGCGCCGCCCTCTTCGGCGGGTTGAAAGATCATCACCGCATCGCCGGCAAAATTCCGCGTCTCCGCGAGATAACGCGCCGCGCCGAGCAGCATCGCGGTGTGGCCGTCATGCCCGCAGGCATGCATCTTGCCGGGAACGGTGGAGCGATAAGCAACGCCGGTTTCTTCCTCGATGGGCAGCGCATCCATGTCCGCACGCAGGCCGACAGCTTTCACATCGCAGCCATTGACCGGCTTACGTCCCTTGATGACACCCACAACGCCTGTGCGACCAAGGCCCGTCACAACCTCGTCACAACCGAACTCGCGCAGACGATCCGCAACGAATGCCGCAGTGCGGTGCACGTCATACATCAATTCCGGGTGCGCATGCAGATCGCGCCGCCACCCCATGATTTCCGGCTGCAAATCGGCGATGCGGTTGAGAATGGGCACGGCGGTAAACCTCGTAAAACAGCTTGAGAGTGACAAAGCTAGCACGGGCACGGGGCCGACCCAACATCCATGCAAACGTC
>Ga0209023_10002638_pt1 | contig 22153 bp, 24 predicted proteins | sample LakOneMetagenome_FD_187468 | JGI IMG/M metagenome (GOLD analysis project Ga0209023, IMG submission 187468) | Freshwater and sediment microbial communities from Lake Erie, Canada (SPAdes) (version 2) | ecosystem: Environmental > Aquatic > Freshwater > Lentic | place: Lake Erie, Canada...
GCTGAAATTCGTTTTATTGTGATCAGAAAGTATTGACGCTTTCTGTTAATAAAGTTAGTGATTGTTGCTGTTAAAAAATATAAAAATCGGCATTCTTGTAGGAAAATTAGTGCGTTTCAAGATCTGTCCATCTTATCTTTACTTAGGTGAAACACCACCCTTATTAATTATGAGATATGTGTTGACGATCTGCTCGTTGCTGATAATTGCTACCACTGGTTTTGCACAGGATGTACAATACATTCAATTGAAACAGGAAAAGGTAGCCTATGCGCCAAGGACTTACTATATCGCTGATGTTGTTTATGAGCGCGCAGATGTCAGCGGTATAGGCATGATAACAGGCAATGGAAACAGAAGCAAATTATCACTTTCCGGTGGGATAGCAAACTCCATAAATAGTTTTTTGGCAGGCAATGTAACGCAGAAAAGATCAACGCAAGCTGTTTCGTTGCACATATCAAAGTTGAATTTTGATGTGAGAAAGAGGGGAAGTATATGGAATGTTGATGCTTCGGTATTATTTACTTTTTATGTGGCCGGTAAAAAATTGATAGAATATTCCAGCAAAGGGCAGGGGCAGATGGATTCCGACCCCAAGGCATTTATTGAGTCTTTTATCAGGCAGGCAATCAGCAATGACTTAAAGAAGTTCGATGAATGGTGGCTGGAGAACAGAGATGGTGTTCCTACGGCTTCAGAAGTAAAAGTAAATGTGCATATGGCTAAGACCACGGATAAGCCGAATAGTATAGTTTACTCCTTGCAGCAACCGCTGCAGATATCAGACTTTCAGGGTAGGGTAGATGGCCAGGAGTTTGAACTGGCAGTGACCGTAAGCGGCATTGGGGTAGGGTATGCATCGTCGACGCAAAATGGACAGATAATTTTAGATGTTACTGTTACGCCATATTTCAATAAGGCGACATCATGGTTCAAACCCGCAGGGCGGAATACCCGCGTTCTGGCACACGAACAGACACACTTTGATATTACAGCCATCAAGGCATGCGAGCTGGTAGCAGCTATCCGCAAAGCATCTTTCACACAGGACAACTATGTAAAATTATTGGAAGAACTGCAGATGAAGAATGCTCAGGAATCAAATGACGAAGAGGTCCTGTACGATAAAGAAACCGTGCATGGTACTATATCCGATATGCAGGTTGCCTGGGAAAAGAAAATAACAGAGCAGGTAAAAGCTATCGGTTGTTATTAATCCGTTCAGCCATTATTTACCGCCCGTTGTTACTTTTTTTTTCTTATCCGCCGGGTCAGTATAGTACTCTATTTTACGTTCGGTTACCTGTATCGGCTTACCGTTTTTAGATGTCGTATTTTTCGTCCAGTTCCATTTCTTGTCATACTCAAATTTGTAGTCGTACTTTACACGGGAGCTGTCAATTGTATAAAAGCGGTCTTCGAATATCTGGTTGGCATGATCGTCATACTTTTTTGAGATCACACTTTTCAGGCTGGCATCAGCATTGTAGGATATATCCGTAAAGTGAAGTCCCATGTGATCTACCTTTACCTGGTTAACCAGCCGCTCATTATTATTGAAATGGTTGATCTCTATAGGGTTTCCATCCAGGTCATACTTTGTCCTTGTTATTTTATTCCTGGTTGAAGTGTCATTATAAAATTCTCTCTCTTCGGCCATATTGCCACGGGTATCATACCTGTAGTTGAATCGTGCATCAAAGCCGTCATCTCCCTTATAGTCGGTTACCTCTATCAATTGGCCGGCGGGATTGTATCTGAATACCTCTTTCCATTTTATGTTACCCTTTTCATCAAATCCTACCTCATCTGTCTCGTTACCCTGGTCATCATAGGTATAAGTAGTTTTGCTTTTCAGTTTATTGTCCTTCGCATATTCTACAAGTTCCAGCAGGTCTCCGCGCAGGTTATACTCTGATATAGTGTGCGAAGCCAGGGTGCCATTGCCCTTGTAAGTGTACCAGTCTACACGGCTACCCTTGGCATCTACTTTATAGAATGATGAATCATCCAGCACGCCGTTTGCATCATAGTCATTCTTTCCTGCCAGGTTCCCTTCATTGTCGTAGTGATAAATGATCTTTGCTGCCTTATATTTTACCGCTTCGCCATCTAATGAGTCTTCAATCGCGGAAGTGATAAATTCAAGGATATTGCCTTGTTCGTTGTACTTACTCGAAGAAGTGAATATAACACCTGCTTTTTGATATTTACCGCCTATATTTTTCAGTTTATAGCCTGTAATTTCCACCGATTTTACATCGCCTTTCAGTTTGTCTTTGGCAACGTCATTATTCTTAGTCTCTTTTTTTGCCGTTGCGCATACAGAATAGCCGGAAAGCAGTATTGAAATAGCTATTACTCTCAACAACCCCATTTTCATTCCAGATCTTGATATTTTCATTAGCATCAAAATTACCTTAGTATCGCTGGTAAATCAAATAGCGATTTGTTAAATTTAATATTGTAATAATACACGGTAAATATTGTAAATATATTGATGCAAATTCTTTTATTATTATTTTGTAACTTCGCACACTTTTAAAACAATCGCTCTCCTTATATGAAGTTGTCGCAATTCAAGTTCGACTTACCACTTAATCTCATAGCGCAACATCCCGCCAAAAAACGTGAAGATAGTCGCCTTATGGTCATTCACCGTGATACAGGCAAGATAGAACATAAAGTGTTCAAGGATGTTCTTGGCTATTTCCATGACAAGGATGTGATGATCGTGAATAACACTAAAGTTTTCCCGGCGCGCCTGTATGGCCGTAAAGAGAAGACAGGTGCTAAGATTGAGGTTTTTCTGCTGCGCGAACTGAATAAACCTAACCATTTGTGGGATGTGATCGTTGATCCTGCCCGCAAGATACGTGTAGGTAACAAGCTATATTTTGGTGAGAATGATGAACTGGTAGCAGAAGTAATAGACAATACTACATCCCGCGGCCGTACTATCCGTTTCCTGTTTGATGGTACTGAACAGGAGTTCAGGAACATACTGGATATACTCGGTGAAACTCCACTACCTAAATACATCAAGCGCAAACCTGAAGAAGAAGATAAGGAGCGCTACCAGACGGTCTATGCGAAGTATGAAGGTGCGGTTGCTGCGCCAACGGCGGGTATGCACTTCAGTCGTGAACTGATCAAGAGGCTGGAAATAGTAGGCGTGAAATTTGCAGAAGTAACCCTGCATACAGGCCTTGGAACTTTCCGTCCTATTGAGGTGGAAGACCTTTCTAAGCACAAGATGGATGCTGAATACTTCAAGGTGGATGAATATGCTGCCGGAATAGTGAATAAAGCGAAAATTGACAAGCGCCATATTTGCTCAGTTGGTACAACAACAATGCGCGCGCTGGAAAGTTCAGTTACAGCACAGGGACTGTTGAAACCTGAAGAAGGATGGACGAATGTTTTCATTCACCCCCCATACAACTTCTCTATTGCAGACTCGTTGATCACTAATTTCCACCTGCCTAAGACAAGCCTCATGATCATGGCTTGTGCGTTTGCCGGTTATGACCTGATGATGACAGCTTACGAAACAGCGATTAAAGAAAAGTATCGTTTCTTCAGCTATGGAGATGCAATGCTGGTCATATAGTTATTGGATAATTATTTTTATAAAACAGCGCATCCCTGATGCGCTGTTTTTAATTTATAGTTAATTCGAAAGCATTGTTTGACAGATTTCTTGTTTGCATTCTGTTAAAGTAATTAACCTATACCTTCTATTTATCCACATATACTCAGGTGTGATTTTTACTTCTGAATTATCAGCCTATTTTTGACAATAATATGCAACAGAAAATAAAGGGTATTCTGCAATCTTCTATTGATACCAAGCAGAAGGTACTGAGTGATGCTGTCCTTGTAGAGAAAATAGAAACTGTTACATCTGTTATTGCCAAAGCATTTGCGAACGGCCATAAGGTGTTGTTTTGCGGCAATGGCGGCAGTGCAGCAGATGCACAGCATTTGGCAGCAGAGTTCAGCGGCAGGTTTTATTCAGACAGGGATCCGTTGCCCTCAGAAGCTTTACACTGCAATTCTTCGTATATAACAGCCGTAGCCAATGATTATGGTTATGACCAGGTATATAGCAGGATAGTAAAGGGTTCGGGCAAGCCCGGAGATGTTTTGGTTGGGTTAAGTACTTCCGGTAATTCTGTTAATATTATCAATGCCCTTGAGGTGGCCAAAAAAATTGGTATGATTACTGTAGTATTATCAGGAGAGACAGGTGGTAAAATGAAAGACATGTGTGATTATCTGCTCAATGTACCAAGCAACGACACGCCAAGGATACAGGAGTCACACATTACGATCGGACACATCATTTGTCAGCTGGTAGAGGAAGAGTTGTTTAAAACAAAGTAGCAATGAGCATTTTAAATAAAATACCCAAAATAGACAAAAGCTGGACCCTATTCCTGGACAGAGATGGTGTGATAAACGTGGAATCGGTAGGCTCTTATATTACATCATGGAGCGAGTTTCAGTTTCATGAGGGGGCGCTCGAGGCCATAAGTATGATGAGTAAGGCATTTGGCAATATCATCGTTGTTTCTAACCAGAGGGGAGTAGGTCGTGGTATTATGACGCTGGAATCGCTCAGGGATATCAATAAGAATATGCGTGCTGCGATAGAAGAACATGGCGGCAGGCTGGATAAGGCATATGCGGCCACTTCTGTTGACGACAACGACCGTAACCGCAAACCCAATGTAGGCATGGGGCTGCAGGCCCAGGAAGATTTTCCGGCGATAGACTTTAAAAAGAGCGTAATGATCGGTAACAGCATCAGTGATATGGAGTTTGGCAAAAGGCTGTCTATGCATACTGTGTTCCTTACCACCAAGCATGGACCGTTTCCATTGCCTCACGATCTCATTGACCATCAACATGCTTCATTGTATGAATTAGCAACTATGCTGACACCTGCCCTGGTAGGGTAGTATCATTCAATTGAGGAGAAAAAACATAATGAACAAGGTCGGAAAGAATTTCTTATACCTCACCTTATTGGGTTTTATAACTACAGTTATTGTAAATTTTCTTCATTTACAATGGTTGGGCTTGCTCATATTTTCCTGCGCCTGCTTTTTCTTACTAACAGGCTGCATCATTAGCATATTTGCTTCCTCTGCATTCATCAAGCCGGGTATAGCGCCGAAAGTTGCTAATATTTATATTATTTCCAATACTATATGGTTGCTCGGGTTTATATTCCTTGCAGCCGGGCTTTACCTGCAAACCGTCAATTTTATTGGTGGTTTCTCATTAATGTTCCTCGGGCTCTTATTGTCGGCCATTTTCCTAATTCTGTTGCCTTACAGGATAAGCGTTAAGAAAAAACACAATACTGACAATTTTTGAGCTATTTATCAATAAAATTGTCGCAATTAATATTTATATTTCATATATCTAGTGAGATAGGCAATAATAGTTTTCGGATTAATGATTTTTATTTTTTCAAGTGAGTTTTTTAAATAAAAAGTTTTTACTACCTTTGCAGTCCTTTAAAAAATATGGCTAAACAATCTCTGATTAAACAAGACGGAACTATAGTGGAAGCATTATCTAATGCGATGTTTCGCGTACGTTTGGAGAATGGCCATGAAATTCTTGCCACGATTTCAGGCAAAATGCGTATGCACTACATACGTATATTGCCTGGTGATAAGGTAGGAGTGGAGATGAGTCCATATGATCTGAGCCGCGGCAGGATCATATATCGCTATAAATAAGGATACTAAGTAGTTTTTTGAATTTTTAATTTAATATAGAATATATCATGAAGGTTAGAGCATCCATTAAAAAGCGTAGCGTTGATTGCAAGATCGTGCGTCGTAAAGGTAAGTTGTACATCATTAACAAAAAGAACCCTCGTTTTAAACAGCGCCAGGGATAATTTAATTTTTAATTTTTAATTTCTAATTACTACATGGCTCGTATAGCTGGTATTGATCTTCCGAAGAACAAACGTGGTGAGATTGCGCTCACTTATATTTACGGCATTGGTCCAAGTACTGCACAGTACATTCTCGACAAGGCTAGCATTTCTTATGACAAGAAAGCCTTCGAATGGAATGACGAAGAGCAGACTGCAATCCGTAATATAATCAACGCTGAATTTAAAGTTGAAGGACAATTGCGCTCAGAAGTGCAAATGAACATCAAACGCCTCATGGATATCGCATGTTATCGTGGCGTACGTCATCGTAAAGGATTGCCTTTGCGTGGACAGCGTACCCGTACTAACAGCCGTACCCGTAAAGGTAAGCGTAAGACCGTTGCCGGTAAGAAGAAAGCACCTAAGAAATAATTCACTGACGTCACTGCTGGATCCGTTCGGGTGTTCGGGGAGGAGTGGCATCGGGAGCGCGGTATGGTACCGGCTTAATTTATTAATTGACTACCTCATTTACAAAACAAAATGGCAAAAGCTCAACAGGCATCTGCGAAGACCGTCGCTAAAAAGCGCATCGTAAAAGTAGACACACACGGAGACGTGCATATCAGTGCTACTTTCAATAATATCATCATAAGCATTACTAACAGGGCTGGTCAGGTTATTTCCTGGTCTTCTGCTGGTAAGATGGGTTTCCGTGGTTCTAAGAAGAACACTCCATATGCTGCACAAACTGCTGCTCAGGATTGCGCTAAGGTTGCAACTGACGCTGGTATGAAACGTGCTGACGTATATGTAAAAGGACCGGGATCAGGCCGTGAAGGTGCTATCCGCGCATTGAATAATGCAGGTATCGAAGTAACTTCTATCAAGGACGTTACACCGTTACCGCACAATGGCTGCCGTCCTCCTAAAAAGCGTCGTGTATAGTCTTTAGCTTAGTCCGCTCCAGGTGAGCGGAATTTAAGTTTAAATAATAATCAGTTTTTAGTAATCAATTTTTATAACCAGGCTGTTCCGGATCGGATTTTACGATTTTTAAAGGAGACGGGCAGCTAAACAAAAAAAATCGTCAAATGGCACGTTACACAGGACCCAAAAACAGGATATGCCGTATCTTCGGTGAACCAATCCTGGGATCAGGCAAGAGCCTGAGCAAGAACAGCAACCCTCCAGGCCAGCACGGCGGGACACGCAAACGCAAAACAGCGAGCGAGTATGCAGTGCAGCTGAAGGAAAAGCAAAAAGCTAAGTACACTTACGGCTTGCTGGAAAAACAATTCGCTAATACTTACGTAGAAGCTGCGCGTCTGAAAGGAGCTACCGGTGAGAACTTGATCAAGTTGCTTGAAGCACGTCTTGATAACACAGTTTACCGCCTTGGTATCGCACCTACACGCCCTGCTGCCCGTCAGTTGGTATCTCACAAACACCTTATGGTGAATGGTGAAGTGGTGAATATCCCATCTTACAGCCTGAAACCGGGTGATGTGATAGAACTGAAACCAAAGAGCAAAGCGAATACAACTGTAACAGGTATGATCCGTGGTAAGAACATTAAAATATCTTGGGTTGAATGGAATGAAAAAGATATGAAGGGTACCTACCTTGCACATCCTGAGCGCGAATCAGTTCCTGAGAATATTAAAGAGCAGCTGATAGTAGAATTGTATTCTAAGTAATAGAATTGTAGTGATCAGTAATTATTAGTTTCAATCATAAATCACAAATAATAAATCATCAATATGGCCATATTGAATTTCCAAAAACCGGATAAGATAGCACTTCAGAAAACAACTGATTTCGAAGCGCAGTTCGAATTCCGCCCCCTGGAGCCGGGCTACGGAGTTACCATTGGTAACGCTTTGCGTCGTGTATTGCTTTCCTCACTGGAAGGTTTCGCGATCACCGCTATCAGGATACCGGGAGCCGACCATGAATTTGCTACACTAAAAGGTGTGATCGAAGACGTTACTGAGATCATCCTGAACCTGAAACAAGTTCGTCTGAAAGCAGTAGGTGAGATAGGAGAATTCGCAGGTGAAAAAATTGATCTGAACATAAAAGGTAAGGAAGTATTTACTGCAGGTATGATAGGCGAGTCTTTGCCTAACTTCCAGGTAATGAACCCAGACCTGGTTATCTGCAATTTGCAGCCGGGTGCCGGTTTCCAGATGGAACTGCACATTGGTAAAGGCCGCGGTTATGTTCCTGCAGAGGAAAATCGCCCGGTTGATGCACCATTGGGACTGATAGCTATCGACTCTATCTACACTCCGATCAAGAATGTAAAGTACACGATCGAAAATACCCGTGTTGAACAGCGTACCGATTTCGAAAAGCTGATCATGGAAGTAAATACTGATGGTACTATTCATCCTGAAGAGGCGGTGAAAGAAGCATCACGTATCCTTATCCAGCACCTGATGATCATCACTGATGAGAACATCTCCCTGGATACTAAACGCGAAGAAAAAGAAACAATTGTGGACGAAGAAACATTGCTTGTACGCAAGGTGTTGAACACTCCGCTTGAAGATCTGGAACTTTCTGTACGTGCATTCAACTGCCTGAAAGCTGCTAAGATCAATTCTCTGAGCGAACTGGTACAGTATACTCAGGAAGAGTTAATGAAATTCCGCAACTTCGGCCAGAAATCACTGTCTGAAATTGAGCAGGTGCTTCACGAGCGTGGCTTGCACTTCGGAATGGACATCAACAAATTCCGCAGGGGAGAAGACTAATAACTATTTGAAGGAAAGATTTACAGCTTGTTGCTTTAGATCTTTCCTTTTTTCATTTTTAATTTCACAAGCCTCATAATTCCTGACACGGTATGAGGGAATAAAACAACAAATGTCATGCGTCACGGAGACAAGATCAAAAATTTAAGCCGCACCGCTTCTCATCGCGCTGCGTTGCTCGCTAACCTTACAAGCCAGCTGATCGAGCACAAAACTATCACCACTACTTTGGCTAAAGCTAAAGCATTGCGTGTATATGCTGAGCCATTGATCACCCGCAGCAAAACTGATACTATGCACAATCGTCGTATCGTATTCAGCTACCTGCAGGATAAAGAATCGATCAAGGAATTGTTCGGTGTAATAGGCGATAAAGTAGCTAACCGTCCGGGTGGTTACACACGTATCATCAAGTTGCCACGTCGTGCTGGTGATGCTGCTGATATGGCCCTGATAGAACTGGTTGACTTCAACGAGATCTACGGTAAAGATGCTACTGATGCTGCTGCTAAGAAAACTCGTCGTAGCCGTCGTAGCTCTGGCGCTGCTGCTCCTGCTGCTAAGAAAGCTGAAGCTGCTGCACCGGTTGCTGAAGAGCCTGCTACAGAAGCTCCTGCTGCTGAAAGCACAGAAGAAACTGCTTAATTTTATAGTTACATCTTTTGAGGATAATGGCTGTTCCGTAACACGGGACGGCCGTTTTTCATTATGGTATTCGGATTACTTAAAAAGGCTTTTGCAATTGCAAAAGCCTTAACTATAATGATAGCTCAGTTTAATTACTTCCTGATGGTAAAGTTGAATACACTTCCTACACCTATCTCTGAGGTAACGGATATTTTTCCGCCCATTTTTTCGGCAAGCCGTTTAACCGTAGCAAGGCCAATGCCGGTACCTGCTTTGTTGAAACGGTCATTAACCCCAAGGGTACTGAACAGCTCAAATATCTTTGCCTGGTTTTCTGTGGAAATGCCGGGGCCATTATCTGTTACAGAGAAGGAATAGTAGGCTCCTTCTTCCATCACATCTATACTTACGAGGCCCTCTTCTTTGTCATTGTATTTTATCGCGTTGTTGCATAGGTTTACCAGCACCTGCAATACCACAGAGCGGCAGGTGTACAACTGCATCTTATTGTTCTTGCTTTCAAAAGTAAACCCCTCTGGTATGGTGATCAGCTTCTTCACTTCTTCTGCAAGACTGCCAAACTGGAACAGCTCTTTCTCTACTGTATCCGAATTGACCTGCTGTGCGTGGCTGAGTATGCCATTTATAAGGCTTATTGCACTTAGTGAGGTCTCTTCCATCATGTCAAGGAATACACGTCCTTCACCATCTATTTTATGTGAATAGTTTTCTCTCAGGTAGGTGGCGCACATAGATATACTGGCGCATGGCGATTTAATGTCGTGTGCAGCTACATGGGCAAACTGTGAAAGGTCTTCGTTAAGTTGTGCCATTTCGGCTTTCTGTGCACGCAGCAGTTTGTTCATCTTACGCATCTCCAGCATAGCCACTATCTGTCTTGCCAGCGCTTTCAGCGTCTCTTTTTGTTCCCTGGTCAGTTCGTTAGGCTTACTGTCCAGCACGCACAGGGTGCCTACTGCATTGCCGTCATCATTCATGAGCGGTACACCGGCATAGAAACCAACGTGGGGCGGACCAATGACAAAAGGGTTATCATGAAACCGCTCGTCTTTCGATGAGTCGGGTACAATAAATATTTCTTCAGGTTTCAGCAAGGCGTGCGCACAAAAGGCAACGTCTCTTGTTGTTTCAGTGCCTTCAATACCTATTGCAGACTTGAACCATTGCCGCTCATCGTCTATTACTGTAATCAGTGATATGGGCATACCGCAAATGTCAGCGGCTATTTTGGTTATGTCGTCATATTCCTTTTCAGGTATGGTATCAAGTATATCGTAATCGTATAGTGCAGCTACTCGCTGGGCTTCATTGGTCGGTTTAGCGGCTGAGATCATATTATTGTGCTGATAAGAAACAATTAATAAAATATACGAATTTTACTAAGTTTCGGTTTTGTTAACCGCAAAGATAATTCATAAAGGGGCTTGCGAGTTAATCAAAGGGGTAAATTAACAACATCTGTATGTTAAGCAAAAATACTTTGATCAACCAATTGTAATGTAAACATATACGTATTTTATTATTTAATAAATTAATGGTGGCATTATTTTATATTAGTAGAGCTATTGCCAAATACTAAACTTATGATGAAGGAAATGCCGGTTACAGTACGCAGGTCAATTGAAGTATTAGGGCTTTGCGCTGTGGGGGCGCTGGTGGTCTTGGGACAAAATGTATTGATGCCCCTGCTCATAGCATTATTTATAGCATTGCTGCTGATGCCGGTTCTGCGCTGGCTGAAACGTCATAAGATACCTGAGGTTCTGGCGATCATTATTTGTATTATCATGTTCTTTCTCCTTATCGCGGGTATTATGGCTTTCCTCTCATTCCAGATCGGTACGTTGGTAAGCGATATAGACACAATAAAAAAGAATATTACAGTTCACTGGAATAACCTGAGTGGCTGGATCAGCCAGCGCTTTCACTTGCCGCTGGAAAAGCAGATAGCTATGATCAACAAGCAGGGCGCGCAAATAGGAGGCCATGTGAGTGACTACCTGCAAGGTGCATTTGTTTCATTGAGCGGTATTTTCATTTTCATGGGGTTGCTGCCTATTTACATCTTCCTGATACTTTTTTACAGGGGCTTACTGGTCAGGTTTATTTATCGATGGTTCGATGCCGGCAAGTACAGCGAAGTGAACGATGCGCTGGACGAAATGGAAGTAATGGTGAAGTACTACCTTGGCGGCTTACTAATACAAATAACATACCTCACTATTTTGCTTGGCGGCATACTGCTCTTGTTTGGTATAAAACACGCTATTCTTATAGGAGTTACCTTTGCTATCCTTAATCTTATTCCTTACCTGGGTGCACTAGTGGGCAACCTGATAGGCGTGCTGCTTACGCTTACTTCTTCGCAGGAGATATGGCAGATATGGGTAGTATTAGGTACCATTGCATTTGTACAATTCCTGGATAATAATATTCTTATGCCGCGCATAGTGGGATCGAAGGTGAAAATAAATGCCTTTGCCAGCATTGTAGGGATAGTTATAGGCGGCACAATGGCGGGTATAGCGGGTATGTTCCTGTCTATACCTGTAATGGCTGTGTTAAAGATCATATTCGATAAGACACCCTACCTCAGCCAGTGGGGTCTGCTGCTAGGCGATGAATCGGAAACTGATAAACCCGTAGGCAATAAGATCTCGAAAATAAAGCTAATGATGCTGCACAAAAGGGATGAAGAACTGGACAACGATCGCCAGAAACTAAGAAAGAAGGACTAACGATCGTTATTTAGTGTGAATGATGTCCTCTACATTCTTCCTGATATTGGCGGCCATTTTTTCCATAGGCAGGTCATTATCATCATTGCCGAACGGGTCTTCGATTTCCTCTGCGATCAGCTCAAGGCTGGCCAGTACGTAAAAAGCCAGCGCCACCACAGGAATTAGCATGTAATGCAGCACGAATGAAAGGCCGATAGGCAGCGTAATGATGTACAGGAAAATGAACTTCTTGATGAATGTACGGTACGAGTAGGGTATAGGAGTATTCTTGATCCTTTCACATGCACCGCACACATCCATAAATGCGGTCACCTCAGCGTTTATGTTTATGTACTGGTCTCCGCTTATTACATTCTGTTTGTACAGCCTGTCAAGCTTGGCAGACATGACCGCCGCCACCTGCACCGGCAGATGCCGCGTATGGTCGAAATCCGGTATCTCGGGATGAGGTTCTGTGTCCAGCGCTAGCCTCGTTGTTTCGGCTTGCAGGTGGGTTTTGAGCACTGTTGCAAATAAAGGAATGATCTTCCTGAAGAATTTCCGGTTCATGGCATCATCTGCAGGTAAGTAGCTGTTGATCTTGATGGCAAGGTTGCGGCTGCAGTTCACAAGTGTTCCCCACTGTCTCCGTCCTTCCCACCAGCGGTCGTATGCAGTATTGGTGCGGAACACAAGCAGCATGGAGATCACAAACCCGAGTAACGTATGGAAGGTGGTAAATTGCTTCAGTGGAGAAGTCTCTGGTATCTTCAGCCAGTAGATCTCTATATGAACGATCAGCGCTGTATAGCAGCATACCCCGATGATAGCTGGGATCAAACGCCTGAAGGTGTCTGACTTTTTCAGTTGTACCAGGTCGCGTATCTTCTCGTTTGTGTTATAGTTGATCATAGGTAGTTATTCCGGTAAGTGGCTCAAAACTACAAAACCAAAGTGATTTCTGTTGATTACAGCAAGATGCTTAAATAAAGTTAAATTATAATTTTAGTTGCCATCGGCTTAAGCAAATTAGTAACTTACATAGATGATAAACACCTATACGCGTTTTATGCTGCTCGCTGTCATTTGTTGCTACAGCCTGCTATGGCAGAGCTGCAAAGTGAAAAATAATGCGGGTACACCCACCTATGTTCACATTGATTCCTTTCAGTTCAAAACGAACCCTAAATGGCCGGGATTGGCTACCAGCCGCATTACTACGGTAACAGTCTATTACAATAACAACTCGGTGGGCACTTTCGATCTGCCGGCTACGGTACCGGTATTGGCCAGTGGTACTGGTACTTTGTTATTTACGCCAGGCATTGCCATCGACGGACAGAATGAGCAGACTTCAATGTATCCGTTTTACCAGTCTGATACAATGACTTTGCAGGCGCAGCCAGGGAAGATCATCAATATCCTCCCGGTCACTACATACTACAATACCGTAAAGACACGCCTCATCTCTGACTTTTCAGGTTCGTCAGGCTTTGCTTTATATGCAGGCAATAAAAGTCTGCTTAGCAATAATGGTATAGGCGTGATACAATTGAGTGCAATCGGTGATAGCTCTGTCGACAGTACTATTCAATCATTTTCTATTCCTGAAGGTACATCGTTTATTGAGTTTGATTATAAAAGTGACGTCCCATTTTCAGTAGGTATGCAATCTAATCTGGATAATGCAGTATTTGCCAATGAGCCCATTGCCAGCATTCGCCCAAACAGTGATTGGAAGAAATTTTACCTGAACATTAATACGTTTATCTCACAGTATAAGAGCGACAACTACCACTTATACATCAAGGCAAACCTGGGCGAAGGGCAAACGAGCGGTAAACTGATGATCGATAACATCTACGTACTCACATTATAAGTATTGGCGGGTAAGCCGTTGCTCACTATCAAAATTCACATCTTGTTCTTACCTTCATATTATGACAGGCAAGGAATATTTAAACTACTTTAATCCTCTTTCCATATTTGCAGCCAAGCGCACCAGGGATATTTTCCAGGTGAATCCCACTATACAGCGCGAACGGCAGGAAGCAGCGGAAGTTACCATACAGGTATTCAGCTATTCAGCTTCGCAGCTGGAAGAAAAAGTATATACTGCAGTAAGCGATATTCATAAATATAAAGACAGTGCCGACGATGCGATAACATGGATAAATATTGAGGGTATAAAAAAAGCTGACGTTGCCGCTCTTTGCAAGCATTTTGGTATTCACCAGCTGATTATGGAAGATATTCTGAGTGTAGGGCAGCGGCCTAAGATGGACGAGCTGGAGCCAATATTATTCTGCCTGCTGAACATGCTGTATTTCAACGACAAGGATGGCGCCGTAGAAGCAGAGCAGATAAGCATAGTTCTGGGTAAGAATTATGTGATCACTTTCCAGGAAGATGCTGAGCGCGATGTATTCAACCAGGTGCGTGAAAAACTACGGGTCAGCGGCAGTAAGCTAAGGATAAGCGGTGCAGATTACCTGTGCTATGCGTTGCTTGATATGATCGTGGATCATTACTATGTAGTAATGGAAAAGCTGAGTGAGCGTATAGAACTGCTGGAGGAAAAGATCATCCGCTTCAATAACACACGCTCGCTGGCCGAGATCAATATGTTGCGTAAAGAGCTGATAGTGCTGAAACGAAATGTAGCCCCCGTGCGTGACCTGGTGAACGGTTTTCTGCGCAGCGACAGCGACCTGCTGGAAGAAAAGACCACCAAATACTTCAAAGACATTTACGACCATATAGTACAAGCCAACGACCTTGCTGAGAACTACCGTGATATGATGATGAACCTGCAGGATCTGTACCTGAGTAATGTGAACCTGAAGATGAATGAGGTAATGAAGGTGATGGCCGTAGTTACCTGCCTGATGGCCCCGGCCACGGTAATTGGCGGCATTTTCGGTATGAACTTCGACAAGCTGCCCTACATCCACAACCAGTATGGCTTCCTGATAGCTGTGGGCCTGATGCTCATTATTCCTGCATGGATGATATTAGCTTTTAAGAGGAGAGGGTGGTTTTAGCGATCAGAATGCTTGACTGGATATGCGACAGGTCATAAGCCATCCAAATGGCACTCAAAGAATGGCCGGTCGCGATATGTATGATCTATTTCACAATAAAGTTCATTGCTTCGCGCGGAACGATGACCTATAACTTCTCCGGCTTTTGTTACGTAGCTATGATTTATGATCTCGGTAATATCTTCTTTTGAGTAGCCGTCTGAAAGTTCAAAAAAATCGAAGTTCAAATTTGTGCCGAAATTGAAAAGGCGTCCATCTTTGAATCTTGCCACGAACATGGTATATCCCATTGCCGTTTCACTGGTTATTTGCATTTGAATATTCAAAGGAAACGCACCTGGGCTTTCGTTTATGCTGGCGATGTCGCTGTAATTGATATAATTTCCTGTTCTTTTCGAAATCGGACCGCAATGGCGAAAAATGACACATGGCAGGAAAGTGTTATCTCTCAGAAGGACAGATGCCCTGTATCCCTCCCCATAAAAACCATCTTTTAATGGAAGGATATTTTCTTTTAAAAAATTAATAATTTCTCTTTGTTTTAGACCTGCCATAAGCGACTTCGAAAATATGAAAATTCACCGATTAGTTCATTCATAGAGTCGCAATAAGGCAATTCCCATCATTAGCCTTATATTTGCTCATACAACATTATGGAATTAAGTAAGAATTTTCAGCATAGCGAAGCGGAACAGAAATGGTATGCGCATTGGAATGATGCGGGTTATTTTAAAAGCACTCCGGACGACCGTCCGCCATACACTATCGTCATGCCGCCACCCAATGTAACGGGTGTGCTGCACATGGGCCATGCGCTGAACAACAGCGTACAGGATATACTGGTGCGCCGTGCAAAAATGACGGGTTACAATACATGCTGGGTGCCCGGCACAGACCATGCATCTATAGCCACGGAGGCTAAGGTAGTGGGCATGCTGCGCGAAAGAGGCATCGATAAGAAAACACTCTCCCGCGAAAAATTCCTGGAGTATGCATGGGAGTGGAAGGAGAAGTATGGTGGAATCATCCTGGAACAGTTGAAAAAGCTGGGCTGTTCACTGGACTGGGACCGTACCAACTTCACCATGGACGAGGATTATTATGCTGCGGTTATAAGGGTATTCAATGAGCTGTATGAAAAGGGACTGATATATCGTGGTGTAAAGATGATCAACTGGGATCCTAAGGCAAAGACCGCCCTTAGTGATGAAGAAGTGATACATCGCCAGACCAATTCAAAACTGTACTATGTACGTTATCGTTTGGATAGCGACAAGGATGAGTATATCACTATCGCAACTGTTCGTCCCGAAACAATTTTGGGCGATACCGCCATTTGTGTGCATCCTGACGATGAGCGTTACAGCCACCTTGCAGGTAAGTTTTGCTTTGTGCCATTGCTGAACAGGCGTATACCTATCATCTTCGATGATTATATAGATAAGGAGTTTGGTACCGGCGCACTGAAAGTAACTCCTGCACACGATATCAATGACTACAACCTTGGTTTGAAACATGGCCTGCCTGTTATTGACACGCTCAATGATGATGGTACCATGAGCGAAGCGGCACAACTATACATAGGTATGGACCGCTTTGCAGTGCGTAAGAAAATAGTAGAGGATCTGCGCGAAGCGGGCAATCTTGTAAAAGAAGAAGAATACAGTAACCAGGTAGGCTTTAGTGAGCGTACCGATGTGGTTATAGAGCCAAGGCTCAGTATGCAGTGGTGGTGCAATATGCAGGACCTGTCAAAACCTGCACTTGATGCAGTCATGAATGATGAAGTTGAGTTTCATCCTGCCAAGTTCAAGAATACGTACCGTCACTGGATGGGCAACATCAAGGACTGGTGCATCAGCCGCCAGCTATGGTGGGGCCAGCGCATACCTGCATGGTATGATGCTGAAGGTGGCCTTTACGTAGGTAACGCAAGCGAAGAGGCGCATGCTAAATACGCAGCAAAGAAGCCGGAGCTTGCGGCTAAGAACCCGCAGCTAAGGCAGGATGATGATGTACTGGATACATGGTTCAGCAGCTGGTTGTGGCCTATGGAAGTATTCGGTTGGAACAAAACGCCGGATAATAAGGACCTCCAATACTACTATCCTACCAATACGCTCGTTACTGCTCCTGAGATCATCTTCTTCTGGGTAGCACGTATGATCATGGCAGGCTATGAGTTCATGGATAAAAAGCCATTTGATAAAGTTTACTTCACAGGTATTGTAAGGGATAAGCAGGGCAGGAAGATGAGCAAGTCGCTTGGCAACTCGCCCGACCTGCTGAAACTGATAGATGATTTTGGTGCTGACGCGGTACGCTTCAGCGTTATGATATCTTCTCCTGCGGGTAATGACCTGCTGTTTGATGAAAGCCAGCTGGAACAGGGCCGTAACTTCTGCAACAAGATGTGGAATGCCATGAAACTGGTAAAAAGCTGGGAAGGCAGGCAAGAGGAAGGACTTGAAGACAGCCAGGTAAAGTTCGCACTCGATTGGATGGATGCAAGGCTCGCACAGGTTTCAGGCGAGGTTACCGAAATGATCAAGGATTTCAGGCTTAGCGAAGGATTGAAGACCATCTATTCGTTAATATGGAATGACTTCTGCTCATGGTACCTTGAATGGGTAAAGCCGGGCATGGAGCAGCCAATATCTGCCCATGTATACGAGCGTACGATCAGCATTTACGAGCAGTTGCTGCAATTGCTGCACCCATATCTGCCGTTCGTTACAGAAGAGATATACCACATCATTCGCGAGCGTGAAGCCGGCGATGACCTGATAGAAAAGCAATTGCCGGTATACAAAACTCCTGATGCTGAAATGCTGAAGGGTGGGGTACTGCTGCAGGAACTCATCTCTTCAGTAAGGGATACCCGCAACAAGAACCAACTAAAGCCAAAGGACACTATTAAACTGTGGATAGATTCTGATCATCACTCCTTTTATGAAAGTGTGCAGGATATACTACGTCGCCAGGTGAATGCAGAGACTATCGGCCATACCACCGAACCCAAGCAGGGTAGCATAGCTATAGTGGTGCAGACAGACAAGCTATACATAGAAGCTGCAGCCGCTACCATAGACGTTGGTGCACAGAAAGAGCAGATGCAAAAAGAACTGGAGTATCTGAAAGGATTCTTGCTAAGCATTGATAAAAAGCTTGGCAACGAAAAATTCGTTCAGAACGCCAAGCCGGAGGTGATAGATAACGAACGCAAGAAATACGCAGACGGCGAAGCCAAGATGAAGACACTGGAAGAGAGCCTTGCTTTGATCGGCTAATTGCCTGATATGTTGTGAATTAGTTTAATGGAACGCGATGCTTTAAACGGCATCGCGTTCTTTGTTTTTGCAAATATTGTTTAAAGTAATAAGGCTATCAGCGTTTATTGTCAGGATAGCGTGATATTTGCACCCGAGATGAACATGAAGATCGGTATAGTTTGTTATCCTACATTTGGTGGTAGTGGTGTGCTGGCTACAGAGCTTGGCCTTGCGTTGTCAGACAAGGGCTACGAGGTGCATTTTATCACTTACGAGCAGCCGGTAAGGCTCACGCAGAGCTTCCACCCCAATATCTACTTTCATGAGGTGAAGGTGCCAACATACCCATTATTCGATTTTCCTCCTTACGAAACAGCCCTGGCAAGTGCCATGGTAAATATCATTATCAACCAAAAGTTGGATATACTCCACCTGCACTATGCTATTCCACATGCATCGGCAGCTTACTTCGCAAGGCAGATATTACAGAAGACCGGGCAGGATATACCATTCATCACTACACTCCACGGTACAGATATCACTTTGGTAGGTAAAGATCCTACTTATGCGCCTGTGGTAGCTTTCTCTATCAATGAATCTGATGCCATCACAGCTGTATCTCAAAATCTGAAGGAAGAAACGTTACGTTCTTTAAATATAGAAAAGGATATTCACGTGATACACAACTTCGTAGATGTAAAGCGTTTTCACCAGACTGATAAGGATCACTTCAAGCAGATGCTGGCGCCGGATGGCGAACGCATATTGGTGCATGTATCCAACTTCCGCACAGTAAAGCGTGTGCCAGATGTGATCAGGATATTTGAAAAGGTGAAGAAAGAAATACCTGCCAAGTTGCTGATGATAGGCGATGGTCCCGACCGTCAAAATGCCGAAGACCTTGCAAGGGCTTTAGGGATATACAATGATGTTCGTTTCCTGGGTAAGCAGGAGCAGATAAGCGAGATTCTGAGCATTGCGGATCTGTTCTTATTACCATCACAAACAGAAAGCTTCGGTCTTTCCGCTCTTGAAGCAATGGCATGCAGTGTGCCGCTTATCTCTACCAATGCCGGCGGCTTACCTGAGATCAATATAGAGGGTAAGACAGGTTTCCAGAGCGAAGTAGGAGATGTAGAGTCTATGGCCAGGAATGCCATTTACATTTTGAGTGATGAGGCAAGACTAAAAGAGTTCAAAAAGCAAGCCATAGCGCAGGCCCGTAAATTCGAGAAGCAGCATATTATACCGATGTATGAAAAGCTGTATTGCGAAGTCATAGAGGCATATAAGGAGAAAAAGGCTGTGATTGCCGGCAACTAGCACACTACCACAATCTCGTATTTTTTTATAGCTTTGTTTTTACTTTTAAATTTTCGAACCATGCCATCTTTTGATATCGCCAGCAAAGTAGACCTGCAGACACTGGACAATGCAGTCAACATCACCAAAAAAGAGATCGATAACCGTTTTGACTTCAAGGGCACACATGTATCCTTCGAGCTGAACAAAAAGGATATGACCATTCTTATAGAGGTGGAAAGCGACATGAAGCTGAAACAACTGGAGGATGTATTGATCACGCGTTCCATGCGCCAGGGCCTTGAGGCAAACAGCTTTGACATGAGCAAGGAGCCATCAGCAAATGGCAAATATGTACGCAAGACAATTACTATCAAGAACGGTATTGATAAAGACTACGCTAAAAAAATAGTTAAGATCATAAAAGACAGCGGTTTAAAAGTACAAGCAGCTATTATGGATGACATCATCCGCGTAACAGCCAAAAAGATAGATGACTTACAGGATGTCATCCAGTTGTGCCGTACTTCAAATATTGACCTGCCATTGCAGTTTATCAATATGAAATCATAGAATTGATCAAGGATATAAAAGAGAAACCCGGAGCGCAGTAAGCTTTCCGGGTTTCTTTTTTTAAGATGATATAAAATTTTTAGGTTTTAACTTTTGCCTTTTGACTTAAAGAAAGCCATTCACGCAATCCTTGAACATGGGTTGGTTCTTGTCCTTTTCAGATATGATCGCTTGTGACAGGTCTATCTTCCAGTCTATGCCCAGCGCCGGGTCATTAAAGTAGATACCGCCTTCATCAGGCTTGCTGTAGTAGTTGTCGCACTTATAAAATACTTCCGCAGTATCAGTAAGCACTGCGTAGCCATGAGCAAAGCCATGTGGTATCAGGAACTGTAGCTTGTTCTCTGCAGAAAGCTCCAGGCCATACCACTGCATGTAGGTCTTGCTGTTCTTGCGTATGTCTACCGCTACATCCCATATGCTGCCTTCCAGCACACGCAACAGCTTTGCCTGTGGTATAGGTGGGTTCTGGTAGTGCAGGCCACGCAATACATTCTTTATGGAACGAGCCTGGTTGTCTTGTAAAAAGGTAGTATTAAACCCACCCGATTCAGTTTCAAATGTTTGTTTATTGTAGCTTTCAAAAAAGTACCCCCTGTCGTCACCGTGTACTTTTGGTTCTAATATCAGTAATCCTTCTATTGGCGTGGTTGTTACTTTCATTCTGTTGTATGGTTTATCCTATTATTTCAAGGACATTTTTCGTAATGTAAGATAGTTCTTCTTCTGTTAGTTCAGTATGTATTGGCAAGGATATTACACAATCCTGCAGCATATCTGTAACCGGCAGATAGTTGTTTGCTGTGCCATATTCCTTCAGCATGTTCTGCTTGTGGCAAGGCACAGGGTAGTAGATCATGGATGGTATGCTCTTATCAGCCAGTTTCTGGTTTACCATATCGCGGTCTACATTTTTCAGTTGCAGGGTGTACTGGTGGAAGACATGGTGGCTATAAGGAGCCCTGTAAGGAGTAACGATCTTAGGATTGTTGCCGAATGCAGCATCATAATAATCCGCTGCTTTACGACGTGCATCGCAATACTCATCCAGGTGGCGCAGCTTTATGCGCAACACTGCTGCCTGTATGGTATCCAGGCGGCTGTTCATGCCCACCATCTCGTGGTAGTATCTTTTGTTCTGTCCGTGGTTGGCGATCATTTTCAACTGCTGCGCCAGTTCGTCGTCATTGGTGAACATCGCGCCGCCATCGCCGTATCCGCCCAGGTTTTTCGATGGGAAGAAAGAAGTGCACCCTATAATACCCATGCTGCCGTTCTTTACTGTTTTGCCATCAGAGAAGGTGTAAGTGCCACCAATAGCCTGTGCATTATCTTCTATAACAGGTATGTTGTGTTCTTTTGCCAGTGCCAGCAGTGGTTCCATGTTGGCGCTCTGACCATATAAATGTACCGGTATTATTGCCTTTGTTTTTGGGGTAATAGCTTTCTTTACACTGTCTATGTTCATGGTAAAGGTATCGGCATCCACATCTACAAATACAGGGGTAAGGCGCAGTAAGGCAACTACCTCTACTGTAGCTATATAAGTATAAGACGCTGTGATCACCTCGTCACCTGGCTTAAGGCCTAGTGCCATAAGTGCTATTTGTAGTGCATCGGTGCCGTTTGCGCATGGTATTACGTGTTTCACGCCCAGGTAGGTGGCCAGTTCGGTAGCAAAGTGGTTAACGTCAGGGCCATTGATAAAAGCGGTGCTTTCCACTACATTAAGTATAGCAGCATCAACTTCCGATTTTATTTTCTGATATTGACGCTTAAGGTCAACCATTTGTAGATTTTGCATGTATGTTTTTTTAACCGCGCAAAAGTACACTTTTTGGGTGTATGTTGAAACCGCAAAAGCTGTACACGGCGAAAATTGAAAAATTTGTGTGTCCATGCAATAACGAACCATTAGCTGCAT
>Ga0209023_10002639_pt1 | contig 22149 bp, 14 predicted proteins | sample LakOneMetagenome_FD_187468 | JGI IMG/M metagenome (GOLD analysis project Ga0209023, IMG submission 187468) | Freshwater and sediment microbial communities from Lake Erie, Canada (SPAdes) (version 2) | ecosystem: Environmental > Aquatic > Freshwater > Lentic | place: Lake Erie, Canada...
GGCTCCTCACGGCGCTGTTCATGGGTTTCCTGGGCATCATCCAGAACGACATCAAGCGCGTGGTCGCGTACTCCACGCTGTCCCAGCTGGGCTACATGACCGTGGCGCTGGGTGCATCGGCCTACTCGGTCGCCGTGTTCCACCTGATGACCCACGCGTTCTTCAAGGCGCTGCTGTTCCTCGGTGCCGGCTCGGTCATCATGGGCATGCACCACAACCAGGACATCCGCTGGATGGGCGGTGTCCGCAAGTACATGCCCATCACCTGGATCACCTCGCTGCTGGGCTCGCTCGCGCTGATCGGCACGCCCTTGTTCTCGGGTTTCTACTCCAAGGACAGCATCATCGAGGCGGTGCACGCCAGCAACCTGCCGGCCGCACACTTTGCACACTTCGCAGTGCTGGCAGGCGTGTTCATCACCGCGTTCTACTCGTTCCGCATGTACTTCCTGGTCTTCCATGGCAAGGAACGGTTCGACCAGAACCCGGACGCACACCACGATGCGCACCATGACGACCATGGCCACGGCCATGACGACCACCACAGCCATGACCCGCACGAATCCCCCTGGGTCGTGACCGTGCCGCTGGTGCTGCTGGCCATCCCCTCGGTGGTGGTGGGCTTCCTGTTCATCCAGCCCATGCTGTTCGGCGACTTCTTCAAGGGCGTGATCTTTGTCGACGCCGCCAAGCACCCTGCGATGGCCGAGCTGGCAGAGATCTTCCACGGCCCCGTGGCCATGGCCTTGCACGGTTTGCAGACGGCGCCTTTCTGGCTGGCCGTGGCGGGTGTGGCGCTGTCGTACTACATGTACATGGTCAACCCGGCGCTGCCGACCGCGATCAAGCGCATCTGCATGCCGATCTACACCCTGTTCGAGAACAAGTACTACCTCGACTGGATCAATGAGAACATCCTGGCCCGCGGTGCGCGAGCCCTGGGTACCGGCCTGTGGAAGGGTGGCGATCAGGCCATCATCGACGGCACGCTCGTCAATGGGTCCTGGAAGGTCGTTCGCAACGTGTCCGGCGTCGTGCGCTGGATGCAGTCGGGCTTCATCTTCCATTACGCGCTGGTGATGATCCTGGGTGTGTTCGCGCTGATGACCTGGTTCGTCTGGGGCGACGTGTTCCTGCAGCTCATCAAATAAGGAAAACAACAAAATGGGTCTGTTGAGTCTTGCAATCTGGTCACCGATCGCCTTCGGTGTGCTGCTGCTGGCCATTGGCCGGGATGAGCATGCCCGCGCCGTGCGCTGGTTGGCCCTGGTGGGCGCGGTCATTGGCTTTTTGGTGACGCTGCCGCTGTACGAAGGCTTCCAGCTCGGCACCGCAGCGATGCAGTTCGTCGAGAAGGCCGCGTGGATCGAGCGCTTCAATGTGCACTACCACCTGGGCGTGGATGGCATCTCGTTCTGGTTCGTGCCGTTGACCGCTTTCATCACCGTCATCGTGGTAGTCGCGTCGTGGGAGGCCATCACCGAGCGCGTGAACCAGTACATGGGCGCGTTCCTGATCCTCTCGGGTCTGATGATCGGCGTGTTCACGGCGTTGGACGGCATGCTGTTCTACGTGTTCTTCGAAGCCACGCTGATCCCGATGTACCTGATCATCGGCATCTGGGGTGGCCCGAACAAGATCTACGCGGCGTTCAAGTTCTTCCTGTACACGCTGCTCGGCTCGCTCTTGATGCTGATCGCGCTGATCTACCTGTACAACCAGTCCGGTGGCAGCTTCGATATCGCCACATGGCACCAGCTGCCCCTGAGCGCCCGCGCACAGACGATGCTGTTCTTCGCATTCTTCGCCGCGTTTGCGGTCAAGGTGCCGATGTTCCCGTTCCATACCTGGCTGCCCGACGTTCACGTGGAGGCCCCCACCGGCGGCTCCGCCGTGCTGGCCGCGATCATGCTGAAGCTCGGTGCCTACGGCTTCCTGCGTTTCTCCATGCCCATCGCCCCCGACGCATCGCGCGAGTGGGCCTGGCTGATGATTGCGCTGTCGCTCATCGCTGTGATCTACGTGGGCCTGGTCGCCATGGTCCAGAAGGACATGAAAAAGCTGGTGGCGTACTCGTCGGTGGCGCACATGGGCTTCGTCACGCTGGGCTTCTTCATCTTCAACGACCTGGGCGTCTCCGGCGGCCTGGTGCAGATGATTGCGCACGGCTTTGTGTCGGGTGCGATGTTCCTGTCCATCGGCGTGCTGTACGACCGCGTCCACTCGCGTGAAATCGCAGCCTATGGCGGCGTGGTCAACACCATGCCCAACTTCACCGCGTTTGCGCTGCTGTTCGCCATGGCCAACTGCGGCCTGCCGGGTACGGCCGGTTTCGTGGGCGAGTGGATGGTGATTCTGGGCGCGACCAAAGCCAACTTCTGGATCGGGCTGGCCTCGGCCACCGCGCTGATCTTTGGTGCGGCCTACACCCTGTGGATGTTCAAGCGCGTGTATCTGGGCCCTGTGGGCAACGACAACGTCAAGGGCCTCACCGACATCGACAGCCGTGAGTTCCTGGTGCTGGCGGTGCTCGGTATCGCCGTGCTGGCCATGGGCTTGTACCCCCGTCCGTTCACGGACGTGATGGACACGTCGGTCGCCGAACTGCTCAAGCATGTCGCCCAGCACAAGCTGAACTGACCAGACCAGACTGAATTGAGAGATACGAGATGATTGACAACATCAGCTGGCTAGCGATCTACCCTGAAATCGTGCTGTTGGCCATGGCCTGCGTCATAGCGCTGGTCGACCTGGGGGTGCACAGCACCCGCCGCACGGCCACCTATGTACTCACCATGCTGACGCTGGCCGTCGTGGCGGCCCTGCAGGCCATGTATGCCAGCAGCGGCAACACCTTCTACGGCTTTGGCAACATGGTGGTGAGCGATGCCATGGGCAACTGGCTCAAGTGCTTTGCCACGGTGGCGATGATGGTCACGCTGGTCTATGCGCGCCCCTATGCCGCAGACCGCGGCATGCTACGCGGTGGCGAGATGTTCACCTTGTCGATGTTCGCGCTGCTGGGCATGTTCATCATGATCTCGGGCAACAACTTCCTCGTGATCTACCTGGGCCTGGAACTGCTGACCCTGTCGAGCTATGCGCTGGTGGCCCTGCGCCGCGACAACGCCACCGCCACCGAAGCGGCCATGAAGTACTTCGTGCTGGGCGCGATGGCCAGCGGCTTCCTGCTGTACGGCCTGTCCATGATCTATGGCGCCACCGGCTCGCTCGACATCGGCCAGGTGTTCAAGGCGGTCAATTCCGGCCAGATTCGCCACCAGGTGCTGGTGTTCGGCCTGGTGTTCGTGGTCTCCGGCCTCGCGTTCAAGCTGGGTGTCGTGCCTTTCCACATGTGGATTCCCGACGTGTACCAGGGCGCCCCCACGGCCGTCACGCTGATGATCGGTGGCGCGCCCAAGCTGGCGGCGTTTGCCATCACCATCCGCCTGTTGGTGGACGGACTGCTGCCGCTGGCCATCGACTGGCAGCAGATGCTGGCGGTGTTGTCCATAGGCTCGCTGCTGGTAGGTAACCTTGCGGCCATCGCGCAGACCAACCTCAAGCGCATGCTGGCGTACTCCACGATCTCGCAAATGGGCTTCGTGCTGCTTGGCCTCATGTCCGGTGTGATCAACGGTAACGTCGATGCCACTGCGGTCGAAAACGCGTACAGCGCGTCCATGTTCTACGTGGTGACCTATGTGCTGACGACCCTGGCCGCATTCGGCGTGATGCTGCTGCTGGCGCGCGAGGGTTTCGAGAGCGAAGAGATTTCGGACTTTGCCGGCCTTAACCAGCGCAGCCCGCTGTACGCCGGCATCATGGCCGTGTGCCTGTTCTCCATGGCCGGTATTCCTCCGCTGGTGGGCTTCTATGCCAAGTTGGCCGTGTTGCAAGCACTGGTGGCATCTGGCCAGACGCTGTACATCGCCATGGCCGTCTTCGCCGTGATCATGTCGCTGATCGGCGCGTTCTACTACCTGCGTGTCGTCAAGGTCATGTACTTCGACGCTCCGCTGACCGCCTCCAACGTGTCTGCCCCCCTGGATATGCGGGTGGTGCTGACCCTGAACGGCGCGCTGCTGCTGGTGCTGGGCATTCTGCCCGGCGGGCTGATGGCCCTGTGCGCCGACGCCGTGGTGCGCGCCCTGGCGACCTGATCGCGCCGGCGTTCGCACTGCACTGTGTCTCTTACCGGATCTGTCTGGCTGGTCATCATCGCGGCGTTGATCGCCGCGAACCTGCCTTTCGTAAACCACCGCTGGCTGGCCGTGGGCCCGGCTGCAGCGCCCCGCAAGCCCCTGGCCGGCCGGCTGGCCGAACTGATCGTGCTGTATTTTTTGGTCGGCGGTCTCGCGCTGCTGCTTGAGCGCCGTGCCGGGCAGATCGCTCCCCAGGGCTGGGAGTTCTACGCCATCACCGGCACGCTGTTCCTGACCTTGGCCTTCCCGGGTTTCGTCTACCGGTACTTGCTGCGCCGCCACGGCTGACGCGCCAGCACTCGGTCCGGTTGCCGGTTTTCCTGTCCGCTTTTTGATTTGCCGCCATGAAGGTGCTTGATCTCCAATGCCAGCACGGCCATGTCTTTGAAGGCTGGTTCGCGTCGGAGGACGATTTTCAGGGCCAGCGCGAGCGTGGCATGGTGCAGTGCCCGATGTGCGCAGACGACCACATCGAAAAGCGCCTGAGCGCCCCCCGCCTGAACTTGGGCGCGCGGGAGCCTTCTGCAGGCTCTGCAGCGCAAGGTGCGTCGTCGTCGGCAGGGCAGGTGGTGCCCAGCAGCCCCGCTGGCGCGGCCACGGCTCTCGACGCAGGCGTGTTGCCGCCCGCGCTGCAGGCCGCCTGGCTGCACCTGGCGCGCAAAATTGTCGCCAACACCGAGGACGTGGGATCTCGTTTTGCCCAGGAAGCTCGCCGCATGCACCATGGCGAAGTCCAGGAACGCGCCATCCGCGGTCAGGCTACGCCCGACGAAGCGGTGCAACTGATCGAAGAGGGCATCGCCGTGATGCCATTGCCTCTGCCCGCCTCTGCCAAGGAAACCCTGCAGTAGAGGGAGTCCGACCGGGGCAGAGCAGGAGAGGGGAGGGCGTGGCGGTCCTCCGCAGCACCGAGTGACTGCGGTGATTGCGGATTTTGAGCGTTTTCAGGCCCTACCGCTCTACCAGCAAGCGCTACCAGCTATGCTTTTGGTAGCAACTCCCCTTGCCGCACGTCGGCTTGAGCGCTCGACACCTACTCTGTACAGCTCGTCACTCCACCCGTAGCAGGCAACCACAATGGCCGCCCCAGTCTCTGCAGCCTTTACGAAGTGAACTGCAGCGCCGCCAGCCGGGCATACACCCCGCCCTGCGCCAATAGCGCCGTGTGCGTGCCTTGCTCCACGATGCGCCCGTGCTCCAGCACGACGATGCGGTCGGCGTTTTGCACGGTGGCCAGCCGGTGGGCGATGACCAGGGTGGTGCGGCGCCCGGTGTGGCGCTGCATGGCCGTGTCCAGGGCGGCCTGCACCATGCGCTCGCTTTCGGCGTCGAGGGCGCTGGTCGCCTCGTCCAGCAGCAGCAACGGCGGGTCCTTGAGCATGGCCCGCGCAATCGCGATGCGCTGACGCTGCCCGCCCGACAGGCGCACGCCGCGCTCGCCGAGAAAGGTGCCATAACCCTCCGGCAGGGCCATCAGGAAGTCGTGCGCAAACGCGGCGCGCGTGGCGGCCATCACTTCATCATCGGTCGCGTCGGGACGGCCGTAGCGGATGTTCTCCATGGCCGATGCCGAGAAGATGACGGCATCCTGCGGCACGGTGCCCGTGCTGGCGCGCAGCGTGGTGAGCTGCAGGTCGCGGATATCGACGCCGTTCAGGCAAATGTGGCCCGCCGGGCGACCGTCCGCGCCCGTGTCCACGTCATAAAAGCGCTGCAGCAGCTGGAACACCGTCGTCTTGCCGGCACCGCTCGAACCCACCAGCGCCACGGTTTCGCCGGGCGCCAGGCGCAGCGAGAAGTCATGCAGCGCCGGCTGGTCGGGCCGCGAGGGGTAGTGGAACTGCACGTTGTCGAACTCCACAGCCAGGCCCTGGCCTGACAGCGGCAGGTCTTTGGGCACTGCAGGGTCTGCCACGGGGGATTGGCTGGCCAGCAACTCCATCAGCCGCTCTGTGGCGCCCGCGGCGCGCAGCAGGTCGCCATACACCTCGCCCAGCACGGCCACGGCGCCCGCCAGCAGCATCACGTACACAACGGTCTGCCCCAGGTGCCCGGCGGTCATCTGGCCCGCCAGCACAGCCTCGGTGCCGCGGTATAGGCCCCACAGCAGCAGCGCTGCGTTGGCGATGATGATGAAGGCCACCAGTAGAGCGCGCGCCCGGCTGCGCGTGACGGCCACCTGAAAAGCGTTTTCGGTGGCCAGCGTGAAGCGGCTGGTTTCGCGCCGCTCGGCCGTGTAGCTTTGCACCACCGGCACTGCGTTCAGCACCTCGGCCGCGATGGCGCTCGAGTCCGCCACCCGGTCCTGGCTGTCGCGCGACAGGCGCCGCACCCGCCGCCCTATCCACATGGTCGGCAGCACCACCAGCACCACCGCCACCAGCACGATCGACATGACATACGGGTTGGTCCAGATCAGCATCGCCAGGGCGCCGATGCCCATCACCGCGTTGCGCAGCCCCATCGACAGCGATGAGCCGACTACCGTCTGAACCAGCGTGGTGTCGGCCGTCAACCGCGACAGCACTTCGCCGGTCTGGGTGGTCTCGAAGAACTGCGGGCTTTGCTGCAGCACATGGCCGTACACGGCGTTGCGCAGGTCGGCCGTCACGCGCTCGCCCAACCAGCTCACCATGTAAAAGCGCGCTGCAGAGAACACGCCCAGCGCCACGGCCACGGCGAACAGCGCTTCGAAGTGGTTGCGCAACGCCATGGTCTGCGCGCCCTTGTCGGCGCTGACGAGGCCGGAGTCCACCAGATTGCGCAGCGCCAGCGGAAACGCCAGCGTGGCCAGCGCTGCCAGCACCAGGAACACCACCGACAGCGCGATGCGGGCGCGGTACGGCCGCAGAAAAGGAAAGAGCCCGCTGAGGGACCGGGGTGCGCCGCGTGCGGGCTGGGAGGGGAGGGTTGCCATGCGCGAAGTGTAGGCGGGCCTGCTTGCCCGGCGAGGCCTGCGGGCAAGGCGGCCCTGTGGACGTGCAGGCTACCGGCAAGGCGCCGATGTGGCGGGCTTCGTGCCAGGGCATTGCGTTGTGCGTTTCAGCAGCCTTCGGCAACGCAGCGCTTTCAAGTTCGCAAAGATCCGCGGCCACTGCAGCGATGCCGTCATGCAGTTGTAAGCAAGCGCTCCAGGCACCACGGCTCATGCCGCGCCTGTCCTTAGATGCTTCCTCCGGGTTGCCAACGGCCTGCAGCCCGCTTGCAGCAAGGCGCAGCAGGGTGCTGCACCGCACTCGAAACCACGCCCGTCCCCTTGCGCTCCGCATGCCCCCGCTACCCATAGGCGTTTATACATAGGCATTAGTCCCAGTATCTACCGCAGGGTAGCCGGGCATACGATGCACGGCGACACAACGCATGCACGGGAGTCTTGCTTGCCCAGACTTCCTTTCCTCAGCCCCTACGGAGCGACCTTGGCGCAATGAGCGACGTCATTCTTGAAACCCACAGCCTGACCAAAGAGTTCAAGGGATTCACCGCAGTCAGCGACGTGAACCTGGCCGTGCGCCGGGGCTCCATCCATGCACTCATCGGCCCCAACGGCGCAGGCAAGACCACCTGCTTCAACCTGCTGACGAAGTTCCTCACACCCACGTCCGGCACCATCCGGTTCAACGGGCAGGACATCACCCGCGAGCAGCCGGCGCAGATCGCCCGGCGCGGCGTGATCCGGTCCTTCCAGATCTCGGCGGTGTTCCCGCACCTCACGCTGATGGAGAACGTGCGCCTGGGCCTGCAGCGCAAGCTGGGCACATCGTTCCATTTCTGGCGCAGCGAGCGCAGCCTGCACCAGCTCGATGACCGCGCCATGCAGCTGCTGGCCGAAGTGGGCCTGGCCGACATGGCCGATGAAGTCACCGTGAACCTGCCCTACGGCCGCAAGCGCGCGCTCGAGATCGCGACCACCTTGGCCATGGAGCCCGAGCTCATGCTGCTGGACGAGCCCACCCAGGGCATGGGCCACGAGGACGTGGACCGCGTCACCCAGCTCATCAAGAAGGTGTCTGTGGGCCGCACCATCCTCATGGTCGAACACAACATGAAAGTCGTCTCCACCATCGCCGACCGCATCACCGTGCTGCAACGCGGCGCGGTGCTGGCCGAGGGGCCGTATGCCGAAGTGTCGAGCAACCCGCAGGTGATGGAAGCCTACATGGGCACCACCGACGGCCAACTCCAAGGGGCACACTGATGGCCGGCACTCCCGCACTCGAAATCAAGGGCCTCGAAGCCTGGTACGGCGAGTCGCACGTGCTGCATGGCGTGGACATCGTCGTGCAGCCCGGCGAAGTCGTCACGCTGCTGGGCCGCAACGGGGCAGGGCGCACGACCACGATGCGCGCCATCATGGGGCTGACCGGTGCGCGCAAGGGCTCGGTCAAGATCAATGGCGTGGAAACCGTGAACATGGCCACGCACCGCATCGCCCACCTGGGCGTGGGGTACTGCCCCGAAGAGCGTGGCATTTTCTCGAGCCTGTCGTGCGAAGAAAATCTGCTGCTGCCGCCAGCGCTCAAGACCGGCATGCCTGGCATGTCGGTACAAGAGATCTACGCCATGTTTCCCAACCTGGCCGAGCGCAAGAACAGCCAGGGCACGCGCCTGTCGGGCGGCGAGCAGCAGATGCTGGCCGTGGCCCGCATCCTGCGCACCGGTGCCAACCTGCTGCTGCTCGACGAGATCTCCGAAGGCCTGGCGCCGGTCATCGTGCAGGCACTGGCCCGCATGATCATCATGCTGCGCGAGAAGGGCTACACGGTGGTGATGGTGGAGCAGAACTTCCGCTTTGCCGCGCCGCTGGCCGACCGCTTCTACGTGATGGAGCACGGCCGCATCGTCGAGAAGTTCGGCGCGTCAGAGCTCGCCGAGAAGATGCCCGTGCTCACCGAACTGCTGGGTGTCTGACCACAGGTCCGCCAGCGATCCCCGATTTTCTTTTCTTCAACCAACCACACCCACAGGAGACAATCCATGAAGAAGAACCAACTCACCGCGCTGGCATTGGTGCTGGCCGCAGCGGGCCTGGCCACCTCGGCCGCGCACGCGCAGGACAAGGTCAAGATCGGCTTCATCACCGACATGTCCAGCCTGTATTCCGATGTGGAAGGCAAGAACGGCGCATTGGCCATCCAGATGGCCATCGACGACTTCGGCGGCAAGGTGCTGGGCCTGCCCATCGAGCTCATCTCTGCAGACCACCAGAACAAGGCAGACATTGCCGCATCGAAAGCGCGCGAGTGGGTGGACACCCAAGGCGTCACCATGCTGTTCGGTGGCACCAACTCGGGCACGGCCCTGGCGATCGCCAAGGTGGCAGAAGAGAAGAAGCGCGTGTACTTCAACAACGGCGCCGGCAGCTCCGCGCTGACCAACGAGCAGTGCAGCCCCTACACCGTGCACTACGCGTACGACACGGTAGCGCTGGCCAAGGGCACCGGCTCGGCCATCGTGGATGCAGGTGGCAAGAGCTGGTACTTCTTGACTGCCGACTACGCCTTCGGCCACGCGCTCGAAGCGGACACGACCACCGTGGTCAAGGCCAAGGGCGGCAGCGTGGTGGGCGCAGTGCGCCATCCGCTCAATGCATCGGACTTCTCGTCGTTCTTGCTGCAGGCACAGAACTCCAAAGCCCAGATTCTCGGCCTGGCCAATGCCGGCGGCGACACCATCAACGCCATCAAGGCCGCGAAGGAGTTTGGCATCGGCAAGAACATGAAACTGGCGGGGCTGCTGATCTTCATCAGCGACATCCACAGCATGGGCCTGCGCAATACCGAAGGCCTGCAGTTCACGACCAGCTGGTACTGGGACCTGAACGATGACACCCGCAAGTTTGCCGCCCGGTACTTTGAAAAGACCAAGCGCATGCCCGGTGAAGTGCAGGCGGCTGACTACTCTGCCACCACGACGTACCTGAAGGCCGTGGCCTCTGCCAAGTCCACCGACTCCGACAAGGTGATGGCCGAGCTCAAGAAGATGAAGATCGACGACTTCTTCGCCAAGGGCCAGATCCGCACGGACGGCCGCTACGTGCACGACATGTACCTGATGGAAGTGAAGAAGCCCTCGGAATCCACCAAGCCCTGGGACTACTACAAGCTCGTCAAGAAGCTGCCGGGCGATCAAGTCTTCACGACCAAGGCGGAGACAAAGTGCGCGCTCTGGAAGTAAACGCCTGACGCGGTGTGAGCAAGCCCGGGTGCCATTGCGGCGCCCTGGTTTGCTCCGGTGGCCCTGCAGCTTTGCAGGGCCGCCGGGCCACCCCGCTCTGTCTGCTCTGAACCTCTCTGAACCTCTCTGAACCTGCCGTTGCCTCCCATGGAATTATTTGGTGTCTCATTGCCGGGCCTGTTGAGCCAGCTTCTCCTGGGGCTGGTCAACGGTTCGTTCTACGCAATTCTCAGCCTGGGGCTGGCCGTCATCTTTGGCCTGCTCAACGTCATCAACTTCGCGCACGGCGCGCTGTTCATGACCGGCGCCCTGTTCACCTGGATGGCGATGAACTACTTCGGCATCAACTACTGGTGGATGTTGGTGTTGGCGCCGCTGATGGTGGGGCTGCTGGGGGTTCTGATCGAGCGGCTGTTGCTGCGCTGGATCTACAAGCTCGACCACCTGTACGGCCTGCTGCTGACCCTGGGCCTCACGCTGCTGATCGAAGGGGTTTTCCGGTCGATCTATGGTGTGTCCGGCCTGGGCTACGACACGCCCGAACTGCTCGAAGGCGCGACCAATCTTGGCTTCATGATCATGCCCAACTACCGCGCCTGGGTCGTGGTGGCATCGGTGGTCGTGTGCCTGGCCACCTGGTACGTCATCGAAAAAACCAAGCTCGGTGCCTACCTGCGCGCCGGCACCGAGAACCCCCGCCTGGTGGAAGCATTCGGCATCAACGTCCCGGTGATGGTCACGCTGACCTATGCCTTCGGTGCCGCGCTGGCCGCCTTTGCGGGTGTACTGGCCGCACCGGTCTACCAGGTCACGCCGCTCATGGGGCAGAACCTCATCATCGTGGTGTTCGCGGTGGTGGTGATCGGCGGCATGGGCTCCATCATGGGCTCCATCCTCACCGGGCTGGGCCTGGGCGTCATCGAAGGCTTCACCAAGGTGTTCTACCCCGAGGCATCCTCCACCGTGGTGTTCGTCATCATGGTCATCGTTCTCCTCATCCGCCCCGCCGGCCTGTTCGGCAAAGAAAAGTAAGCAGGGGCCGCACGCATGAACCTCAAGAACATCGCCCCCATCGGTTACGGCCTGCTGCTGCTGGGCCTGGTTGCCGCGCCGTTTCTGGGCGCCTACCCCGTCTTCGTCATGAAGCTCATGTGCTTTGCACTGTTTGCTTCGGCGTTCAACCTGCTGCTCGGTTTCACCGGCCTGCTGTCCTTCGGCCACGCGGCCTTTCTGGGCGGCGCGGCCTATGTGGCCGGGCACGCCATCAAGGTCTGGGGCCTCACGCCTGAATTGGGCCTGCTGCTGGGGACGGCCGGTGGCGCGCTGCTGGGCCTGCTGTTCGGCTGGCTCGCCATCCGCCGCCAGGGCATCTACTTTTCGATGATCACGCTGGCACTGGCGCAGATGCTGTTCTTCGCCTGCTTGCAAGCGCCTTTCACCGGCGGCGAGGACGGGCTGCAGGGCGTGCCGCGCGGCAAGCTGTTCGGCATCATCAGTCTGCAGAGCGACCTGGTCATGTACTACGTGGCGCTGGTTGTCGTGGTGCTGGCCTTCCTGGTCATCGTGCGCACCATCCATTCGCCGTTCGGCCAGGTGCTCAAGGGCATCAAGGAGAACGAGCCGCGCGCCATCTCGCTGGGCTACGACACGCACCGGTTTAAGCTGCTGGCCTTCGTGCTGTCGGCCGCGCTGGCGGGCCTGGCAGGCTCGCTCAAGACCCTGGTGCTGGGCTTTGCCACGCTGTCCGATGTGCACTGGACGGCCTCGGGCCAGGTCATCCTGATGACGCTGGTGGGCGGCCTGGGCACGCTGTCGGGCCCGCTGATCGGCTCGGCCGTGGTGGTGCTGCTGGAGAACAAGATCGGCGAGTTCGGCAACGTGCTGGCGGCACTGACCAGCGTGGAATGGTTCAAGACCCTGGGTGAGTCCGTCACCATGGTCACGGGCCTGATCTTCGTGATCTGCGTGCTGGCTTTCCGCCGCGGCATCATGGGCGAGATCATTGCGTGGATGGACCGGCGGCGCGGGGGCGGTGCGCCCCGGCACTGACGGCACAGGGCCATGACGGCCCATGGATCCTCAGCCGCTGCCGCCTGAAAACGCCCACGCGTTCTAAAGGCGCAGCGGTTTTCCGTATCCGGTGAGCTCCAGGTAGCCGCGCCCTACGGGCTCGCCCGCAGCATTCAACAGGTCGCACAGGCCCTCCCAGTAGATCGCGCCGGTCGAGCCGCTGCTGTCGAGCTCCTGGTTGTCCAGCAGTGCCCGCACCTGGTAAGTGCCCACAGGCGTCTGCACGCGCCACAGCACCGGGTAGCGCACGCGGCTGGCAGGGCTGGTCCACCAGCGTTCAGGCGTGAAAGACACGGCGTCGGTGCTGAACGTCTGCACGGCGCCGCCCGGCACGCGCAGCGAGCCACCAGCCCACACGGCGGAGCCGTCCGCGCGGCGCAGGCGGAACGCGGTCAGCGCCCCGCCGTCCTGCAGGTTCATGCCGATCCAGTCCCACCCCACCACGTCGGGGTGCATCAGCGTCTCGCTCCATTCGTGGTCCATCCAGGCGCGGCCCGCACCGCTGGCAACGGCCATACGCTCGGCACCCACCGTGATGGAGCCGCTGACCCCCAGCTGCGGTTGGCTGTAGTAGTAGCTGGCCTGCCCGGCATCGGGCCCCTTGCGCGACAGGCCCTGCTGGCCCTGCAGCAGCAAGGGCTGCGTGCTGTCCAGCTCCAGCTGCAGCCGAAAAGCGCTGGCTTCGATGCGGGCGGTGTAACGGCTTGCTGCACCGGCAGGAGCCGTGCTGGCGGGCAGGTCGCTGCGCACCAGCGACCAGTCCTGCAGCCGGATGTCGGTGTCGGCCTCACTTGCACGGGCCACGCCAAAACCGGCGCGGGCGATGCGCTGGTCGTGCAGCAGCTTTGCACCGCGCAGGTCCGTCACCGCCGCATGGGCAAACAGAAGTTGCTTGGCCGCGAATGCCGATTGCAGGCCCTGCGTCACGTCCACGCGCGACCGGAAGAACGTCAGCTGAAAACCCCACGGCCGCCCCGCCGCCTGCACGTGACCGGTGATGTACCACCACTCCGTGCGCAACTCAGGGTGGCTGCCATGGTCGCGTGGAAAGCTCAGAGCCCGTGCGGGCAGCGCCTGCGCCGCTTTCGGCCACAGCAGCAGCCCGTGCCCCAGCGCGCCCACCCCTGCGGCTTGCAGGCTGGACGCCAGCATCCAATGGCGGCGCGCGGGGCTGTGCATGGTGGTTGGTGGGGCAGCGTCGGCGATGGTGGTGACGGTAGCGATGGCGTAGTGTCAGCCGATCAGGGCGTCCACCTTCTGCTGCGCGCCGGAGCAGTCACCGAAAGTGCGGTCCACCCAGTCAGTGTCGAAATACGTGGGCAGATAACGCTCACCGGCATCGCACAGCAGCGACAAGATCGAGCCGCGCTCGCCCCGCTCGCGCATCTCGCCCGCCAGCGTGAGCATGGCCACGAAGTTGGTGCCGGTGGACGGACCCACGCGCCGCCCCAGCAGTTGCGACAGCGCCCGCATGGCCGCGACAGACTCGCAGTCCGCCACGTCGATCATGCGGTCCACCAGCGTGCGGATGAAGCTGGGCTCTACGCGCGGGCGGCCAATGCCTTCGATGCGTGAGCCCGGCGCCGTCAGCGTTGCGTCACCCGTGCGGTGGTAGGCACTGAAGACCGAGCCCGCCGGGTCGGCCACGCAGACCTCGGTGGCGTGGCGCTGGTAGCGCACATAGCGGCCGATGGTGGCGCTGGTGCCGCCGGTGCCGGCACCCACCACGATCCAGCGCGGCACGGGGTGGGGCTCACGCGCCATCTGCGTGAACATGCTCTCGGCAATGTTGTTGTTGCCGCGCCAGTCGGTAGCGCGCTCGGCATAGGTGAACTGGTCCATGTAATGCCCGCCCGTTTCGGCCGCAATGGCGCGGGCGGCCTCGTACACCTCGCCCGCACGGTCCACAAAGTGGCAGCGACCACCATGAAATTCGATTTGCGCGATCTTCTCTGGCGAGGTACTGCGCGGCATCACCGCCACGAACGGCAGGCCTAACAACCGCGCAAAGTAGGCCTCGCTCACGGCAGTGGAGCCGCTGGAAGACTCCACCACCGTCGAGCCTTCGTGGATCCAGCCATTGCACAGCGCATACAGGAACAACGACCGCGCCAGCCGGTGCTTGAGGCTGCCCGTCGGGTGCGTGGATTCGTCCTTGAGGTACAGGTCAATGCCGTGTGCCGTGAAGGCGGGCAGCCGCAAGGGGATCAGGTGGGTGTCGGCACTGCGCTGGTAGTCGGCTTCGATGCGGGCAATGGCGGTGTGGAGCCAGTTGGAAGGCGAGGAGGCAGCGTGGGCGGACGATGATGTCGGAATGTGCATCGCGTGATTGTCGCAGCGGGCACTCGATGACGACACCACGCTGAAGTGGCCTGTGCAAGTTGGACACTGTGCGAACCTTGTCAAAGGCGGCTCATTTGCACCTATTCCGAAATAGTAGGAAGAACCGGCGCGCCGCACGCCGTCGAGGGTATTTAGTTATTTGAGCTCTATCCCACTGATCAGCTTTGAAAAAATATCGTCCGTTTCTTTCGAGAGCGACATATAGACAAAGGCCAGAGTGAGAAGCAAGTCTTGTCGACAGTAAAAGCCAAGCGACGCATAGCCTTGGCCACCTCCTGCCATGGTGACATTGCGCACCACGATGAACTTGGACGTATCTCCGGTCACCTCCTGTGGGGCCGCCTCAACTCTTGAGAAGAAATCGATACTGGCCACACTGCATCGCTCTGAAGGAACTACGCCGGCCGGATTTTCATAGTTCACGATAATGATCATGTCCTTGGAAGGGTCGAACGCGATCACCGTGTCGGTCTTATTGTTTTCGATGCGGTAATGTTTTGGAAAAACAATTGAAAATTTTTCTGACTGAAATTTATTGTTAGATGTGACGGCGCATGAGGACGTTAGCGTCAGTAGACAGATAGTTAAAATTGTGTTGATTGATCTAAGGGTTGAGAGTCTTGTCACATTATGCGGTTAGGTTTATTATATTTTATATGCTGATTAATCTTCAATCAGAAGAATCGCCTCAGAAAAATTTTTTGTTCCGAGCTTGATGGTGGAGAAGAAGTAACCTTTGGCAGGATGCCTTATAGTCAATTCAAATTCATTTGTTTTCCGAACTAATGAGGATCCAATTTTTAAACAATCGCTGTTTTCTAGCGGAAAATAAAAAATCAATCCATATAGCTTCATGCCTTTTGAGGCTTCGTCAAAACTTAAAATTTCAATTTTCTCATCATTTTTAAAATACAATTTATTATCCTTTTTCTTCAAAAAAAGTAAGTCTTCTTCGCCACTCCTTGCTGCTAGAGTAAATTTTGATTTTTGTGAGTCTAACTGCCCGGAGATTGTTTTCCATAGTGTGCATTTAGGTTTTTCTGTTTCGGCTGCATGGACAGAGGATTTTATAAATAGCAGCAGCAATATTGAAAATATTGATGTTGTTTTGTGCATTGATTTTGAGGGGTGTTGTTGGTGACTAGGAGCCTGCGTTGACTTCAAGATTTTGACTGGGTGTTGGTGCTGGGCATGTGGTTTGTGGATAGCTCGCCTGAGAGCCAGGGGTTTGAGAAGTGCCAGGGTAGCCGCCAAATGTTGCGTCTGCAAGGCAGAAACTGGTGACCCGGCTGCAGCGCTTCATTTAATGGTTGGTACGTATCTCCTCATCGCGGTGTGGCATTTCCTGGGTTGAACTTCGCCGCCCACCAAGGCCAGCAGGATTTTAGAGGGGGACGTACCCTTAGTTCGATTTTCTACCCGTAATGGTGAGGTCCCGACAGGTTGCTTTGGGCTATCGTACACAAGCAGAATACGGGATAAATATTTATGGCGCGAAATTTTTGCGCGTCACGAGCATAAATGCTGCTAGAAATAAAAACTCGATCAACTTAAATTCAGAAGCGATAAAAATAAGAAAAATAACGATTTTCGCAATGCCATCCACTCTGATAAGGAAGAAAAGAGCTGCTAAAATATTAATAAAAGCAAGGGCAAACAAAATAGTAAGCCAGTTTTTATCAAAATCCATCGCGTATTTATTCAATTCATATATAAATATTGAAAACAAAAAATACAATGTAATATTGATTTTCTTGTTAAATTTTCGCATTTTATTCAAATATGAGAATTGCGGCCTTTTTATATTTTTTGGCTGACTCTTCAGTACCTTTTGATGCTGGCTGAGGCCATTCAGACGGCTTTTCGGGTAAAGCTTTTAAGTCTTTTGTCATAGTTGTATCACACGTAAGTTTCTTCTCTTTGCTAGGGTTGGGACCGTAGCACAAATCATGGGTTTTGCAAATGGAATCCATGCTATCGAGAGGAGGAGCATTTCCAACTTCGCCTCCACTAACGCCTCCACTCCATTTTCCACCGCACCAATTGCCATACCTCGGACCGTCACTGATTGACCTTTTTGGGCCGGGTGTCCATATAATCTCTTCTAAACCCAATGGATCGGTGCCTAGCGTTGGATTAGCTGGATAGTCGTAAAAATGTAAACCACCTGCCAATCCTATGGGATCCTGAGTCACATACTGTCCCACGCCCGAGTCGTAGTACCTAAAGCGGTTGTAATGCAGCCCCGTCTCCCGATCAAGCTGCTGCCCCTGGAAGCGGATGGGTTGATGGATGTGCAGGGGGTTGTACTCCAGCTCGATCTCGCCCCAGGCGCCGTACCTGGCGGCCCAGCTTATGTCTCCGGCTTGATCTCCGTTCGCGTTCACCAGCGCGATGGGTGTGCCCAGGTGGTCCGTCACGAAGTGTCGGATGGTCAACGGGTGGGCATCCTCGCTGTGGGCTTGTGTGTCTTTAAGGAGCTGCAGTGATTCCTGTACTTGGCTTCGCATGTCCTGCGGTAGCAAGGCCGACAGCTGGAAGTCCGGCTGCAGAACCGCCTTCAACGCTTGGCGCAGCATCTCCTGGTCGTTGCGCTGCAGTTGCTGCTCTTGCTCTTCATTGCTGCCGGCCAGGGCCAGCAGTGTTTTGACCGGGTTGGTCTGCCCATCTTTGTTGCGCTCGATCTGCAGCAGCGGCACAAAGCTGCCCGGCTCGTACACCGTGTGGTGGATCTGGCCGTGGGATTGGGTGTGCACGAGCCTGTCCCCATCCCAGCCGTAGTGGGTGGCCTGGCTGTCCTTGCCGGTGTCTTGGTGTGTCTTGCTCACCCTGCGTCCGAACGCGTCGTAGCGGTAGCTGGTTTTGCTTTGCACCTGTCCCTGCGGGTCGATCTGTGTGACTTGCCTGAGTTGGTGCAGGGCATCGTAGTGCAGGGCGGTGGTGCTGCCATCGCCGTGGCGGGCCTCGGTGCGGTTGCCCCAGTCGTCGTAGCGGTAGTGGGTGGCGCCTTCATCATCTGCGCCCTGGCTCCAGCCGATGCGGTTGTCTCGCCAGCGCTCCACGTCCTGGGCTGGTGGGCTGTCCGCGCTGGGCTGTGGCTGCAGCAGGTTAAACCGCGGGTCGTGCAGGTTCTGCTGGACCTGGGCGGTCCAGTCCGTGTTGCCTGCGTTGTTGGCTGGTGAGCGCTGGCCGGTTGCCTGCTCGGGCAGGCGGTTGCCTGCCGGGTCCAGTCTCCAGCGAGCTTGCTGCTCACCCTGGGCACTGGCGCTGCGCTGTCCTGTCAGGCGCTGGCGGGTGTCGTATTGGTAGGCGTCCGCGTAGGTGGGCGTCTGGATGCCCACGAGCTGGCCCAGGCTGTCGTAGGTGTAGCGGCGTTGCCGCAGGCCACCGATGAGGGGCGCTGCGCTTGAGGGCGCGCTGCTGCCTTGTCCGGGCAGGCCCTGCCAACGCTGGTGCAGCAGGCGTCCCAGGGCATCAAGCTGTCGGGTTTGCGTGAGCGCTGTGCTGGCGCTCTCGCCCTGCAGCAGGTGCAGGGTGCGGCCCACTTCGCGGTGCAGCTTGTCGCGCTCCAGTGCCACCAGGGGCATCTGGTTGAGAAGCACGCCGTGCACGTGGCCCGAGCCGTAGCTGAGCCAGTCGAGCTGGCCAATGCCCTGCAGTTCGCTGGTCTCGCGTTGGCCGAGGGCGCTCAGGCGGTGGTGGATGCGGTGTTCGAATTCGATGGCGGGGGCACCGCTGGAGTTGCGGTACAGCGTTTGCACTTCGCCAGTGGGGCGCCCCAGGGCATCGCGCTGCAGGTCCACACGGCTGGTTTTGTGCAGCCTGTGGGCTTGCAGGTTTTGCAGCAACGGGTTGCTGGTCTGCACCTGGGTATCGTGCTGCTGGTGAAGCGCGGCAGTGAGCTGCGCAGTGCTCAGCTCCAGCCACGCTTCGATCAGGGCGGCTGGTGCATCGGCAGGCGTACCGTGACCGGATTGATCTGGCCAGCCCATCTCCCAGCCCTGGGTGTCCAGGAGCTCGCCACTGTCGCTGTAGCCGAACTGGTGGATCTGAAGGTTGGTGTCTGGGGTGCGTTGATTTGCCGGTGTTGCTAACTTTGAATGTGCGGCTGCTGCATCCACTTTGCCGGTCACCCGGTAGATCAGCCGCCCTGCGCTGTCGTAGTGGTGGCGGCTGCGCACAGTGCCATGGCCTTGCCTTTGCGCGCCCATGCCGTTGTTCTGCGCATCGGTCTTCTCGATCAACTGGCCCGCTGCGTCATAGCGGTAGCTTTGGCTGCGCCCATCGAACCCTGTCTCCCGGACCAGTCGGTCCTGGCTGTCGTAGGCAAAGCGGGTGACGGCGTGGTTCTCGTTGATGAGCTCGGTCAGGCGTCCGGCCACGTCGTAGCGCAGGTGCAGGCTCGCGCCCGCCTGGGTCTGCGCGGTGACGCGGCCACACAGGTCGTGTTCATAGGTGATGGTGGTGGTCTGTACCGACGCGTCGGATGGCCCGGCTGTGGGACTTGCCAGTGCGCCCAGTGTGATGGCCTGGACTTGCTGGTTAGCACCCCAGCGGTATTGCACCAGCGTGCCGTCGGCCTGGGTAGTCTGCTGCAGTCGGCCCACGATGTCGCGCTGGTGGCGTGTGCGTTGGCCCAAGGGGTCGATCTCTTCGGTGACGTCGCCCCAGACTCCGTGCTGCCAGCGGCTGATGTGGCCCGAGCAGTCGGTATAGCTCGCGAGCTGTCCGATGGCGTTGTAGCCCAGGGTCTTGCGCCCGCCCTGGGGGTCCGTGATAGCCGTGGGCTGGTCCACCCAGGCGCGGGCGTTGCCTGCTGCGGCGTGTGGCGGGCCGCTCAGGTATTCCAGGTGGGTGGTGAGGGCGATGTCGCCCGCCACCACTGTGGTCTGCACCAGGCGGGCCCAGGGGTCGTACTGGTAGTGGGTGTGGATGCCGCTCGCACTGGTGCTGTACAGCAGCAGGCCGTCAGCAGCGGTGCCGGGCAGGCCCCAGCGCTGCTGGCTGCTGCGGCCGTCGGGCCCTTGCACCCCGAGCAGGTGGCCCTGGCCGTCGTAGCGCCATTGGGTGGTGCGCCCCAGCGCGTCGGTGGCGGCAATGCGCCGGCCTGCGCTGTCGTATTGGTAGTGTGCTTCGCTGCCGTCCGGGTGGACTTCGCGGGTGATGCGCTTGAGGCCGCCGGTGCCTTCATGGTGGTACCGGGTCACGCGCCCCAGGCTGTCGCGCACGGTGGTGCAGCTGGCGGCCCGTGGGTCCTGGGGGTGAGGATCCTCGTAGCTGAAGTAGTAGCTCAGGCCTTCTTCGTTGTGGTGCTCGGCCACGCGGGCGCCGGGGCGCAGCGGCGTGTTGCCACTGGAGCGCTGGCCCTCGACCTGATCTTCGTAGACGTAGGTGTGCTCGGGGCCGCTGCCCACGCGGTGGGAGACCATGCGGTGGGCGCTGTCGTACACAAACTGGCGGGTGCGTCGGCCGTCACGGGCGTGCACGGCGATGAGGTCACCCTGGGGGCTGTAGTGGTAGCGCACCAGGGGGATGGGATCGTGCCTCTGTGCGCCAGCACCTGAGCCTGAGGCTGAGCCAGAACCCGCATGCTCGGGGTCGTGGGGGTTGAAGGTGCAGTCCACGCCTAGCAGGCGCAGGCCGCTGTCGGGGTTCAGACCTGCCAGGATTTGCGTGGGGGCTGTGGAGGTTCCTGCGTCTGCGGCGGTTGCTGCGCTGCCAGGCCGGTTGTACAGGAGCGCATAGCGCCGGCCCGCCCCGTCGGTGATGCCTTGCAGGCGTCCGTGTTCGTCGTGCTGGTAGTGCTGACTGCGTCCGTACGCGTCCATCAGACCGATGAGCCGGCACGGGCCATTGCCTTGCACTTTGAAGAGCCAGACGGTGCGCCCGCCCTGGGTGGCGGCCAGGACGTAGTCGGAGCCTGCCTTGGCGGCGGCGGGCACATGGGTCCAGCGCTGTTGCTGGTGCCAGGGCAGGAGTTCTTCTGCGGTGTTGGCTAAGCGGGAGCTGGTGGGTGTGGGGACCGACGTTGAGTCGGGTGTGGGCTTGTAAGCAGTCTCTGCATCACCCGCCAGAGCAGACAGAGTCTGCGCCACCCCCATGCCGCCTCCGCGCATCAGCAGCAGCCCTTCGCTGTCGCTGTGCAGCGTCTGCCCCGGCTCCAGAGCTTCATCAAACGTGATGACGCGGCCACCCGCATCGCGCAGCAGGGTCTGCGTGGCTTGGCGCTCGATGCTCAGCTCGTGCGGCAGCTTCCAGCCGTAGCCCAGCAGCCCGCAGTCGCCTCCGTGCTCTGCGTTGACGTAGCTGCTGTACTGGCGCTGCCATACCAGCGGCATGGGGCCGGGCAGGGCGAAGTCCAGGTCTTCGGCACCCACCAGCACCTTGGCGCCCAGCGTGGGGTTGACGGGGTTGCCGATGGCCTTGCCGCCGGGGCAGGTAGAGCAGGCGATGCCCCCTTGCGAGCCGATCAGCACGGTCAGCGACCCTTGCGTGATCGGCCCTCCGGACTTCGTCAGATCTCCCAGCCTTGCTGCCGGCTTGCCCATGGTGATTCCCTCTTCTCTTTATGAATGAATGTGTTATTTGTGGTGGATCGAGCTGTGCGTGCACACCCGTTTGCCGCCGTGCTGGTGCGACAAACATTGCTCCGGCTGCTCGGCCCAGCTAGCTCAGCTCAGATCAACAATTGAGCTTGTCCAGCGGTGACAGGACTTCGATCTGGCCCGGCGTGAGCTTGATGGTGCTGCTGCCGCAGGTGAGCAAGATCTCGTCCTTGGCGTTGAGGTGGATCTTTTTGGACTCCAGGAAGATCTGGCTGGCATCGATCTTGATGCAGCTGGGCGCATCGCCCCCACCCCCTCCGCCGCCACCACCCGCCGGTGCACCGCCCGTGGGCGCGACGATGTTCTTGACTCCCGCGCCCGCAGCGGTCGGTGCGCCGTCTCCTGCCGCGCTTTGTCCCGCACCTGCGCCGACTTCCAGCACGTAGTCTTTGCCCACGGTGGTTTTCTGGGTCTGGCCGACCTGTGTGGTCTGGCTTTTGCCCACGATGGTGGACATCATCACGCCGATGTTCTGGCTGTACGCCACCCCGACGTTCATCATGCGCACCACGCCCACGTTGAGCATGGACAGGATCCCGATGGTGTGCCGTTTGGTCAGGCCGATGTTCACGGTCTCGTTCTTACCAACGGTCTCTTTGCGGTTGTCGCCGATGCTGATCTTTTCGTTGTGGTCCACCCGCTCTTTGCGGTTGCTGTGGATGGTGATGGTCTCGTCGCCATCGACCTCTTCCGTGCGCCAGCCGTGCACGGTGATCTTTTCGTTGCGGTCCACCGTCTCGGTGCGGTCCCGG
>Ga0209023_10002640_pt1 | contig 22148 bp, 19 predicted proteins | sample LakOneMetagenome_FD_187468 | JGI IMG/M metagenome (GOLD analysis project Ga0209023, IMG submission 187468) | Freshwater and sediment microbial communities from Lake Erie, Canada (SPAdes) (version 2) | ecosystem: Environmental > Aquatic > Freshwater > Lentic | place: Lake Erie, Canada...
CCGTCCGGGACGATCGCCCGGACGGGCGCAGCGCTACTTCTTGATCCAGACGTTCGCCCACCACGGCTTGGCGCTGAAGTTCCCGAACGGGTGCGTACGGAAGTTGTTCATGCCCTTGACGTCGTTCGCGGCGACCAGTGCGTAGGGCGTGTCGAACAGCCAGACGTTGATGGCCTGCTCGTTGGTCTCCTTGACCACCTCGACGTTGGCCTTCTTGCGGGTTTCGAGGTCGGCGTTCTTGCGGATGCCCTCGAGGTTGCCCTGCATCCGATCCGATGTGTAGTGGGTGAAGTTGATGCTGAGCTGCCCGATCGGGTTCGCGTCTTCCTTCGCGTTGTACACGTAGTTCGAGTCGGGGTTGAGGTACCCGTACCAGCGGAACCAGCCGGCCTGGTAGTTGCCGACGGCGATCGTGCTGATGTACTTGACCTGCTCCTGGGCATCGATCTTGGCGTCGATGCCGGCGTCCTTCCATTGCGCCTGCAGCGCCTGCATGATCGCCTGGTCCTCGATCGACGTGAGGCCCGTGAGCGTGAAGCTGAGCTCGGTCTTGCCGGTGTCCTTCTTGAAGGCCTCGACCTCGTCCTTCGCCTTCTTCACGTCGAAGGCCGGGTAGCCGGTCTCGGACTCGGGCATGCCCCACGGGCTCTCGGGCCGGTAGCCCTGTGTGGCGGTCTCCACCCCTTCGCCGACGAGGCCGGCGATGTAGGCCCGATCGGTCGCGTAGGCCAGCGCCTTGCGGGCGTGCAGGTTGGTGAAGGGGTTCGGCGCGTTGGTCGGGCCCTCCGCGGTGTTCAACATGATGAACGTGCGCTCGCTCGTGTAGTCCCGGATGACCGAGAAGTCCTCGCCCTCCAGGCGGCTGGCGAGCTGCGCCGAGGTCGTGAGCGCCACATCGACGTCCTTGGCCTTGAGCGCCCGGTCCTTCGAGTCGTCGTCGACGAGCGGACGGAACTCGATCTCGTCCAGCAGGGGGAGCTGCTCGCCGTTGTCGCCCTTGCGCCAGTACGTGGGGTTCTTCTTGGCGCGCAGGTACTTGTCCGTCTGCCACTCCTGGAACACGAACGGGCCGGTGCCGATCGGCTTGGAGACGCCGTTGTCCGCGGACGCCAGCATCTCGGGGGCCATCATCCAGACGTTGTTGAGCGAGACGGGCCACTGCGACCACGGGCGCTTGAGGTAGACCTTGGCGCTGAGCGGGCCCGTCTGCTCGACGTGGTCGTACTGCGACTCGAGGGCGATCTTCGTGAGCCCGTTCTGGTAGATGAAGGTCAGGTTCTCGGCGAGGGACTTGCCGTCCATGGGCTCGCCGTTGTGGTACTTGATGTTCGGCTTGACCGTGATGTCCCACTGGGTGAAGTCGGCGTTCGACTTCCAGCTCTCGGCCAGCCACTCCTTCGCGGTGCCGTCGTTGTCGAGCACGCTCAACGGCTCGAGGAACGCCGAGCCCACCGAGCTGCCGGCGTCGGCCCACTGGCTCTTGGCCGGGTTCCAACCGTTGGTCTCCGCCGGCACCGCGACGACGAGCCGGCCGCCCGCCTGGGGAGTCCCGTCATCTTGGAGCGGGTTGTTCCGGTTCGCGTTCGTCCCCACCGTCGTGCCGTTGGATCCGCTTGCGTTGGTGCCGGAGCTGCTGCACGCCCCCGCCACGAGCGCCACGCTCATCACGAATGCCGCACCGACCGTGACCGAACGTGTGGTTCGACGGTTCCGTTGGGTGTCCATGCCTGTCCCCCTGTTGTGCGGGCGAGCCGCGGTCGACGCGTCGCGTCCGAACCCTGTCGGTCGCGAGCGCTCACGATTGAGCCGAAGCCCAGCAGTCGCTGGCAGCAATCCCCGCTGCCAGCACCCCTCCGGCACGAGTGGGTCCGCCAACCCCCTCTGCTCGACAGACAGTACCTCTGCACGGGGCCCGGCGTCCGCGCGCGGGCCGAGCCCCGCGGGAACCACGCCACGCGCCACCCCGATGGAACAATGGCGGGATGAGCAACCTCAGCGCCGTCCGGGTCGTGTTGTGCGACGACCACCCCATCTGGCGCAGCGGCGTGCGCGCCGACCTCGGCGAGAACTTCAACGTCGTGGGCGAGGCGGGTGACGCCGACGAGGCGATCGCGGTGATCACGAAGACCAAACCCGATCTGGTCGTGTGCGACCTGCACATGCCCAACGGTGGCGGCATCAAGGTGGCGAAGACCTGCGGCGAGACCACGCGCATCGTCATGCTGACCGTCTCCGAGCAGGAGCGCGACCTGCTCGACGCCGTCGCCGCCGGCGCCCAGGGCTACCTCGTGAAGTCCACGCCCCCCGAGGAGCTCCGCCAGGGGCTGTGGCGCGCAGCGCAGGGGGAACCGGTGTTCTCGCCGGCGTTGGCGGCGCTCGTGCTGGGCGAGTTCCGCCGCATGGCCAAGGACTCCGGTCCGGTCCAGCCGCTCTCCGAGCGCGAACGTGAGGTGCTCCAGTACGTCGCCCGCGGCCACACCTACCGCGAGATCGGCGAGACGCTCTTCATCGCCGAGAAGACCGTCGAGAACCACGTGCGCAACATCCTCCAGAAGCTGCACCTCAACCGGAAGCAGGAGCTCATCCGCTACGCGCTCGACCACGGCATCGAGTAGCCGCGGCGGCACGCCGGCCGCGACCAGTCTCAGAGCGGGACCCAGAGGCGGACCTCGGTGCCGCGCCCGGGCCGGCCGTCGATCTCGACCGTGCCTCCCACCTCCGTGATGCGCCCGCGGATCGACTTGGTGGTGCCGATCCCCTCGGTCACGGCGTCGGGGTCGAAGCCGGTGCCGTCGTCCTTGACCGAGCAGAAGACCCCACCGTCGTCGGCGGGTTCGACGAAGATCGTGGCGCTGCGCGCCTGCCCGTGCTTGGACGCGTTCGTGAGCGCCTCGCGCACCGCGCCGGCGACGGCCGTGGCGGTCGCCTCGGGGATCGGGTCCAGCTCGTCGGTGAACACCACCTGGGCGCGCAGCCCGTGCAGCCGCTCGACGTCCGCGGCGCTCGCGCGCAGGGCCGACGTGAGGTCCACCGTCGAGGAGCGGAACAGTCGCTTGGGATCTGGCTTCGTGCCGAACAGGAACTCGCGCAGCTCGTGCTCCTGCTCGCGGGCGAGCGCGACGAGATCGTCGTCGCTCGCTCGGCGCTGCACGATCGCCAGCGTCTGGAGCACCCCGTCGTGCAGCTCTCGAGCCACCTCCTCGCGTGCCCGCGTCGTGGCCATCGTCCGCTCGTTCTCGCGCAGCTTGACCGTGACGAACCCAGCGATCGCACCCGCGATGCAGTAGAAGACGATGCCGCCGATGGCGGCGACCTTGTCGTCGCCCTTCGGGAGCCCGCCGCCGAACGCGTACAAGCCCGCGACGTGGACGAGGCCGAGGGCGAGGCCGGTGCCGAACCCGGCCCGTCCGTTGTAGGCGACGCCCACCGTCAGCGTGACCGCCAGGGGCCAAGCGGAGCCGAGGGATTGCGAGTGCTCGTTGCCCAGGCCGTACACCCACCAGTCCGAGAAGAGCAGCGCCGCCGCGATCGCGAGCTCGATCCCGAGCGCCCAGCGGTCGAGCAGCATGGAGGGGCCCGTGCGCACGAGCACGCTCGCGGCGCCGGTCCACGCCAGCGCGGCCGCCACGAGGCCGATGCCGAGCGCCGGGTTGGCCACGCGCTGCTGCGCGTCGTTGAAGATGTCGATGGCGAGGACGAGCGCCATCCAGATCCAGCACAGCCACCGGAACGCGGCGATCGCCGTGATGAGCCCACGCTCGAGCTCGATCTCCTCCCGCGGCTTGCCCGTGAGCAGGGGGTACGGCGCCATCGACCGGATCGAACTTCGCGCGGGCGCCACGGTGGCGACGGTACTCGCGGGCTCCAGAGCGGGTAGGGAACCGTTCAACGCCGGGAAGTTCCGGGGCGCCGCCCCATGTGTGGGATCCCCCTGAACAGAGGGGTGTGGAGGGACGCGTGTCGTCCTCGACAGCGCCAGCTGACAAGATCTGGCCTGCGGGGTTGAGTCCCTACCTACTGGTAGGTAGGCTGACGGCACTCGGAGCGCCGGCCGCCGTGAGCACGGCGACGCCCGCCCCCCGAACCCGTGTCCGCCCTTCCGCCCCGCCCGAACCGCGAGCCGCGCGAGTCGCACCGCTCGCCCCGCCAGAGGAGACCACGTGTCACTTCTCGATGCCTCCCCGACAGGAAGCGCCTCCCCGACGGGGAGCGCCCCCGCCGAAGCCGCCGGCGAAGCTCCGGCCGCCACCCGCGACAAGCCCGGTTCCCTGCTGCCGGTCCTGCGCATCATCCCGGAGGCGGCGTACGACAACCCGACCTGGAAGGGCATGGCCTACGTCCTGCGGGACACGGTCATCTACCTCGCGGCGCTCGCCGGCCTGTTCGTCTTCGACAACATCTTCGTGGTGTTGGCGCTCTGGGTGGTGATGGCGCTCGTCATCTCCGGTCTGTTCGTCATCGGTCACGACGCGGCCCACGAGGCGCTGTTCAAGAGCAAGCGGCTCAACTCGGTCGTCGGCCACTTGGCGATGTTCCCGTCGTGGCACGTGTACGAGGGTTGGGTGCTCGGCCACAACCGCGTGCACCACAAGTTCACGGTCCGCCAGGGCATGGACTTCGTGTGGCACCCCTACACCACCGAGCAGTACCGCCACCTCAGCTCGTTCGGTCGCCTGCGGCACCGCATCGAGTGGTCGTGGTTCGGCGCCGGCGCGTACTACACACGCGAGATCTGGTGGCACAAGATGATGGTCGGCAAGCCGCCGGCCCGGTGGGTCAAGGCCATCCGCCGCGACCGCTGGATCATCTTCGCCTGGATCGTCGCCACGAACGCCGCCGTCTTCGCCATCGGACTCGCCCGGTACGGCAGCGTCATCGACGCGCTGTGGCTCCCGATCAAGATGTTCGTGATCCCGTTCCTGCTCTTCAACTTCGTCATCGGCTCGTTCGTGCACGTGCACCACATCTCGCCGAACATCCGGTGGTGGAGCGGCCGTGAGTGGACCAAGTTCCGAGGCCAGATGGAGGGCACCACCATCCTGCGGGTCGCCCCCGGCCTCAACTTCTTCTTCCACTGGATCATGATCCACATCCCCCACCACGTGGATGTGCGGATCCCGATGTACAACCTCGAGCTCGCGGCCGACGCGATCCGTGACGCGTACCCCGATGTCGTGCACGACGAGCGGCTGCGCTTCCGTGACTTCATCAACAACACGAAGCAGTGCAAGCTCTACGACTTCGAGGAAGGTCACTGGATGACCTACAACGAGGCGCTGGCGCGGCCCGAGGTCGTCGCCGACGACGCGGCGGCCTGACCGTCCGACCCCGAACGACCTGTGGAAGCCGTCGGGCGCAGCCCCGTTCTCCAGCAGCCCCGTTCTCCAGCAGCCCCGTTCTCCAGCGCCCGGGCGCGAAGCGGCCCGGGCCGGGGCCCGGGCCGCCTGATCCCCGGATGATCACCGGGGGCGGGCGCAGCGCTCAGCTCACGCCGAGCAGGTCCACCACGAACACGAGGGTCTCGTTCGGCTTGATGGCGCCACCAGCGCCGCGGCTGCCGTAGCCCATCGCGGGCGGGATGGTCAGCCGGCGCCGGCCTCCGACCTTCATGCCGGCGACACCCTGGTCCCAGCCCTGGATGACCTGGCCGGCGCCGAGGGTGAAGTCGAACGGGCTGTTGCGGCTCCAGGACGAGTCGAACTCCTGGCCGTCGGACCACGCCACGCCCACGTAGTGGACCTTCACCTTGTGCTGCGCCACCGCCTCTTCGCCGGTGCCGACCTCGAGGTCCTCTTTGAGGAGCTCGGTCGGGGCGGGGGTGTCGGGGATGGTCACGTCGGGTTTGGAATCAGCCATGGCCGCACCCTACCCACGTGGCAGAGCCTGATCGCGACCCGTCCGCCTCAGCCCGCGATGGCGGTGACCGACGTGAGCAGGTGCTGGGCGGCGCCGGCCAGCCCGTCACGCGCCTCGCTCTCGCCGAGCGGCTCGAGCGCCGCCTCGGCGCGGCGCACGTAGTCGAGCGCAGTCTGCATCGAGCTGGCGATCTCGCCGCCGTCGCGCACGATGCTGCGGGCGACGGCCATCTCGTCGAGGGTGAGGGGGGAGCCGAGCATGCCCCCCAACGCGTCGTTGCCCGCCGCCAGGGTCCGGATGACCGGCAGCGTGTACACGCCTTCGATCAGGTCGTGGCCGGCCGGCTTCCCGAGCTGCTCGTCGGTCGCGATGATGTCGAGGATGTCGTCCACGATCTGGAACGCCATGCCGTAGGCGAGCCCGAACTCGGTGAGCGCGTCGACGCGCTCGCGGGCCTGCCCGGTGGTGAGGGCGCCGATGCGCGACGCGGTGGCGAACAGCGACGCGGTCTTGCCCTCGATGGATCGCAGGTACGCGTCCTCGGTGCGGGTCTCGTTGTAGGTGTGCTGGAGCTCGAGCACCTGGCCCTCGCACAGGCGACCGATCGTGGCGGCGAGCAGCCCCGCCACCTCGGTGCCGAGCGATGCGGCGATCTCGGAGGCCTTCGCCAGCAGGAAGTCGCCCGCCAGGATCGCCTGCAGGTTGCCCCACCGGGCGTTGACGCTCTCGACCGTGCGGCGCGTCGTCGCTTCGTCCATCACGTCGTCGTGGTAGAGCGAGCCGAGGTGCACGAGCTCCACGGAGACGCCACCCTGGATCGCGTCCTGGGGCACGGCGTCCATCGTGGCGAGCGCGGTGGCCGCGGCGCCGACGGCGAAGGCCGGACGCCCTCGCTTGCCGCCGGCGAGGATCAGGTGGCTGGCGACCTCGGTGAGGTACGGGTCCTCCGAGCGGACGGCGGCTCGAAGGGCCTCCTCGACGCGGACGAGATCGGTCGGGACGGTCTCGAGCTCCAGGAGCGGGTTGCCATCGGCCACGACCCGACAGTAGGGGAGCCGCCGCCCCACCTCCCAACCGGCTGTGGATGGCCAGTCGTGGATGACGTGAGGTCAGTCGATGGAGACGTCGTAGCGCAGCTTGGTGTCGTCGGGGCCGGGGTTCGACCGGGCGTAGACGAAGTCGAGGTAGGACGCCCCCGACACCTTGGCCTTGAAGGTGAAGCGCTGGGTGCCGCCGGAACCGGGCGGGCCGCTGCTGGTCGCCTTGGTCTGGTCGACGAGCTCCAGGGCGCCCCCGACCTGGCTGTAGGTCCAGGAGAACCCGGTCGACGGGTTCGACTCGAGCTCGATCGCGAACTCCTGGCCCACGGCCGTGGTGATGTTCAGGTCGGTCTTGCCGTACACCGGGATGTTGCCGCTCGGGGTCGAGCCGGCGGATCCGGGGCTCGAGCCCGCGGTCGTCGTCGGCATCGTGGCGCCCCCGGTCGAGCTGGCGGCGGTCGACGAGCTGCCGCCGGCGGCCGCGGTCGTGCCGGTCGTCGAGGTCGAGGTGGAGCTGCACGCGGCGGCCGTGACCAGCAGCGCAGCGCCCAGCGGGATCACCAGCAGGATCAGCTTCTTCACGGGCCCTCCCCCGGTGCGACGCCGCCCCGTGGCGTCGATCACCGCTCACGAGCGTAGGACGCCCTCGCGATCCCTGCCGGGACACCCGCCGCGGCCGTTTCACCGCGGCGTGGGAACTTTGACGCGGTGGTTACACTGACGCCACAGATCCCACCGCCCCCACCACTGCTTTCGGGAGGCAATCCCTTGTTCGAACGTTTCACTGATCGGGCTCGACGCGTCGTCGTCCTGGCGCAAGAAGAGGCTCGCCTCCTCAACCACAACTACATCGGCACCGAGCACATCCTGCTCGGGCTGATCCACGAGGGCGAAGGCGTCGCCGCGAAGGCCCTCGAGTCGCTCGGGATCTCCCTCGAGGCGGTGCGCAGCCAGGTCGAGGAGATCATCGGCCAGGGCGGCTCGTCGCCGTCGGGTCACATCCCCTTCACCCCGCGGGCCAAGAAGGTCCTCGAGCTGTCGCTGCGTGAGGCCCTGCAGCTCGGCCACAACTACATCGGCACCGAGCACATCCTCCTCGGCCTCATCCGTGAGGGCGAGGGCGTCGCCGCCCAGGTGCTCGTCAAGCTCGGCGCCGATCTCTCCCGGGTCCGCCAGCAGGTGATCCAGCTGCTCTCGGGTTACAGCGGGCCGGCCGGCCAAGGCGAGAAGGCCGGCGCCGCCACCGGGCCAGGCGGCACCACCACCGGCGAGGCCTCCTCCCAGGGCTCGCTCGTGCTCGACCAGTTCGGGCGCAACCTCACCCAGCTCGCGCGCGACAAGAAGCTCGACCCGGTCATCGGTCGGGCTCGCGAGACCGAGCGCGTGATGCAGGTGCTCAGCCGGCGCACCAAGAACAACCCGGTGCTGATCGGCGAGCCCGGCGTCGGCAAGACCGCCATCGTCGAGGGCCTGGCCCAGTCGATCGCCGCCAACAACGTCCCCGAGACGCTGAAGGGCAAGCAGCTCTACACGCTCGACCTCGGCGCCCTGGTCGCCGGCAGCCGCTACCGCGGTGACTTCGAGGAGCGCCTCAAGAAGGTGCTCAAGGAGATCAAGACCCGCGGCGACATCATCCTGTTCATCGACGAGCTCCACACCCTGGTGGGTGCCGGCGCCGCCGAGGGTGCGATCGATGCGGCATCGATCCTCAAGCCGATGCTGGCCCGCGGCGAGCTGCAGACCATCGGTGCCACCACGCTCGACGAGTACCGCAAGCACCTCGAGAAGGACGCCGCGCTCGAGCGGCGCTTCCAGCCGATCAAGGTCGAGGAGCCCACGGTCGCCCACACGATCGAGATCCTGAAGGGCCTGCGCGACCGCTACGAGGCGCACCACCGGGTCACCATCACCGACCAGGCGCTCGTCGCCGCGGCGAACCTCGCCGACCGCTACATCTCCGATCGCCACCTGCCCGACAAGGCCATCGACCTCATCGACGAGGCCGGCTCGCGCCTGCGCATCAAGCGCATGGAGACGCCGCCGGACTACAAGGAGCTCGAGAACCAGATCGCCCAGGTCGTCCAGCAGAAGAAGGAAGCGGTCGAGGGCCAGCAGTTCGAAGAGGCCGGCCGCCTCCGCGACAAGGAGAAGGAGCTCCTCGCCGAGAAGGAGGCGAAGGAGCAGGAGATCAAGGAGTCCGGCATCGACCTCTTCGACGAGGTCGACGAGGAGTCGATCGCCGAGGTCCTCTCCATCTGGACCGGCATCCCCGTGTACAAGCTCACCGAGGAGGAGACCGCCAAGCTCCTGCGCATGGAGGACGAGCTGCACAAGCGGGTCATCGGCCAGGAGGACTCCATCAAGGCCGTCTCCCAGGCCATCCGCCGCACGCGGGCCGGCCTCAAGGACCCGAAGCGCCCGTCGGGCTCGTTCATCTTCCTGGGCCCTTCCGGCGTCGGCAAGACCGAGCTCGCCAAGACCCTCGCCGAGTTCCTCTTCGGCGACGAGCAGGCGCTGATCCAGCTCGACATGTCCGAGTACATGGAGAAGCACACCGTCTCCCGCCTCGTCGGCTCGCCTCCCGGCTACGTCGGCTACGAGGAGGGCGGCCAGCTCACCGAGGCCGTGCGCCGCAAGCCGTTCTCGGTCGTGCTCTTCGACGAGATCGAGAAGGCCCACCCCGACGTCTTCAACACGTTGCTGCAGATCCTGGAGGAAGGCCGACTCACGGATTCCCAAGGCCGCTCGGTCGACTTCCGCAACACCGTGCTCATCATGACCTCGAACCTCGGCACCCAGGAGCTGCGCAAGGCCAACATCGGCTTCGCCACCGCCGACGAGGCCGTGACGTACGAGAAGATGAAGGAGAAGGTGCACGACGCGCTCAAGGCGCACTTCCGGCCTGAGTTCCTGAACCGCATCGACGACACCATCGTCTTCCACGAGCTCAGCCAGGCCGAGGTCACCTCGATCGTCGACCTGATGATCAAGCGCCTCGTGGGCCAGCTCGAGAGCCAGGGCATCGGCCTCGAGCTGCGGGAGCCGACCAAGGCGCTGCTGGCCCGCAAGGGCTACGACCCGACGCTGGGCGCCCGCCCGTTGCGCCGGGCCATCCAGCGGCTGGTCGAGGACCCGCTCAGCGAGCGCATCCTCTGGAAGGAGTTCCGGGCCGGCGAGACCATCATCGTCGACACCGAGATCAACGCCGAGAGCGGCGAAGAGGAGATCGTCTTCAAGGCGGTCGAGGGCTACAACCCGCCGGCCGTCGAGTTCGCCGAGGTGGCGCCCAGCGAGTAGCCGGTGCGCACGCCGTCTCCTCTCAGGTCGGGCGCAGGTCCGGTCAGGTCCGGTCAGGTCAGGTCCTGGGCTCGGGGTCCCGGCAGAATGGGCCTTTTGGGCCAGAGACGCATCGTGAGCATCGTTGTACGTTGACTGCATCCTGTCCGACTGCACCCCCGCCGATCTCGGCGGGGGTGCAATCGTTTTGGCCCTCGTGACCCGGTCGACGTCCGGGTCGACGTCCTGGTCAACCCGCTGATCTCGCGCTGATCGCGCCCGGATCACGCCCTCATCCCGAGGGGAGCCCGGCGCTGGCTGGCGCCGCCGTGACGGCGGGCGGCACTAGGTTCGACGGCTGTGCTGCGTCCCTCGTCCCGCCCGTCGACCCCTCGACCGACCCGCCGGGGGGACCGCCCGTCGACTCGCCCGGGGGACCGCCCCGGGAATCGGCTGGTGCGGCTCGTCCTGGCCGTGGTCGCCGTGCTGCTGGCGCTGAGCGGGTGTCAGGTGAAGGTGGCGGTCGATGCACAGGTCAACGCCGACGGCAGCGGCACCCTCAAGGTGGGGGTCGGCCTCGACGAGAAGGCGCTCCAGCGCCTCGGAGATCCCGCGATCAACGTCAAGACCGCGGACATGACCGCCGCCGGTTGGGTCGTCAGCCCGCCGGTCAAGGAAGCAGATGGCCTCACCTGGCTGCGCGCCAGCAAGCCGTTCGCGAACGCCGCCGAGCTCACGGCCACGATGGATGAGCTCACCGATCAGCAGGCCCAACGCGGGCTGTTCCACGGCTTCACGTTCACCAAGGTCGAGGACGACACCACGATCACGTACAAGCTGGCGGGCACGATCGATCCCGCCGCCGGCGTGGCCGCCTTCGGGGACGCGGATCTCGCCGCGAAGCTCAACGGCGACGCGTTCGGCGGCAACCTCGCCGCGATCGAAGCCGAGGAGGGCAAGCCGATCGCCGACATGGTCACGATCGACCTGTCGGCCACCGTCGCCGGCGGTCCGGCGAAGAAGTACCCCGTCTCGCTGAAGGACAAGGCGGTGACGCCCGTCGACGTGGCGACCGTGGAGCAGAAGCCACCACCCGTGCTCGCGAGCGTCGGGATCTACGGCGCCGTGGTCGTCGGCGTGGTGCTGATCGTGGCGATGCTCGTCGGCGTGCGCCGGCGCCACAACTGAGCTGCGCTCGCCCGGGGCTCGGAACGAGCTCAGCGCCGCCGGGTCAGCGCTCGTTGGGGCTACCCGTGCCGGTCTCGAGGTAGCGACGGAGGCTGTCGAGGTACATCGCCCACTGGAAGCTGCACCGGGGCAGCACGCCGTCCTCGAACTCCCACTCACCGTGCCAGAACCTGACCCTCGTGCCGGCGGCGTCCTCACCGTCGAAGGCGGGGTCGCGCTCGATCCGGAACGCGATCTTGGTGCCCGGCCACTCGTCGGGCCCGGCGACGCAGTCCCAGTGCACCAGCTCCGGCGGCTCGAGCAGATCGATGCGCATCGTGAACACGGCCGCCCCGTCCTCGAAGCCGAAGACCGCCTGGGAATCGACCTCGGGGGTGGCGCTGCAGTCCCGCGTCCACCAGCTCGCCAGCCCCTCCTGGGTCGTGACGGCGTCGAACACCGCTTGAGGCGTGGCCCGGATCGTGAGCTCGTGGACGATGTCGTGCATCGGGCGAGCATAGGAGGTGATGGAGCCGTAGTGATCCGTCTCCGGTTCGCCACTGAACGCCGCGACATCCGCGGCCGAGGTGAGTGCCATGGTGCGACCTACCCACGATCGGGGCCCGCCATGAAGCGGGCACGGGGATGGACGTCGCCTGATCACCGGTGGCGGCTCCGCCCACCGGCATCGTGAACGACCGACGTTGCGGTTCGGCGACGGCGGGCTGTCGGTTTCGGTTCGCCGGCGCTGTCACCGCCCCTGGGTAGGGTGGCCCATGGCCAAGGTGAAGACCGTGTTCCGCTGCACCGACTGTGGCTCTGGCTCGCCCAAGTGGGCCGGGCGCTGCAGCGCCTGCCAGGCCTGGAACACCTTGGTGGAAGAGGTCGACGCGCCGGTGCTGTCCGGTGTCGCGCTCGATGGGCTGCTGGGCCCGCGCGACACCCCCGTGCCCATCGGGCAGGTCGACACCGCCGAGTGGTCGCCGCGACCCACCGGCATCCCCGAGGTCGACCGCGTGCTCAGCGGTGGTCTCGTGCCCGGCTCCGTGACCCTGCTCGGCGGGGAACCGGGCATCGGCAAGTCGACGATCCTGCTGCAGATGGTGGCGGGCTTCGCAGACCGGGGGGCGAAGGCGCTGTACGTGTCGGCCGAGGAGTCGAAGCAACAGGTGCGCCTGCGCGCCGAGCGGCTCGACACCGTGCGGCCGTCGCTGTGGCTGGCCGCCGAGAACGCCCTGCCGCACATCCTCGCCCACGTCGACGAGGTCCGGCCCGACGTGCTGGTGATCGACTCGATCCAGACCGTGTTCAGCCCCGAGTTGTCGTCCGCGCCGGGGTCGGTCGCCCAGGTCCGTGAGTGCGCCGCGCAACTCGTGCGCGAGGCCAAGGCGCGGAACCTCACGGTCGTGCTCATCGGCCACGTCACCAAAGAAGGGGCGCTCGCCGGCCCACGGGTGCTCGAGCACCTCGTCGACACCGTGCTCTCGTTCGAGGGGGAGCGGCACCAGGGCCTGCGCATGCTGCGCGCGGTGAAGCACCGCTTCGGTTCGACCGACGAGCTGGGCCTCTTCGAGATGGACGAAGGTGGCCTCGTGGGGGTGCCGGACGCGAGCGCGCTGTTCCTCGCGGATCGGCGGCCCGACGTCTCCGGGTCTGCGGTCGTGTCCACCATCGAGGGCCATCGGCCGATCCTCATCGAGGTGCAGACGCTCGTGATGCCCGTCGAGATGCCCAACCCCCGCCGCAACGGGCAGGGCATCGACAGCGGCCGGCTCGCCGTGCTGGCGGCGGTCCTGGAACAGCGCGAGGACATCTCGTTCGCGAAGAACGACATCTACGCGCTCGCGGTCGGGGGCGTGCGGGTCAGCGAGCCAGCCGTCGACCTGGGCCTGGCCCTCGCCCTGGCCTCCTCCCGGTGCGGCAAGGCCCTGCCCGAGGATCTGGTGGTCTGTGGCGAGGTCGGGCTCGGCGGCGAGCTGCGGCAGGTGACCCAGCTCGACCGGCGCCTCTCCGAAGCCGCGCGCCTCGGTTTCACCCGGGCCGTGGTGCCCCGGCTGTCGCCCGATCCGCCGGCCGGGGTCGAGGTGCTGAAGGTGGCCACGCTGGGTGAGGCGATCAACGCTCTGGGGCTGCGCGGCTCGGCGCCCGCCGGCGGATCGCCCGTCACGACCGGTCGCGAACCGCGCGCCGGTCGCTGATCTGTGCGAGGGTCACAGGACCCTCCGGTCACGGGCACGGCGGCGTGCCGTGTGCTCGCGGGCGGTGGGTCGCCCGGGCACCCGCGGTGGGCTCCTCGTGAGATCCGCCCAGCGCGGCGTTCGGACGTCTCGTCGGACTCCTCTCGACTCCGCCTGAAGGAGGGCGCGCTGTGACCAAGCCCGGTGGCCACGGCCACGGCGCCCAGCACCGTGACCACTACACTTCGGCTGTGACGCGACGACGCGGCGAGGCGATGCTGAGCGCGCTCGCGGCGGTCGCCCCGGGCAAGCCGCTGCGGGAGGGACTCGACCGGATCCTGCAGGCGAACATGGGGGCCCTGATCGTCGTCAGCGACGGGCCCGAGGTGCTCAACATCTGCTCGGGTGGCTTCCTGCTCGACGCCGCGTTCAGCCCCCAGCGGCTGTCGGAGCTGGCCAAGATGGATGGCGCCATCATCCTCGCCGCTGACTCCAGCCGCATCGCGCGGGCCAACGTGCACCTCGTGCCGAACCCGAACACGCCGACCTCGGAGACGGGCACCCGCCACCGCACTGCCGAACGTGTCGCGCGGTCGATCAACGTCCCCGTCATCTCGGTCTCCGAGGACATGGCCATCATCGCCGTCTACATGGGCGACGAGAAGCACCCGCTCGAACCCACCCCGCGCCTGCTGAACCGGGCCAACACGGCGCTACAGACGCTCGAGCGCTACAAGAACCGGCTCGACGAGGTGTCGGGCTCGCTCTCGGCGCTCGAGGTCGAGGACTTCGTCACGATCCGCGACGTCGTGATGGTGCTGCAGCGCATCGAGATGGTGATGCGCATCGCCGAGGAGATCGAGACCGACATCGTCATGCTCGGCGTCGACTCGCGGCTGGTCCGCCTGCAGCTCGAAGAGGTCATGGGGGGCGTCGAGGACGAGCGGCGCCTCGTGATCCGCGACTACTTCCACGAGGACACGGTGTGGCACCTCGAGGAGGCGATGTCCGCCCTGGCGTCGCTCGAGACCGACGAGCTGCTCGACCTGAAGACCGTCGCCGAGATGCTGCACCTGCCCGAGGGCGTCAACGACCTCGACGCGCCGTTGCAGCCGAAGGGCTACCGCCTGCTGGCCAAGATCCCGCGGCTGCCCGACACCATCACCGAGCACATCGTCGAGCGCTTCGGCAACCTGCCCAAGATCATGCGCGCCACCATCGACGACCTCGACGAGGTCGACGGTGTGGGCGAGGCGCGCGCGAAGTCGATCAAGGAGGGGCTCAGCCGCCTCGCCGAGTCCAGCATCCTCGACCGCTACTCCTGAGGCGCTCACCGCGCGGGCAGGTCCGGTGACCTTTGGCCCTAACGGCCGGCGGCGTGGTGCCCGACGATGGTCGTGGCTCCGGCACTCGGCCGGACGGGACCCGAAGCGGAGATCTCCATGAAGCGGTGGATCATCATCGGTGGCCTGGTGGCCACACTCGCCGTCGCCGGCTGCTCCAAGAGCGAACCGTCGGCGACGACCCCCACGACGAGCAGCAACTCGCCGACCACGAAGGCGGGCGACGCCCCCACGACCAAGGCCGGCACCTCCACCGCAACGCTGTCACTGAACGACTGCCTCGCCGTCGGCATGGCCAACCTCGGGGTGATCGGCGGCAGCCAGAGCGATGGCGAGAAGCTCAAGAGCTTCAACGCGCCGGACGACGTGAAGGCGGCCGTCGACGTGCTCGTGGCGTCCGGAGGCCTCAAGGTCACCGGGGGCGAGCAGGAGAAGGAGGTCGCGGCATCCAAGACCATCACCGACTGGGTGGACGCGTCCTGCCCGAACAAGTAGGTCCCGGGCCCGAGGTTCCAGCTCGCAGGGGCGACCTCTGCGCCTCCCGGCTCCAGCGCATCGGTGGGTCGGCCCTGCGGTAGCGCTTTCGCACCGACCAGCTGCGCGCGCGGGAGCTCATCGGGTGCTCAGCGGACGGTCGCGACGACAGGTTGCCGCGTCTCGATCGTCGCCGCGAGCGCCGCGGCCAGAGGCGTGGCGTGGTCGCCGAGGATCGCGGCATACGCGCCGTGGTCGACGACGAAGTCCTCGTCGAACTCGTAGAGCATCTCGACGGTCTCGCGGATCGGCGCGACGAACGTGCCGATGGCGCGCAGCTGCCAGCGGGGGACCGTGCGCAGTCGCAGGGCGGTGCCGGCGAGCGTCGCCGCCTGCTCGGCGAACGCCCGCGTGGTGACGGTGGGGGCGTTCGGCACGTGCCACGCGCGGCCCCACGTGGCGGGCGTCTCGGACAGGCGGACCAGCGCCTCGCCGAAGTCGGCGACGTACGTGTAGGTGTGCCGCCGATCTGGGTCGCCGATCACCCGCACGGGCTTCCCCTGGACGAGCGGGTCGAAGAACCGGTCGCCGACCGCAGACCCGTCGACCCCTGGCCCGAAGAAGTCGGCCGCCCGACCGGCGACGACGCGGACCCGGCCGGCCTCGTGCGCGGCACGGAGGTCGTGCCACATCTGCGCGCGCACGGCTCCCTTGCGGGTCGCTGCGACGAGGGGGAGATCCTCGGTGAGGGGCGCAGCCACCGGTCCGTACCCGTAGAGGTTCTCGGCGGCGACGAGGAGGGCGCCGGCCGTGGCGGTCGCGTCGAGCACGCGGGCCTGCAGTGCCGCGAACTCCTGGGGCCACCGGTGGTACGCGGGTTGGGAGCATTGGAACACCACCTGCGCACCCGCGATGGCCGCAGTGGCCTGGCCCGGGTCCGTGAGATCGGCGGCTCGACTGACCGCGCCCGGGATCGCGGTCCCGGAGCGGGTGACGACCGCCGGCTCGATCCCCCGGGCTCCGAGCGCGGCCACGACGGCGCGGCCGACGGGTCCGGCGCCGAGGACGACGTGGGTGGTGGGGGCGGCGGTGGTGGGGGCGGGGTTGGCGGGCATGGTGGGTCCTCCGGGAGTGGGGAAGTTCGAACGGTGTTCGTGTTTACCGAACAATGAACGAACACTGTTCGAAAAACAAGAGGCGTTCGTGTATGGTGCGTCACATGCCTGCGCGCCGCAGCACCGCCGCCGCCCGATCAGCTGCATCTGCATCTGCATCTGCATCTGCATCTGCATCTGCACCTGCACCTGCACCTGCTCCCGAGGTCGCCGCGACACCCGACGCCGAGGTGGTCCGGCCTGAAGGGCGACGTTCCCGCCAACGACGAGCGCTGCTCGGCGAGATCGAAGCCGAGGCCCGGCGTCTGCTCGAGACCGGGGGCCCCGGCGAGGTCTCGATGCGGGCGATCGCACGTGGCGTGGGGCTCGGTCCGGCGTCGCTGTACAACTACTTCGACGGCCTCGACGACGTGTTCACGATGCTGATCCTGTCGAGCTACGGGACCCTCGCGTCCGCCACGTCGACGGCGGTCGCGGCGTTCGCCGCGGCGCCACCTGCGGACCGGGCGTTCATCGCGATCCTCGCGCACCGCCGGTGGGCGCTGGCCCATCGCAACGAGTTCAACCTGATCTTCACCGACCAGCTCCCGGGGTATGCCGCGCCGCCGGACGGCCCGACGGTCGCCGCGCAGGTCGCGGTGTTCCAACCCATGATCGATGCGCTCGAGGAGGTCGACCGGCCGGTCGCGGGCATGTCGAGCGACGAGACGTCCGTCGCCCTGTGGAGTGCGTTCCACGGCTTCGTGACGCTCGAGGTGAACCACCACCTGGATTGGCTGGAGGACACCGCCGCGGCGCACGAGAAGGCCGTTCGCTCCAGCTTCGTGGGGGCGGGGCTGCCGGCCCCGGGGCAGGGTGTCCGCGCGCAGTTCGAGCGGTGGGCGCGACGGGAGGCGGTCGCCGCCGGTCCGCGGCGCGCCGAGCCGCGCTCGTGACCCGGGGTCGAGCGATCGGTTGACGCGGCGGTCACCGTGGCCAGCCGGGCCACGAGCTCGTCGGTCGCGGCCACCGTGCGTTCGCGCCTACCTCGTCGGGGTCCCCAACGGCGGCGCGCCCGCGACCGATGTCGAGTACTCGCGGGGGCCCGGATCGTCGTCGTTGCGGCCCTTGCGTCCGGCACAGCCCGCGGTCGCCGCCGCGAGGACGACGACGGCGAGCACGGTGGTGAGCACGCGCCGGATGCGCCGGCGCGCCTGCCCCCTCGATCCCGATCCGTACCCGTCCACGGCGCCATTGTCGGTCGCCGGCGCCGGTGATGCGAGCACGGGCACGGACCCGACCTACCGACCGGCGCCGGGGTGGCGGCGCTTCTCCAGGTACATGGCCGCGTCGGCGTCGCGCAGCAGCGCGTCGAGGTCGGCGTCGGCGACCGCCGCCCGGCTGATCCCGACCGTGACGCCGACGTGCGCGTCGAAGCCGCGCAGCGCCACGGGCTCGAGCACCTTCGCCTTGAGCCGCGCCACCAGACCCGTGACGACCGCGGGAGCGGCGTCGCCGCCCAGGAGGATCGTGAACTCGTCGCCGCCGTAGCGACCGAGCACGTCGTCGGCGCGGACGCTGTCGGCCAGGCGGGCCGCGATGATCGCGAGCACGTCGTCGCCGGCCGCATGTCCGAACGCGTCGTTCACGGCCTTGAAGCCGTCGAGGTCGCAGAAGAGCACGACCACGTCGCCCTCCTCGCCGCGGGCGCGGCGATCGGTCAGCGAGGACGCCATCTGCTCGACGAACGCCGTGCGGTTCAGGAAGCCGGTCAGCGGGTCGTGGGTCGCGGCGTGGGTGAGGAGCGTGTTCTGCTCTCGCAGCTGCTGCTCCAACGAGACCAGGTCGCTGATGTCGCGGCCGCTGAGGATGATCCCGTCGATCAGGGGATCGTCCACCTGGTTGGTGCCGTGCCACTCGAGGGCGGCGCTGGTGCCGTGAGGGTCCTGGATGCGCAGGCGCACGCGCGCCGAGGCTCCGTCACCGCCGGCCACGAGCTCGCGGAACCACTGCCGGGCGAGCGGAACGTCCTCGGGATCGAGGATCGTCGACCAGTCGTGGCCGATGATCCGGTCGTTGTCGTGGTTGTAGCGAGCCGTGAGTCGCCGGTTGGCGTAGACGAACGCCCCCCGGGCGTCGAGCAGCAGCACCACGTCGCTGGTGCGATCGACCATCGAGCGCAGGCGCGCCGGGCTGTCGGCGAGCGCCGCCTGCCGGCTGAGGTCGCGCATCGTGATGACCATGCCGCCGATCTCCTCGTCCTCCAAGAGGTTCATGCCGATCACCTCGCAGGCCCGCCAGGTGCCGTCTGCGTTGCGGCCGCGGCCCTGCACGATCAACCCCGGCTCGCCCGGTGCGGCCTGGCGGGCCTCCCAGGACCACGCCATGTACGCGAGGTCGTCCGGGTGGACGTAGTCGAACACGTTGGTACCCAGCACGGCGTCGAGCTCGTACCCCATGGTCCGGAGCATCCGCTCGTTGGCGTGCATGATCAGGCCGCCGGCATCGATGAGCACGACGAGCTCGGGGATGCGTTCGAGCAGGGCCGCGCGCGTGGCCTGGGGGAGCCCGACGAGGGGAGACGGGCCCGCATCCGCGGCCGGGTCCTCCGCGTCGTCGTCGATCCGCCGATCGTCCATCGGACCAGTCTCGCCGGTTTCGCGGCGACGGACCCGTACGGGGCACGCGGAGCACACCCGCGCCGGCGCCGTTCACCATGCCTCGCGCCCGGATACCGCTCTCGGGTCGCTCCGGCATAGGATGCGGGGAACACCTTTTTCGGTGCCGTCACGGCGAAGCGGCCTGATCGGGCCGCTCGCCGGGTCGCAGACCTCGGTCAGAAGCCCCCGGTTCAAGATGAGGAGTTCGCGATGGAACCCGTAGATCCGTTCGAGTTGCCGACGGGGGACGCGGGGTACGACGCGAAGTTCGGGAAGCTGGGCCTCACGTTCGACGACGTGATGCTGCTGCCGGCCGAGTCCTCGGTGCTGCCGAAGGACGTCGACACGTCGTCGTTCTTCACCCCGGACATCCAGCTCAACCTGCCGGTGGTGTCCGCGGCGATGGACACCGTCACCGAGGCCCGCATGGCGATCGCGCTCGCCCGACTCGGCGGCATCGGGGTGATCCACCGCAACCTCTCGGTCGACGAGCAGGCGTCCAACGTCGACCGCGTGAAGCGGTCCGAGTCCGGCATGATCACCGACCCTGTGACGCTGCGCCCCCACAGCCAGGTGCGCGAAGCGCTCGAGCTCATGGCCCACTTCCACATCTCGGGCATCCCGGTCACCGATGACACCAACCGCCTCGTGGGCATCCTGACCAACCGCGACCTGCGCTGGTTCGACGAGAGCGAGGCTGACGTCGCCATCGAGACGATGATGACGAAGGACAACCTCGTCACCGTCCCCGTCGGCACCACGTTGGAGCAGGCGCAGGAGATCTTCCGCAAGAACCGCATCGAGAAGCTGCCGGTCGTCGACCGCGACGGGGTGCTGCGGGGCCTCATCACGGTCAAGGACATCCAGAAGAAGATCGACTTCCCTGATGCCACCAAGGACGATTCCGGCCGCTTGCGGGTCGCGGCGGCGGTCGGCGTCGGTCCGGACATCCCGGACCGTGCGAAGGCGCTGATCGAGGCCGGCGTCGACTGCATCGTCGTCGACACCGCCCACGGGCACGCCGACTCCGTGATGGAGACGGTGCGGGCGTTGCGCCAGATGTGGGACGGCCCGCTGGTCGGCGGCAACATCGCCACGCCCGGCGCCGCCGAGGCGCTCATCGCCGCCGGCGTCGACGCCATCAAGGTCGGAATCGGCCCCGGCTCGATCTGCACGACCCGTGTCGTCACCGGCATCGGCGTCCCCCAGATCACCGCCGTGTTCGACGCCGCTCGCGTCGCGAAGTCCAAGGGTGTCTGCGTCATCGCCGACGGCGGCCTGCAGTACGCCGGCGATCTGGCGAAGGCCGTCGCCGCCGGCGCCAACACCGTGATGTTCGGCAGCCTCCTCGCCGGCGCCGACGAGAGCCCGGGCGACGTCGTGGTCGTGCAGGGCGAGCGCTACAAGGAGTACCGGGGCATGGGGTCCGTCGGGGCCATGAAGTCCCGCTCGTTCTCCAAGGACCGCTACTTCCAGGACCACATCGACGACGCCGAGAAGCTCGTGCCCGAAGGCATCGAGGGCCGGGTCGCCTACACCGGCCCGGTGAAGCACACGGTCTTCCAGCTCGTCGGCGGCCTCCGCCAGGCCATGGGCTACTGCGGTGCCGCGACGATCGACGAGATGCACACGAAGACCCAGTTCGTGCGCATGACCGCCGCGGGCCTGCGCGAGAGCCACCCGCACGACATCTGGATCACCAAGGAAGCGCCGAACTACCAGCGCCAGTCCTGATACACCGAGCACCTCGACGTTCCGGCACCCCAAAAGCGCCAGAACTGGCGCTCTTCGGGTGCCAGAACGTCGTGTTCCTGGCCCGTCGGGGCGCTAGAAACGGCGGATGCGCATCACCTTGCCTTCGGGCACCTCCGCCGAGCTCGCGACGCCGTCGACCGGCACCTCCGCCGGCGCCGCGCCGGGCGCCTCGACTCGCACCGCAGGCGACGCCTCGGGGCGGGGGCTCGTCCTGCTGCCCGACATCATGGGGCTCCGTCCCCTCTTCGACGACCACGTCGCCCGGCTGGCCGACGAGCAGGGGTGGGTGGTGTGCGCCCCCGAGCCGTTCCCCGGGTTCGAGGACGAGCCGCTCGACTGGCGGATGGGCCACGCCGGCGAGGTGAGCGATCGGCGGCGCCTGGATGATGCCTTGGCGGCGGCGGACGCCACGGGGTGCGACGCGGTCGGCATCCTCGGCTTCTGCATGGGCGGGATGCTGGCGCTCAAGGCCGCCGGGACGGGGCGCTTCGATCACGCCGTCGCGTTCTACGGGATGATCCGCACCCCCGAGGCGTGGCAGCACGACGGCTTCGTGGAGCCGCTCGACACCGTGACCGCCCAAGGGGCGTGCCCGGTGCTGCTCATCGCCGGCACCGAAGACAGCTTCACGCCGCCCGCCGACCTCGAGGCCCTCGAGGCGACCGGCGCTCAGGTGGTGCGCTACGAGGGCGCCCAGCACGGCTTCGTGCACGACGCGTCGCGGCCCACGCACCGGGCCGAAGACGCCGCCGACGCGTGGCGCCGAGCGATCGCGTTCCTCGACGGCTGATCCCAGGGACGGCGAGCGACCGCTGGGGTCGGCCTGTCGCTCGTGACGGTGGGTGCCCCGGTGCGCGGCGCTGGGGCCGGGCGGCGGTGTCGCTCCGGCCGAGGGTCGCCTCAGCGGGCGCGGCGGGTGAGCTGCTCGCGGTTGGTGATGCGGTAGCGGCGGTCGATCTGCTCGATCCAGCCGAGGCGGATGAACGAAGCGATCGCCTTGTTGACGCGCTCACGGGAGGCGCCGACCATGCCGGCGAGCTCCTCTTGCGTGATGGGGAGGGCGAACTCGTCGGCCTCGCCGGCCAGTTCGAGCAGGCGCTTGGCCGTGCGGCCGGTGACGTCGAGGAAGACCGAGTCGGCCAGGGCGGCGTCGACCGTGCGCAGACGGCCGGCGAGCAGCGAGACGACCTTCCACAGCAGCGTCGGCCGCTCTTCGTAGAGGTCCTGCAGCGGCGCGTACGGGATGGCGATGACCGAGGAGGGCTCGAGGGCGCGGGCCTCGGCGGAGCGTTGCAGACCGTCGAAC
>Ga0209023_10002641_pt1 | contig 22146 bp, 18 predicted proteins | sample LakOneMetagenome_FD_187468 | JGI IMG/M metagenome (GOLD analysis project Ga0209023, IMG submission 187468) | Freshwater and sediment microbial communities from Lake Erie, Canada (SPAdes) (version 2) | ecosystem: Environmental > Aquatic > Freshwater > Lentic | place: Lake Erie, Canada...
AGTCCCCCGTCGATTTTGACTGACGCAATCCGCCAATACGAACTTGTCCTGATGCTCGACCCCGCCGTCGAGGAATCTGATCGCGAAAAACTGGTCTCAGAGACCAAGTCGGCGATCGAAGCAAACGGTTCGCTCAAGAACGAAGACAACTGGGGCATCCGTGAGATGGCCTACGAAATCGACCACAAGAGCGAAGCCGATTACCGCCTGTTCCGCTTCGACGCGGAACGCGAGCTGCTCGGTACTCTCGACCACAATCTGAAGATCGCTGACGGCGTCATGCGCTTCCGGATCTTCAAGGTCGACCCGGAAGCACCGGTCCTGCCGGCGCCACCGGCCACCGCAGTCGTCATGGCACCGACCGGCGACGACGACGAGCGTCGCGGCCGCGGTCGTTACCGCGACGACTGAAAAACCCGCAAAATGGGTTTTCGGGGGGCGAGAATTCGCCCCCTTCGCCTTTAAGCGTCCACAGGCGTCGCTAAGTTCCTGATCCGACCTGCGGGTCCGTATCGGATCCGCGATGTACGAAATGACGCGATAAGGAGCGAACACACAATGGCTGAGAACATCAACAGGGTCACGATCACTGGCAACCTGACCAGGGATCCGGAACTGAGGCAGACGCCCAACGGGACCGCGGTCTGCACCCTCGGGGTGGCAGTCAACGGCCGCCGCAAGGAAGGCGACCAGTGGGTCGACAAGCCCAACTACTTCAACGTGATCGTCTGGGGCGCCCAGGGTCAGAACTGCGCCAACTACCTTTCGAAGGGCCGCCCGGTAGCGGTCGACGGCAGGCTCGACTGGCGATCCTGGGAGGCCAAGGACGGATCCGGGACCCGTTCGACGATCGAGATCGTCGCCGACACGGTCCAGTTCCTCGGTTCCCGTGACGGTTCTGCCCCCGGTGGCAACGTCAACAACGGCGGCCAGAACCAGGGTGGCCAGAACCAGGGTGGCGGCTTCACTCCGGCTTCGGATGTCCCGACCGACACGGGCGACTTCGCCCCGGCCGGCGGTGGCGGAAACGCCCCCGACGACGATATTCCTTTTTAGGGCTAACTACAAGTCGGGCGGGGTCCGACCCGCCCTCCAGGTAGAACCCGCCCCTCCCATTCGAAGCAATGAATGGTTGGGAGGGGCTCTGTCTGGGGAAACTCGTCCCGCCCCGATCGAAGCACAAGACGGTTGGGAGAGGCTCCGCTTGAGGTGACGCAGGTTTTGGGTCGATTCGACTCGAAACCTGCTTCACCCGGGGCAAAATCCTGCGTCAACCCGGTAAATGCGGCGTTTTGTTGTCCGGCGATGCCTGTAACGCTGCGAAACCGGTACGATTCCTGATCCTGAATGCCCGGGAACTCACCCGGGCTGGAACTATGTAAGGCACCGGAAAGCATTGGCTAAGACACGAGAAGCATCATCGCGCCGCGGGCGCCGCTTCAGCGAGCGAGTACGCCCCCGCAAGTACACGAAGATTACCGCCGAGGACATCGACTACAAGGATCTCACTCTCCTCCGTCGTTTCATCTCGGACAAGGGCAAGACCCGCTCCCGCAGGGTCACCGGTCTTTCCCGCAAGCATCAGGCTCAGCTCTCGGTCGCGGTCAAGCGCGCCCGTGAAGTGGCCCTGCTCCCCTACGTGGGTGAGAAGTAATGGCACAGGCCATTCTGCTCGCTGACATCGAGGGTCTGGGCGAGAACGGCACCGCCGTCGAGGTTTCCCCCGGATACCTCCGCAATTACCTTCAGCCCCGCGGTCTGGCCCAGCCGGCCACCCCGGGTGCCCTCGAGGAAGCGATCCGCCGCAAGGAAGCTGCCGAGAAGGCCGAGCGCGAAGCAATCGCCCGCGCCAAGGAGAACGCGTCTCTGCTCTCAAAGACCGTCCTCACGATCAACCATCGTGCCGGCGACGACGGCAAGCTCTACGGCTCTGTCACGACCAAGGAAATCGCGGAAGCGATTCGCGATGCCCGTGGCATCAAGGTCGACAAGAAGAAGATTCGCCTCGACGTTCCGATCCACCAGGTCGGCACCTACATGATTGACGTTGAAGTAGCCGGTGGCGCGATCGCCTCGGTCAAGACAATCGTCGCTGAAGAGAAATAGCCCAGGTACCACCAAACAACATCGACGCCGAGGAAGCTGTCCTCGGCTCGATGCTGGTCTACGAGCCCGCGGTCAACTGGGCGGTAGACGACGTAAAGCTGAAACCTGAGGATTTCTACCTCGACCGCCACCAGGCGATCTACGAGGTGATGATCGACCTCTACTCGGCCGACAAGGCCTGCGACTCGCTGACCGTCACCGAAGCGCTGGTCAGCTCGGGAAAGCTGGAAGAGGCCGGCGGCAACAACTACGTGGCGGAACTGGCCGAGCGGGTCGCGGCCCCCGGCAACGCCCGTCACCACGCCGAGATCGTTCTCGAGACTTCGCATCTGCGGCGGCTGCTTCTCGCCGGCCAGACGATCGAGAGCTGGGTAGGAGACAGGGAGGCAAGCGCCCGCGAACTTTCCGACCGGGCCGAGAGCCTGCTCTTCAACGTCGCCCACAAGGAGCAGGAAGGAGACTTCCGCCAGCTCAACGATGTCCTCTTCGACGAAGCCGACCGGCTCCACAAGCGCTCCACCGGTGAACTCAAGGCATCGGGCATCCCGACCGGCTTTGATGACCTCGACGAAAAGACCGGCGGGCTCCAGCCCTCGAACCTGATCATCCTGGCGGCCCGGCCTTCGGTCGGCAAGTCCGCCTTCGTCGCCAACATCGCGGAGAACGTGGCGGTTGACCAGGGTCGTGCGGTGGCCTTCTTCTCGCTGGAAATGTCCGAGTCCGAGCTCGCCCAGCGTTTCATTGCCTCCCAGTCCAACGTCAAGGGCGATCTGCTCCGCAAGGGCAACGTCAAGGACCGTGAGTGGAAGAAGATCAACAAGGCGCTGAACAAGCTGAACGACGCGCCGCTCTACGTGGACGTCACCTCGGACCTGGGACTGCTCGACCTGCGGGCCAAGGCCCGTCGTCTCCATCAGCAGGAACTTCGCCGCAACGAAGGCACCGAACGCGAAGGGCAGGGCCTGGGACTGATCATCGTCGACTACCTGCAGCTGATGCGGATGGACGAGCGGATCGCCAACCGGGCCGAGCAGGTCGGTCAGGTCAGCCGTGGTCTCAAGCTTCTCGCGGCCGAGCTCAACGCACCGCTGGTAGCGCTCTCCCAGCTCAATCGCGCCAACGAGAACCGGCCGGACAAACGGCCGATGCTTTCCGACCTCCGCGAATCAGGCAACATCGAGCAGGACGCGGACCTTGTGCTCTTCCTTTACCGCGAAGACGTCTACAAGAAGGATCCGAACGACCGGGACGGCAAGGCGGAGGCCCTGATCTCCAAGAACCGTAATGGCCCGATCGGCATGAGCCCGCTGGTCTTCCTGGCCACCACACCCAAGTTCGTCAACGCCAGCCATGAACACGTGGCCGGTGAAGGTTCGCCCCAGGCGGTCCGGGCTGAATCCGAGGTGATCTGATGGCGGCCGAGGAATACGACATCGGCTCCAACGGTCTCGGACCATGCATCGTCGGACGCTGCGACGGATCCGGCTGGATCCTCGATGAGGACACGAACACCGCGATCGAATGCGAATGCCTCGAGCTGCGGCTGGCCAGGTCCAGGGCTTCCGGCATCAACTCGGTCTTGCCCAAGCGTTACCGGGGGGTCTCATTCGACCGTCCTCCAGTGACCGAAATCAATCCGATCGTGGTCGGCGAGATCCGAAGCTGGATCGACTCGATGGATGACAACCTCGACCAGGGCAGAGGCATCTGGCTGATGGGGGACACCGGAACTGGCAAGACCACCCTGGCGATGCTCGTTTCCAAGGAGGCCCTGCGCCAGAACCACACGGTTGCGATCTACTCGATGCCGAGCCTGCTGACCCGGATCAGGGCGACCTTCGATGCCGAAGCCGGGGAGGAGTCCTATGCGGAGTTTTTCGAGCGACTCTGCGATGTCGACCTCCTTCACGTCGACGACCTTGGCGCCGAGAAGCAGACCGACTGGGTTCTCGAGCAGCTCTACGCACTGATCAATGAACGCTACGAACGCCAGAAGTCGGTGGTCGTTACGACCAATCTGACCCAGGAAGAGCTCGAAGCGCAGATCGGCAACCGAACCGTTTCGAGGCTGATCGAGATCTGCGGCGAGGCGCTGCCGCTCTGGGGCGAAGATGCCCGACAGAAGCCCCAGCTGCGGGACATCTGAGGCTGTACCTGCGGATAGTCGCGCTCACTCGACTTCCATCTAGACTGACCACTTCATGCCAGGACTCGTAATAGTAGGAACCCAGTGGGGCGATGAAGGCAAGGGCAAGGTCACGGACCTGCTTGCCAAAGACGCCTCGGCGATCGTGCGCTTCCAGGGCGGCAACAACGCCGGCCACACCATCGTGCACGATGGCGAGGAATACAAATTTCACCTGATCCCGTCAGGCATCCTCCACGAGGACAAGTACTGCGTGATCGGCAACGGCGTGGTGGTCGATCCGCGGGTACTGCTCGAGGAGATTGAAGGCCTCCACCGGGCCGGGGTCTCCGCATCCAACCTTCGTGTTTCTTCCAACGCCCACCTGATCATGCCGTACCACATCCTGGTCGACGCGGCCGAGGAACTGAAGCTGGGCAAGCTCTCGATTGGCACCACCCGCCGCGGCATCGGCCCGGCCTATGCCGACAAGGCCTACCGGATCGGGATCCGGGTCCAGGATCTGCTCGACGAGAAGATCCTCCGCAAGAAGATCATGGCCGCCCTCGAGCACAAGAAGAAGTCGCTCCAGGAACTGGCAGTGCGCCGGCGCAAGCTTCACAAGGAAGCCGAAGCAGACGACGAGATCACGATCGACGACCGTCTCGACCTCCACACCATCACCGAGCAGTACCTGAGCTACGGCCATCGACTCGAGCCCTACATCGCCGACACGGCCCGGCTCTGCTGGAATGAACTCGACTCCGGCAACAAGGTGATCTTCGAAGGTGCCCAGGCTGCGCTGCTGGATCTCGATCACGGCACCTATCCCTTCGTGACCTCCTCCAACCCGATCGCCGGTGCGGCCTGCGTCGGTGCCGGAGTCGGACCGACCGACATCGAAGAGGTGTGGGGAATCGTCAAGGCCTATTCAACCCGGGTCGGATCGGGCCCCTTCCCGACCGAGCTCTTCGATGACGTCGGCAAGCACATGGGAGAGAAGGGCCACGAGTTCGGCACCACCACCGGCCGTCCCCGCCGATGCGGCTGGCTGGACCTGGTCGCGCTCAAGTACGCGGTGCGGCTCAACCGGCTCTCTCACCTGGCGATGACCAAACTCGACGTGCTTTCCGGTCTGGAAACCATCAAGGTGGCTGTCCGCTACCGGTCGAGGGAGGGCGCGGTCCTCGAAGACTTCCCCTACCACCAGTCGATTCTGCACGGCGCCACTCCCGAATACGTCGACCTGCCCGGCTTCACCGAAGACATCACCGGCTGCCGGACCGAGGAGGACCTGCCTCCGACGGCCCGGGATTACATCGCCTTCATCAGCGATTACGTCGGAGTACCGATCAGCCTGGTCGGCGTCGGCCCGGCCCGCAATGAAGTTGTGTGGATTCAGAATTAATGAGTCGGGCGGGGTCCGACCCCGGAGATGACAAGAGTCGGGCGGGGTCGAACCAGACATCAGGGGTCGGGCGGGGTCCGACCCGGAGATGACAAGAGTCGGGCGGGGTCCGACCCGCCCTCCATTTGAAACCCGCCCCTCCCATTTGAGACTGATGATGGTTGGGAGGGGCTCTGCCTCAGCAAGGACGGAACGGGTTCTGTAAACGCCCCTGGGAAACTTTTTCTTGCGCGCACACATAAACGCGTGTGTTTGGTGTACTATGTCGTATCAGCAGTTAGATCACTGGACGTGATAGCTGCAAACATCGTTGACTGGGGTCCCTCCCTACCCTCAGCAGCGCTTAGTCGGTGAAGTCGGGTTGGCCCACTCTCCCTTGGGTCAGCCCGACCACCGACATTTTTTATGCCTGATTCCCGCATGGGAAAGGGGTTTCGGCTCCAGGACTCCCGGTGTGCGGACAAATTCCGTAAACGTTGCGTCTTGGTACAGGGTTGTCTATGACTCAGGATGGGGCCACGGTACGACCGCGTTCACCGGACCTTCGGCGGCCGGGATCTCTCCCGCCTCCTCCTGCCTGGCTTCGCCGCGGCCGAGGATTCGCATGGTCAGGACGGCCGCACCAAGCGTTGCACCGGTCGCCAGGGTGATCTGGACCGAAAGCAGGCCCTGTCTCGACCAGTAGACATCCTGAAGGTCGAGCAGAAGCGCCGCCTCGTCGAAGGTGAGCCCCATGCCGACCCCGAGGCTCCGGGCGAGCCGCCGATCCGCCTTTTCGCCGTTCACGAGCAGCGCGAACACGCCCGAACCGAACCCGATCAGGATCCCCGGAACGAAGTGGTGGATGTGCCGGCCCCCGACCCTGACGTTGCGAAACGGACCCCAGTCCTCCCGGATCGCCCAGGTAGTCAGGCGGACCAGCGCGAAGCTGCCGAGGAATCCGGAAAGCAGGTTGAACAGCACCAGCTCCCGGTTGGGAGTTGCCGAGTAGCCCTCGACTGCAACCCCGACCGTGTCCACGGCCGCGGCGGGGGCGGAGTCGATCAAACCATCCGATTCGGTCGAGTGGGTGCGCCGGCTGAGCAGCCGGCTGTACTGCGCGGCGACCACGAGGCCGGCGATCGCGATCGTGCCGACCGCCAGGGCGGCGGTCGCCCGGTCGCTGCGGATCGCTCGCCAGTGGGAATGGGCTTCCCGACGGGGTCTGAGCCTTGAAGCTGCTTCTGCCAGTTCCCGGATCACGGAAGGCTCAGAGCCGCGTGACGTTCCCGGAATCTTCGAAGCCCCTGGTCACACCACGCAGGTCGAAGACCAGCGGGCTGCGGGCGATGATCTCTTCCCAGTCGAACTCGGGGTGGGCGGTGACGATCACGCTCAGTTCCGCCTCGGCCAGAGCGCTGCCGATGTCCGGCGAGTTGCTCAGACCGGCTTCCTTCAGTTCCGGCACGTGAGGGTCGTGGTAGCTGACCTCGGCCCCCAGCTCCCGGAGCAGCCGGATGATCTTGATTGAAGGCGACTCTCTGGTGTCTCCCACGCCGCCCTTGTAGCTGACCCCGAGGATCAGGATCTTCGTCCCGTTGACCGGCTTCGCGTTGTCGTTCAGGACCCGCTCGATCCGGTTGACGCAGAAGAGCGGCTGGGACTGATTGACCTTGCCCGCAAGCTCGATGAACTCCGGGTAGAAGTCATGTTCACGGGCCTTGAAGGCCAGGTAGAACGGATCCACCGGCAGGCAATGTCCGCCCATGCCCGGACCGGGCTCGAAGCGCATGAAACCGAACGGCTTTGTCGCCGCGGCGTCGATCACTTCCCACACATCTACGCCGAGCCGGTCGCAGAGCTGGGCGAGTTCGTTGACCAGGGCGATGTTGACCGAACGGAAGATATTCTCGAGCAGCTTGGAGAGCTCGGCCGCTTCCGGACCCGACAACGGTACAACCCGATCGCAAATCTGCCCGTAGAGAGAGACAGCCCTTTCGGTACAGGCTGGAGTCATTCCCCCGACCAGCTTGGGGGTGGTGCGGACGGTGAAGTCGGTGCGGCCGGGGTCGATCCGCTCCGGCGAGAAGGCCAGGTGGAAATCCTCGCCGGCCTTCCGGCCCCCCTCTTCCAGGGCAGTGGCGAGCAGGTCGCGGGTGGTGCCCGGATAGGTGGTCGACTCGAGCACGATCGTCTGGCCCGGCGACATCACCTCAGCAAGGTTGTCCGCAGCCGATTCGAGGTAGCTCAGATCCGGCTCCCTCGATCCGGTCAGCGGGGTAGGAACACAGATGATCACTGCCTCGCAATCACCGAGTTCCGCGTAATCGTCCGTGGCCTTCACCCGGTCACCGAGCCCGGCAAGAGTCTCCGAAGGGATGTCCTCGATGTAGCTCTCCGAACGGTTGATCGCTTCAACCCTGGAGGGGTTTGCCTCGAGACCGATCACATCCCGACCAGATTCGGCAAACGCAACGGCCAGTGGCAGACCCACATAGCCCATGCCGACGATCCCGATTTTCCGGAAGTCCTTATCCGGAGATGAAGCATTCAAGGCGCTATTCCCTTTCATTCGGTGTGAAGTTCATTGTCCCGATGCGCGACAGCCCCCGCTGTTCGACGTCACATCGTGGAATCACTTGTTCACTTCCCTGCCTGTGCGTCACATCCAGAGCCAGACGGCGAACAGAACGGAACAGACTATATGGACAACAAGTCCAGTTGACGCGGTCCCGGCCGGGATGTCACCTTGCTAGCCTGCCGTGGTCATGCTCCCGAACGATTCCACGGGATTCTTTCCCGGTCGGGGCCGACAGTTCCTGATCCCGGCTAATCGCTGTTCCCACGCGCAATGAACCTTGAGCAGTGGATAGCGCTCGCGGCGGGCTGTCTCCTCCTGGCCCTCACCGTTCTTGTAGCCAGGCGGTCCCAGGCCCGCGGAGACGGCGTCCTGACCGCCCTGAGTCTCTTCGGCCTTGTCTGGGGGCTTGCCCTGGTTCTCTTTGCGGTTCCACTGGTCGAGTACACGACCACCCCGGCCAAGGTCTGGCTGATGGTCTACGGATCCATCGCAACGTTTGTTGGCGGTGCGCTGCTGGCTGAACGCAGGTACCGGGACCTGCCCCATGTCGGCCAGAGTGAACGGCAGCGCCCGGACCCGCGGCGGCTTCGTATCGCCTGGATTCTGTTCGCGATCCTGGGTCTGATCGGCTTCGCCGCCTATGTCCATGCCGTGGACGTGACGATCGGGTGGCAGGCGATCTTCAACGACCCGGAAACGGCCCGGGCCATCCAGACGACCAGTCCCCTCTTCCAGGACACATACGGGCCCTGGAAACTGCTCACATACTGCAACCAGATCGCCTTCATCCTCTGGACTCTCGGGCTGCGGGAGAAGGCATTTTCGGGCCGCTGGCGCCCGGTCATGTTCCTGGGCATTCTCTCGCTCGCACCGTTCATCTTCACGGGCGATCGCACCCTCATGATCGCGGCCCTGATCTGGGCTGGCGCATTTCAGCTGCTGTATCTGCCGCCCCTCAAGCCGGCCAGGCTGCTCGGCCGGTTCGCCGTGGCCGCGGTCCTGCTCACAATTCTCTTCAGCGTCCTTGGCGAACGAGTGGGAAAGACGGTAGATGGCCAACCGCAGATCGCCGAGACACTCACTACAAGGTCATTCGACCCCCTGGTCCTGCCTTTCGTGTACGCGACCGGCAACATTCCGGCGTTCGGCGGACTGGTCGATGATCCGATTCGCCCGGACACCTACGGGCAGCTGACCTTCAGCTCGGCGACCAAGCTGCTTCACGGATTCGGGCTTTGGGGGCAACCGGCCGAAATGGTCGGAGCCTTCTACGCAATTCCGTTCCAGACCTTCAACAACTACTCGTGGTTGGGGATCTTCTATTCCGACTTCGGAGTATTGGGCGTGCTGCTCCTTCCGTTCATTTTCGCCTTCCTCACAACGGCCGTCGTGCTCAGGGCGATTCGACGTCGGACCCTCCTCAGCGTCTGGGTGGCTTCTCTCCTCTTGTACTGCGTCTCCTTCACCTTTGACGGATACAAGTTCTTCGACACGCTCGTTTCCGAGTACCTCCTGGCCGGCCTGGTGATAGTGCCTCTGATCAGGGCCGACTTGGGCCCGGCCCTGATCATCGAACGAGTCAGGGGTTGGGCAGCCGAGAAACCAAAGGCCGCCATTGCGAGCTCGATTGCGGTGGCGGTTCTGGCTTGCGTGGCACTGGTCGGATTCATGACCAAGTCCTCCGAGGGTTTGCCAACCGACAGCCAGGCGCTGGTCCAGAAACTGGACGGAGCGGCAGACCTGTCCCGTTTCACACTCGAGGACGACGAGTACCCGACCCCGGAGGCGCTCGCATCCCGACTACACGTCAAAGACCCGGCTGTCGCTTACGTGGGATTGGCGGCCGCGACTGTGGTTCCCGGTCCCGGCACCATCGGGGTCTATACGAATGGCGACACCCTTCTCCTGAAAGTCGTCTCGGAAGAAGAAGGAATGGTCACGCTGCGAGACGAGAACGGTCAGCGGAATATCTCGGTGTCGCCCGGCGGGGTTGCCCCGATCGGGCTCGACCTGGTCACCAATGGTGGTTTCAACCGTGGACTCAAGGCATGGAGTCTGGTCCGCGGGGGAGTCGGAAAGGGATCCGTGTCCAGGGCTGGCAACGAGCAGGGTCCCTTTTTCCGGTTCACCGGATCGGGGCAAGGCGGCAGCGGACTTGTCCTGGTGCAGGACATCCCGGTCCAGGCACCAGCGGATTCCTGCTTCGCCTTTTCGGCATCAGTCAGGACGGCCGACCTGAGCCGGTCCGTACTGGTCTGGGCCGGGCTTCAGGTGGCGGACGGATCCTCTCCGACCCAGCTGGTTCTGGGTGGTGAAGGAATCGCTCCCGGGACAGGGAACGGCCAGTGGAAGAAGCTGAGTGTGACCGCAGCCAACTCGGATGACGTCACCTCGGTTCGGGTTTTCGCCGTGGATACTGGCGAGGAACCGATTTCCGGTCGTTTCGAAGTCGACGACCTGTCGCTGGAGCGGCAGGAGTGCTGAACAGGGAGATTTCCGGTTGAGCGCAGGAGGGAGCTTGCGGCAGGCTGGCCGGTCTATCTCGAGGCTTGCCGCCGGGGAGGCTGTAAACAAGCTGGCCCGATTCGCCGCCGCGGTGATCCTCGCCCGGACGCTCAGCCTCAGTGATTTCGGAATCGTCAACGTCGGCATCGCAATTGCCGGAATTCTGCTCACCCTGACTGCGCTGGGAATGCCCGAGTACGGTGCTCGTCAGGTTGCCGTGCAGCCGCGCGAAGCAGAGCGCATTGCCGGCACGGTGCTCTCGGTCCGGGTAGGGGCGCTTTCGGCGATCGCGGTACTGATGGTTGGAGGGGCAGCGATCCTCTTGCCGGAGCAGCTGATGCTCATCAGTCTCAGCGTGGTCATGGCCCTGGGACTGTCGACTTCCGCCGACTGGTTGCTGCGCGGGCGGGAGCAAATGGCCGACGCCGCCGGCGCCACCGCTCTCGGTGGCATCGTTGTTCTGGCCGGCTGCTGTTCCCTGGTCCTTCTCCTGCCAACGGCGACCGCAGCCCTGGTTGTCTTTGTGATTGGCGAGGCTGCGGCTGCGGCGGCAACCTGGTGGCGAGCCAAACTGGGAAGAATCGAGCTTCCTTCACGGGAGACCATCAAGCGGGTGGTTAGGGCGAGCTGGCCGCTCGGCGCCTCGGGAGTCATCATCTATGCGTCGTACGCCAATCTGGATTCGATTCTGCTGGCGATTGTGCGTTCAGACGCCGATGCTGGCCTCTACAGCGCTCCCTACCGTCTATTTCTGGCGGCCAATGCAGTCACTGTTTTTGCTGCCTATTCCCTGTTGCCGATGCTTTCCCGGAGCTATCACGAAGGCCGTCTGGCGGAGAAGCGAAACCTGTTGCTCCGCGCATTCACCCCCCTTGCCGGATACGGGCTGATGGTCCTGGGCGCAGCCGAGATTCTGGGTGAGACCGTGCTGAGGGGGCTTTTCGGAGCGGATTTCACCGGCACTGGCCCGCTGCTGATCCTGCTCTGCATGTCTCTGCCGCTCTACTCGATCGGTTATCCGGCCGGATACAGCCTGATCAGCGAGCAGCGGAACATGAGGTTCTTCATCGGCGGCGCAGTGGCTGGTGGTCTGAATCTCGCACTGATGGGGGTTCTCATCCCTCTATACGGAACGTACGGTGCTGCCATCGCGACCACGGTCGGCCTGGTCGGGGGAGCGGTGGTCTGGCTTGCCCTCACGGGATCGCTGCGCGCGTCGGCGCCATTGTTCGTTGGTATCGCGGTGGCCACCTTGTTCGGGATTCCGGCGGCATCCGATAGCGGCCTGGCAGTTCCGATCGGTGCGGCAACGCTGCTTTGCGGCACGGCCATGTTTCTGACGCCGGCCGTCAGGGCACGCGCCAGAAGCAGAAATACCGGCTGACTCAGGGGTCGCTTCGGCTGCTTTTCGGGAATCCGGCGACCAGAGGCTCCAGCGTCGCAAGCGCGCAGGTTGTCAGTGACAGGGCGAGGATCGAGATCGCAATCACGAGGGCAGAGCTTGCGGATTGACTGAGCGCGATGGCGAGAACGCTCAAGCTGCCCTGGCTCGCGAAGAGCACCAGCGAAACGCTTCTTTCCGAGTTCAGATGGCGGAACAGACGGTGGGTCATGTGATCCCGGCCTCCCACGAAAACACTTACTCCACGACGTCGACGGGACACGATTACCGCGCCCATGTCCAGGGCAGGCACGGCGACCAGCAGGGAACCGAGCAGGAACGGGACCACTCCGCTCGAGTCAAAGGGAATAGCCATAGTCACCGCTGCGATGGTGAACCCGATCGGCATGCTTCCCCCGTCGCCGAGGAAGATCTTGGCCGGCCGGGCGAGGTTATGAGGCAGAAATCCGCAACAGGCACCAGCCATGGCGAAACCGACAACCGCCAGCACCGAGTTGCCTTCGACCAAGGCCAGCCCTCCTGCACCCAGAGCGCTGGCAGCGGCAACCGTGGAGGTCGCCCCGTCCAGGTTGTCCATCAGGTTGAAGGCATTGATCAGGCCAACTACCCAGGCCACAGTGAAAAGCAGGTTGAGGAATTCGAGTTCGAACAGGTTCCAACCAGTGCCGAAATGCCAGACAGCGAGTGCGACTCCGATCTCGACCACGATTCGGGGAACGATCCCGAGTCCGATCCGGTCGTCGATCGTGCCCACAACCAGCAAGACCAGCACGCAGGCCAGTATCGCGAGGATGCTCTCGTCCGCCCCGGAAAAAATGAGTGAAGCCGCCAGAAACCCGGTGATCACGGCGAGCCCCCCGAGATATGGAGTCGAACGTGAATGCTCCTTGTAGCCGCCTGGCCGATCGAAAAAGTCGGTGCGCGAAGCCAGGCGTATCGCCGACGGAACCAGGCCCCAGGTCAGTCCCAGGCTGGTGGCAAAAGCGGCGGATATCTGGAGTCCGTCAGTCAAACGAGTCCATTCGATTGGTTCTCACTTCGTCCTGTGCCCGATTCAACGATCGACGTAACAACATGCATTCTATGTTCCCGGTGGTTGAAGCCACTTGTCGCACTACCTGCCTCCCGGAGCGTAATCAGCCTCAACTCGATTGGTATTCCGGCACTCCGCCCCGGGCGACACCCGGCGACATCCCTGCCTCCCGCCGAATAGGGTCCGGACCATGGTTCTTGGTGAATGCCCGTCGTGCGGCGGATCTGCACGCAAGCGTTGGCATCGGCATGACCGGCTTCAACTCTGGCTTTGCCGTGACTGCGGATTGGGTTACAGCGACCCTCAGCCGATCGAACAGGTGGAAGATCTCTACCTCTCGGGTTACGATCTCGCCGGTTATTTCGAGGCGTTCGAGTCCCGAAAGAGCGTGCTGAACGAACGTCGACTGGATCGTTTGCCCCGGCCCGACGGGGGCAAGACGTTGCTTGACGTCGGATGCGCAGACGGACAGTTCGCAGCTGCTGCGGCGTTACGCGGATGGTCTCCTTCGGGAATCGAGTTGAACCCTCCTGCCGCCGAAAAGGCTCGGGCAAGAGGGGTTGAGGTCTACCAGGGCGACATCGGGGAGATCGACCTGAGCAGCTCCCGGTTCGATCTGGTCACCTCATGGGACGTAATCGAGCACGTGCCAAACCCTCGCCTGTTCCTCGAAAAGCTGGCTTCGTTTGTGAAACCTGGCGGGACAGTCGTCGTGACCACCCTCAATCGTCGCTCGCTCGTCTCCCGCGCCTTTCGCGGGGGCTGGTCGATGATCGTTGAAGATCACTACACCTATTGGGACAGACCTTCATTGACAAGGGCATTTGCGGCTGCGGGCATGAGCGTCTCTGAGACGAGAAGCTACGGGGTGGGCCGAGACTTCGTGTCAAAGATTGATCGATGGCGGGGGTCAGGGGAAAACAAGGCAGACCCGGAGGGTGTCGCGCCCGCAACCAGGTCCGATTCTTCGCGGTGGGACGTCAACCCGGTGGTTCTGGCCGCCGAGAATGGGGTCAATCTACTCCTGGACAAGCTCTCGCTGGGAGTCGAGATCGAGATCGTCTCCCGGGCACCTCGATGAAAAGGAAGGGTCGGGCTATCCCGCTTCGTTCCTAGCCGTTGCGGAATGAGAAGTAGCCGGGCTTCTTTCTGCCGTCGGCCTTCAGGAGTCCGGTGATGATTCCCAGCTCGGGCCGGTCATAGGGATGGATCCAGCCGATCGTGTAGATCCGCTTGAATTTCCGGCTCAGGCGGAGCCCGGCCTTGATCCACCTTGCCTGAGTCGCATAGTTGAGCTTGTACCCCAACTCGGCATCCTCGGTCGCGCCGGCGGGGACTCCCCACTCCGAGAGGAACAGCCGGAAACGCTTGCGCGGGTAGTAGCGGTCCAGCACCTTGGTCAAGCGCTTCGAATCGGAGAAATCGACCATGCCCCTGGGGGAAGGCTTGTTCGCCAGACTTGGGATCCGGAAGCCGAAGGGATTGTGTCCGTAGAGGTCCATCCGGGGCCTGCCGCCGTTCGGCAGGCGCATGTACCTGATCCATTGATAGGTCGAGATGCTGTCCCTGCCGGCCGCGGTGAAAGTGTTTCCTCCGATCACCAGGTCTCTTGAATCGACCTTCTTCAGGGCGACATAGGCCGCGTCAAGGATGCGGGCATAGTTCCTTGGCGCTCGAGCTTGAGCCGCGTTCAGCGGTCCGGTCCGGGAAGGTGTCAAGGGTTTGAAGTTGGGCGACCGGTTCGGCTCTCCCCAGATCATCCAGAATCGAACCCTTGGGTACTTGCGTGACATCGCGGTTACGAAGTCCGCGTAATCCTTCGGGTTCTTCGGCGTCCAGGCCCGGTCACTGTGACCACCGTTGGCCCAGGCCGGCGCCCCGATGACCATCATCGTCACCTGCATCCCGTAGCGGTTGGCTTCGAGGATCGTCTTTTCGAAATGCTCGGGCCACTGGTAGGCCGGGTCGGCCGGATCAGTAGCCGTGGCTGGCCGGGTTGCTGCGATCTGGCTCCAGTCGATCGCCATCTGGTAGATGCCGACGCCCAGGTCCTTGTAGGTGGGGAACTGGGATACGCCATTGACTTCGGCCGGCCCCCACATCGCCTTTCCCAGACGCTGACCGGCTGAAGCCCTCGCGTCGGGAGCGGTCTTCGCCAATGCCGGCTCGGTCGAAGTTGGCGCCGGGCCCTTGAGAACGAGAGCCAGGCCGGAAAAAAGGATCAGGGAACCCAGCAGGCAGGCGATCTGAATTTGCCCGCGCTTCGTCCCCATTTTCGCCAATTCCCTTCGTTTCACGTTCAACCTCGCTTGAAGGCCCAGAAAGCCGGCTTCGGCCGGTTTCGCCAGTCGAGTAATCCCCAATCGGCCTGCAGGTTATTGGCTTGCGGCGGTTGGTCAAACAACTGGAACCAACCCAGTGAGTATGCCCGCCCGAAGTTGCGAACAAGTCGCAGCGCGGCCCGGGCGTAACGGGCCTGGTCGCGGCGATTTCCCCAGAACGGGATCACCTCGTTACGGCTCGTCGGCAGCGAGTACTCGGAGACGAAAATCTTCAGGCGCTGGTTCCGGCCGGGACGAGCAAGATTCCGATCCAGCCAATGAGCCAGCGAGTCGAAATCGGAAAGGTCCGCGGTTCCGAAAGCGGCCGGTCGCCGCGAGAGTTTCGGGTACCGGGGCGAGTACGCATTGTGCCCGTACAGATCCATGCGGGGAGGACTGCCGTTCGGCAGACGCATCGCCTGAATGAACCGCAAGGGCCGGACGCTCCCTCCCGGAATCGTGTTGCCTCCGATCACGAAGTCATTTCGATTGACCGACTTGACTGCCCTGTAGCTGGCATCGAGGACCCTCGCGTACGTCCGCGGACCCACGGTTTCCCTCCGGGTCAACTGTCGTTTGCCAACCACCCGTGCCATGGGCATGAAGTTGGCTCGGCGTGAGGGTTCGCTCCAGATCATCCAGTATCGGACGTAGGGGTACCGCTTCACGGTTGCGGCGACGAAATCAGCGAAATCCGATGGCTTTTTCGGGGCCCATCGACGCTGCCGGTTTCCGTTCGCCCAGCGCGGCGAGAAGGTGACGTTCACGGCGATTCTTATGCCACGCGGTCGGGCCAGCTTGATCGCAGTATCCAGGTCTTCCAGCCACTGGTAGGCGGGATCCTTCGGATTCCGGGGATTGGCGGGCCGGGTCGGGGCCACCGAAGCCCATGAGATGGACATCTGGTAAATGCCGACCCCGAGCTGGGAGTACCGGTTGAACGCTTCGGGAGTCGCTGGACCCCAGATCGCCTTGCCAAGGTTTGGCGCCGCTTCTGCCTTTGTTCCGGGGATCAGGAAGAACGAGAGGACAACCAACGAGAGGAGGAAGGCAAGGGTCAGGCGTGGCTTTCGGGTATCCCGTACCTCGGCTCGGGGGCCGCTAAAAGGCTGATTCACGGAGAAACTTTCGGTTTGAAGAATTGAGCGGAGAAGGAAAAGAAGCGAACAAACTCTGAAACACGGCTGGGCCACAATTGGTGCGGCAGCGGGTGCGCCGGATTGGAAATTTCCGGCGGGGTCAGAGCGCCCGCCGGCCCAGCCAGCCGGCTCCGATGCCCAGCAGAACGAGACCACCAAGCACTGCAATCATGCCTGGGGGGAAGGACGAGCCCGAGTCTCCGGTGATGCCGGAAATCGTCTCGTCGAGGGACCTTTCTTCGGCGGGTGATTCCGCCTCGTCGCCGGGAATTCCGTTGGTCGCCTTGCCGTTCTGCTGCTTCTCGCGCGAGTTTCCGCGCTTTTCCTTCGCGTCGGCGGGTCCGATTCCCTGGCCGAAGAGGGGCGCCTGCTCCGAGCGGGCTCCCGGCACACCTGCGGCCGGGTCCCCGCCGGTCTCGCCTCTGATGGCGTCGACGGGCAAGGCGTATTGCTGGCCGGCCGGTCCGTTGGGGTCTACGTGAACTGCGGCATCTGCCTTGACTCCGGTCGAGAAGACAAGGAAGAGCAAGGCGAATCCGGTGATCCGAACGAGCCGGGACGGCACTCCTCGAAAGCGTTCCCGGGGACGGCCGCGGGTTGCGGTGCCCACCGCGGAGGCAGATGAGTAGGCTCGGTCGACGAATTCCATGATGCGAGAGGATATTCCACTGGGGACGAGTTCTGAAACAGGCCAGCGATTGCGCCTGATCGCCTTGACCCTGCTCGGGTTCCTGGCCGGGATCAGCGCATTCTTCTTCGGTTTCTATGACACGACGGTCTGGGAGCCGATGTTGCTGGCCGGGCTGGTCATCCTGCTGGCTTTCTTTGTGGCACGCCCGATGATTCCGACCGGCGCCGCGGCGATCGCCGCCTGCGGCCTTTTCGGACTCGGCTTCTGGGCCCTGGCGTCGACCGGCTGGGCTGACGCGAATGATCTGGCGGTAACCGAAGGGGCGCGGTGGATTCTCTACGGGGTCTTCTTCATGGTGCTGCTCTACCTGCTGCGGGACGAACTTTCGAGGCGCTGGCTGGTCGGGGCGACGGCAGGCGGAATTCTCGTCATGGCGGTTTACCTTCTTTTCCGGCTGCTGACCGACGATCAAGCTGTCTCGGACCTGTTCATCGCCAATCGGCTGAACAGCCCCCTCGACTACATAAATGGCGTCGCGACCTACCTGCTCGCCGGATTCTGGCCCATGGTTGCTGTTGCCGAGAGGGCCAGAAATCACTTCCTGCGAGGGGCCGCATCGTTTGCTGCTGTGCAGTTGCTGGTGCTCGCCGTGCTGACCCAGAGCCGGGGTGCGGTCGTGGCGATCATCGCCTCAACCGTGCTCGTGATCGCTGTCGTCCCGGGACGAGTGACCCGGGGCTGCATTCTTCTGGCGATCGCCGTTGGTGTAGGCGTCACGGTTCCTGCTCTCGCTCAGGTGGTAGATCTCGGGGACGGTGCCCTGGCCGTCGACGGCCTGAGATCGGTTGTATCCATGGGACTGATTGGCGGCCTGATCACCGGGTTGGCAGTTGCCTTCGGCAGCTGGCTGGCTTCCCGCGCGAATCAGCGTTCGCCCGATTTCGCGTACACCCTCAGAGTCATTTCGGGAGCGGGACTTGCGGTTGTTTGCGTGCTCGCCCTGGGTGCCACGATCGTCGTTGCGGGAAGCAAGAGCGATCAGATCCGGGAACAGGTCGAATCCTTCACTGAGCTCGAGGAAACGGATGGCGGGTCACGGTTGACTTCCGGCGGTGGCAACAGGTACGACTACTGGCGCGTCGCCGTTCATCAGTTCAAGGACGACCCCCTGACCGGGATCGGCGCCGGAAATTATCGCCAGACCTATTACCAGGAGCGAAAGACTTCGGAGGATGTCCAGCAGGCTCACAGCATCGAGCTTCAGACGCTCGGTGAATTGGGTCTGGTCGGCGGTTTCGCCCTGGTTGCCTTCGTTGGCGCCGTGGGGTTCGGTTTCTGGGTGACCGCCCGGGGTGGGCGCGGCGCCGAGGCGGCGGATCCCGCCCTGGCAATTGCGGCCGGGGGAACCTTCCTCGTCTGGCTTTTCCACACGAGCGTTGACTGGATGCACTTGCTGCCGGGATTGACCGCAGTGGCGATCTGCTCCGCAGCCACTTTGCTGCCCCCGTTGCGTGTCATCTCTGGTCGGCGTTCCCTGCCGGCAATCGTGGTTGTCGCGGCACTGGTCGCACTGGTTTCTGTCCCGGTTCTGAAACAACTCCGCTCGCTCCAGCTTCAGAACCAGGCCATCGAGAAGCTTGAGTCGGATCCTCGCGAGGCTCTCGCGGCGGCGCGGGATTCGATCCGCCTCGAGCCGTCGCAACGCTCTTACTACTTCCAGGCGGCAGCCTTGGCACGGCTCGGGTTGTACGAACCCGCCAGGGACAGTCTTCTCGCAGCCGTCGAGAACAACCCGAAGGACTTCGTCGCCTGGAGCCTGCTGGGCGATCTTGCGACCAGACGCGGACTCGACCAGGCCGCGGATCTCTACTACCGTCGCGCGCTCCGGCTCAACCCGCGTGATCCCGGGCTGATCAGGTTGGCGCAGGACGGGTCAGCAAGCCCCTGACCCGGGAGCTTCCCGCGACGCGGTCAGACGGCAGTTGCCGTGCCGGAAGAGAACTGCGTGTAGGCAACGACGTCGTCGATGATCTCGTTCAGATCACGGCTGGTCTGCCAGCCAATCTCTTCTCCGACTCGCGTCAGGTCCGGAATTCTCCGTTCCATGTCCTCGAAGCCGCGTTCGTAGGCTTCTTCGTAGGGCACGAAGACGATCTCGGATTCCGAATTCGTGCGATCGATTATGCGACGGGCAAGATCGACGATCGAAGTTTCTTCCTGGGAGCCCACATTGAAGACGCGACCGTAGGCAGTCTCGACTTCCAGCATCCCGACCAGGGCCTCGACGGTGTCAGACACATGGCAGAAGCAACGGCGTTGTTCACCGTCGCCGTACACGGTCAGAGGGCGGCCTGAAAGGGCTTGCGAAACGAGGCGGGGGATAACCATCCCGTAGCGACCCGTCTGCCTCGGTCCGACCGTGTTGAACAAACGGAAGGTGACGGTCGGGAGTCCTCGCTCCCGGTAGTAGGCGAGGGCCAGAAACTCGTCGATTGCCTTGGAGCAGGCATATGCCCACCGGCCCTTGTCCGTGGCCCCGAACGTAAGGTCGCCATCCTCGGCGAAAGGCAGTGCCTGACTCTTGCCGTACACCTCGCTGGTCGATGTGAAGAGCACCGGTTTGCCCTTCTTGCTAGCCAGATTCAAGACGATTTCGGTCAGCCGGATGTTCGTTTCGAGGGCACGAATCGGACTGTCGACGATCAACTGAACCCCTACGGCGGCGGCCAGGTGGTAGATCATGTCGGCTTCATCGACGAGTTCGGCCATCAACTGGACGTTGTCCACCGATTCGATCGTGTAGGAGAAATCGGGTGAGTCTTTGAGATGGGAAATATTGTTGATGCTGCCCGTGGACAGATCATCGATTACGTGAACGGAATGTCCGGCCTTGAGCAATCTCTCCGAGAGATGACCGCCGACAAATCCTGCCCCGCCAGTGATGAGAAGCTTCATTTTCCTTCGCTTTGCGGTTGCTTGCCCTGCTTAGCCTTCCGGGCAGGGATCAATCGTCGAAACACCATACAGACTCAAACGTTCCTAAAGACTCACGGCAGTTTTCGGCCCTCATCGGTAGCCTCAAAGCGGTTCCGACATGACATCACCAGACCCCATACAGAAAGCGGTTTCAGACCGTCCCGTCCGGGTGCTTCGGGTTATCGCCCGCCTCAACATGGGTGGACCGGCCAAGCATGTGGGGCTCCTGAGCGGCAGGCGAATGAACGAGCTCGGCTACGAGACGATTCTGGTTCACGGCTCGCTCGCTCCGGGGGAGGATCCGCTGCTTGACGTGGCCGAGCAGGAGGGTGCCCAAATGATGTACGTGCCCGATCTGAAGCCGCCAATCAATCCTGTCTCGGACCTGAAGGCGCTAGTGAAACTGGTGGCTGTCGTGCGCAAGTTCCGGCCGGATGTGGTCCATACCCACACGGCCAAGGGAGGTTTCCTGGGGCGAGCCGCGGCGCTGGGCGTATGGCCTCGCCCGATCGTTGTCCACACCTACCACGGACATGTTCTCGAGGGTTATTTCTCCCGGGCCAAGACTGCGGTATATCGAACCCTTGAACGCGCAGCGGCGAAGGTTTCTGACCTGCTGATCGGCGTCAGCCAGGCCACGGTTGACGATCTGGTTCGCCTCAGGGTTTCGGCTCCCGAGAAGTTCAAGGTCGTGCCTCTGGGGCTGGATCTCGACAGGTTCGCGGAGATCGATCCAGTGCCGGACCTCGAAGTCCGCAGGCAGATCGGCATTGATGACGGCGGGCTGCTGTTCGTCTACGTCGGCAGGATCGCCCCGATCAAGCGGCTTGACGTCCTGCTTTCCGCAGTCGGCATGGCACGCAGGGACGGTGCAGACATTGGCCTGGCGATTGTCGGCGACGGAGAGGCTCGATCGGAACTGGAGGAGCTTTCCCGCCAACTCGGAATCGAGTCGTCAGTGCATTTTCTTGGATATCGAAGCGACCTCGAACGAATCAACGCGGCTGCGGACGCGGTGGTGCTGAGTTCTGACAATGAAGGCACCCCGGTTTCCCTGATCGAAGCGGCGGCATCCGCTCGTCCGGTCGTGACGACTGACGTCGGGGGCGTGCGTGACGTGGTTACCGACCGGACCGGAATTGTCGTGCCAGCCAACGATCCGGCAGCCCTTTCCGAGGGGATGGTTACCCTGGCCCGGGATGCCGACCTCAGGTCTGAAATGGGATCTCAGGCCAGGCAGCATGCACTTTCGAGCTTTTCGGCCGACCGGCTCGTCCGCGACATCGACGGCGTTTACAAGGACTTGATCAATCATCGTCGGTCGGATCCAGCTGCCGGTGAATCGACCTGAATGTGCGGGATCGCCGGATTCCAGTTGCGTGGCGACGATGGCGAGGTCGTTGGCGGGAGCTTGCTCCACTCACTCAGGAACCGGGGCCCGGACGGTGATTTTTTTGAGCAACGAGGCGGGTACGGGTTGGTGCAGACACGGCTCGCCGTCATCGATCTTTCGGATCATGTCCGTTACCCGATGTCGAACGAGGACGGCACCCTGTGTCTTGTCTTCAACGGGGAGATCTACGGCTACATGGATCTGCGACGGGAACTGGAGAGAGCCGGTCACAGGTTTGAGACGGGTTGCGACGCCGAGGTCGTGCTTCATGGTTTCGAGGAATGGGGTCCGGATCTCTTCCCGCGACTGAATGGGATGTTCGCGCTGGCACTGGTCGACAGTCGCCGCAACGAGATCACTCTCGCCCGCGATCGGTCCGGGATCAAACCACTGGTCATGACCACAGGCCCGCGATTCGCATTCGCATCCGACGCAATGGCTCTGGTATCCGCCGGACTCAGCGCCGGTGAAGTGGACCGCGAATCGGTGTCCGAGTACGGCGCCTTCCATTACGTGCCGTTCCCCGGGACCGGGATTCAGGGAGATC
>Ga0209023_10002642_pt1 | contig 22139 bp, 19 predicted proteins | sample LakOneMetagenome_FD_187468 | JGI IMG/M metagenome (GOLD analysis project Ga0209023, IMG submission 187468) | Freshwater and sediment microbial communities from Lake Erie, Canada (SPAdes) (version 2) | ecosystem: Environmental > Aquatic > Freshwater > Lentic | place: Lake Erie, Canada...
GTGTCGATCGGCTTCGCGCCCTACCCGCTGGCCCCGGCCGGCCAGCCGCTGCCGTGGGAACGCGCGGTGAACCTGGTCGACATGGCGCTGTACATGGCCAAGGGCCACGGCCGCAACCGCGCCTACGGGCTGCGCGGGTTCAGCGGCATGGCGCAGACCTCGATGGAAGAGATCGAGCAGAACCTCGAGCAGGCCTGGCGCGCGGGGATTGTGGATATGTCGATTGTGACGGCGGGGTGGCAGGAGTTACGCGCGAGCGCGTAACTCCTGTAGGGTGGGCACTCCGTGCCCACGCGGAACGGTGATCATTGTTGGCCGCATCACGGCATATCGCAGGCGCTTCTGGTTTTTGTCAGCGTTAACGCTGTGCCATGGGCGATGCCAACAATGATCCACGTTCCGCGTGGGCACGGGGTGCCCACCATACGAAACCATCGCCGCCGTTAGTTCGCCGATTCCTGCATTTTCTCTCCGGCGCGCTCGACCTTCTCGCCCACCTTCGCTCTTGCCTTTTCCAGCCCGCGCCCGGCTTCGGCGGTGGCATCCGTGATCTTCTCGCGCGCCTCCTCGGTGCGCTCGGCCAAGCGGTCGCGTGCTTCGTCGGCGCGTTCGGCCACGCGCTTCGCCGCCTCGTCGGCCTTTTCCAGCGGCGCCCGCAGTTCGCGCGCCACCTTGTCGCCGGCGTCGTCGATCGCCTTGCCGGCCTGTTGCGCGGGGCCTGCCTCGTCGTCGCCGCGCGGCGAGCAGCCGGCGGCGACGGACAGCACCAGCAGCGCACCCAACATGGTCATGGTGTTCATGATCGCTCCTCGTGTTCGCGTTTCGGCCAGCATACACCTTGCCAGAATTGCATGGCTCACGGATGAGCGCTCAGCGCGCCCCGTCCGCGCGCGGATGCTCGGGGCTGCGCGCCTCGATCTTCTCGCGCATCGCACGTGATGCATCGTCCTCGCCCCAGCGCCTGGTAAAGGTGCGCAGGCGCTGGCGCGCCTTGTCGAACGACGACGCGGCCAGCGCCGACTCCACCGCCGTCTTCGCTTCGCGCCAGGCCTTGTCGCGCTGGCGCTTGCGCGTGCAGTCGGCGGCCGCGTCGTTCAGCACCTGCTGCACGTGCTGCAACTGGTCCGGCGTGGCGCGGGTCTTGCGCAGGGCGATCAATTCGCTCTGCGCCTCGCGCGGCTTGCAGGCGGTGGCCAGGCCGATCGCCTTGTCCATCTGCCCCTCGATGCGGCGCTTGCCCGGATTGGCGACCAGCCAGACCGCCCACAGCAAGGCCAGCGCCAGCAGCCACCAGCGCAGGCGCACGGGCTTGCGCTGCGGCGCCCCGTTCGAGGATGCGCGCACGCCGGGGCTGGGCGGGCGCGGCGGAAGCGGTATGCCTGGCGCGGGGCGCGGGGCGGGCGTGGGCGCGGGTGGCGCCGGTGCGGGGGCGGATGTGGGTGCGGGCGGCGCCGCGTTGGGCGGCGGCTTGGCCTCCGAGCGCGGCGCGGCGGCGCTGGCGGCAGCGGTGGCCGCGGCGGCAGCCGGGACGGCCTGGGCCGGCTTGTCGAGACGAACACCCTGGCTGGGCGGCGCCGCGTGCGCCGCCGCATCGCCGCGCACGATTCCTTGCTGCTGCGCCGTGCCGCAATACGGACAAAAATTCACCCGGCGCGGCCAGCTGCGGCCGCACGAGGAGTGGATACAGCGATACACCGATGCTTCTGCCACAGGCGCCCTTTCTACTGCGGATCCGGAATGCCGTCATCCGGATCGGGAATGGCGTCGCCCTGCGTGCCATTTAGCCCGGGGATGTCGGCCACGGTCTGCCACTTGCCGAAGCGCGTGTCCTGCGCCATGTTCCAGGCGCGCGTGCCGGTGTCGATCTCACCGCGCGCAAGCTGCTGCGCGATCTCCTCGACCGCGAACGGCCCGCGCTGTGCGCCGCCCACGAACAGCTTGTAGCGCGAGGCGGACGCCGCTGCCGGCACCGGTGCGGCGGTGTGCGTCCTGCGCTCGGCCGCCTGCGCCGCGCGCGCATCGCTGGCCAGGAACTCGGGCTTGATCACGCGCTTGTCGACCGGCTTTTCCACCTCCCAGGTATAGGCATCGGATGCCGAATCCGGCACGGCCTCGGTCCATTCGGACAGCATGGCCAGCGCCGCGTCGATCGCCGCATGCGTCAGCGACGGATCAGCCGCCACCGCGCGCCGGAACCAGGCGTCGAACAGGCGCTTGGCCGTGATGTTCGGCAGCGACGGCGACGGCAGCTGGGCGCCGGTTTCGTCGACTTCCAGGCGCGGCTCGTACACCCGCAACTGGTAGTGGCGCATCAGCGCGGCCAGCAGCACCAGCTGGTGCGGACCGACCGCTGCCAGCCGGTTGCGCACGGCGCCGATCACCTGCTCGCGGTAGTAGGCCGGCAAGCCGTTCGAGCGGATCGCGAACTCGTTCCCGATCTGCAGCCACTCGCCGGAACCCGGCTCGACTTCGAACAGGTATTGCCCGCGCGGCTGGAAGCTGGCCTCACGGTCGCCCAGGTCGGCCTTGCGCCGGATGACGCCCAGCGCGATCGCCTGCAGGAACCATTCGTAGTCGTCCGCCAGGCGGTTCAATTCGTCTATCGACGGCGAAATCGGATGGCGGAAGCGCGTCGAATCGAAGTGCAGATGGGTCGGGATCTTCGGATTCTCGATCTGGTACGAGGCGCGCCAGGTCGGCAAGCCGCGCAGCACCGTCATCGGAATGCCGGACAATTCGATGTAGCAGACCGCGCGGCCCGGCACGCCGGTGTTCACGATCGACACCAGATCGCCATGGAAGAAACCGGTCGGCACGGCGGCGCGGATCTCCGCCTCCATGCGGCGCCAGGCGCCCACATCACCGACTCCAATAAAACACTTGAATTGGTCCGAATTCGGAGTGAACTCGGCCGAAAAGCGCGCATTCACCCAGGGCATGGCGCTGCGTATCCATTCGGCGAAGACGCGCTGGCGTTCCTGGGGCGTCATCGCGTTCAAGCGGTCGAGCAATGGGTCGCCCGGCTCGGCGCCGAGATCGGAACTCGACAACTGCGTCTGCGCGCGGCGGAAGAGTTTGAGCAGCAGGTCAGCGCGCATGCGCTCGTCGCCCAGCTGCGGGAACAGTTTGCCGGAGCCGCCGAATTCGAGCAGCACTTCCTCGCTCCACGCGCTCACATCCTGCGTCAGGCGCACCGGCGCCGGCTGCACGTCGCCGGCCAGCTTGATGTAGGTGGCGTGCTCGTGTCGCGCATCGCTGCGCAGCTGGGCGATGCGGTTGTCGACCGCCTGCAGGATCTCCTGCACGTGGCGCCGCCCTTCCTGGAATTCGCTGGCGATGCCGCTCCACTGCGCGTTGCCCTGCTCGTCCGTGGTTTGCGGGTCGCCCAGCCAGGCCGACATGTTGCGCATCACCTCGATCGACTGGCTGGCCGACACCGCCAGCAAATGGAAGCGCAGGTAATCGGCGATGTCGCGCTTCAGGTGGGCCATGACTTCGCGCGCCTGGGCATCCTTGCCGAACAGGCGGCCGGACGCCTGGCCCAGGTTGTTCAGCGATTCCTCGACCTGGCGCGTGCGCAGCGCATCGCGGATGTCGCGGTAGCGGCGGCCGTTGCGTTCGGCGTTGATCAGGTCGCGCTGCAGCAGGCGCGCCTTGACCTGCTCCAGCAGCGACAGCACGAATTCCAGCCCGCCCTGCTTGCGGTCGTCGAGCAGCGCATACAGGCGCTCGCGCACGCGTGATTTGAGGCGGCCGGTGAGTTCTCCGGTGTGGCGCTTGATGCGGTCTTCGCTGGTCTCGGCGGTGGCGCCGGCTTCGCGGATGGCGTCGCGCTCCAGCTGCGGCAGCAGCTCGGCCACCTTCTCGCGCCACAATTTGATGTCGTAGCCGGCCATGATGCGGTCGATCTCGAGCAGCACCTTGCTCTCCACGCGTTCCAGTAGCGAGCGGCCATCCTTGTCCATCAACAGCGCTTCGGTGAGCGCGTATTCCTGGAAAGGCGTGACGTCGACCGTCCCCTTCTTGAAATCGGGGAATTCGCCGAAGGGACGCTCGCGCATCTCCATCTGCTCGCGCATGAAGCTGTCGCGTTCGGCATCGCCGGCACGCCGCGCCAGGGCGCCGTCGCGGCCCACCAGACCGAAGAACTCCTTCACCATGAGCGCCGCCAGTTCGTAGGCGCGGATGTCTTCGCGCAGGCTTTGCTGGGTGTCGAGCACCGCCTGGCCGAAGGCCGAGTACACCTTCGAGTAGGACAGGCGCATGTCGCCGAAGCGCGCTTCCGGCACGCGCGGGTTGTAGGGGCCGAGCTTGTGCTGCTGCTGGTTCACCGCCACCGAGCGCTTGCGGTTGGCAAAGTCGGCCGAGGCGAAATCCTCGAACAGGGTGTCGGCCACCATCTGGTAGACGTCCTTCACGTCCTGGGTCGCCTTGTTGGCCAGGTTGGCCGTGTCGACAAAATACACGTCGTCGAAAGGCGCGCCCTTGCCCTGGATGCTGTCCGGGTCCATCCACGACACGCGCGCATTCATGTCGCGCATCGTCGTTTCCAGCTCCATCATGGTGGCATAGGCATTCGCCTCGGTGCGCTCCTTGTTCGCCTTGGCGAAACCCGAGGGCATGAACATCACCAGATCGACCTGGCTGTCGGACACTTCCTGGCGCGCGATGGCTTTCGCCATCCAGCCCAGGTCGATGGCGCTGCCGGCGCCGGTGCCGCCGGCGTTCGAGCCGATGACGACAATGCGGAACTTCGAGGTATCGACCTGCAGGCCGAGGCGCTGGTAATTTTCCTTGCGCTCGATGCCGGCGTTACTGCTCAAAAAGTTCAGCGCGCCCTTGATGCGGCCGCGCAGCTTGGGGTATTTGTCGAACAGGTAGAGGCGCGCGACCGAACGGATCTGGCCCGCTCCTTTCGACGGGTCGATGCCGAGCGAACGCAGCTTCTTCGGGCGCAGCGGCATCCAGCTTTCGATCAGCGGGAAGCGCGCCAGACTGTCGTCGGACTCGTGGTATTGCGGGAGATCGAGCGGCTCGACCAGGCGTTCTTCGTCGGTCAGGCGCACCAGTTCGTACCAGGGATCGGTACGCTGCGACTTGCCCTCGTCGATGATGGCGTTGTTGTCGAGGTCGAAGTGCAGGAAGCGCGCGACCGGGAAATCGGCAATCGACTCCACGCGCGTCGGATGCTGCTTGTTCCAGACCGCCGACAGGATGCGGCGGCGGATGCGCATCATGACTTCCATGCCGGTGCCGCCGGCGCCGATGAACAGGGTCGGACGCAGGTCGACCTTGAGTTCGGTCTTGCGGTTCATGCTTGCTGGGGTGGGAATATCGGTCATGGCGATGTCTTCCTATCAGCGGCGGCCGATGAACAGCGCGGCGACCAGCGCCACGGCGCCCACCACCACCAGCGGCGCCGTCACGCCCCAGGTGAGGTAGCGGCTGGCGTTGATGATGGCCAGCACCGCGGCGGCCGACAGGAAAGCCAGGCCGACGAACAGCAGCCAGCCGGCGCTGCCCGCCGTCGACGGCGCCACGCGGCGCACCACCATGTGGTGCACGTAGGCGTTGCGGACAAAGAAGTACACGACCAGCAGCACCACGAACACGGCCGCGCCGATGGACAGGTCGCGCGTGGAAGTGTCGGTGGCGGCCGGCGGCAAGGGGCCGGGCACCACTTCGACGGGGCCGCCTGCGGTTTCGGGCGTGGTCTGGGGCAGCGCCGCATCGGGTGCATTTTTCTCTTCGGGCAGCTTGAAGCCGGGGTCGGCCTGGCCGCCGGATGGGGTGGTGGTCGGAGTCGCTTGCATATGGTTTCCTTTTTTTGGGCTTAACGGCCCAGGCGCACCTGTGCACCTTCGCGCAGGTCCGTCAGCTGGTGGCCGAACAGGGTTGTCTTCAGGCGCGCGACTTCATTGCCCGCCTTGTCGTAAATGGGTTGATCGGCACCGGCGCGCGCATGCATGGTGCGCAGCTCGTCCTCGACGGTGACGTAGGCGCGCTGCGGCCGCATCCAGGCCCAGGCCGCCGCGCCGCTTGCTGCCAGCAGGGCAAGCACGCCGCCGCCCACCGCCAGCAGCGGCGCCATCCCGTAATGCACGCGCACCTCGATCGGCAGCACGGCGGTGGAGGCCTGCACCTGGGCCGGTGGAATGAAGATGTCCGGCAGCGGGTCGCCCGGGAACAGCGCGGCCATGCGCTCGCGGAAGGCACCGGACAGGTTCAGCTTCTGCTCTGCCAGGTGCACTTCGATGGTCCCCGGGAGCACGTAGGCCGAGCCGGCCGACTTGATCGCCGCCATCGACCACTGGCTCGGCAACTGGGCCACCGGCAGCTGCAAGGTGGACGCCAGCGGCTGCGGCTTTCCCGGCGCCAGCGCCGTTACCCGCGTGCCGCCCAGCGTGACGGGCCGGTCTTCGCCACCCAGCTTCGAGCGTGCGCTCAGGGTGGCGCTGGCGATGGTGTAGGGGTACATCGTGTTCTCGATGTGCCAGCCGATCTTCGCGGATGGAGACACCGCACCGGATGCCACGTCCGCGCGCAGCACGCCGTTCGGCGCCATCGAGAAGGACACGCCGGGCGCATCTTCCACCTTGCGCGGCACCAGGCGCACGGTATTGCGGTCCAGTGGCTTCAGGCGCGCGGGCGGCTCGGTGATGATCCTGGCGATGCTGCCATTCGCCAGCAGGCGTTCCAGCGCCCCGGCGCCGCCCGCGCCGATGGCAAAGGCGTACACCATCAGCCCGTTCGCGCGGTAATGCTCGCCCTGCACCTGCATGCGCAGCGGGAAGGCCAGCGCCGTACGGATCGCGCCGCCACGGTGGATCAGTTCATAGAACTCGCGGTTGCGCTGGGCCGTGGCCTGGTCGTTGTTCGGGCTGTTGCGGTTGTTCGTGACCAGCCAGACGATGCCGTCCTTGCCTCCCAACGCCTGGGTCATGGCCGCGCTCACGGCTTCGCCGAGGTCGGTATCGGCCAGGGCGCCGCCGGGCTTGCGCGCGGTGTCCAGGCCAGCGAGCGCTTTCGTCACTTGGGCACGGTTGCCCTCGCCTACCTTGGCAGACATCAGCGCTTTCGGCGACGGCGCACCGGGCAGCGACTGGTTGAAGGCGGCCAGCACCAGTGCATCCCCCGGTTGCGCCACCGCCAGCGCCAGTTCGGTCACCAGCGGCTTGAAGCGCGATTGCGGATCGGCATAAAAGGGTTCCATCCAGCCCGAGTTCTGGACCAGGAAGACCTGGGGCGTGCCGTAGGCCGGCAGCGCACCGCACAGCAGCGCGAACATGGCCAGCATGCGGGAGACGAGCGCGCTCACGACAGCGCTTCCAGGCGCCAGCCGCGCATCGCGTTCCAGTCGGGATGGTGCAGCCAGAGCGCGCCGGCGTACACGAAGGGCACGCATTCGAGCGGACGGGAAAGGCGCGCGACTTCGTCGAGGATCACGTTGCGCTTGCCGATCCATTCGATCGTGGTGCGCGCGATGGTGCGCACCGTCAGCGCCTCTTCCGCGCGGCCGGTGTACTTGTGGAAGCGCAGCACCAGGCCGCTCGGCTGGCTGCGGTTGTTGTTGAAGCTGCGCAGCAGCGGCAGGACCAGGGTGTCGTCCTCATGCACGTCTTCCACATGTTCGGCCGACCAGGGTTCGTCCAGCACGGCGTGGCCACGGCGGAACAGCAGGTTGGCAAAGCCCAGGCGCGCGCCATCGATGGCCTCGAACTGCGGTTGCTCTGCACCGAGCTCGAGGAAGGAATAGGCCTGGCCGTCGTGCCCGATTTGCCACAGGCGGCCGTCGCGGCTTTGCGTGGGGCCGCCGAATTCCAGCCGGGGCGACCAGCCGCCGGGCCACGGCAGCCAGCGCGGCATCTCGCCCGGCCGCCACACGAGTTGCCCGCCCTCGTGCAGCCAGAACAGGCGGTTGTCGTAGCCGATCGGGCGCATCAAGCCGCTGGTCGGCGCATCGTCGCAGGGCAGGATGTCGCCATTGGCCACGTCGCTGTCGGTGGCCAGCAGTTGCAGCCTGCCGTCGGCCACGAAGGGGCAGCCGACGTGGCGGCGCATCGCGCCCGGCGCCGCGGCGAGCGCTCCCGAGAACAAGGGCTCCAGGCGGTAGCTTTCGTTCACCGGGTTGATCCACAGGCGAGACAGGCCAGCGTCCGTCGGCACCACGCAAACTTCGCCACGCGCAGGATTCAGGGCCGGCAGCCAGCCGTACTGGCCGGCGCTGAAACGCAGTTCGCTGGCGGTGCTCTCGGCGGCCATCACATGCCACAACTGAGCCAGCGGGTCCCAGTATTGCAGCACGCCGCGCGCCGGGGCGATGGCCAGCAGGCGTTGTTCGGGGAAGCCCCAGGTGGCGGCGGCAAACACGCAATGCGCGTTCGGCGGCACCGGCATCGCCAGTTCGGCGCGGCCGACGGCCGGCGCCGCCGGGCGTTCTTCCAGGCTGTCGCCCAGGGGTAGCGAGGTCACCGGCAAGCCGTGCGGCACGTGGCGTGGCAAGGACTGGTCGCCGGATGCGCCCCACCAGTCGGGCTGGCGAAGCACGCGGCCGCTCAGCTTGTGCAGGGCCTGGCCACAGGTCGGGCAAAAGGCGAAGCCCTCGGGATAGATCGGTGCGCAGGCGCAGGACGCCGGCAGTGAGGCGCCGAGCAGGTGGGCGAGGTCGGGCAACCGGCCGCGCGCATGCGCCTGCCAGTCGACGCGGCCCAGGCCCTCGGTGGCCTCGAGCGCGAACTGTCCGCTTTTCTCGTCCTCCAGCCAGATGCTGGACGGCGTTTCCCATCTGTATGTCATTGCGCTCCGCCGTCGAATGAAATATGCATGTCAGCACGTGTTGATTTCTGTCTAAATCATAACGCTGCCATAGCGGCGACGGCGCGCCATTCGGCTGGTAGCGCGAGGCGGCACTTCAAGGATCAACAGAAGCGCTGTTGAGGGGAACTTTGGGCCAGAACCGTATAATGGACAGCATCCGACATGCCCCTCACGCCGCACGCTATGACTTCCCTGCCCGCTTCCGCCGACATCGCCTCGCCCGACCTGCCCGCACACGCCATCGATGCCGCCACCGCCCACCTGGGCGACATCCTCGGCTACGCCATCGAGCATGGCCCGGCGCAGCGCGCACTGGTGGTGTACGACGAGCGCACCGGCCTGGCGCGCGCGCTGGTCGAAGCCTACCGGCGCAACCTGCCGGACGCCGACTTCGTCGCTTTCGACAGCACGGGCCCCGACGAGGTGCTGGCGCGCTTCCGCGCGCTGGCGCCGAAAGACCTGGTGGTGCTGGTCCAGTCGACCAACTTCCGTCTCGAAGCCTTCCGCATCCGCGTGGAGCTGTTCAAGCTGGGGCTGAAGGTGGTCGAGCATGTGCACCTGTCGCGCATGCCGGGGCCGCAGTCCGAGCACTACATCGAGGCGCTGGCCTACGAGCCGGCCTACTTCCGCGGCGTGGGCCGTGGGCTAAAAGCGCTGATCGACACCGCGCCGATGGCGCGCGTGGTGGGCGGCGGCGAGGAGCTGGTGTTCGCCTCCGGCTTCGAGCCGGCCAAGCTGAACATCGGCGACTACAGCGAGATGCACAACGTGGGCGGCCAGTTCCCGATCGGCGAAGTCTTCACCGAGGCGCTCGACCTGGAAGCGGTGAGCGGGCGCGCGCAAATCCACGTGTTCGGCGACACCAACTACCGCTCGAACCGGCCCGACACGCCGGTGACGATCATCGTCGACAAGGGCCGCGTGGTCGGCACCGAGAACGCGACGCCGGCCTTCCAGCAGGTGCTCGACAACATCCGCGCCGACGAAGGCGAAGTCTGGGTGCGCGAACTCGGCTTCGGCATGAACCGCGCCTTTACGCGCGAGCGCCGCGTGGACGACATCGGCACCTACGAGCGCATGTGCGGCATCCATTTGTCGCTGGGCGCCAAGCACGGCGTGTACCCGAAGCCGGGCTTCAAGCGCAAGGATGCGCGCTACCACATCGACGTGTTCGTGGTGACCGATGCCGTGTATTTGGGCGAGGAACGCGTTTATGCCGACGGCGCCTGGACCGCCGGCCCGGCAGGCGACAGTGTTAGAATCCCGGGTTAACACAACCAGCCGCCGGGGAAGCGCATGGCAGTAGACCTTCGCAGGAGCGTGGACGAAATCCAGGCAATCGGCGTCGTACCCAAGATCCTGGAAACCGTGGCCGCCATGACCGGCCTGGGCTTCGTCTGCATCGCCCACGTCACCGAGGACGCATGGATCACCTGCGCCGTGCTCGACAAGCTCGAATTCGGCCTGAAGCCCGGCGACGAGCTCGATGTCACCACCACGCTGTGCGAGGAAGTGCGCGACACCGGCCGCTCCGTCATCATCGACCACGTTGCCGAGAGCACGCAGTACGCCGAACACCACACGCCGCGCATCTACGGCTTCCAGAGCTATTTTTCGATTCCGGTGTTCCGCACCAACGGCCGCTACTTCGGCACCCTGTGCGGGCTCGATCCGAAACCGGTGAAGCTGTCCGACCCGGTCACCGTCTCGACCCTGCACCTGTTCGCCGAGCTGATCTCGAAGCAGCTCGATGCCGAAACGCGCCAGCAGGCCACGCGTTCCGACCTGCTGTCCGAACGCGAAACGGCCGAACTGCGCGAGCAATTCATCGCCGTGCTCGGCCACGACCTGCGCACGCCGCTCGGTTCGATCACGCTGGGGACGGAACTGCTGGCGCTGAAAATGAACGACCCGGCGCTGCGCCCGATCGTCGAGCGCATCCGCCGCAGCGCGCTGCGCATGTCGGCCCTGGTCGACGATGTCATGGATTTCACGCGCGGCCGCATGGGCAGCGGCATCCGCCTGCAACTGCGCCGGCACGACAACGTGCACCTGACGCTGGAGCAGGTGGTCGACGAAATGCGCGGCATGCACCCGGAGCGCGCCATCACGGCCACCATCCCACCCCTGCTCTGCCTGCATTGCGACCCCGAACGCCTGGCGCAACTGCTGTCGAACCTGCTCGCCAACGCGCTGGTGCACGGCAGCGCCGGGGCGCCGGTGCAGGTGGAAGCGCGCGACGACGACGGCAAGTTCGTGCTGACGGTATCGAACGAAGGCGCCGAACTGCCGCAGGACGTAATCGACCAGCTGTTCAAGCCGTACTGGCGCGCCGCCTCGCGTGCGGGCAGCGAAGGACTGGGCCTGGGCCTGTACATCGTCGACCAGATCGCCCGTGCGCATGGCGGCAGGATCGACGTGGCCTCCAGCGCCGGGCGCACCTCGTTCACGCTCACGCTCGACAACCAGCAAGCGGCTGGGTCCTGATCCATGCTCCCCGCCGACCGCTCACCGATTCTTTTTCACGACCGCACACCATGCTGACACCCGAACAGCGCGCCGGCTTCGAGCGCGACGGCTTCATCGTCCTCCCCAACTTCAAGTCCCTCGACGAGATCGCCGCGCTGCGCCGGCGTGCCGAGGACATCGTCGACGCCTTCGACCCCAGCCAATCGCGCGCCATCTTCACCACGCGTGACCAGGAACGCGCCAGCGATGACTGGTTCCTCGGCTCGGACAACACGGTGCGCTGCTTCTTCGAGGAAGAGGCCTTCGGGCCGGACGGCCAGCTGCGCCAGGCCAAGGCGCTGTCGATCAACAAGATCGGCCATGCCATGCACGACCTCGACCCGGTGTTCGAACGGTTTACGCGCGACCCGAAACTGGCGGCCGTGGCGCGCGACCTGGGCTTGAGCAATCCGCAGGTGTGGCAGTCGATGTACATCTTCAAGCAGCCGGGCATCGGCGGCGAGGTGCGCTGGCACCAGGATGCGACCTTCTTCGACTCCACGCCGATCAGCGTGACCACCTTCTGGTTCGCACTGGAAGACGCCACCGTCGATAACGGCTGCCTGTGGGCCGAGCCGGGCGGCCACCGCGGCCCGCTGCGCGAGCGCTTCCTGCGCGACGGCGACCGCATCCACATGGAAAAGCTGGACAGCACGCCGTGGCCGGACGACAGCACCGCCGTGCCGCTGGAGGCGGAGGCGGGCACGCTGGTGTGCTTCCACGGCCTGCTGCCGCACTACAGCGCGCCGAACAGATCAAAGGTGTCGCGCCATGCGTTCACGCTGCATGCGACCGATGCGGCAACCGCGTACTCGCCGCGCAACTGGATCCAGCGTGATGCCGGCTTCCCGGTACGCGGCTTCGACTGACGCGAATACCTTCTGCGGAATAGTGATTGCTGAATGCCGAAGCCGCGAACGCTGGCGTTCGTCGTAAACGTTGCGAATGGTTGGCCTACTTCAGGCCATCACCATGCAAACGTCACGCGTGGGCACGGAGCGCCCACCCTACCGATTCGAACGCTTGCGACTCCGGTATCTACCAGCGCTACGCCTCCTGCGGCTCCGGCCCGCGCGTCTTGCCGGGCGGCGGCGACAACTTCACCGCCCGCCCGCTCTTCGCCGACGCATAGATCGCCTCGATGATGCGCTGGTCCTGCAGCCCCTCCTCGCCCGGCGTATGCGGCTGCTTGTCCTGGCGCACGCACTGGGCAAAGTGGTCCAGCTCCTTGGCGAACTGGTTCTCTTCCTCGACCCCGACCTCGGAGGTCTGCTCCTTGCCCTGTTCCTTGCCGCCTTCCACGCGCGAGATGCGCAGCTTGTTGCCGTTGTAGGCATAGGCCGGATTCATCTCGGCATACGCCGTGGTGCCGTTCAGGCGGAACATCTGCGACTTGTGCGAGCTGTAGCCGGTCGAGCAGGTGGCGATGAAGCCGCTCGGGAAGCGCAGCGTGAACTGGCAGGATTCCTCGACCTCCCTGAAGCGCGCGTCGCCCGGCGTCGCATACGTATGGCCGATCACTTCCACCGGCTCCTCGCCGCTCAGGAAGCGCGCCTCGTTGATGCAGTACAGGCCCACGTCCGGCAGCGCGCCGCCGCCGGCCAGGGCGCGTTTCAGGCGCCAGTGCTGCGGATCGGCCATGTGCTGCGAATTGCAGGACACGAACTCGCGCAGCTCGCCCAGCTTCTTCTCGCGGATCATCTTCACCAGCGCGCGCTCGACCGGCGCGTACTGGCGGCGGTAGGCGATCATCAGCTTGCGCTTGGCGCTCTTGCAGGCGTTGATCATGCTCTGGCATTCGGCCACCGTGTTCGCCATCGGCTTTTCGCACAGCACGTGCTTGCCGGCGCGCGCGGCGCGGATGGTGTACTCGGCGTGCATGCTGTTCGGCAGTGCGATGTACACGCCCTGCACTTCGGGCATGCTGGCCAGCTTGTCGTAGTCACGGTAGTCGAGCACCGCGCTTTCCGGGATGTCGTACTGGCGCGCGATCTTGAGGGCCTTGGCGCGGTCGCCGCTGACCAGCGCCACCGGTTTGGTGTGCTTGCTCTGGGCGAAAGCGGGCAGCACCTCGTTCACCGAAATGCGGCCGACGCCGACGATGGCGATGCCGACCCGCTCGTTCATCGGATCGCCGGGCGGTTCGGTCTTCTCGGGCTTTTCGCTGTTCGCCTCGATCGGCGGGAAGGTGACGCGGTCCTTCTCGGCCGCGGCGGCCCCCATGGCGGGTGCGGACAGGGCGGCAAGCGTGCCCACATAGCGCAGGAAGTCCCGGCGCGGCGCTTCGTCGTGCTTCATTTGGGTCGATCCTTTCGGCAAAGTCGAGCTGACTGGAGTGCATTCCATGCTCGCATAGCCGTTCAAATGCCAGCGCTACATTGCCTGCACGCTAGAAACGTGCCGCCGGCGCCGGCGCTTGCCATCCGTCGCCTCGGCTTGCCGTTCGTCGCAAGCGGCATGACCGCATCTCACGCGATAGCGAGCATGGGGTTTTCCATCATCGTTCACGACAACCGCCATGACGCCTTTTGCCCGCCTCTTCCTCGCCGCCCTCTTCCTCGCCGCCCTCTCCTGCTCGCTGACCCTGATGGCGCCGCCCGCATCGGCCGCCGTCGAACTCGCGCGCACCGACACCGTTGACGGCCGCAAGTTCGAATCGCTCACCATCCGCAACCCGTCGGCCAAGGTCACCGTGGTCTTCGAGAACGGCTCGCGCGCCACCCTCGCCGGCTGGGACAAGGTGCTCGACGGGATCAAGGACAGCGCCACCGTGTTCGCCTACAACCGTCCCGGCTACGCCAACAGCGAGGCGGTCGACGCGCCGCGCGACGGCGCCACCATTGTCGAGCAGCTGCGCGCCAACCTGCGCCGCAAGAACCTGCCGCCGCCGTATGTGCTGGTCGGCCATTCGCTCGGCGGCCTGTACATGCAGCTGTTCGCGCGCCGCTATCCCGAGGAAGTAAAAGGCCTGGTGCTGGTCGATGCGCTGTATCCGCGCGTGGTGAAGAAGCCGCAGGAGTTCCCCCTCTACACCCGCGCCGGCAAGTGGCTGTTCTTTTCGCGCACGGTGCGCGACGAGATCGACAGCATCTGGGAAACCGGCGAAATGGTGGCCGCCCTGCCGCGCATCGACGACAAGCCCATCATCCGCCTGGTGAACAAGCCGCTGTCGTCGACCGCGATCGCCGTCGATTTCGGCGCCTTCAACTTCGACGACGAGACCCGCGCTTTCGTACGCGGCATGTATCCGAAAGCGAAGACGGTGGTGGCCGATGCCTCGCACCAGATGCAGGTGACCCATCCCGACATCGTGGCCGCGGCCATCCGCGAGATATTGGCGGCGCCGATGCATTGAGCCTGTTATCTAATGCTGAGTTATAACTGAAGCCTTAAAGCGTATCTCCGAAGCAACAGAAAATAAAATGACTAAATATTAATTATTGATAACACAAGCATTCGATAATGGAGGCTCATCAAAATAATATATATCGGAGGAAGCGATGTTCCAGAAAGAGCGTTATCGCGCAGTATCCCCACGTCTGCACAAACAACCTGCACTGCGCGCCCTGGCCCTGGCCGGCGCCTTGCTGGCCTTGTCCGGCGCATCGCCCGCCTCCGCCGCCGCTACTCCCGTCAATGACGAAATCGCCCGCATCGAAAATGGACTGCGCCCGAGCGTGGTACTGGCCGACGCGCCGGTCGCTACCACCAGGCTGGCCGACGAGATGGCGCGCCTGCACGTGCCCGGCGTGAGCGTGGCCGTCATCCGCAACGGCCGGATCGCCTGGGCGCGCGGCTTCGGCGTTACCCACGCAGGCGGTGCGGCGGTCGATGCGCGCACGCTGTTCCAGGCCGCCTCGATCAGCAAGCCGGTGACCGCGATGGCGGCGCTGAAGCTGGTCGAGGAAGGCCAGCTGGCGCTCGACGCCGATATCAACAGCGTACTCACCTCGTGGAAGCTGCCGGCTGCCACTGGCGGGCCGGCCACTGCCAGCCTGCGCCAGCTGCTGTCGCACACCGCGGGCACGAGCGTGTCCGGCTTCCCCGGCTATGCCGCCGGCAAGCCGGCGCCGACGCTGCTGCAGGTGCTCGATGGCGCCGCGCCCGCCAATACGAAGCCGGTGCGCATCGATGGCCCGCAGGGCAGCTTCCGCTATTCGGGCGGCGGCTACTCGGTGGTGCAGCAGGCCATGATCGACCGCAGCGGCCGGCCCTTCGATGCGCTGCTGACGGACACGGTGCTGAAACCGCTCGGCATGAACGACAGCAGCTTCGCCCAGCCCCTGCCTGCCGCGTTACGGACACGCGCCGCCCTGCCCCACGACCGGCGCGGCCAACCCTATGCCGGCGGCCCCTACACCTATCCCGAACTGGCGGCGGCGGGCCTGTGGACCACGCCGACCGATCTCGCCAGGTTCGCCATGGAGGTGCAGCGCGCAGCCGGTGGCAAGGGCAAGGGCAAGGGCGTGCTGTCGCAGGCATCGGTGCGCACCATGCTGGCGGCGCCCGGCAAGGACAAGGGATATGCGCTCGGACTGCAGGTGGAAGGATCGGGCGCGGCGGCGTCGTTCGAACACGGCGGCAGCAACATGGGTTACCAGAACACGCTGTTCGCTTACACCGAACATGGCGACGGCGCCGTGGTCCTGACCAACGGCGACAACGGCGCCGAACTGGCGCAGGGCCTGATCCGCGCCATCGCGGCCGAATACAAGTGGCCGACTTACCAGTCGAAGACGCGCAAGGCGGTCCCGCTCGACACCGCCCGCCGCGCCGCCCTGCCCGGCCGTTACGTGACGCGCGAGATCGGCGACTTCACGATCGAGGAGCGTGGCGGCCAGCTGATGATCGCGCTGCGCGCCGGGCAGTTCGAACCGCTGTATGCGGAGTCGCCGGAGGTGCTGTTCGTGCTCTCGCGCGACGCCGACCTGCGCATGGCGCCGGACGGCAAGAGCGGGCGGCTGGTCTCGGGCGCCTTTGACATCGCGTTCAAGCGCGTGGAGTAAGGCGTGAGCGGTCACGGCTCCGCATAAAGCAGAGCTCGTGTCCGAATGTCAGACTTGACCCCGGCTGTTATTTGGAGATGCGCAGGATCGCCGAGGCCAGGCGCGAGAAGCAGGGCGTCAGGTCGGCCTCGGTGGCGGCGTAGCAGTACATGCCGACAGGCTTGTCGGGGTTGTAGCAGCGCGTAGGCCCGTCGGCAACGTTGGCCATGCACTTCAGGACGTTCTCGCCCACCTCGTTGTCGACGCCGCTCTTCGTCTTCAACGAGGCGCCCATGCCGAGCGTGAACACGTAGATGCCTTCGTCGCGCGCCTTGGCGGCGACGGCTTCGGGCAGGTTGCGGGCGGCACGGTCCAGGTTTTGCTGCACCAATGCGTCGCTGGTCAGGGCAGCTGTGACTGTACGCATACCCGGGTAGGCCGTACCGGTCACGATCGGGAATTCCTTCTTGTTGTCGTGCGCGTTGTACCAGTCGGGCAGTTGCCGGACCTTTTCCCATATCTTGCTGGTACGAGTAGGCTTGAGGTTGCAGCCGCTGGTCATGGGCGTGACGCCGACGGTGTCGCCAAGATCGTACAGGCCGTTGCTACTGATATCGAACACACCGGCGCGGGTGCAACTGGAAGGCGTATTGAATGCCAGCTGCGCGCCGAGTGCCGTTGGCTCGCCATCCGAGAAGAAGACGATCACGCGCAGGCTCGACCGGCTCAGTTGCGGAATGGTGTTCAGCTGATTGCGTGCATGCCACATGCCCTCTACCGATGCCGTACTGCCGTCGAAGACATAGCTGTCGATATTGCTCAGCATCGAACCACGGTCGAAACCGCGCTTGCTCGCATCGATGGGATTATCCACCTCGGCGCCATAGGCGAAGTGAATCAGGCCGACCCGGTCCTGGGTCACGTTGAACTTGTTCAGGAAGCTTTTTGCCGAGGCCTTTACCGCCGTGCGATTGTCATACAGCGAGCCCGAGGTATCGACCACGAAAGCCATATCCAGGTCCTTGCGGATGGTCTGCGCATACGCCACCGGCGTCAGCGAGGTAAAGCCCAGCACGCGCATGAACGACACCAGCATCGGCGCCTCGGCGCGCACGTCGATGGTCACGCGGCCGGTGTCGAAGGACACGTCAGTCGAGAGCAGCTTGGGCGAGGACAGCAGGTAGTTGTTCGGGATGTTCGCGGCGAAGAAATCCGCGGCGGCGGCGCGCGCGGCGGCGGCCTGCTCGTCCTTGGTCGTGCCCTCCGGGATGGCGCGCGCGCCGGCCAGCGCGGCCGAGTCGACGGCGGCGTTCAGGCGCGCCTTGACCAGGTAGGCGAGGCCGCCGTCGACCACCAGGCCGACCAGGGCGAGTAACACCAGCATCGCCAGGGCGACCATGATGAGAACGGCGCCGCGCTCGCGGCGAATCGGTGTGCGCATGTCAGAAGACCGTGATCGAGTACAGGTCCGGCCCGAAGGTAGGCAAGCCCAGGTTGGCGACGGTGTAGGTAGGAAGCAGCATGTCGAAGCGGTAGAAGGTCTCGACCACGTACACCACTTCGCCGTCGCTCAGCTTGCCTTCCATGACCGTGGTGGATGGCCGCGACTTGCTGCTGACGCTGCTGCACAGGCCGGCGTTCCACGCCGTGCAGCCATATACCTTGCTGGTCGGGGCGTAGCCGCTGGCGCGGAAACCGAGGTTACGGCCGGCGTCGTCCCAGCGGTACTGGTCGAGCACCACGCTGCGCGACAAGCCGCCGCTCGCCACGCCCATCACGCGGGTGATGTAGACCATGCCCTGCTGATTCACGTTGAGCGGCGGCGCGCTGGCCATCAGCGCGTAGATGATGTCCTGGCTGCCGGTTTCCAGCTGGGTGCTGCCGCGCGCGACCAGGTTGGCGCCTTCGCGGCCGATGTTGGTCATGATGATGTTGGCCTGCAGCGCGCGGCCGGCGTCGATCATGCCGAACAGGAGCAGCAGGAGCATCGGCAGCAGCAAGGCGAATTCGACGGCGGCCAGGCCGCCCTGGCGTAGGGATCGCTTCATGGGAAGTACTCATTGCGCATGGTGGCCGCCACCGCGAAGTGGTACTTGCCGTCCTTGAAGAACGACGACAGCAGCGGCGTCGTCACGATCCAGTCGCAGTCGAGCTGCAGCACGATGATGCTGCCGGCGGTGCCGAACATGCCGCTGGTGTAGGCGTTGCTGGCGTAGGACTTGCCGTTCACCGAAATGGTCGGCGCCAGCTTGTCGTACATGCCGAGCGAACTGTCGCGGATGCTCTGGATGACGGCGTTGTAGCGCTGCTGGCTGCCGGTGTTCGGGTCGAGGTTGCTCTGGCCCGTGATCGCGTAGCGCGCGCCTTCGCGCACCGCGTACTGCATCGTCAGGGTGGCGAAGAACATCATGCTGAATTCGACCAGCGCCAGCAAGATCAGCAAAAAGACCGGGGCCACGATCGCCATCTCGACGATTGTGGCGCCAGACTGACGGCGAAGGCCTGATGGTTTCATTTTTGCTGTATTGAAATAGGTTTTTATGGGCGCATGCGTTAAGCTTGGAGATTCTACAGGGCAAGAATTAAGCGCCGTTAATTAATTTCATCAAATTTTTGATTGCTGTCGGTACAGAACAACATGAGCTGGCTTCAAAGCATCGTCTTCCCCCTCCTTCCGTCCTTCGCCCGCACGCCGTCCCGCCCGGCTTCCGCTGCCATGGCGGCCTCTCCCGACGCCGAAGCCTGGATGGTGGTCGGCATGCGCCTGCTGCTGGCGGTGTCGGCGGTGCTGACCCTGCACATCGGCGCCGACAGCGTGCACCTGCCCGGCAAGTGGTCGTGGCTGATCTTCGTGGCCTATGTGGCGCACAGCCTGACGCTGCTGGTGGTGGCGCGCTCGCGCGCCGGCTTCTGGCACGGCCCGGTGATCTACTGGGTCGATATCGGCTGGTATGGCCTGATGGTGTACGCCAGCGGCGGCGCACCGAGCCCCTTCTTTTCGTTCTTCTTCTTCGCGATCCTGGCGGCCTCGTTCCGCCACGGCTTCGATGCCGGCGCGCGCCTGACGCTGGGCGCGGTGGCCGTGGTCGCGGTCGCCGTGCTGAGCACCCAGGGCACGGCCACCCTGCACCTGCTGCTGCTGCGCTCGACCTTCCTGCTCGCGCTGGGCTACATGATCGCGTTCTGGGGCGGCCTGCTGGTCGACCAGCGCCGCCGCCTGGCGCTGCTGCGCGACGTCAGCCGCCTGTCGAACCCGCGCTTCGGCGTGCAGCACACGCTCGATTCGCTGATGGCCAAGATCCTGCGCTTCTACGGCGGCAGCACCTGCGTGCTGCTGATGGAAGACCCGCAAGGCGGCTGGATACTGAACACCGTGCACCATCCGCGCAGCGGGCGCGCGGTGAGCCGCATGCACGTCGACGAGTCGGCGGTGGCGCCCTTGCTGGCGCTCGGCGGCGGCACCGTGCTGTTCCGCGGCGAGACGCGCCTGCGCCTGCCGGGCACCGCGCGCACGGAGACGCTGGCGTTCGACGCCGCCGCCTGGACCGGCATGGACATGGACACCTGTGTCCAGATCGCCGACCTGCTCGACACCGGCGCCTTCATCAGCGCCTCCCTGCCCCTGCGCAAAGGCAGCGGCCGGATCTTCGTCACCTCGGCGCCCGGCCTGAAGCGGGCCGACGCCACCTTCCTGAACCACATCGCGCAGCAGGCCTTCCCGGTCATCGAGACCATCGACCTGCTCGACCGCCTGGCCTCGGACGCCGCCTTCCGCGAGCGCCAGACCATCGCGCGCGACCTGCACGACAGCACCATCCAGCCCTACATCGGCCTGCGCCATGCGGTGGCGGCGATCCGCCAGCAGGCCGGCGACGACAACACGGTCGCGCCCGACCTTGAACGCCTGATGGAGATGTGCAGCGGCGTGATCGGCGACATGCGCGAGTTCGCCCAGCGCTTCCGCAACGGCCGCCAGGAGCAGCCGGAACTGCTGCTGGCCCTGCAGCGCCAGCTGAACCAGGTGCGCGCCTTCTACGACGTGCATGTTACGCTCGATGCCGCAGGCGCCCCCGGCATCAACGACCGCCTGGCGGCCGAGGTGTTCCAGGTCGTGACCGAAGGCGTCAGCAACATCTGCAAGCACACCCGGGCGCGCAGCGCGCAGGTGCTGCTGGCCCAGGAAGGCGGGCAACTCGTGATCGACATCGCCAACCCGGCCGACGGGCATGCCTACAAGGAGGCGTTCGCGCCGCGCTCGATCGCCCAGCGCGTGGACGCCCTGGGCGGCACCCTGGTCATCGACGCCGGCGCCGGGCAGACCGTGCTGCGCGTGCGCGTGCCGATCTGAATCAGACACAAAGGAGAAACATGGGTATCCGTATCCTGCTGGTCGACGACCACAAGACCATGCTGTGGGGCCTGGAGCGCCTGGTCCAGGCTGAAGGCGCCGCCTTCGACCTGGTCGGCAGCGCCGGCGACCCGGCCCAGGCCACCGCACTGTGCGCCGAACTGAAGCCCGACATCGTGCTGCTCGACCTCGACCTGAAGGGCAGCAGCTCGCTCGACATCCTGCCGCAACTGCTGTCCAACGGCGTCACGCGCGCCGTGATCCTGAGCGCGAACCGCGACCAGTCCACGCTGGCCTCGGCCGTCAAGCTGGGCGCGCGCGGCGTGGTCAGCAAGGAAGCGCCGACCGAGGACGTGCTGGCCGCCGTGCGCAAGGTGCATGGCGGCGAATACTGGCTGGAGCCGGCGCTGATGCAGGCCCTGCTCGGCCAGTTGACGGCGCCGGCGCCGCGCGACGATCCCGATGCGCGCCGCATCGCCACGCTGACTGCGCGCGAGCGCGACGTGATCGGCATGATCGTCCAGGGCAAGGGCGCCCTGAACAAGGAGCTGGCCGAACGCGCCTTCATCTCCGAGCGCACCCTGCGCAACCACCTCACCGCCATCTACCAGAAGCTCGACGTCGCCAACCGGCTCGAGCTGTATGTCTACGCGACCCGGCACGGGTTGTCCTGATCCTGCGGCTACGGCCTCTGCTTCGTAGGGTGGACGGGTTCCCCGTCCACGCGTCGATCGTTGGCGGCAAGATCATCGCACCCGAACACGAAGCCGATAACGATCCACGCGTGGACGGCATAGCCGTCCACGCTACGGCCACATCCGCGCCCAAAAAGCCGTCATCTAGGACATATGTCCCAGACCGGCATGGCACACACTCCTACGAAAAAGGGGAGATTTGACGGATTCGCGAATTCCGGCAAATCCCTAAGATTCTACCTATGCGCTGCGCCTCGAAACATGCGGTGCCGCGATAAACAGCCCAGGAGCAAATGTGTACGACAAGGAAGACAGTCCGGAACAGCAGTACGAACGCAGCGGTACGCCGGCCATGTCGTATGTGGTGTTGATCGCCCTGGTGGCAGTTGTCGTCTTCATCGCGGCGTTGGCCGTATGGACGAGCGCATAAGCCGAAAACAATCACTCTTTTATCCAAGGACTAGCAAATGAACTTCATCAAAAACTTCATCAAAGAAGAAGACGGCGTCACCGCAATCGAATACGCCCTGATCGCTTCGCTGATCGCCGGCGTCATCATCACCGCCGTGACCCTGCTGGGCGGCAACATCAGCTCGCTGTTCACCGCGCTGGCCAACAAGATCTCGACCACCGTCAAGTAATGCCCCCGGCGCCCGCGGGCGCCGCCGATCCGGAACGGTCTCTTCCCGTTCCGGATTTTTTTCGCCAGATACCGCATTCATCGTGTCCATTCTCCCCCTCCTGCTCCTGCTTGCGCTGCTCGCCGCCGCCGTCTGGCACGACGTC
>Ga0209023_10002643_pt1 | contig 22136 bp, 20 predicted proteins | sample LakOneMetagenome_FD_187468 | JGI IMG/M metagenome (GOLD analysis project Ga0209023, IMG submission 187468) | Freshwater and sediment microbial communities from Lake Erie, Canada (SPAdes) (version 2) | ecosystem: Environmental > Aquatic > Freshwater > Lentic | place: Lake Erie, Canada...
CGAAGGTCGGCGTCAGCGTGGCGATCTCGTCCATGATGTCTGAAGGGTGTGCGTAGTTCATCTCGAACCCGAGCGCGCGGGCGAGATCGACTGTCACCTGCCATTCCGCCTTGCCGGCCAGCGGCGCCATCACCTGCCGGACGCGATTGATGCGGCGCTCGGCATTGGTGAAGGTTCCGTCCTTTTCCAGGAACGAGGCGCCGGGCAAAAAGACATGCGCATATTTGGCGGTCTCGTTGAGGAAGAGGTCTTGCACGACCACGCATTCCATCGCGGCGAGGCCCGCCGTCACATGCTGCGTATCGGGATCGGATTGCGCTATGTCCTCGCCTTGCACGAGAAGGCCCTTGAAACGATTCTCGACGGCCTCATCGAGCATGTTGGGAATGCGCAGGCCGGGCTCGTCGTCCAGTTTCACGCCCCACATCTTCTCGAATGTTTCGCGCACGGAATCGTCCGACACGTGGCGATAGCCGGAAAATTCGTGCGGGAAAGAGCCCATGTCGCAGGAGCCCTGCACATTGTTCTGTCCGCGCAGCGGATTCACGCCGACGCCCTCGCGGCCGATATTACCGGTCGCCATGGCGAGATTGGCGATGGCCATGACCGTGGTGGATCCCTGAGAATGTTCGGTGACGCCGAGCCCGTAGTAGATCGCGCCATTGCAGCCCGTCGCGTAGAGCCGCGCGGCGGCGCGGACATCGGCCGCCGGAACGCCGGTGAATTTCGCGCTCGCCTCCGGCGAATTCTTTTCCAGCGCGACGAAGCGCGCCCAGGAGTCGAATTCGGCCATGTCGCAACGTTCGCGCACATAAGCTTCGTTCACGAGGCCTTCGGTGACGATGACATGGGCGAGCGCGTTGAGCACCGCGACATTCGTGCCGGGCTGCAATTGCAGGTGATGAGCGGCTTCGACATGGGCGGAGCGCACCAGATCGATGCGACGAGGATCGACGACGATCAGCTTGGCGCCGGCGCGCAGGCGCTTCTTCAGACGCGAGGCGAAAACCGGATGGCCATCGGTCGGATTGGCGCCGATGACGACAATGACATCAGATTGCTCGACTGATTTGAAATCCTGCGTGCCCGCCGAGGTTCCGAATGTCGTCTTCAATCCATAGCCGGTCGGTGAATGACAGACGCGCGCGCAGGTGTCGACATTATTGTTGCCGAAGCCGGCGCGCACCAGCTTCTGCACGAGGAAGACTTCCTCGTTGGTGCAGCGCGAGGACGTGATCGCCCCGATCGACTCGCGGCCGTAGTCCGCCTGCAGGCGGCGGAATTCCGAGGCCACGCGGCCGATCGCCTCGTCCCACGTCGCCTCGCGCCACGGGTCGGTGATTTTTTCGCGCACAAGCGGCGTCGTGATGCGGTCCTTGTGGGTCGCATAACCCCAGGCAAAGCGGCCCTTGACGCAGGAATGGCCCTCGTTCGCGGCCCCGCCACGATAAGGAACCATGCGCACGACGCGGTCGCCCTGCATCTCCGCCTTGAAGGAACAGCCGACGCCGCAATAGGCGCAGGTCGTCACGACGGAGCGGGTCGGCTGCCCGTGTTCGATCACGCTCTTCTCTGTCAGCGTGGCGGTCGGGCAGGCCTGCACACAGGCGCCGCAGGACACGCATTCAGACGACAGAAAATCCGTCGGCCCTGCGGCCACCCGCGAGTCGAAGCCGCGCCCCGCGATTGTCAGCGCGAAAGTCCCCTGCACTTCCTCGCAGGCGCGTACACAGCGGTTGCAGACGATGCACTTGGCGGAATCGTAGGCGAAATAGGGATTGGAAACGTCCTTCGCCTCGGCCAGATGGTTTTCGCCGGCATAGCCGTAGCGGACATCGCGCAGGCCGACCGCGCCAGCCATATCCTGTAATTCGCAATCGCCGTTGGCTGCGCAGGTCAGGCAATCCAGCGGGTGGTCGGAAATGTAGAGTTCCATCACGCCGCGCCGCAGCTTCGCCAGCCGCTCGGTCTGCGTGCGCACGACCATCCCGCTCTCGGCAGGCGTCGTGCAGGAGGCCGGCGTGCCCTTGCGCCCGTCGATCTCGACAAGGCAGAGGCGGCAGGAGCCGAAGGGTTCGAGCGTTTCGGTCGCGCAGAGTTTCGGAATCTTGTTGCCGGCCATCATCGCGGCGGCCATGACGGATGTGCCTTTGGGCGCGGAGACTTCCACGCCATCGATGGTCAGCGTCACCTGCTCGTCGGCAAGACGGATCGGCGTACCGTGGTCGATTTCCCTGATGAGACCCGAACTCATCGCCTGCTCCTATTCCGCCGCGGCGCGCGCGGGCGCGCGACGAAAATCTTCGGGGAAATGACGCAGCGCGCTCATGACAGGCATGGGCGTGAGACCGCCCATGGCGCAGAGCGATCCGTCCGTCATCAATTGATTGAGATCGTCGAGAAGCGCGATGTTCCTCTCCGGCTCAACGCCGGCAACGATCCGGTCGACAGTCTCGACGCCGCGCACGGCGCCGATGCGGCATGGCGTGCACTTGCCGCAGCTTTCCTTCGCGCAGAACTCGAACGCAAAGCGCGCCTGCCGCGCCATGTCGACTGTGTCGTCGAAGACGACAATGCCGCCGTGGCCGAGCATGGCATTGATAGCGGCGAAGGCCTCGTAGTCGAGCGGCGTATCGAGATGCGACGCCGGAAGGTACGCGCCGAGCGGGCCGCCGACCTGCACGGCCTTCACCGGCCGCCCGCTGCGCGTACCGCCGCCGAAATCCTCGATCAATTCGCGCAGCGTGGCGCCGAAGGGCAGTTCGACCAGACCGCCGCGCTTGATATTGCCGGCAAGCTGGAAAGCCATCGTGCCGCGTGAACGGCCAACGCCATATTCAGCGTAAGCTTCGGCGCCGTCGGCGATGATCGAGGGCACGGCTGCCAGCGTGAGCAGATTGTTGACGATGGTCGGCTTGCCGAAGAGCCCCGATACGGCAGGCAGCGGCGGCTTTGCGCGCACGATCCCGCGCTTGCCCTCCAGACTTTCCAGCAACGAGGTTTCCTCGCCACAGATATAGGCGCCGGCGCCGAGCCGCGCCTCGAGATGAAATGCCCTGCCCGATCCGAGCATAGAATCGCTGAGCAAACGCGCCTGCTCCGCGCGCGTGATCGCCGCGCACATCGTCTCGAAAGCATGCGGATATTCCGAGCGGATATAAACGAAGCCCTTGGTCGCGCCGACGGCGAGGCCGGCGATCGCCATGCCTTCGATCAGCAGGAACGGATCGCCTTCCATCAGCATGCGATCGGCGAATGTTCCGCTGTCGCCTTCGTCGGCATTGCAGACGATGTATTTCTGATCGACCTGCGTATCGTGGACCGTCTTCCACTTGACACCCGCCGGGAAACCGGCGCCGCCGCGGCCGCGCAGGCCGGAGGCGCGTACGGCTTCGACAATGTCGGCGCCGCTCATCGTCAGCGCGCGTTCGAGACCGCGCAGGCCGCCATGCGACCTGTAGTCGTCGAGCGAGAGCGGATCGGTGACGCCGACACGCGCGAAAGTCACGCGGTTTTGCCGGCGCATCCAGTCGAGTCCGTCAATCGGCCCGAGCAGCAAGGGATGCACGCCGCCGGACAGGAAGTCCGCTGCAAAAAGCGAGGCGACCTCGCGCGGCGAGACGGGTCCGTAGCCAATGCGGCCGGCCAGCGTCTCGACCTCGATCAGCGGCTCGAGCCAGAGCATGCCGCGCGAACCGGTGCGCACGATCTCGACGTTCACGCCACGGCGCTCGGCCTCCAGCGAAATAGCGCGCGCCAACGCGTCTGCGCCGACCGACAGGGCCGCCGCGTCGCGCGGGATGAAGATGCGGCGCGCGTTCATGTCGCCTGGCCCGCGCTGATCTGCGCATCCTCGATCGCGGCGCCCGCGCAGAGGTCGGCGAGGCGATCGGCGTCGAGCCGAGCCACCAGCTCGCCATCGACCAGCGCGTTGGGGCCGAGCGCGCAATTGCCGAGGCAATAGACGGTCTCGAAGGTCAGGGCAGCGTCGCCCGCGCCATCCGGCGACAGCCCCTGCCGTGCGAAGAGTTCGGCCAGCAGCGCTTCCACGCCATTGGCCTGGCAGGCTTCGGCGCGGCAGATCTTGACGATGCGGCGGCCGGCGGGGGCCGACCTGAAGTCATGATAGAAAGTCACGACGCCATGCACCTCGGCGCGCGACAGATTGAGCATGTCCGCGATCACTGGCGCCGCGGCCGGGTCGACATAGCCGAAGGCGTCCTGCAGCGCATGCAGCATGGGCAGGGCGGCGCCGTCCAGGACCGCAAGCGGCGCCAGGATGTCGCGTGCGACAGCCTCGTCCCAGACGCGTTTCGACATGGTCCTCCCTCTTTGCCTCGGCCGCCCGTTCTGGGGGGCGGGTCCGTACGGGATATATAGCAGGGCCGCGCAAATTCCGCGACGCGGAATCGTGAGCGGGACGGCACAGGGCCGCCATGCGCGGGACGGCGGTTTCGCCGCGCGCGCGCTTGCGCGAGAATGGCGCAGAAAAGACAGGACAAAGGGGAGCAGACGCATGAGCGGGGCAGCAAAGCCATTGAAGGGGCGCGTGGCGCTGGTAACGGGCGGATCGCGCGGCATCGGCCGGGCAATCGCGCTGGCGCTCGCCGAAGACGGCGCCGATGTCGCGGTCGGCTACCGCCGCGACGAGGATTCGGCCAGGGAATCGGTGAAAGCGCTGGAAGCGCTGGGTGTGCGGGCCAAGGCCTATTCGGCCTCGATGGAAAACCACGATCAGGTGATCGCCATGGCCGACCGCGCCATCGCCGATTTCGGATTCGTCGACATTCTCGTCAACAATGCCGGCATCGCCTCGCGCGGTCGCTCTGTCCTCGACACGGAGCCGGACGAAATCGCGCGCCTGCTGACGGTTCACGCGATGGCGCCGCACTGGCTCAGCCGCCGCCTCATCCCGTCGATGCGCGCGCGGCCGCGCGGCGATATCGTGATGATCTCCAGCGTCGCGACGCTGAAGATGGGCGCCAACGGCGCGCCTTACAATATGGCCAAGGCCGCGATGGAGGCGCTGGCGCTGACGCTCGCCAAGGAGGAGCGCGGCCACGGTACGCATGTCAACATCGTCGCGCCGGGCCTGGTGGAAACCGACATGGGCATGCGGCTGGTGAAAGGCGCGGCGGGGATCGACGACATCCACGCGCTCGACAAACACATGCCCTACGGGCGCGTCTGCCAGCCGCAGGACATAGCCAATGCGGTTCGATTCCTTGTCTCGCCTTACGCCGGCTACATCAATGGCGAGAAGATCAACGTGCACGGCGGCGGGCAGACGATCCCCGGCGTCGGCGGCTAGGAGGCGCAGATGGACAAGCCTCTGACACGCGAAGACCGCAACGGCGCGGCCATTCTGACGCTCAACCGCCCGGACAAGCTGAATGCGCTGACCGTCGAAATGTTCATGCTGCTGCGCGAACATGTCGACGCCATCGCGCAGCAGACAGATAGCATCGGCCTGGTGCTGCTACGCGGAGCCGGCAAATGTTTTTGCGCGGGCAATGATCTCGCCGGCATTGCCGAGGGCGCGAAGCCGCCGAAGCCCTGGTATCAGGGCGAGACGATCGAGAAGCTCGCCAGCCTGCCGCAGCCGGTCGTCACCGCCGTGCACAGCCATTGCTATACCGGCGGACTGGAACTGGCGCTCGCTGGCGACATCATTGTCGCCTCGGCAAATGCGAAGTTCGGCGACACGCATGGCAAATGGGCGCTGACGCCGGTTTGGGGCATGAGCCAGCGCCTGCCGCGCCGGGTCGGCGCCGCCAAGGCCAAGGAAATGATGTTCACCAGCCGTACCTATTCCGGCGCGCAGGCGGAGCAAATAGGGCTGGCGAACATCTGCGTCGCCGACGATGCCTTCGAGGCCGAGGTGGACAAGCTGACGCGGGAAATTCTTGGCAATTCCTGGTTCAGCCATCGCGCCAACAAGAAGCTGGTGGACGACACGGAAGGCCTTACGCTCAAGGCCGGGCTCGCGCATGAGATCTACAAGAGCGAGGGACGCGGGCCGGATTCGCAGGAGCGGATTGTGGCGTTCATGAAGAGGTAGCCAAGCGCCTCGACGCAGTCCCGCAATGTCATCCCGGACGACGGCGCAGCCGGCGATCCGGGAACCAGCGGGATTATCGAGGTTCCGGTTCCCGGCTCTCCGCTTCGCTCCGGCCGGGATGACACTGGCGTTGATGCAAGGGACTGACGATGACAACCAAACGTTGGGTCAACAAGCCCGAAGGTTCCAACTGGGGTCGCTTCGGCGACGACGACCAGCGCGGCAAGATGAACCTGCTGACGCCCGAGCGCCGCGTCGCCGCCGCGCGCGAGGTGAAGGAGGGTCACGCCTTCACGCTGTCGCTGCCGCTCGACTATCCCGGCGGCAATGCGATCTTCGCGCATCGCAAGGCGCCCGTGCTGCAATATGAGAAGCGCGGCGGGGCGGCCTATAATTTCAACTTCAAACTCTCGCACATCTGCGCGGAATATTGCGACATCGTCTGCGACGACGCGGTGCTGCTCTACCTGCAATATTCGACGCAATGGGATGGCTTGAGCCACGTCGGGCAGATGTTCGACGCCGATGGCGATGGCGTACCGGAGAAGGTTTATTACAATGGCTGGCGCGGCGGGATCGATCTCGTCGGGCCCGAGGACGCCAAGGAAGGTTTTGGCGCGCACAAGCTCGGCGTCGAGAATTTCGCGACTGCAGGCGTGCAGGGGCGCGGCGTACTGGTCGATCTTCACCGCATCTACGGCCGCAAGAAGGCCTTCGTCGGTTACGACGACCTGATGCGCGCGCTCGATGCGCAGAAGGTCGGCGTCGAGGCCGGCGATTCCCTGTGCCTCTACACCGGCTATGGCGATCTCATCATGGAGATGAACAGGCTGCCCGATGTCGATGTGCTGCACCATTCCTGCGCGGCGCTCGACGGGCGCGATACACGGCTGCTGCAATGGATCAGCGACACCGATCTCGTCGCCATCTGTTCCGACAGTCTCGCTGTCGAGGTGTTTCCGCCGCGACCTGCCGAAGGCGACACTTTCCCGATGCTGCCGCTGCACAATCATTGCCTGTTCAAGCAGGGCGTGCATCTGGGCGAACTCTGGTATTTCACCGAACTCGCACAATGGCTCGCCGCGCACGATCGCTGGCGCTTCCAGCTGACCGCGCCGCCGCTGCGCCTGCCCGGCGCGGTCGGCTCGCCGGCAACGCCCGTTGCGGTGGTCTGAGCCGATGAGCAAGACGGTTCTCGTCGCCGGCGCGTCCGGCGTGGTTGGCCAGGCGGCCGTCGAGCATTTCGCTGGCATGCCGGACTGGACGACGATCGCCGTCTCCCGCCGCGCGCCGCTGGTGCGCGCCTCACGCAGTTGGCGGCATGTCCCGCTCGATCTGACGGATGCCGCGGCGTGTCGCGCAGCAGTCGCCGGTCTGCCGCGCGTGACCCATGTCGTCTATGGCGCGCTGCACGAGAAGCCGGAGCTGGTGGCCGGTTGGCGCGACCCGGAGCAGATGGCGACCAATCTCGCCATGCTGCGCAACCTTCTCGAGCCGCTTGTCGAACTCGGCCAACTCGAACATGTCACGCTGCTGCAGGGCACCAAGGCCTATGGCGTGCATCTGCGCCGCATCGCCGTGCCCGCGCGCGAACGCTGGCCGCGCGACGATCACGCGAATTTCTACTGGCTGCAGGAAGATTTTTTACGCGAAATTTCCGGGCGCGAAAAATTCGGGTTCACGATCTTCCGTCCGCAGATCATCTTCGGCGACGCCATCGGCGCGGCCATGAACATCATGACGGTGCTGGGCGCCTATGCGGCCATAAGGCGCGAGGAAGGCTTGCCTTTCTCCTATCCCGGCGGCTCGGATTATCTGCTGGAAGCCGTCGACGCGCGGCTTCTCGCGCGCGCTTTCGCCTGGGCGGCCGAGGCGCCGTCGGCGCGTGGCGAGACATTCAATTTCACCAATGGCGACGTGTTCGTGTGGCGCAATGTCTGGCCAGCCATCGCGAGCGCGCTGACGACGCCAGCGGGGCCGCCCGAGGCGCTGCGGCTGGCCGAATATTTGCCCGCGCGCGCCAACATCTGGCGTTCGATTGCCAAACGCAACGGGCTCGTGGAGCCCGACATCGAGAAACTGATGGGCCGCTCTGCCGAATATGCGGACTATTGCATGGCGTCGCTGACCGACCGCGCGGCGCCGCCGGCGCTCGTCAGCACGATCAAGATCCGGCAGGCCGGTTTCGGCGATTGCATCGATACAGAGGACATGTTCCGCGATCTGTTCGCGGCCATGATCGAAAAGCGGATCCTGCCGTCGTCGCGCAGCTTCGCCTAGAGCGTACGCTTGCGCGCGAACCGGTCGCGCAGCGAGGGCCAGACGCCCGCCGGCATCAGCATGATGACGCCGACGACGACGAGGCCGTAGACGAAATAGTGGAAGCCCGGCAGCGAGCCGCCGAAATGGCCGCGCAGGATTTCGCCTAGCGGCGCGAGAATGAAAGCGCCCAGCGCAGGTCCGAGCGCCGTGCCGAGACCGCCGACGGTTGCAAACAGAACGATCTCGATTGTCAACACCGGCGACACGAGCAGATAGGGATCGACGAAGGCGAGATAGCGCGCGTAGATCGTGCCGATGATCGACGTGAGCACAGCCGAGATCGTCATCGCCAGAGTCTTATTGCGCAGCAGGCCGACGCCGATGGCCTGGGCGGCGTTCTCGTTGTCGCGGATCGAGCGCAGATTGTAGCCGAGCGGCGAGGACAGGATCGCGAAATTCACGAGCACGCAGAGCGCCGTCATGCCGAGCATGATCCAGTAGACGCCCTTGATGCCGCCAAACTGGAAGGCCCAAAAATTCCCCGTATCCTTCGGCAGGAACAGGCCCGAGGCGCCACCGAGGAATTCCGTGTTGGTGACGTAGATCTCCGCCATTTCCGCGAAGGCCATGGTGATCAGCGCGAAAGAGAGATGGCCGAGGCGGAAGCGGTAGTCGATGAAGGAGACGAAGGCGCCCATGGCGGCGGAAAAGGCTGCGGCGATGAGCATGCCGAGCCACATGTTGATGCCGAGCTTGACCAGCAAGGCGCTGGCCAGCATGGCGCCCGCGCCGACGAACAAGGAATGCGCGAGCGAAATCTGTCCGGCAATGCCGCCGACGATGTTCCACGACGAGGCGAGCGCGGCATAGACCAGCGTGATGGTGAGGATATGCAGGTAATAATTCGGCAGAAGGAACGGCATGAACGCGGCGGCGCCGAGCACGAGCCAGACGATGGGCGACCGCAGGGCGGGCCAGAAATCCGGGCGCATCGTCAGCTTCTCCACACCAGCCCTTGCGGGCGGAACAGCATGATGGCCACGAAAATGAGATAGGGCAGCAACTGGCCCAGAGTGTGCGTCATGTAGATAGTGCCGATGGCCTCGGCGACGCCAATGACGATGCCGCCAAGCATGATGGCGACGAAATTCGTCATGCCGCCGAGCACGAAGACCAGCAGCGTGATGACGGTAAAGCGCAGGCCTTGCGTCGGCTGGATCGGCAGGCCCGGCAGCAGTAGGGCCGCGGCGATCGCGAGAATGCCGACGCCGATGGCGAAGGTCATGACCTGCACGCGGCCGACATCGACGCCCATGAGCGCGGCCGCCCGCGGCTCCTGCTGCACAGCGCGGATGGCGCGGCCGGTGTCGGTCGACTGGAGCATGACGTAGAGCAGGATGGCGAGCGCGAAGGAGACGATGCAGGCGACCAGATGCGCGCCGCGGATGACAACGTCGCCGACAATGAAGAGTTTGGATTCGATCATCGAGGGCGCCCGCGTCGGCTGGCCGCCGAACACCATCATCAGGCCGTTCTGGATCAGCAGCGCGACGCCCAAAGTGAGCTGGATGACCATCAACAGTTGCCGCCCGGCGATGGGCTTGATGAGGAAGCGATAGACCAGCCCGCCGAGCACGATCATGACCGGGACGGTGACGATGACGGAGACGTAAGGGTCGAGCGCGAAGGCGGTGAACAGCGCGAGGCACAGATACATGCCGAGCGAAACGAAATCGCCATGCGCGAAATTCACGATGCCGCTGACGCCGTAGACCAGCCCCATGCCGAGCGCCAGCAGGCCATAGGCGCTGCCGACGAAGAAGCCCTGCACGAGCGCCTGGAGAAGCTCTTCCATCTCACATCCCCAGATAGGCGGCGCGCGTGCGCGGGTCTTCCGCCACGGTCGCGGACGGACCTTCGACCGCGACGACGCCGCGTTCGAGCACATAGCAGCGGTCGGCGTGGCGCACGGTCAGCGACAGGTTCTGCTCGACGAGCAGGATGGTCATGCCGTCCTTGTGCAGCTTGTCGATGATCTCGAAGATGAACTGCACAAACAGCGGCGAGAGGCCGAGCGAGGGCTCGTCCAGCATCAGCAAGCGGGCGCCGGCCATCAGGCCGCGGCCGATCGCCACCATCTGCTGCTCGCCGCCCGAAAGCGTGCCGGCGAGCTGCCCGAGACGTTCGCCGAGGCGCGGAAAGAGCGAGACGACATGGTCCATATTGCCGGAGCGGTCAGGCCGCGCCTTGCGGTTGTAGCCACCGAGCAGAAGGTTCTCGCGCACGCTCATCTGCGGGAAGACGAGGCGGCCTTCGGGCACCTGCACGAGGCCCAGTTCGACGCGTTTTTGCGCGGCGACGGCTGTTATGTCCTCGCCATCGAAGATCAGCCGGCCCGACATGATCGGCACGGTTCCCGAGATGACGTTGATCAGCGTCGACTTGCCGGCATTATTGGCGCCGAGCAGGCCGACCAGTTCGCCGCGCCCGACATTGATCGACACGTCGCGCAGCACGGGAACGCCATCGTAGCCGGCGGTGACGCCCTGCATCTCAAGCATCGATGTGATCCCCGAAATAGGCGTCCTTGACGGCCTTGTCCTCGAGGATCTGCTGCGGCGCGCCTTCTGCGATCTTCGCGCCGAAATTGATCACGATCATGCGGTGCGCCGCGCGCATGATGACGGGCATGACATGTTCGATCATGACGATGGTGACGCCCTGCGCATTCAGTTCCCGGATGACGGCCAGCGGCGCCTCGGTCTCGGCGAGCGTGAGGCCCGCCATCACCTCATCCAACAGGATAAGGCGCGGGTCGGTCGCCACGCATTTGGCGACTTCGAGAAGCTTCTTGTCCTGCAACGAGAGCTGCTTCGGCGTCAGGAATTCCTTGCCCGACAGGCCAACGCGATTGAGGATCAGTGCGGCATAGTCGATTGCCTCGCGCATGGGACGGCGCACCAGCGCGGCCGTCGTCACAACGTCCAGCGTCGACATGTCCGCGAAGGTCTGCACGATCTGGAAAGAGCGGACGAGACCATCCTTCACCAGAAGGTGCGGCGGGGTTCCGACAATCGAGCGGCCCTCGAAACGGACGTCGCCCGCCGTTGGCGGCATGAAGCTCGAGATGAGGCCGAACAGCGTGGTCTTGCCCGCGCCGTTCGGCCCGATGATGCCGAGGATTTCTCCCTTTTCCACGGAAAAGGAAACGGCATCGACGGCCACCAGGCCGCCGAACCTCTTGGTCACGCCGTCGACTTCAAGGATCGCCAAGACCCCTCCCCGCGCTGTGCGCCTTCAAGACAGATCAGGCGCGGGCGCGCGGCTGCGCGTTGGCGAATTGCTCGGGGAACAGAACCTGCTGGCTCTGGTCTTCCATCCATTGCACGAAGAAGGCAGAGCCATCTTCCAGCAGACGGTCGTCCGCGAATTTCACGCCGGTGGGCTTGGCGACATAGAGGTCGGGATCGCCGAACTTGATGTTCACCTTGGCAAAGCCGTCGAGCAGCGCCTTCTTGTCGCGCGAGCCCGCGGCCTCGATCGCGCGCTGGATGACGCGCGCAGCCTGCGCCGACTGGATCGCCGCCTGTCCGATGCGCGCAAGCTTCGCCTGATCGCGCAGCTCCGTGACGATGCCCTGCATGGATTCCATCTTGGCCGAGGGGCTGAAACCGGTCATGGCGAACAGATTGCGCGTGAGCACGGCTTTGGCGATATCCGGCGACAGGTCGCGCCACAGCGACAGATCGCTGTAGCCGCCGGTGCCGCCCGCGAAGATCGAGCCGTGATAGTTCAGGTTGTAGCGCGCCTGATGCAGCAGCAGGCCGTCGCGCGGCGTCACAAGGCCGAGCGCAAGATCGGGCTTGGCCGAGCGGATGCGGATCATGGCAGAGGTCTGGTCCTGCGCCTTGGTGTCGAGCGGCGCTTCCTCGACCGTCTTGAAGCCGGCGTCGCCCATGCGCTTCAGCAGGTGCTTGTTGACCTGCTGGCCCGCCTCGTAGTTCGAATAGCAGGGCGACCAGGTCTTGATCGCAAATCCCTTCTTGTCGCGCAGCCAGACAGCGAAATCGGCCATGGTCTTGGCGTAGCCGCGGTCGTAGTCGTAGCCCAGCGTGTAGAGCCAGTTCGATTTCGAGCCGCCTGCCCAGACCGAGAGGCAGGGCGTCTGCAATTCGTCCAGCACCGGCGAGATGGCGAGCATCTGCGGCGACAGCATCGTGCCGGTGATGAGATCGACCTTTTCTTCGGTCACAAGGCGGCGCACTTCGGTGGCGCAGCGCGCAGGCTGGCTGGTGTCGTCGGCGAACACGAGTTCGATTTGCGCGCCGCCGAGGCTCTTGATGCCGCCGGCCTTGTTGATCTTATCGATCACATAGCGGAAGGCCGGATCGCCCTCCTGCGCATAGGCGGCGTAGGAGCCGCTCATGGAATTGATGACGCCGATCCGGATCGGCGCTTCAGCGGCGCCGGCGCGCCGAACGAAGGGCGAGGCGACAGTTCCGAGCGCAGCCGCGGAGGCTCCCGCCGTAAAGGCGCGACGATTGATCATGGACGTTCCCCTCATTTCGATGCGCGAAACACGCATTCTGATTTTGCGCGACGATGGGTGATCGGGGGCGCGGAATCAAGTGCTTGTGTTTGAGTTGCAGAGGTTGCGCTTGCCGCGGGATGTCATTCCGGCCAGGCAGAGGTCGCCGCCGGGAAGTCGGCTGTTGCCGACTTCCCTTGAAGTTGGCGACTTCGCCGGACATCGAAACGGAGAGCCGGGATCCAGCAACTGCCTTTGCCACTGGATCCCGGATCGGCCTTCGGCCGTCCGGGATGACATGCGTGGCTACGCCCTGTCCGCCAGTTCGATCGCCGTGCGCAGCAGGACGTTCGTCCCCGCTTCTGCCCAGGCCTGTGTGATGTCTTCGGATTCGTGGTGGCTTATGCCGTCCTTGCAGGGCGTGAAGATCATGGCGGTCGGGCAGACTTTCGCCAGATGAAACGCATCGTGGCCGGCGCCCGAGACGATATCGCGCCCCTTTAAGCCCAAGGCCGCCGACTGGCGGCGGATGATGTCGAGAATGTCGGCATCGAAGGGCACGGGCGAATTGTAGGAGACGTCGGTCAATTCGCCGTCCAGCCGCTCCGCATCGCGGCAACGGGCGAAGGCGGCGCGCACATCGGCGTCCATCGCCTCCAGCGTCGCATGGTCGGGATGGCGGATGTCGATTGTGAACCGCACCTCGCCCGGGATGATGTTGCGCGAATTGGGCGCGACATGCATTTCACCGACCGTCGCCATGCCCGCCGGGCCATGCCTGCGGCCGATCTCCTGCAATTCGAGCACGAGCCGCGCCGCGCCCGCCATGGCGTCGCGGCGGGTTGGCATGGGCGTCGAACCCGCATGGCTGCCGAAGCCGCGGTAGACGACGTCGTACCAGCGATGACCCTGCCCCACCGCGACGAAGCCGACATCGAAACCTTCCGCCTCGAGAATCGGGCCCTGCTCGATATGCAGTTCGACATAGGCGCCGATCTTGCGGCCGCCGATGGGCGCCGAACATTCGAGGTCCATCTTCGCGAGTTCGTCGCCGAAGCGGACGCCCTGCGCATCGCGTGCATCCAGCGCGCGGGCGGGCGGCAGGACGCCGGCGAAGACCGCCGAGGCCAGCATGGCGGGCGCGAAGCGGCAGCCCTCCTCGTTGGTCCAGTTGACGAGTTCAATCGGCCGGCGTGTGCGCAGGCCCGTCTCGTGCAGCACGCGCATCACCTCCAGCGCGCCGAGCACGCCGAGCACGCCGTCGAACTTGCCGCCGGTCGGCTGGGTATCGAGATGCGAGCCGATGAGGATCGGGGGCAGGTCCTCCGTGCCCTCGCGGCGCGCGAACATAGAGCCGAGGCCATCGACCGTCACCGTGCAGCCCGCCGCCTCGCACCAGCGCTTGAACAGCGCCCGGCCGCGCGCGTCGTCAGGCGTCAGCGCCTGCCGGTTGCAGCCGCCGCCCGGCGTGGCGCCGATTTCGGCCATTTCCATCAGGCTCTGCCACAGGCGGTCGGAATCGATGCGGAGATTGGGTCTGACGGTCACGGGCGCCTCGCAAGATGTTGCGGCCATCCTAGACCGGACGCTCGCGGCGGGGCCAATTCTTGTCTAAAAGGGCGCTCCAGCCGGCGCGCCCGCGCCTAGACAAGAGTTTTGCGATGTTCGAGACGCTGACCCCCGCCAAGCCCGATCCCATTCTCACGATCATGGCGGCGTTCCGCGAGGACAAGCGGAGCGACAAGATCGATCTCTCGGTCGGCGTCTACAAGGACGAGGCCGGCGGCACGCCGATCGTGTCCGCCCTGCGCGAGGCGGAACTGCGCCTGCATGCGGCACAGCCGACCAAGACCTATCTGGGACCGCTCGGCGACGTCGCCTTCAACGACCTGATGCTCAGCCTCGTCTTCGGGCCGAAGGCCGATCGCACGCGCATCCGCACGGCGCAGACGCCGGGCGGCTGCGGCGCGCTGCGCCTGCTGGCCGATCTCGTCGCCGCCGCGCGGCCGGACGCCACCGTGCATATTCCCGATCCGACCTGGGTCAATCACGAACCGCTGCTGGCGAGTTCCGGCCTGAAGCTCAAGAGCTATTCCTATTTCGACCGCGTTGGCGGCGGCGTGCGCTTCGACGACATGATGCGCGATCTCCGCGCAGCAAAGCGTGGCGACGTGGTGCTGCTGCACGGCTGCTGCCACAACCCGACCGGCGCCGATCTCGACATGGCGCAATGGAAGCAGGTCGGCGCCCTGCTGGTCGAGAACGGCCTGTTCCCGATGGTCGACCTCGCCTACCAGGGCCTCGGCTTCGGGCTGGAGGAAGACGCCGAGCCCGTGCGACATCTGGCGTCGATCGTGCCGGAAATGGCGGTTGCGGCCTCGTGCTCCAAGAATTTCGCCGTCTATCGCGACCGCGTCGGCGCGGCCTTCATTCTGGCAGCCTCCGCGCCGGCCGCCGACATTGCCGGCGCCAAGCTCGCCACCATCGGGCGCGGCATGTGGTCCATGCCGCCCGACCATGGCGCGGCGGCGGTGCGGATCGTGCTGGAGGACGCGGGGCTGCGCGCCAACTGGCGGAGCGAACTCGACGGGATGCGCGAGCGCATCCAGATGCTGCGCGCCAATCTCGAAAGCGAACTCAGCCGGCTGACGAATTCGGATTTCAGCTTTGTGACACGCCAGATCGGCATGTTCTCCTGCCTGCCGCTGAGCGAGGGCCAGGCGCAGCGCCTGCGCGACGACCGAGGCGTCTACCTGCTGCCGGACGGGCGCATCAACATCGCTGGGCTGAATGCGCACAATACCGCGCCGTTTGCGAAGGCTTTTGCGGAGACGCGGTAGGGCTTGGCCGTACCAATCCTCATGCTGAGGAGGCGCTGCAAGCGCCGTCTCGAAGCATGAAGGCACGGGTTATCGCAGCGTTCCAGACGGAAACGCATTCCTAACCAACTTCTGTAACCATGTTTCGGTCCCGGCCCGAGACATGACAGATGCTAGACCGACGCCATCTACTTTCGGGAGGCGCCGCCGCAATCGGCGCCGCGCTTTCCGCCTGTTCCATCGACGGGCCGCTCGTGGTCGCGCCCGAGGCCGGCGAGCCCAGGCGCAACTTCGCCGGCCGCACGCTCAAGACGCCGGACTACCGGGCCGTCTATGCCGATTATCCCGGCGAACCCTTCGCTATCCGCGCCTTCGACTACGAGCAGATCGATCCGCGCTGGCTCCGGCAGACCGTCGAATACAAGGGCTCGGAGCCCACGGGCACGATAATCGTCGATCCCGCCTCCAAGCACCTCTATTTCACCGAAGAGCCCGGCAAGGCGACGCGTTACGGCGTCGGCGTAGGCCGCGAGGGGTTCAGCTGGAACGGGCGCGCCCAGATCAACATGAAGCGCGACTGGCCTGACTGGGTGCCGCCACATGAAATGGTCGAGCGACAGCCCGAGATTCGGGCAAAGCTGGAGAAGACGCCACGCGGTCTCGGCGTGCGCGGCGGACCGAACAGCCCGCTCGGCGCGCGCGCCATGTATCTGTTCAGCGAGGGCGGCGGCCACGATCTCGGCTATCGCATCCATGGCACGACCGAGCCCGAGACAATCGGCTCGAATGTTTCGTCGGGCTGCGTGCGCATGGTCAATCAGGACATCGTGCACCTCTATACCCGCGCTTCCGTCAAAACGCGGGTGATCGTGCTGGCCTGAACCCGGCACCGCCTTGAAATTCATTGCTTTTGTGGAAAGGCGTCCGATGTGGCGCCTTTTCTCTTGTCGAAATGGTCTTCCGGAGCCATTTTGATGGTGCAATGCATGAGACTCAGGAAAACTTCCTCATCGAGGCGCTCAAGAAGGTCGATGCGCTCGGCGACGTGGCCCCTGCCCATGTGCAGGACCCCATGACGATGGTCCTGCGCCAGCGCGCCATCCAGGACGACCTGATGCGCTGGGACGACATGCGCGGCCGCTATGTCCTGACCGGGACCGGCCGCAGCCGGATTACCGCCCGCACCCGCGGGCCGGCGACCGTGGTGCGGTTCCGCCGCCGCGACGAGTCGCAGCCGGCCCGCCGCAAGGACGGGCAGCAGTAGTCTCCCCGGTCCTCATCCTGAGATACCGACTCGCAATTCAAAAACCCTCACCCTGAGGAGCCGCGAAGCGGCGTCTCGAAGGGTGGCTGCATCAAAATATCTGGGCTTCGCCATGCTTCGAGACGCGCCGCGTTGCGGCGCTTCTCAACGTGCCGACTGCCGATCAGCGCTTCGTCCCGCCTTCTTGTCCGACGATCTCGATTCCGGCCCGGCTTTGCTCTAGGCTCCCTCCGAACGCTGCCGCGAACGCGGCGCAGCGACATCAGGAGGAAAGCCCATGAAGACCCGCATCACCGAAATGCTCGGCGTGAAGCACCCGATCGTGCAGGGCGGCATGCATTATGTCGGTCTGGCGCCCCTGGCCGCCGCCGTGTCCAATGCGGGCGGCCTCGGCATCATCACCGCGCTCACCCTCGGCACGCCGGAAAAGCTCGACGCCGAAATCAAGAAGTGCCGGTCGATGACCGACAAGCCGTTTGGCGTGAACCTCACCTTCCTGCCGACCGTCAACGCGCCGGATTATCCGGGGCTCGTGCGCGTCATCATCGAGAACGGCATCAAGGCGGTGGAGACGGCGGGCAACAACCCTTCGCAGGTCATGCCCTTCTTCAAGAAGGCGGGCGTCGCGGTCATCCACAAGTGCACCTCCGTGCGCCATGCGCTGAAGGCTGAAGCCATCGGCTGCGACGCTGTCAGCGTCGATGGCTTCGAATGCGGCGGCCATCCCGGCGAGGACGATGTGCCGAACATGATCCTGCTGCCGCGCGCGGCGGACGAACTCAAGATTCCCTTCATCGCATCCGGCGGCATGGCCGACGGGCGTTCGCTGGTCGCCGCCATGGCGATGGGCGCCGAAGGCATGAACATGGGCACGCGCTTCATCTGCACGAAGGAAGCGCCGGTGCATGAAAACGTAAAGCAGGCGATCCTGGCCGCGACCGAACTCGATACGCGGTTGGTCATGCGTCCGCTGCGCAATACCGAGCGCGTGCTGCGCAATGCCGCCGTGGACCGCCTGATCGCCAAGGAGAAGGAACTCGGCGCCTCGATCAAGTTCGAGGACATCATCAACGAAGTCGCCGGCGTCTATCCGAAGGTGATGCAGACCGGCGACATGGACGTCGGCGCCTGGTCCTGCGGCATGGTGGCCGGCCTGATCCACGACATTCCGACCTGCAAGGAACTGATCGACCGGATCATGGCGGAGGCGGAATCGATCATCCGCAAGCGCCTCGAAGGCTTCCTGGCGGCCTGACGGACATGCTGAAAGTCGAACAGACAGGCGCGATCGCCGTCGTCACGCTCGATCGCCCGGACGCAATGAACGCGCTGTCGCGCGAATTGCGCCGGGCGCTCGACGAAGCCATCCGCAAGATAGCGGCCGACGACAGCGTGAGCGTCGTCATCCTGACAGGCGCGGGCAACCGCGCCTTCACGGCTGGCCTCGATCTCAAGGAACTCGGCGCGTCGACCGATGCGCTGGGCGACGCCAACGCGACGGGCGCCGCCGCAAACCCGGTGCTGGCGATCCAGCAGTGCCCGAAGCCGGTGATCGGTGCGATTAACGGCGTCGCCATCACCGGCGGCTTCGAGCTCGCGCTCGCTTGCGACGTGCTGATCGCGTCGAGCAGTGCGCGCTTCGCGGACACGCATGCGCGCGTCGGCATCATGCCGGGCTGGGGCCTGTCACAGAAACTGTCGCGCATCATCGGCATCTATCGCGCCAAGGAATTGTCGCTGAGCGGCAATTTCCTCGACGCGAAGACGGCGTGTGACTGGGGCCTGGTCAACCGCGTGGTGGCGCCGGAAGACCTCATGCCCACCGCGATGAAACTCGCCGAAGACATGGCCTCGATCTCCACCGATACGCTGTGCCTCTACAAGTCGATCATCGACGAGGGCTATGCGGTCGGTCTCGGCGAGGGACTGGCGATCGAGCATCGCCGCTCCAGCGCGAACAACCGCGCGGTGACAGCGGAATCGGTCGAGCAGCGGCGCGCTGGCATTCAGGCGCGCGGGCGGACGCAGGGGCAATAAGACGCCAACGGCGACTTGCTGCAATGCACTATGTCTTGCCGGTTAGTATAGGTTGTCGCCGTCGCAGATGAGCCTGAAAATGAAATCGGTCCCATCAGTTGGAGCCGGTTCGTGCGTTCTTCCGTCGCCACGCATATCGACACCATCCAGCGCGCGATCACTTCGAGCGACGCCGCACGGTCGGCGCTCGTCGCCTCTTGGCGCAGGTCGGGCCATCTGCATGCGCTCGACCCCGCCGCGCGCGTGCTGCCGAAGCGCCTGACGGACGACAGGACCGTCGAGGCCCGGCAGCGCATTGAGCCGATCGTGTTGATTGCGCAGGCAGCGCTCGATCGGCTGTTCAAGGCGGTTGGCGGCGTCGGCTGTTCCGTCATGCTCGCCGACAGTGGCGGCCTCGTCATTGACCGCCGCGGCGCGCCGGGCGACGACGCTACATTCCGCGATTGGGGCCTGTGGACGGGCTCCATCTGGAGCGAGAAGGACGAAGGCACCAACGGCATCGGCACCTGCCTGTTCGAACGTCGGCCGCTGACCGTTCACCGCGACCAGCACTTCTTCGCGCGCAACGCGGCGCTTAGCTGCTCAGCCGCGCCGATCTTCGACGAACACGGCGAGCTCGCCGCAGCGATCGACGTCTCCTCATGCCGCGCCGATCTCACCGAAGGCTTTTCCAATCTGATTGCGACCGCCGTGACAGATGCAGCGCGCCAGGTCGAGACCGATAATTTTCGCGCCGCGTTTGCGAATGCGCGCATCGTTCTGGCCGAGACACACGAGCGACTGGGCGTGGCGCTGGTCGCGGTCGACGCCGACGATCTGGTGCTCGGCGCCACGCGCGCGGCGCGCGGCGCCTTCGGCATCTCGCCCGGCAAGCTCGCCCGCTCGACGCCATTCGCCGACCTGACCGGCGCTGGGCCGAAAACAGACGAAGGACTTGCATCTGCCGAACGCGCGGTGCTCCAGCGCGCGCTGGCGCGCTCGCGCGGCAATGTCTCGCGAGCCGCCGAGGCTCTGGGCATTTCGCGCGCCACGCTGCACCGCAAGCTCAATCAGTTCGGGCTGAAACGCGCCTCGTGACCGAAACCTGTCGCAGTCTTGCGACACCCGGCGGCGATGATCGCCCGCCGCCATCCTGACAGCCGACCTGCATTCCACGAATGTCCGGCCTTCCTCACCCGCATGGCGGGAGGACCGAGGAACCAAGGAGGACATCGTGAACAAGCCAGAATTTCTGGGCGTGACAGGCGCCCCGTTCAAGCAGCGTTACGGCAACTTCATCGGCGGCCAATGGCGCGAGCCGATCAACGGCCGCTATTTCCAGAACACCTCGCCCGTCACCGGCAAGGTCGTCTGCGAAGTGCCGCGCTCCGACGCGCAGGACATCGAGGCCGCGCTCGACGCCGCCCATGCCGCCAAGGACGCCTGGGGCCGCACCAGCCCGGCCGAACGCGCCAACATTCTGAACCGCATCGCCGACCGCCTCGAGGCCAATCTCGACCTGCTCGCCCGCGCTGAAACCTGGGACAACGGCAAGCCGATCCGCGAGTCGAGCCTCGTCGACATTCCGCTGACGATCGACCACTTCCGTTATTTCGCCGGCTGCATCCGTTCGCAGGAAGGCTCGATCGGCGAGATCGACCACGACACGATTGCCTATCATTTCCATGAGCCGCTCGGCGTTGTCGGCCAGATCATTCCCTGGAACTTCCCGATCCTGATGGCGGCCTGGAAGCTCGCGCCTGCTCTCGGCGCCGGCAATTGCGTCGTGCTCAAGCCAGCCGAGCAGACCCCCGCCAGCATCCTCGTGCTGATGGAGCTGATCGCCGACCTGCTGCCGCCCGGCGTGCTGAACATCGTCAACGGCTTCGGCCTCGAGGCAGGCAAGCCGCTCGCCTCCTCACCCCGCATCGCCAAGATCGCCTTCACCGGCGAAACGACGACCGGCCGTCTGATCATGCAGTATGCCAGCCAGAACCTGATCCCGGTCACGCTCGAACTCGGCGGCAAAAGCCCCAACATCTTCTTCAAGGACGTAGCCGCCGAGGACGACGATTATTTCGACAAGGCGGTCGAAGGCTTCGTCATGTTCGCGGTCAACCAGGGCGAGGTCTGCACCTGCCCGAGCCGCGCGCTCGTCCACGAGTCGATGTTCGACAAGTTCATGGAGCGCGTCATTCCGCGCGTGAACGCCATTGTCCAGGGCAACCCGCTGGACATGTCGACCATGATCGGCGCGCAGGCCTCGAGCGAGCAACTCGAGAAGATCCTCAGCTATCTCGACATCGGCAAGCAGGAAGGCGCCAAGGTGCTGGCCGGCGGCGAGCGCAATGTGCTCTCCGGCGAACTAGCAGGCGGCTATTACGTCAAGCCGACCGTATTCCATGGCCACAACAAGATGCGGGTGTTCCAGGAGGAAATCTTCGGGCCGGTGGTTTCGGTCACGACCTTCAAGGACGATGACGAAGCGCTCGCGATCGCCAATGACACGCTGTACGGCCTCGGCGCCGGCGTGTGGAGCCGCGACGCCAACCGCTGCTACCGCTTCGGCCGCGCCATCCAGGCGGGCCGCGTGTGGACCAACTGCTACCACGCCTATCCGGCCCACGCGGCCTTCGGCGGCTACAAGCAGTCCGGCATCGGTCGCGAGACGCACAAGATGATGCTCGACCACTATCAGCAGACCAAGAACATGCTGGTCAGTTACAGCCCGAAGAAGCTCGGCTTCTTCTGACCCTCCCGCACGTGGCGGCGCCAAGAAGCGCCGCCACGCCCTCAAGCGAGACGACCATGACCGGTAAAGTCAGCGCGACGCCTGCGGCCTTGCGGCTTATCGGCGAGATTGTCGCCGATCATGGTCCGGTGATGTTCCACCAGTCCGGCGGCTGCTGCGACGGCTCCTCGCCGATGTGCTACGCGCAAGGCGAGTTCCTGATCGGCGACAGGGACGTGCTGCTCGGCGACGTCGGCGGCGCGCCCTTCTACATCGGCGCCCTACAATACGAAGCCTGGAAGCATACCGACCTGATCCTGGACGTGGTTGATGGGCGCGGCGGCATGTTCTCGCTCGACAACGGCCGCGAGAAACGATTTTTGATCCGGTCGACGGTCTGCGCGCGCTGATGTCGACTGAATCGCGAGCCTTCGGGCACGCGGGTTCCGGCGGGG
>Ga0209023_10002644_pt1 | contig 22131 bp, 19 predicted proteins | sample LakOneMetagenome_FD_187468 | JGI IMG/M metagenome (GOLD analysis project Ga0209023, IMG submission 187468) | Freshwater and sediment microbial communities from Lake Erie, Canada (SPAdes) (version 2) | ecosystem: Environmental > Aquatic > Freshwater > Lentic | place: Lake Erie, Canada...
CTGTTCGACACCGCCGACATCTATGCCGGGCGTGGCGGTTCCGAAACCGTGCTGGGCGAAGTGCTCGGCGACCGCCGCAAGGATATCGTGCTCGCCACAAAGTACTCCAAGCCGATGAGCGATGACGGCACCAAACAGGGCGCGTCACGCCGCTACATTATGAACGCGGTGGAAGACAGCCTGCGCCGCCTCAAGACCGACTACATCGATCTCTATCAACAGCACGATTTCGATCCGCTGACGCCGATTGAGGAAACGCTGCGCGCGCTCGAAGACCTGATCCGTCAGGGCAAGGTGCGTTACATCGGCTGCTCGAATTTTCCGGCATGGCGCATCGCCGAGGCGCAGTTCACCGCACGCGGCATCAACACCAATGCCTTTGTGTCGTGTCAGGACGAATACAGCCTGATCGTGCGCGACAACGAGAAGGATCTGTTCCCCGCAGCACAGGCCTACAATCTCGGCATCCTGCCGTTCTTCCCGCTGGCGAGCGGGCTGCTGACCGGCAAATACAAGCGCGGCGAGGCCGCGCCGGCCGATACGCGTTTTGCCAAGGCGCCCGCCCTGCTCAACCGCTACATGAGCGAGAAGAATCTCGACATCGTGCAGAAGCTACAGGACTTCGCGAACGCCCGTGGCCGGACGATGCTGGAGCTTGCGTTCTCGTGGCTCGCGGCGCGGCCGCAGGTCTCGAGCGTGATCGCCGGTGCCACGCGTGCCGAACAGATCGAGCAAAACGTCAAGGCCATCGGCTGGAAGTTGACGGCGGACGAGATAACGCAGATCGACGCCATTACGAAAGAGTAAGTCTTTCAAACGAAGACTCTCAACACATGCGATGTCGTCCCCGCAAAAGCGGGGACCCATAACCACCGGGCGTGGTGGCGAAGCGATAAGATCGCTCCGGCCCCTTCTCAAATCGATAATTCAGGGAGCATGGGTCCCCGCATGCGCGGGAACGACGCCATGTTTGTTGCGGGCCGAATCCCTAAACCACCAACCCACCGATCGCCTTCGCGCCCGCGCTGTCGGGAAACACCGTTTCCGCCAGCACACGCTCCCCGAGGCCAAGGTGATCGCGCAGCACGCCCTTGATCACGCCGCGCAGATCCGTTGTCGGCTTGAGATCGCGGCTCTCATAAAGATTTGCGAGCTTTAATCCCGGCCAATCCGAAATCACACGCCCGCCATTCACCGCGCCGCCCGCAAGCAGCGCGATCGTGCCGGTGCCATGGTCGGTGCCATCGGTGCCGTTGATGCGCGCGGTGCGGCCAAATTCGGTGGCCACCACGATCACCGTATCTTTCCAGCGCTCGCCGAGGCCGCTCTCGAACTCCGCCAGCGCACCATCGAGCCCACCCAACAATTGCGCGAGACGTCCAACCGGCCCGCCCTCATTGGCGTGCGTATCCCAGCCATCGAAGGCGAGCGCCGCAATGCGCGGCCCATCGTCCGCCGCCATCAGCCGCGCAGCACCCTTGGCCGCGAGTTTCATTGCGGCAGCGCCGTTCATGCCGGGCTTTGGCTTCATGCTGTCATCACGCGACGCGATCTTGTCGATCTGCAAGCCCTGCGACAGCGCCGCCGCCAGCGCAGGATCGCGGTGGGTATAGAGATTCATCAAGCGCATCGCGGTGTCGTCCGCCGTCTGCGGCAATGTCGGCGGCACCCAGCCGACGGTCGGCGCGGCACCACGGAGCACCAGCGGCGTGGTCGGCCCGACCGCAAGCCCGCTCATCACGCGCTCGCCGCGCGGCAACGCTTCCAGCGCGCGGTTGAGCCAGCCGCTCTGCACCCGGCCCGGCCCGGCAAAGCCGCTTTCCAGCACGTCCTGCCCGTCGAAATGCGACCGCTCGCGATAGGATGTCGCCACCGCATGAACCACAGCGGCCTTCTTGTCTTTGTACATCCGTGCGAATTCCGGCATCGACGGATGCAGTGCGAAGAATGAATCGAGCGCAGTCGCTGCATGCGGGCCGTCGAGCGACAGCGCGATCGAGCCATGCAGCGCGGCGTACTCGGGATCACCCACCGGTGCGACGGTAGCGAGACCGTCAAGCGCGCCGCGCAGGATGATGGTGACGAAGCGCGGATCGCGGCCGTCTTTCGCCCGCGCGAACTTCGGCAGATAGGCCCAAGCCGCGAAAGTCGCCGAACCCATAAGCAGCGAGCGGCGCGTGATCCCTTGCGCGGTATGGCTTTCACAGCAATCGGATGAAAAGCCGGACATGCTTATCTCCTCTGGAATTCGGGCGACATCAATAGCAGCGCGAAGGCCTGCTGCTTCGATTCCGCGCGTTCGATGGTCTGCCGCGTCTCATTCGATGCTGCGTCTCCGGCGACCACATCGAGCAGCGCGCGCGGATCGATGGTGTCGGCAATGCGGGATGAAATCTGCGAAGCGATGTCGAGCCGCAGCTTGATGTTTTCCGGCGCGGCCCATGCCGCATTGGTGTCGGCGAAACCGTTCGGACCGGCAGGCGTCCACAACGGCTGGCCGAGCACATTCAATCCGCCGAGATAGCGCTGCGGATCTTCAGGAATGCGGCCCATCATCCGCCCGCTCGCGACCAGATATTCATACGGCATCCGGATCTTGGTCATCGGCATGCGCCACGCCTCATCCGCATCGACCAATGCCAGCGTCATCGCGCGCAGATCGCCATTGGTCCTTTTGAAGGTGGCCTCCAGCTTCGCCACCAGCGCGGGCGGCGGATCGTCGGCAATGAAATGGCGCACGAACTTGGTGGCGATGAATTTCGCCGTCGCGGGATGGCGCGCAATGTCGCCCAGCGCCGCTTCGCCCTGCGCGAGGCCGGTGTCCTCATAGATCCTGCCGAGCAGTTTTTGCGGCCCCGGTTCATGCGCGTTCGCATTGAAGATGAACGTGCCGGGCGCGCCCAGCTTGGCCTGCCGCCCCGCAAAGGTCCAGCCGGTGATGATGCGCGCCAGCGAGGTCACATCGGCCTGCGTGTAGCCGCCATTCACACCGAGCGTGTGCAACTCCATGATTTCGCGGGCGAGGTTTTCGTTCAGTCCCTTCTTGCGGTTTTGTCCGGCGCGCGACTCCGGCCCGATCGATTGCTGGTTGTCGAGAAAGAAGATCATCGCTGGATGCTGCTCCACCGCGCGCAACATCTCTCCGAAATTTCCGAGCACATAGGGCCTGATCGCCTCGCGCTCGAAGGCGCCGGACCACATCCGCGCCAACTCGCCTTTGTTCGCGGAGGTACAAAAATGGTTGGACCAGAACGTCACCAACCGTTCGACAAAGCCGCACTCCGCCATGGTGGCGCGCTGCAGCCGCGCCAATGCCTCGGCACGGAAGGTTTTCTGGATGATGTTAAGCGGCTTGGGTGGCTCTTTGGGTGGCGTTGCCTTTGGCTGCATCGCATCCAGCATTGCACCGCTGGACATCATGTCCGTCTTTGCATCGCCGGGCTTGTCAGCACCAGCCGCGTTCATCTCGGCAGATTTTCCGGCAGACGAAGAAGCCATTGCCTCCGCGGTTTTCGCGGCAGCCTCGCGCTGCTGCTTCACATCTTTCTGATAGTCGAACACCGCCTGCGCCAGCGCCGGGGTCGGTTGCAGACCCGGCGCATCAAGCAGCGCCGCATTGGGACGGCCTAGTTCCGCCTTCACAAACCCGCGCGGATCGGAGGCCGCGCTGGAAAAGTCGCTGGCCGCGCCGCCGCGTGCGCCGAATCCGAAGCGGTTGAGTGCGACCAGAGCGCCTTGCGGGTCACGCGCCATTGCTGGAACTCACGATTGATCTCAGAGGCAGGTTGGCCGAATATGAGTCGAAGTATGCGCCATGAGCGCATGAACGTCACATGAAGGATTCGGCAGGATCGTGAACGAGATCGTGACCAGACCCGCAGCTAGTCCCGCCGGCCAGCGGACGCTGAGTTGCGCGCGCTGCGGAACGCCGTTCACCTGCGACCTCTCCGGCCATTGCTGGTGCATGGATGAAACCGCCAAGCTGCCGATGCCTGCGGAAGGAGAGGACTGCCTGTGCCAGGCATGCCTGCGGGCAGCGGTCGGACAGCGCGATCCATAAATTTTAGCGAAAATCCTTGCACGCGAGTTGACCTCGCCGTCACTCTGACGGCGTTCGGCTCCCATGGATATGCGGTGCGTTAACAGACGCGCGGATAGGTTGCGCTGTCCTTGCAGCCGGAATGATCCGATGACCCGATTCGTTGTGTATGTGGGTATGGCCTTCGTCACCGCCTTTGTCGGTGTCTCATGGGCCGTGCGCGGTTTCCCTATGTGGTCGCGCAGCCCGGTCACAGAGTTGCGACCCACTGTCACAGCGACATTCGGCGATACACAGGAAACGGAGGAAAGCCGCAACCGCAAGGGCGCCATCAACCTTGCAGAGGGAATCGTCAATCCAGAACTCGACAAAATCCGGCTTGAGACGTTGCAGGCCGCGAATGCCTATTCGCTTTCACCTTGCGACAAGACGATCAAAGCCAATCTTGTAACCGCCCTGACCGCCTACACGAAGGCTTGGCAGCGCACGCTCAACTGCTCGGGCCTCCGGATGTTCTGCAAGGATGCCGACATGCTCCGGGCGACCTCGACTTTTTCGACATCACTCGACAAACGGGTCAAGGAAGCGCTGAACAGCGCCTTCGGGCAAAAAGGCATCGTGAAAGCCGACTTTCCGGCCGCGGTTCAATTCGACATGCTTCAGTTCGCCGGGCCCAATTTTTGGTCCGGTGAATCTCCCGTGTGCGCCCGCGTCGCCGCAACGAGCGGGCCGCGCAATTGAAGCGCGTGCTGTTCATCGTCTGGGCCATCGTGATCTGGCAAATCGCAGGCTGGACGTTCGGACAACGTCCGGCTCCGCCGCCCCCGCCGCCGGATGTCGATCCTCGCACCACTTCAACGGAAAAATATCTGGTCGATGGCCGGGACATGAAGCGGCAAGACGGCCTGGGTGCACTTGACCTTCCTCCGAGCCGCATTTGTACGGAAGATGGACGGAAAAAATTTGTCAGCGCTCTCGGCAATTATTACGCGCACAGGCAAGATGAGATGGAGTATTATCCGAAAAGTTTCGGAAGGTCCGGCGCGCGTTACATCGCGGAGCAATGGGCAAGCAGCGACGACAAGCGCATCGACCGCCTGACACAGGAAACCTATACGCGCGGTTATCTGAAGCCGGACGAGTTCACCCCTGCGGCGCGCAAGCTGATCGTCTCGATCGTGAAGGACGAGCGCGTCACCGGCAAGGGCTGTGCGAGCTAACGCCTACACCGTATATCCCGGCGACTTCCGCGCCATGCCGCCGAACGCATCGAGCAGCTTCTCGCGCCAGGCGTAAACCGGATCGTCTTCCTTCAGCAGCTTGAACGGACTGATCGCGCGCGCCCACTGGAACGGACCGAATACGATGTAGTCGGCATAATTCGGTGAAGCACCGCCGATATAGGGCTGCGTCTTCAGCGTCAGCCGCATCGGATTGAGACTCTGGCGAAACGCTTCGACCCCCTGATCACGGTTGGTGCCCGCCTCTTCCAGAGTCTTGCCGAGACGCGCTTCGCGGGTTGTGCGAAAATAAGGTTGATCGGCGGGCCGCAAATGATCGTAGATATCCTTGACGATCATCGGAAAGATGCCGCCGACCACCACCGTGTCGCCCCACCAGTTCAGCATCCGCCCCATGGCGCGGCCGCCTTCGCCGTCGAACAGCGACGGCCGATCGGGATAGGTATCTTCGAGATAGTTCGCGATCACCCATGAATCCGCGACAGACGTATCGCCATCGAGAAACACCGGCACCTTGTCAGACTGATGCGGCGCGATGGCATCCTTCTCGGTGAAGCGCCACGGAATGGTTTCAGCCTGCAAATTTTTGTGTGCCAGCGCCATGCGCGTGCGCCAGCAGAATGGACTGAACACACGCTCGGTCTCGGTGCCGCAGAGTTCGAACAGCTTTCGCGCAACAGCCATCGCTCAACCCCTCACCACGGCTGCGGTCTGACCGAACAGCACCTTCTTCTGTTCGTCGGTGAAGGTCTTGCCGAGATTCGAATTGACCTTCGGGCCGATCTCGTAGGCGCGTACCGTCGCGGGTTTCGCCTTGATCGCTTCGAACCAGCGCTTGAGATGCGGAAAGTCCTCGAGCTTCTGGCCCTGCCGCTCATGGGGCACGATCCACGGATACGCCGCCATGTCCGCGATGGAGTAATCGCCAGCGACATAATCGCGATCCGCGAGACGGCGGTTGAGCACGCCGTAAAGCCGGTTGGTCTCGTTAACGTAACGGTCGATGGCGTAAGGAATCTTCTCCGGCGCATAATTGCTGAAATGATGATTCTGGCCGGCCATCGGACCGAGGCCACCCATCTGCCACATCAGCCACTGGATCACATCGAAACGCTTGCGCAGATCGGATGGCAGAAACTTGCCGGTCTTCTCCGCCAGATAAATCAGGATCGCGCCGGATTCGAAGATCTTCACCGGCTCACCGCCATCCGCAGGCGCACGATCGATGATCGCAGGCATGCGGTTGTTCGGCGAGAATGCCAGAAAGTCCGGCTTGAACTGATCGCCGGTGCCGATGTTGACCGGGTGAATGGTATAGGGAAGGCCGGTCTCTTCGAGGAACATCGTGATCTTGTGGCCGTTCGGCGTCGGCCAGTAATAGAGGTCGATCATCTTGGTTGTCCTTCTTGCGGCCCTGAAATGAGGAGCATCAGGCAGGCAGCGCAAAGTCAATGCGATTGCATGAAATTTGCGCTTCGCGTCTGCGAAGTCAATGCCGCACCGCGCATATCAAGTATATTTCATTCGCTCCAGGCGGATGCTCGTGAAAGATTTTCATCGCTCTGCTTCAAACAAGAAACAGTCCCTCTCGCGTCCTGACGATAGAGTTCCGGCAAAATCCGACTCAGGGTCCAGGAAAGGTCGACAATGACAAAAGAATTCGCACGGCGTGATTTTCTCAAACTCTCCACCGCAATGGGGCTGGCCGCGACCGGCGGCTTCTCCTGCGTCAGCGTCGCCAGCGCCGCGCCGATCCAGGTGCCGACCATCGACAAGTTGTCGATCCGCGTGTTGGTCGACCAGCAGCATGACCAGTTCCTGAAAGGCTCGACGGTGAACGGCGTCGTGCACGACGCGCCGGGCGGCGGCCGCAGCGCCGATGCGCGCAATGTGCTGCACAACGAATGGGGCCTGTCGCTGTTCCTGGAATCCCAGCGCGAGCAGGAACTGCGCAATATCTTGCTGGATTTCGGCTACACCTCGCCTGCGATCATCAACAATATCGGCCTTCTGAAAGTCGACCCCGCGAAGATCAACGCGCTGATCGTCAGCCACGGCCATATCGATCATTATGGCGGCCTGATCGGCTTCCTCGAAAAGTATCGCAGCGTGTTGCCTGCCGACGTAAAGCTCTATGCCGGCGGCGAAGACAACTTCTGTCACCGCGTCAGCCGCACCTCAACCGGACAGTACGGTGAATTCGGCATTCTCGACCGCAAGCAGATCACGGCAAACAAGGTGCAGACCGTGCTCTGCGAGACGCCGACGGTGATCGAAGGCCATGCCTTCACCACCGGCAAGATCAAGCGCAGCAGCGTCGAGAAAATCCTGCCGAACAGCTTTGTCGATTACACGCCGGCCAGCGCCGGTTGCGACTATGGCCATTACACACCCGCCGAACTGCAGGGCAAGTTCACGCCGGACGAACATGTCCATGAACACGCGACCTGTTTCAACATCCGCGGCAAGGGCCTTGTGGTGATCAGCTCCTGCGGCCATGTCGGCATCGTCAATTCGGTGCGGCAGGCGCAGGAAGTCTCCGGCGTGCAGAAGGTTCACGCCATTGTCGGCGGCTTCCATCTCGGCCCCGCGCCCGCCGACTACCTCAAGCAGATCGTCGGCGAGATCAAGACGCTGCAACCGGATGTGGTCATCCCGATGCACTGCAGCGGCTTGAACTTCCTGCTCGAAGCACGGGCGCAGATGCCGGACAACGTGATCAACGTCTCCACCGGCAGCCGCCTGACGTTCAGCGCGTGAGCGCCCCTCATCCTCTAACTCGGAGCGCGGCCATCATGGCCGCGCTCCTGTGCAGCCTTTGGCTCACACCGTCTGCATGGGCGCAAGGCTCTTCGCGCTCAGCCGCCGAATTGATGGACGCGGTGATGTGGAATCGCGAGCCGATCGGCGGCGCGTTCTCGCTCAAGGACCAGACCGGCAAAACACGGACCGACGCCGATTTTCGCGGCCAGTTGCTGCTGGTCTATTTCGGCTTCACTTACTGCCCGGACATCTGCCCGACTGACCTGCAGGCCATCAGCATCGCCATGGATCAGCTCGGGCTGGATGCACCGAAAGTGCAGCCGCTGTTCGTCACCCTCGATCCCGAGCGCGACACTGTCGAACATCTTGCCCAATACGTGCCGCTGTTTCATCCACGCCTGATCGGCCTCACCGGAAGCACGTCAGACATTGCAAAGGCCGCGGACGCCTACCGGGTCTTCTACAAGCACGTCAAAACCGGCGACAAGCCGGACGATTACACGCTGGATCACACCGCCTTCATCTATCTTGTCGACCGCGACGGAAAGTATCTCGGCTTCTTCCCGCCCGGCACCGATGCATCCCGCCTTGTCGAGATGATCCGCCCCCATCTCAAGGGTGGCCCGGAGCGATAGATGCCTGTGCATCCGTCGGATGCCGGGCTGCCCTCGCATTGAACCTTTGACGGATTGATGTGACTAATCCCGGAAGCGCCGCTGCCGGCGCTGCGGGAGCATGGCTATGCAATACTCGGTGGATGATTTGCGCGCAGCGGCAGGCGCAGGCGTTCTGACGCCCGCCCAGCTCGAAAGCCTGCTCGCCTTTCTCGGCACCCGCCCCGCCACACCGTCAGCGACTGGCCCGAAGTTCGATCTGGTGCATGTCCTTTGGTACGCGGGCGCGCTGATCGTCATCAGCGCCATGGGGCTGTTCAGTACGCTGGCCTTTTCCCAGATGGGCGGGCAGGCACTTGCCATCACCGCCCTGATCTACGCCGCCCTGTTCGCATGGGCAGGCGACCATCTGTGGACGGTGCGAAAACTTCAAACCCCGGGCGGATTGCTGATCGCGGTCGCGGTCTCGATGGCGCCGCTCGCGGTCTACGGCGTGCAGGATGCGCTCGGCCTTTGGAGCAAGTTCGGCAAACCCGGCGAAGTGCGCGATTTCTATGTCTGGGTCAAAGGCAGCTGGGTGTTCATGGAAATCGCCGCGATCGCGGCGGCGGCGCTGGCGTTGCGCTTCTACCGGTTTCCCTTCATCGTCTTCGTGGCGGCCTTCGCCTTGTGGTTCCTGTCGATGGACATCGTGCCCTGGATTACCGGTTCAAAGTTCGGAAACTGGGAAGTCTCACGCAAGGTCTCGATCTGGTTTGGCCTCGGCATTCTCATTGTTGCCGTACTCGTCAACGCACGGCAGCGTTCCGGCGATTTCGCATTCTGGCTTTACCTGTTCGGGGTGATGACCTTCTGGGGCGGGATTACCGCGACATCCAACGGCACCGCGCTCGACAAGGCGCTGTATTGCGCCATGAATGTCGGCTTCCTGTTCCTTGCAGTGTTTCTGGGCCGTCGTGTCTTCGCGGTGTTCGGGACCATCGGCATCGCGATCTATCTCGGCGATCTTGCGGAGAAGGTTTTCAAGGACTCGCTGCTCTTCCCGTTTGCCTTGTCACTCATCGGTGTCGGCATCATCGCGCTCGGGCTTTACTATCACCGTCATCAGGATGGTATCCGCAGTTGGGTCGACCTGCATTTGCCGGAGCCGTTGAAACGCCTGCGTCCGGCAAATGCATAGTAGGCCGTCGCGCATCCTGACGCGGGACGTTACTCCACCGCCGCCTTTCTCGGCTCCACGACCTCGAAGCCGGTGGAAAATTCGTCGAGCAAACCGAACAGTTCGCGCAGTTTCAGCGGATTGCCGCCGACCGAGACATCGCCGGTCAGCACGCTGCCGAGGAACGTCCGCTGCTTGAGCGTGATGGCGTCGAGCGCGGCGCGGGTCAGCGTCACGCTGGCATCGGCCTTGTCGGAGAGCTTGCCTGCCGTGTGGGTCAGCGCCGAGTTCTCCAGATTCATCACATAGGTCTGGTTGAGATCGGTGAAGGTCCAGTTGATCACGATCTTCTTGCCTTCGGCCTTCGCTGAATTCAGCCGCACACCGAGGAAATCGAACGCCAGATCGATGGAAATGCCTTTCAGCAGTTCGGCATTCACCAATGCCGGCGGCTGCGGCCCGACACCGCCGCGCAATTCCAGCGCGCCGAGCAGATAGGCATTGCGCCAGGTCGCGGCCTCGCTCTGATAGCCAAGCTGTTCGAGCGCGTCGGCGCCAAGCTCGCGCGCTTCCTTGTTGGCAGGATCGGCGAACACAACCTTGCTCATCACGCTGGCGACCCAGCGATACTGCCCGGCCTTGTAGTCCTCGCGTGCGCGTTTGATCGTCGCCTCCGCGCCGCCCATATACTCCACCTGTTTCTTCGCCTCTTCGGCGCGCGGCAGCGGATTGAGATCGGCGGGATTGGCGTTGTACCAGCCGAGATAGAATTGATAGACCGCCTTGGCGTTATGGCTCAGCGTACCGTAATAGCCGCGCGAGGCCCAGTCGTTGGCCAGCGACGGTGGCAGCTTCAACTGTTCAGCGATTTCCGTCGGTGTCAGGCCGTGGTTGAGCAGCCGCACAGTCTGGTCGTGGATGAACTTGTAAAGGTCGCGCTGCTTGCCCAGAAACGCGACAATGCGCTCATTGCCCCACATCGGCCAGTGATGCTGCGCGATCACAATGTCGGTCTTGTCGCCATAGCGCTCGATGGCGTCGCTGATATAACGCGACCACAACCGGCCATCGCGGATTTCCGCGCCGCGGATGGTGTAGAGATTGTGCATGTTGTGCGTCGCGTCTTCCGCCATGTTCAGCAGTTTGAACTGCGGAAAGTACATGATCATCTCGGACGGGGCTTCTGAGCCCGGCACCAGATGAAACTCGATGTCGACGCCGTCGACCTTGCGTGTTTCGTACGCCTGCTTGATCACGTCATTCGGCGGAATGAGCGAGATGGAGCCTCGCGCCAGCGCCTTGCCGAGACCCGTATCGATCTGCGCGCGGTCGCCTACCGGCAGCGCACTGCCGAACTGATATTGCGCGCGGCGTGACATCGCATTGCCGGCGATGACATTCTCCGCCACGGCATGTTCCATGAAGCCGTCCGGTGCGATGACCTTCACCTTGCCGGACTTGGCGTCCTCCTCGGTGATAACGCCCTTGGCTCCGCCGAAGTGATCGGCGTGGCTGTGGGTGTAGATCACGGCGGCGACCGGCTTTGCGGGCCGGTTCTGCAGGTAAAGATCGAGCGCGGCCTTTGCGGTCTCATTGGACAACAGCGGATCGATCAGGATCAATCCGCTGTCGCCCTCAATGATGGTCAGGTTGGCAATGTCCAGCCCGCGCACCTGATAAACGCGCTCGCTGACCTTGAAGAGGCCATTGATGGCGTTGAGCTGCGCCTGCCGCCACAGGCTGGGATTGACCGTGGCCGGGACCTGATCGTTCTTCAGGAAATCATACTGCTTTGTATTGAACGCCGGCTTGTCGCCAATCCCCGGAATAATGCCATCCGGCAGTGTCGCGATGAAGCCGCGTTTCGCATCCTCGAAATCGGCGCGATCACTGAACGGGAGCGTCTTGAGGAAGGTCTCGTTGACCGCCCGGCTCGCGGCCTCGGCATCCTTGGACTGGGCAAACGACGGCGACAGCGGCGCGATGGCAAACAACGCTGCAGCCATCAGGCTGGCGGTGGATTTCGGCGACATGAGACACTCCCGGACTGCCGCGTGGTCCTCGGCATGCGCCACGCGTTGGTTCCAGCCTATCAGGACACCTGAGCGAATTTCATCGCAAACTTCACGCCTTAGATCGAAGAAATCGCCCTTTTCTCTCCGCACTCCGCGCCCCATATTCCGCTCATGGCGAAGAACCCCGATTCCGCGAAGAAGCCCCCCAAAACACCGAAATCGAAAGCGCATCGTCCCGATGTGCAACCGATCGGCCCTGCGCTGGCCGAACTTTTGAACCCGGCGATCAACCGCGGCGACGCGGGCATGGGCTCGGGCACCGGCCTGCAGCCGCCGCCGGACAATTCCAAGGACCGCCGCTCCGGCGGCGAGGCCGCGATCCATCGCGCCCGGAAATCGACGCCGAAGGATTTCAACGAAGGTGAACCCCGACCGACCCCGCTGCAGCCCGCCCCGCAGCCGCCCGGCGCGAGCCGCGGGTTCGAGGAAGCGCCGCAGGCCAATTACGGCACCAGCGCGCCGATCCCGACCCTCGACCCTGAACTGGCCAAGCAGCTCGGCTACGACGTCGATGACGACGACTCATTCCGGCCCGCGCGCAACAAGATGGAAAGCCTTGGCGTCAAGGCGACCGCCGATGCGCTGGAAAATCTCATTCGCGACGGGCGCCCCGAATTCCGCAAGGACGACGGTTCGCTGAGAGTCTGGACACCGCATCGCCCGCCCCGCCCGGAGAAATCCGAAGGCGGCGTGCGTTTCCAACTTAAATCTGACTATCAGCCGAAGGGCGACCAGCCGACCGCGATCAAGGAACTGGTCGAAGGCATCCAGCGCAACGACCGCACCCAGGTCCTGCTCGGCGTCACCGGCTCGGGCAAGACCTACACCATGGCGCAGGTGATCGAGGCCACGCAGCGCCCGGCCATCATTCTTGCGCCGAACAAGACGCTTGCCGCGCAGCTTTACGGCGAGTTCAAAAGCTTCTTCCCCGACAACGCGGTGGAGTATTTCGTTTCGTATTACGATTACTATCAGCCCGAAGCCTATGTTCCGCGCACGGACACCTATATCGAGAAGGACTCCTCGATCAACGAGCAGATCGACCGCATGCGCCACTCCGCGACGCGCGCGCTGCTGGAGCGCGACGACGTGATCATCGTCGCGTCCGTGTCGTGCATCTACGGTATCGGCTCGGTTGAAACCTACACCGCGATGACATTCGCGATGAAGAAGGGCGAGCGCGTCGACCAGCGCCAGCTCATCGCCGATCTTGTCGCCCTGCAATACAAGCGCACCTCTGCGGATTTCACCCGCGGCACCTTCCGCGTGCGCGGCGACACTATCGATATCTTTCCGGCGCACTATGAAGACCGCTCATGGCGCGTGAACATGTTCGGCGACACCATCGAGAGCATCGAGGAGTTCGATCCGCTCACCGGCCACAAGCAGGACGAGCTTGAGTTCATCAAGATCTACGCCAACTCCCATTACGTGACACCGCGCCCGACACTGATTCAGGCCATCAAGGGCATCAAGAGCGAACTGAAATGGCGGCTGGATCAACTGCACGCGCAGGGTCGCCTGCTCGAGGCGCAGCGCCTCGAACAGCGTACCACCTTCGATCTTGAAATGATGGAATCGACCGGAAGCTGCGCTGGCATCGAAAACTATTCGCGCTATCTCACCGGCCGCAAGCCGGGCGAGCCGCCGCCGACCCTGTTCGAATATGTGCCCGACAACGCGCTGGTGTTCGCGGACGAAAGCCATGTCACCGTGCCGCAGATCGGCGCGATGTTCAAAGGCGACTTCCGCCGCAAGGCCACGCTGGCGGAATACGGCTTCCGCTTGCCGTCCTGCATGGACAACCGTCCGCTGCGCTTTGAAGAATGGGACATGATGCGCCCGCAGTCGGTCGCCGTGTCGGCGACGCCCGGCAGCTGGGAATTGAACGAAAGCGGCGGCGTATTTGTCGAGCAGGTCATCCGCCCGACCGGATTGATCGACCCGCCGGTCAACATCCGCCCTGCCCGCACGCAAGTGGACGATCTTGTGGGTGAAGTGCGCGAGACCGCGCGCAACGGTTATCGCTCGCTTATCACCGTATTGACCAAGCGCATGGCGGAAGACCTTACCGAATACCTGCATGAGCAGGGAATCCGCGTGCGCTACATGCACAGCGACATCGACACCATTGAGCGCATCGAGATCATCCGCGATTTGCGCCTCGGCGCGTTCGATGCGCTGGTGGGCATCAACCTCTTGCGCGAAGGCCTCGACATTCCGGAATGCGCGCTGGTCGCCATTCTCGATGCCGACAAGGAAGGTTTCCTGCGTTCGGAAACCTCACTGATCCAGACCATCGGCCGCGCCGCGCGCAACGTCGACGGCAAGGTCATTCTTTATGCCGATCAGATCACCGGTTCGATGGAGCGCGCCATCGCCGAAACCGACCGCCGCCGCGAGAAACAGGTCGAATACAACACCGCCCACGGCATCACGCCGGAGAGCATCAAGCGCGACATCGGCGACATTCTCGGCAGCGTCTATGAGCGCGACCATGTGCTGGTGGAAATCGGCGACGGCGGTATGGCCGACGACGCGGTGGCCATCGGCCACAACTTCGAAGCCGTGCTGGCCGATCTCGAAACGCGCATGCGTGAGGCCGCCGCTGACCTCAACTTCGAGGAAGCCGCGCGCCTGCGCGACGAGGTGAAACGTCTGCGTGCCACAGAACTGGCCGTGGTTGACGATCCAACGATCAAGCAGCGCGGCGTGGCGGCAAAGGCCGGCGCTTATGCGGGCAAAAAGAAGTATGGCGAGGCTGCCAACTTGCCCGCGCAACTCGACCGCGCCGCTGCGAAACTGAAATCGCGCGCGCGCAAACCGACACTGGACGAAATGGGACCGGGCACCGAGAGCAAGATCTTCCAGCCGACCAACTCGCGCCAGTCCGGCCCCGAATTCGGTCCGTCCGGCCGCTCCACCGGCGGCGCGCCGGGCCGCAGGGGCGGGTGGAAGAAGAGGTAGGCGTACAACTTGCGGCACCGGACGAAGACATTCTTCCCTTCGGTTCTTGCAACCGTTATCGCATTTTATCTTTGCAGTATCCGCACATCGTCAGCAGCAGAACAGTCCGCTCTCTATAGAAGTGCCGCTATTGTTACGGGACAGGGACTGCCGAACCGGGTCGCTGCGGCCAAGATTGTGCTTCCCCGCGTCCTGATAAAATTGTCAGGCGATCCCTCCATCGCCAACGATGCTCGGATCACACGATACATCAAGCGCGCAATCAACTTTGTGTCAGGATTCACCTATCGCGATCAAATGGCCGGTGTTCCGGTTCGCGCCGAGCAAGGCACGCGTGACCGCCCTTACGACCTGACGCTCCAATTCAACCCGGCGAAGATCGACGATCTCTTGCGAAAGCTGGACCGGAAGCCATGGAGTGGAGCGCGCCCGCCAATCGCGGTCTTCATCAGCTTCGACCACAATCGCCGTTACACGGTAACAAGCGATGACCCGTCATCACTCGGCCCTCGGGAAGCTCTCGCCAATGCGAGCGAACGCGCCGGACTCGATACCGCGATTCCGATGTCATATCAGGTGCGCGAAAGCTTCGCCGATACTGTGCCGCTCAACGCGCCACCTGAAACCAGAGCCAAACTCGCTGCGGCGTTGACATCTTCGGCGGCAGAACACCCAGTTCTGACCGGCCACGCTGTGTGGGATGACAACAAATTGGGCTGGCGGACAACATGGCAACTCGATGCACGCGGCAAAACCATCCGCTGGACCGTCGACCGGGTCACCTATGACGAGGCTTTCCGCAACGGCCTGATCGGGGCCGCGCAAATCCTGTCAGGCCATGGCGCACCGCCCGGCGCGAACCGAGTGAAGAATAACTAGTAACGCTGTTGCACTTCACCATTTGCAAAGTCCCCTCGCCCCCTGCTAGGTCATCATCAGATTTCCGACTTTGGGGGACTGACCACATGGCCGACGCCGATCTGGATGCGATCATCCGGCAGCTTGCGAAGCAGCAGCACAAGACTCTCACCGCCGCCGTCAAGAAGCAGCGGGACCGCTACGCTGCCCTCGGCGCCAAGGCGAAGGATGCGCAAGGCAAGCAGCTTTACAAACAGCTTGCAAAGGACGCGCTGGAGATCGGCACAGCGACCGTGAAGCGACTGCAGATGTCTGCCGACAACGCCGCGTACAGCCATGCGCGCGCGATCCGATTGGCCACTGAGGTAGCCAAGGAGACCGCGAAGAAGGCTGCACTGGAAGCGAAGGTTAGCAAGCCGAAGGCGGCGAAAAAAGCTGCAAAGAAAGCGCCCGCGAAATCCTGAGGCGGAACGAGCCACGCGGCGTCGAACAAGCTCCATCGGCGCCAGAGCGGATTTCATGCGGATGAACCGACTCACTCGTCATGCCAGGCCATAGCAGTCGCAGACTGCGTAAACTTGTCTGAGGTGCCGGGCATCCACGTTTTTCTTCAGGGGATGTTCTTAGGATGGATTGCCGATCGAGCCCGGCAATGACAGATCGCGGAGACAAAGCTGCGGCCAGTCGGCCAACCTTCATCGGGACTCATCACAAATCCCGCCGCCGACGTTTTCCGTCGCCACGTTTTTCGCCTAAGCTCTCAGTTCGCACCGCGTCATCGCGGGCTTTCTCCGAGAAAACTCGGTGCGCCGGACAAGACGTCTTGCAGCGATCATGCTGTCTCTGATGAAGGACAGCGGTCCCATCGTCCCGTCGGGTGCTGAAGCATACTAGCACCGGACATCAGCCTGTCTATGCGGAACAGCGATCACGCTGCAACAGACCGGCAAGTGTTGCACGTTTGAATTTCTCTCACATCGGCAACAGGATGCTGCACTGAAGCAGCGATGTTCTGTCTGTTGTTCAAGAAATTATTGCGCAAGCACGCGCGCAAGATCGATCAGGCTGGTGGAAATCGGCTTTGTGCGCCCGGCAATTTCAGCCAGCGGCGTGCGCGTGATCTCGCCGCGCTGCTCGCCCACCAGCACACCCGACACACCTTCGGCCAGCGATGTCAGCGCAGCGACGCCGAGCCTTGTCGCGAGCAGACGATCGAACGCCGTCGGCGGCGCGCCGCGCACCACATGCCCGAGCACGGTGGCGCGCAGTTCGAATCCGGCCATGCCGCGGTTGCTTTCGAAATACTCCAGAATGTGCGCGGCATTCTCCTTCACGCCCTCGGCGAGCACCACGATCGCATGGGTCTTGCCGCGCTCATAGGCGGCGCGCAACCGCTCCGCGATCTCGAACGCAGACACCTCGAATTCCGGGGTGGAGATGACTTCTGCGCCGCCCGCGAGCCCCGCCATCATGGCGAGATAACCACAGTTGCGGCCCATGGTCTCGACCAGAAACGCGCGTGTATGCGACGAGCCCGTGGTGCGAAGATTATCGATGGCGCCGACCGTCACATTGATAGCGGTGTCGCAGCCGATGGTGACGTCGGTGCCGTAGAGATCGTTGTCGATGGTGGACGCGATGCCGACCACCGGAAAGCCGAGACCATGCAGCGCTGCTGAGCCTGTCTGCGAGCCGTTGCCGCCGATCACCACCAGCGCATCGATGCCGCGCGTATGCAGATTACGCAGTGCCTTGGAACGACCGCTCTCCTCCCGGAATTCCTTCGAACGCGCGCTGCCGAGAAAAGTGCCGCCGATCTGGATAATACCGCCGACATCGCGCGCATTCAGCCGGATCATGCGGTCATCGATCAGGCCCTGCCAGCCCTCGCGCACGCCATACACCGCGATGTCGCGATTAAGCGCGCTGCGCGTGACCGCGCGGATCGCCGCATTCATGCCGGGAGCGTCACCGCCGCTGGTCAGGATCGCAATGGATTTCATGAGATGATGTTATGGCACCGTCGCGCTGCCGTCCATGTATCAGCTTCCCGGTCAGCAGACAGACGATGATCCTTCGGTGAGATCGAGCGGGGATAATGCAGCTTGGGGGAAACCGTTCCTGCAATCTTGCGATATAATGGCGGCGCATGACCGCTCAGATGTGAGACAGGACTGCCGAATGACCCGCATCAAATCCTTGTCAGAAGCCCTGCTGATCTGCGCGCTCGCCATGACCGGCGCCGAAGCTGCGAAGAAGCCCGCCAAACCGGCCGAGCCGATAGCGCAGGATACGTCGTTGAACAATGTGAAGGATGCGCCGAAGGCTCCGTCGCTGGCCTGCGACGGCCCGTTCGCGAAGGACACCACCCATGACAAGCTGGTGGCCGCGTTCGGCGCAAAGAATGTCGCCTTCAAGGACGTGGACGTCACCAGCAACGTAACAACAAGGGCGACCGTGCTGTTCAATGCCGATCCGACCCGGCGTCTGGTGGTATTCTGGAAGGACGAAAAAACCCGAACCAGACCGCTCGCGGTCTCCGTCGAAGCGCCGTCAACATGGATCGGCCCCGGCGGCGCACGCAACGGCCTGACGCTGAAGGATCTTGAAAAGCTCAACGGCGGCGGCTTCAGCGTCACCGGCTTCGGCGGCATCGGCGGCGGCGAGGCCTCGAAGCTCAGCGGACCGTTCGTGAATCTGCCCGGCGACTGCACGCTGAAAATCCGCTTCGAGCCGGGCATCGCCAGCCCGTTGCCGCCGCGCTTCGCATCGGTGACAGGCGACGTGCTGATCGCTTCGACCAACCTGATTTTGCGCCGTGTGCGGCCGCAGGTCGTGCAATGGAGCATCCATTACCGCTGACGCCATAGCGGTCCGATTCTAACATTCGCATCCCGTTTCAGCAGGCACTCCTGCGAATGTTAGAATCAAAGGACCACCAGCAAATCCACTCCACTAGCGCAGACAATCATCGCGAGATTGGAGAGAATTCGTTAAACTTCCCGGCGCGTGCTGCTTGATCCTGATGGGGTTCCCACTTACGGAACCGCAAGTTTTGGGGGACGACGCAATGAGCAATCCAGAATCCGAAACACGCGTCCGGACTTTTATCGACTCCTATTATGTCGGCGATGTTGCGCGCATGGAGGATTGCTGCGCCGAATCTTTCTCCTCGCTAACCCATGCGCCGATGGAAATCTTTCCCCATCTCGGCTTTCATCAGGGCAGAGACTGGATCGCGCAGGCGATTCGGATTCAGAACGAGCGCTATTCCGAGCGCCGCTACACCATTGAATTCGTCATTGCCGATGAGACGCAGGCGGCGACGCTGACACAGGCCGCGCTCATCAAACGCAGCGACCGGCGCGTGATCACGCTCTATATCGGCGAATTTTTCACGCTGCGCGAAGGCCTCATCACCAGTCACCGCTCGATGTTCGATTCCTTCGATCTGGTGCAGCAGTTGCTTGGGCACGACCTCACCGACGAATTCGCAGTGCGCATGAAGAGCGCCACGCGCCTGTAACGGCTAGCGCGCCGCCGAAATGCCGAGTTCGCGCACCAGGCCGAACCACAGCGCCGTCAGTTCGCGCGCTGCAGGGTCCTGACTGGGCTTGCGCCGGACGGCGGTGTGCACCAGCACCAGCTTCGACGCCGGATCGACGAAGATCGCCTGCCCGTTGGTGCCGAGCATCGCGAACATGCGGCGCTTGGCCGGCATGATCCAGGTCTGATAGCCGTAGCCATAGAACGGCGTCGCCACGCGCGGCGCGCGGAACGATCCTTCCGGCGCGGTGGTCGCCTCGATCACCCATGCTTCCGGAATGACGCCGCCACCGTTGCGCGCCAGCAAAAGGCCGAAGCGCGCGTAGTCGCGCAGCCGTGCGGCGAGACAGCAATAGGCCTGTTCCTGATTGTGGCCGTCCACAGTCCAGCTTGCCTCGTCCTCGGCCCCCATCGGCTTCCAGATTTTCTCCGAGAGATAATCGGAGAGCCGCTTGCCGGTCGCAGCCATCAACACGAGGCCAAGGGTTTCGGTTTGCGAGCCGGCATAGGCGAACTTCGTCTCCGGCGGCGCGTCGCGGGTGCTGTAACGGCGCAGCAGGTTGGCGGCGTTCGGCAGATCGGAGCGGCGCAGGTCGCGACCGAAGGCGAAGGCATCGTCGGTGCCATCGTATCGCTCGGAAAACGCGATGCCTGCGCTCATGGTCAGCAGCGCGCGCAGCGAGGTCTGGCCGTAGGCGCTGCCTTTCATCTCCGGCACATAGTCCTGCGCCAGATCTTCAACCGAACGGATCTTGCCCTCCTTGATGGCGATGCCGACCAGCATCGCCACCATAGTTTTCACCATGGAGTTAGACAGCAGACGGTCGGTGTCCCGGCGTCCGTATTGGTAGCGCTCGAACAGGATGGTCGAATCCCGCGCGATCAGGAGGCCGGTGGTGGGGTGCCGCGCCAGATACTGGTCGATGCTGCGGCGCTCGCCCTCGAACTCGTAGCGCCAGCCGCCGCTGTCACAGGAGCGCGCCAGCGGTGATGGCTCCGCAGGCGGCATGACCACATGCGCCGGCAGCAGCCTGTCGAAATTGCTGAAAGTGGCGACCATGTAGTCCTGCTTCGTGCGATCGACGATGGTGCCGAGCGGGTAATTCCGGCTGGCGCCATAGGCCTCTGCATCCGGCCCTGAAGACGAAAATGACGGCGCACATGGTTGGGCCGAACCAGCGCCGGATACCTCCGCTTTCGCAGCCGCCCCGGCTATCAGAACGCAGGCGGCAATTACCGCGCTCAGCCGGTTCAGGGCGGAGAGAAAAGTCATCGGCGTTTCCCAAACATTTTTTATGAAAGCAGAAGGTCAGCTCAATTCGCACCGAGGATGACGCGGGATGCACCCGCGTTCAAGCCGTTCCCCGGAGGTGAACCTGCAGGCCATGCCACTCGACAAACCTTTGCCCGGACCACGTTTCCGGATCACGAGGGACATAATGAAGACAGTTCTTATCGCCGCTCTGGGGACCATTGCGGGTCTCATTCTTGGAGCCGCGCTCGGCGTTCTGGCGGGAATCGCCTGGACCAGCATTTTCAAGACCACCGATTTTGAAGGATACAGCGCGATGCTGGTGTTCTTCACCTTCGCGCCGATCGGCGCGGCTCTGGGCGGGCTGACCGGGGCGATCTGGGCGGCCTATGCTGCCTCCCGAAAGCGCCTTCGGATGGAGAGCGATTCCTAACGGCTGATTAACTGCTGCCGCGATCCTGTGCGGACGCACGCCCTGATTGAATTCTGGGCGGCCAACCCGCGTTTCTCGCATTTGTGCGTTGCAATATTGCGCCTTGTCGTTCGGGCAGAAGTTGCTATTTGCCGTTTAAATAATGGGAATTTCAGCATTCTGGCCGGAGCGTCACTGACGACGCCCCGTCGACCGTTTGCTGCTGCCAAGTGATATTTCAGGACCTTACGATGACAGAGCATAGTCTCTGGCGTTTCTCTCGCGCGTTTCATCGCGCCTTGAACGAGCGTCAGACCGATCACCTGGAGTCGATTCTGGACGAGAACATCGATTGGGCCATCTACGGCCCGATCGACATGTTCGCGTTCTTGGGGCCGCGCCAGGGCAAGCGCGCCGTGATCGACGTGATTCGGGAAATCTCCGACATCGTCAATCTGCACCGCTTCGAGCAGGAGTCGGTGATGCTGAGCGAGAACTCCGCCGCCTCCTTGCTGCGGTACTCCCTGACGCCAACCGCCTCGGGCCACCCGATCAGCATCCGGATTGCGGTTTTCGCCACCTTTCATGCCAACCGCCTGACCAGCCTGCGTGCGGTGATCGATACGTTTGACCTGGTCGAACAGGCTTTGGGCCGCCAGATCCACCTGCCGAAAATCGCCTGACCGATCATTGCATCCAGATGACACAGCCCCGCCCGCGCGGGGCTTTTTGTTGAGCGCGACCGATGGACGAAGAGTCCAATCGCCCGGATGTCCACAGTCACAATTGCGACAAACAGAATTGAGACAAGATCGCGGCAGACGATGTTGCAGCGCGTAAGCGCGCCCGGCCTGCCCGACGCGTCGCTGACTCCGTGACCTCCGATCAGCCCTGAACGACCTGGAATGCCATGCTTCCGCAAACGCTGCATCCTGCGCCACAACGATGGATGTCGATCACGCTGGCAGTCCTGTGCACTTTTTCCATCGCAACAAGCAGCATCGCGCATGCCGAGGACGATGAACCCGTAACGGCAGAAAATGCGGCGGCCGATGTCACCGTGCCTCCGGACTCGGAAATCGACTGGAGCATTCTCAACAGCGACCCGAGATCGATCTACGAAACCGAGTCACCCGCAGCCATCGACCGCAAGGTCCGCGCCGCGCTCGACGATCCATGGTCATGGAGCCGCAACGACAGGCCCG
>Ga0209023_10002645_pt1 | contig 22106 bp, 24 predicted proteins | sample LakOneMetagenome_FD_187468 | JGI IMG/M metagenome (GOLD analysis project Ga0209023, IMG submission 187468) | Freshwater and sediment microbial communities from Lake Erie, Canada (SPAdes) (version 2) | ecosystem: Environmental > Aquatic > Freshwater > Lentic | place: Lake Erie, Canada...
AGCCGGCCGCGCGAGCGGCCGGCGACACCATTTGAAACGAGGCGCGCTTCGGGAGGTGCATTTCCCCGGCGCGCCTTGTTAGTATGCGGCATGACCGACATCCTCTCCGATTCCGAACGCCGCCTCTTTCTCGATCCCGCCGACTACATCGACAGCGAACACCCTTCTGTCGTCGCTTTCGCCGAGGCCCATGCCCCGGCGGGCGCGAGCGCGCGCGAGAAGGCGAGCGCCCTCTACAAGGCCGTGCGCGACGAGATCCGCTACAATCCCTATGTGAAGATGACCACGCCAGAGACCTTCCGCGCCTCCAGCGTGGTCGAGGCCGGCGATGGCTATTGCGTCGGCAAGGCTTCGCTTTACGCCGCCGCCTGCCGCGTTCACGGCATTCCCGCCCGCGTCGGCTTTGCCGATGTGCGCAACCATCTCACCACCGACAAGCTGCGCGAAAGCATGGGCACGGACCTGTTCACCTGGCACGGCTTCACGCAGGTCTATGTCGACGGCGCCTGGCGCAAGGCGACGCCGACCTTCAACGCCTCGCTCTGCGAGAAGCTCGGCGTGAAACCGCTCGATTTTGACGGCCACGGCGACGCGCTGCTTCATCCTTTCGACGGCGCCGGCCGCGCCTTCATGCAATATGTGGAAGACCACGGCACGTTCCACGACGTGCCCGCGCAATTCCTGATGCGCGAAATGGCCCGCGTCTATTCGAAAATGACATCCGAAGACCTGTCGACGCGCGACATGGAAAAGGAAGCTGTAGGGGGGTAGTCCGCCGTGCGGCCCGCCGATATCGATCATGTCCAGACCCTGCCGCTGTTTCGCGGCATGGATCCCATGCGCTTCGACGAACTGGTCGCTGGCGCGATGCTCCAGCGCTTTCCCGCCCATGTCGAACTGATCCGCGAGGGCGACCGGCCGGACTTCCTGCATGTCGTCGTGGAAGGGCTGGTCGAGCTCTATTCCGAGCGCGGCAACGATGAACTCGGCTTCTCGCTGCTGCGGCCCTATTCGACCTTCATCCTGGCGGCGGTCGCGCGCGACGGGCTCTATCTCAATTCCGCCCGCACGCTCAGCGCCGCGCGCGTCCTCATGATCCCGGCCGACAAGGTGCGCGAGGCGATAGAGGCCGACCCCGCCTTCGCGCGCGCCATCGTGCTCGAACTGGCCATGGCCTATCGGCGCGTGCTGAAGGAACTCAAGGACCGCAAGTTCCGCCCCACCATCGAGCGGCTGGCCAACTGGCTGCTGCGCGAAATGGAGCCGGGCAGCGGCGGCGGCCGGCTGCGCCTGCCCTTCGACAAGCGCAAGCTTGCCGCTCATATCGGCACCACGCCTGAAAATCTGTCGCGCACCTTCGCCGCGCTCAACGCGCATGGCGTGGAAGCACACGGGCGCGAGATCACCATCAACGATACCGCCGCCCTGACGCTGGTCGCCAAGCCGGATCCCCTGATCGACGACCCGACCGCCTGACGATTTGCCGCATTGCGGGAGATGGCGCGAAAGGTCCGTCAGACTTGCGCGCCCTGCCGCGGCCTGTATGTTTCCCGCGCCGCCAGCGCGGCTGAATTCAGCGCCGCCCGAAGATGCGGCCTTACGACCGGGGAGCGAAGAATGACTGCCAAGACCGGATGGATCGACCGCCGCGGCCTGCTGGCCGGCGCGACCGCCACGATCGCTGCGCCCGCCGTCGTGCGGGCCCAGGCCAAGTCGCTGAAGATCGCGCTGATGCTTCCGCGCTCCGGCTTCTTCGCGCAGGCCGGCCAGAGCTGCTACCGCGGCGCGCTCGCCTCGCCGAAGGTGCTCTCCGACATCGGCTACAATGTCGAGATCGTCCACATCGACACCGAATCCTCCAACGACGTATCGCGCACGCAGGCCGAAAAGGCGATCAACGATGGCGCGCAATGCGTGATCGGCGCCTTCGAGTCCGGCAACACGATCGCCATCGCGCAGGTCTGTGAGCAGCGCAAGGTGCCGCTGATCTGCAACATCGCCTCCGCGCCGCAGCTGACCGGTCAGGGCTATCAATATCTCGTGCGCAACTTCATGACGGGCCCTGGCCTCGTCACCAACGGTCTGAAGCTCATCACCGAAGTTTCCAAGGCCGCGAACATGGAGTTCCAGACGGCTGTCTTCATGCATTCGAACGATACGTTCGGCACGGCGCAGGGACAGGCAATGGAGAAGATCTTCCCCACGCTGAACATGCCGTTCAAGATTGTCGAGAGCATCGCCTACGATCCGAAGGCGCAGGACCTCTCGGTCGAAGTGACCAAGGTGCGCGGCATCAACCCGGACCTGCTGCTGATCGTCACCCGCGCGGGCGACGCCATCAAGCTGACGCGCGACATGGTGCGCCAGAAGTTCCAGCCCAAGGCAATCATGTCGCCCGGTTCGCCCGGCCTCTACGATCAGGAATTCTTCGACGCGGTCGGCGCCTATGCCGATGGCTTCATCTACAACCTGCCGTGGTTCAACGTGAAGTCGCAGATGACGCAGGCGCTCGAAGCCTCGTTCAAGGCGACCAACCCGAAGAACCGTTTCGACCTCGACGGCTTCAATTCCGGCTTCACCTTCGAGGCGCTGCTGATCGCCGCCGACGCCTTCAAGCGCGCGGGCTCCGGCGACGGCGAAACCTTGATGAAGGCGATCAAGGCGACCAACATCAAGGACCACGTGATGATCGGCGGCCCGATCGTGTTCAACGAGAAGGGCGACAACCCGAATATCGGCTCTTCGGCGGTGCAGAACATCGGCCAGAAACCGACCGTGGTCTTCCCGGCCGACGTCGCCGTGGCCAAGCCGATCCTGCCCTTCCCGGCCTGGCAGGGCCGCAAGTAACAAACGCCTGAAGCGCGCCGCCTCGCAAATGCTGCGAGGCGGCGATGCTTCACGCGCGCAGCGAGCCGCATGTCCTTTTCCCTCTACGTCGAAGTCCTGATCCAGGGCATGCTGACCGGCCTCGTCTACGGCCTGATGGCGCTCGGCCTGTCGGTCATTTTCGGCGTGGTGCGCGTCGTCAATTTCGCGCATGGCGAATTCGCTGTGCTCGCCATGTACTGCGCCTTCGTCTTGTTCGGACTGGCGCATGTCGACCCCATCGTCGCCAGCCTGCCGCTCGCGGTCGCCTTTTTCATCCTCGGCTACGCCATGCAGCGCGGCATGGTGCAGCCCTTCGTCACCCGGCCGCAGCACGAGCAATTCATTCTTCTGGTCGGCGTCGCGCTTGTCCTCACCAACGGCCTGTTGCTGGTGTTCGGACCTGAGTCCAAGCACGTCGATCTTCCCTATTCCTTCGATTCCTACACGATCGCCGGCGCGCTGATCGACAAGGTCCGCGTCTATGGCGCCGCCGCCGCGCTGGCCGTGACGGCCGCGCTGTTCGCCTTCTTCCGTTTCACAGCGACCGGCACGGCGATCAGGGCATCCGCCGATAATCTGACGGGCGCCGCCGTTGTCGGCCTCGACGTAAAACGCCTCTACGCCATCTCCTTCGGTCTCGGGCTCGCCTGCGTCGGCGCGGCGGGCTCGATCATGATGGCGCTGACCGACATGACGCCCATGCTCGCGCCCTCGCTGACACTGCTCGCCTTCACCATCGTGATTGTTGGCGGCCTCGGCTCCATGACCGGCGCGCTCGCTGGCGGCCTGCTGATCGGCGTCGCGGAAGCGATCGCGAGCCTCGTCGTCTCGCCCGCCATCAAGAGCATGGTTTCCTTCGGCCTGCTGGTGCTCGTGCTGGCGCTGCGACCGCAGGGTCTGTTCGGAAAGGCCGAATCGTGAAGGCCGCCTTCTCCTTCCTCACGCCGCGCAGCACGATCGCGCTGGCGCTCTGCGGCGTTGCGCTTCTGGTCGCGCCCTTCGTGGTCGATCGCTATACGCTGTCCATCATCCTGCTCTCGCTGCTGGGCGCCTATCTCGGCCAGGCCTGGAACATATTGATGGGATATTGCGGCCTGCTCTCGCTTGGCCACGCGCTCTATCTGGGCCTTGGCGCCTATGTGTCGGCGATCCTCTTCGTGAATTACGGGATCGGTCCGTGGCTCAGCGTTTTCATCGCCATGGCGGCGGGTGTCGTCGCCGCCTTTCTGCTGGGCTGGCTCGGCTTCCGCTTCCGCATCGAGGGTGTGTATTTCTCCCTGCTCACGATCGCCTTCGCGGAGATCGCGCGCATCGGCTTTGACTCCTGGTCCTTCGTCGGCGGCGCGGCAGGCTTTTTCCTGCCGGTCAACGCGGCGCTGCAGGACCAGTGGTGGAACCTGCGCGGCGGCCCGCTCTTCTTCTATTATCTCGCGCTCGCCATGGCGGTCGTTTCGCTCGTGATCGCTGCCGTGCTGCGGTCATCCAAGCTCGGCTACGCCTTTCTTGCCATCCGCGAAGACCCGCAGGCCGCCTGCGCGCTCGGCGTCGACATCAACCGCACACGATTTCTCGCCCTGTTCATTTCCGCGGCGATGACGGCGGTCGGCGGCGTCTACATCGCCTTCTGGACCAACAATCTGTTTCCCGCGCAGATCCTCGAAACGTCAAAATCCATCGAGATCATTCTGGCCCCGATCATCGGCGGTCTCGGCACTTTGATGGGCCCCTTCGTCGGCGCCTTCCTCTTGGTGCCGCTCGGCTCCGCCCTGACGGACGGATTGCGCGCCATCGGCCTTAGCGCGCCCGGCATCAAAGCGCTGGTCTACGGCCTCATCCTCATGGCGATCATCGCCGCAACGCCCAACGGCCTGTGGCCGTGGATCGCGCGCAAACTCGGCCTCGAGGCGCGCGAGCCATGAGCGCGCTTCTCGAAGTCGTCGGCGTCGTCAAACGCTTCCGGGGCCTCACTGCGGTCGACAGCGTGTCACTTTCGGTGACGGCAGGCGAGATCTTCGCGATCATCGGCCCGAACGGCGCCGGCAAGACGACGCTGTTCAACCTCATCGCCGGCGTTTTCGCGCCGGACGAGGGCGAGATCCGCTACGCCGGCGCGCGCATCGACGGGCAGGAGCCGGAGAATATCTGCAAGGCGGGCATCGCGCGCACGTTCCAGATCGTGAAGCCCTTCCCCGACCTCAGCGTGCGCGACAATGTCGCGATCGGCGCCATGCTGCGCGCGCCCGACATGGCGACCGCCCGCAGCGAGGGCGACGAAATCCTGCGCAAGCTCGATCTCTACGACAAGCGCGCGCAGAAGGCGGGCAGCCTGACCCTGCCGGACCGCAAGCGGCTCGAAGTCGCCCGCGCGCTGGCGACGCGGCCGCGCATCATCCTGCTGGACGAAGTGATGGCGGGCCTGCGTCCGACCGAGACGGACCGCATGGTCGGCGTGCTGCGCGACATCAACCGCAACGACAAGCTCACCATCGTCATGATCGAGCACGTCATGCGCGCCGTCATGGCGCTTGCCGACCGCGTCCACGTTCTCCATCACGGCGCGAGCATCGCCGAAGGCGCGCCGCAGGACGTGACGAAGGATGCGCGCGTGATCGAATCCTACCTCGGCATGAAGGCGGCGCACTGATGCTGAGCGTCGAAGGCCTCGATCTCTTCTATGGCGACGCGCAGGCGCTGGCGGGCGTCAGCCTCGACGTGCCGGAAGGCGCGATCGTCGCCATCGTCGGCGCGAATGGCGCGGGCAAGACCTCGCTCATCCGCGCCATCGCCGGCATGCACAGACCCGCAGCGGGCCGCGTCGCTTACAAGGGCGCCGACATCACCGGTCTCGACAGCCATCGCGTCTGCAATCTCGGCGTCGGACAGGTGGCTGAAGGCCGCCAGGTCTTCCCGACGCTCACCGTCCGCGAAAATCTCCAGATGGGCGGATTGCTGCCCCGGTCTCGTGCGCGCAAAGCCGAGAACATGGAGCGCATGCTCGACCTCTTTCCGCGCCTGCGCGAACGGCTTGCGCAGGCTGCCGGCACGCTGTCGGGCGGCGAGCAGCAGATGCTGGCGATCGCGCGCTGCCTGATGGGCGAGCCCGATCTTGTCATGTTCGACGAGCCCTCGCTCGGCCTCAGCCCGCAACTCGCGCATTCCGTGCTGGATACGATTGTCGACCTCAACAAGCAGGGCCTGTCCTGCCTGCTGGTCGAGCAGAATGTCGCGGCCTCGCTCGAAATTGCGAGCAAGGCCTATGTGCTGGAGAACGGCTCGATCACTCTGTCGGGCAAGGGCGCCGATCTGCTGGCCGACGACCGCGTGCGGCAGGCCTATTTGGGGATGTGACAGTCCACTCCCCCCTCTCCCCGCCTGCGGGAAGAGGGCAGGGGTGAGGGGACAGACGACCGGGCACATTGTTGCGGCTTGGCCCCTCATCCGCAGCTGAAACCGGCGATGCCGGTTTCAGCGACGTTGGCCGCCTTCTCCCCGTAAACGGGGAGAAGGGGACGCGGAAAGTATATCGAAAGCGACAGAGACATGACTCGAAACATCTTCACCCGCCGCGATCTTCTCGCCGCCAGCCTCGCGACCGCGTTTGCGCCTTCCTGCGCCAGCGCGCAGGCGCGCAAACTGCGTGTCGGCGTGTTGCGGCTGTCCTCTTCCGGCGCGGTGTTCCTTGCGCAGGATTTGGGGTTCTTCAGGGACGCAGGGCTCGAGGTCGAACTCGTCTTCTTCGCCGCCGCGCAACCAATCGCGGTGGCGGCGGCGTCGGGCGATATCGACATCGGTGTCACCGCCTTCACCGCAGGCCTGTTCAATCTTGCCGGCAAGGGCGCGCTGTCGATCATTGCGGGCCAGGCGCGCGAAGTGCCGGGCTTCCCGCTCGATGCCTTTCTTGCGACCAACAAGCCGAACGGCGATGCGCTGAAGAAGCCGCAGGACATCCGCGGCAAGCGCATCGGCATCACGCAGGTCGGCTCGAGCTTCCATTTCGTCAGCGGCCTCGTCGCGGAGAAATACAAGTTCCCGCTGTCCGAAGTCACATTCGTGCCGCTGCAGAGCATGGGCAACATCGTCTCGGCGCTGCAGGGCGGTTCAGTCGATGGCGCCGTGCTGCCGGCCACCGTCGCCAATGGCGCGCTGGCGTCGGGCGCGGCGCGGCTGCTCGGCTGGGGTTCGGACGAGGCGCCGTGGCAGATCGGCGCCGCCTTCGCGTCTGCAAAGATCAAGGCGGATGAGAAAGCGATCGGCGATTTCCTTGCCGCCTATCGGCGCGGCTGCAAATTGTTCCACGACAAGCTCGACCAGAAGGGCGCGCCGGAGACGGAACGCGGACCGCTGCTGGAGACCATCGCGCGCTACACCCAGCAGAAGCCCGAGGATGTCGCCGCCACGCTCGCCTATGTCGAGCCGGACGCGAAGCTCGACCTGCCCAATGTCGCGCATCAGATCGAATGGTATCAGGGGCAGGGTTTCGTCGACAAAGGCTTCGGGCTCGAACAGGTTCTCGACCGCCGCTTCGTGAAGGGCTAACGCGACAGGATGGCGCGCCTCGTCGTCGAAAATGTCTCCCATCGCTTCGGCGATCTCGACGTTCTCTCGGACGTTTCCTTCGAACTCAGCGCGAACGAGATCCTCGCCATCGTCGGTCCGTCGGGCTGCGGCAAGAGCACGCTGCTATCGATCGCCGGCGGACTGCTCACGCCGACGCAAGGCCGTGTGCAGATCGGCGACGTGCCGGCTTCGAGCCTCAATCCGCTCACCTTTGTATTTCAGGATTTCGCGCTGCTCCCGTGGCGCACAGTCGCCGGCAACGTTGCGTTGGCGCTCGAACACAGGGGCCTGAGCGCGGCGGAAGAACGCGATATCGTTGCGGATGTTCTCGCACGCACGGGCCTCAGCGATTTCGCCAAGGCGCTGCCGAAGCAATTGTCCGGCGGCATGCGCCAGCGTGTCGGCCTCGCGCGTGCGCTCGCCGTGCGCCCGGCCATCCTGCTGATGGACGAGCCGTTGAGCGCGCTCGACAGTCAGACGCGTGATCTCCTGATGGAGGACTTGGAGCGCCTGCTGGAGCAGGGCGGCATGAGCGTGCTCTACGTGACGCATAACCTCGACGAGGCCGCGCGCCTCGCCGACCACGCGCTGGTTTTCTCACGCCGGCCCGGCCGCATCAGGGCGACGTCGATAGCGCCGGTCGCGCGGCGCCTGCGCGGCGATCCGGCTCATGCCGCAGCCGTCGCCGACTGGCGCGCGCAACTCTGGGGCATGATCCGCGACGAGGCTGCAGCGGCAGACCGCGAGACGCTTCATGCCGGCTGATCGAGACAGCCGCAACCTGCGCCCCGTGCCGTTTCGCGGCGCGGGCTTTGCGCCGCGCGACAGTCGCATCGGCGGCGCGGTCGCGCTCGTTGGCCTGATTGCGCTCTGGCAGACCGCATCGAGTTTCCTGCACGTCAGCCCACTATTCTTGCCGAGCCCGCTCGCCATTGCCGCCGCGCTCTGGCGGCTGATCGTGCAGGGCGATCTTCTCCAGCAGATTGGTATTTCGGCGCTGCGCATCGCCGCCGGCTGGTCGCTCGGCGCCGTCGCGGGTCTCGCGCTCGGCCTTGGCATGGGCCTCTTCACTTTCGCGCGGGCTGCGGGCTATTCGGTGGTCTCGGCGCTCTTCCCGATTCCGAAGATCGCGCTTCTGCCGCTGATGATTCTGTGGCTCGGCATCGGCGAGACCTCGAAAGTCGCAACGATCGCGCTCGGCGTGTTTTTCCCGACCGCCATATCGGCGGCGAGCGGCGTCGATTCCGTGCCGCGCAACCTCATCCGCATGGCGCAGAGTTTTGGGCTGCCATTTGCCGACATCGTGCGCAAGGTCGTCCTGCCCGGCGCACTACCCTCCATCCTCGCGGGCTTCCGCATCTCGACATCGATCGCGCTGCTGCTGGTCGTCTCGGCGGAAATGGTCGGCGCGGAGAAAGGCATCGGCGCATTCGTGATGCAGGCCGGCAATCTCATGCAGACAGATCAGCTTCTTGCGGGCGTTGTCGTTCTGTCGCTCATGGGCCTTGCCGTCGCGCGCGCGATCGGCGCGTTCGAACGGCGCTTCATCGACTGGCGCTAGACGCAGGCGCAATCCGCTTGCGGGCGAGGCCGTGTGTCGTCTTGGCCCAGCCGAACGGATTGCGCCAGAGATCGATCACGGCGCGCCACGCAGCGACGCTGAGCATCACGTGCCAGAGCGGCAGCAGGAACAGCAGCGGCCAGTGTTTCGTCAGTCCCTGCCGTTTCATGCCGAGAAGAATGGGCCAGGCCATCGCGACTGGCCCTGCCACCGCAAGCCACAGGGCGATCGTGTTGACGGCCAGATCGAGGCTGTCGGCATGGGTGAACAGCGCGCCCGAAACGAGATCGCGCACGAGGACGAACGCGAAGAATGGCCAGAGTAGTGGGCTGAGAACGCCCGAAACGAAAGCCGCACAGGTCGTGATGAAGCGCAGCGGTCGAAGGTTCAGAAGCAGCGCGACGGGATCGCGCATGTGGACGAAGGCCGTCTGCATCCATCCCTTCATCCAGCGCGTGCGCTGGGCGAGCAGCGCGGAGAGCGTGATCGGCGCTTCCTCGTCTGTGCGCGACGCCAGCGTCTCGACCCGCAGGCCGCAGCGCGCGAGGCGAATGCCGAGATCGGCGTCCTCGGTCACGTTCCACGCGTCCCATCCGCCGAGATCGCGCAGCGTTTGCGTGCGAAAATGGTTCGACGTGCCGCCCAGCATCATCGGCAGGCCGAGCGCCGCGACGCCGGGATTCACAACTTCGAACAGGCCGGCATAGTCCAGCGCGAACAGGCCGGCGATCGCATTGTCCTGCGCATTGTCGATGGCGAGGCGCGCTTGCAGGCAGCCGAGCTTTTCATCGGCGCGCGCAAACCGCGCGGCGGCGCGGCGCAACTGGTCGGGCGCGGGTCTGTCCTCGGCGTCGTAGATGCACAGGAGCTCGCCACGGGCGAAGGGCAGGGCGATGTTGAGAGCGCGCGGCTTGGTGCGCGGCGCGCCGGGCGGCGCGACGATGATCTCGTATTCGACGCCCGGCAGGACCGTGGCCAGCGCCGCGAATGTGTCGGAATCCGCCGCCTCGATCACCAGTTTGATGTCGAGCTTGGCGCGCGGATAGTCGAGCGCCTCCAGCGCATCGATGAGCGCGGCGGCGACGTCCGCCTCGCGATAGAGCGCGACGACGATCGTGTAGGTCGGCAAATCGCGATCGCGCAGCGCCGGGCTCTCGGGCTCTGGTTCGAAGGTGGAGGCGGCGGTCAGAAGTCGCGTCACCGTTGCCATCGAGAATGCGACCGCAAGCAGTGTCCAGACCAGAAACGCCACGGCCTGCGGCGAAAGGGCCGCCAAGCCACCCGCAATGGCCAGCAGGGCGGCGGTCGTGAGCCGGGTCTCCCGTGTCGGCCCCGCACGGGCCGAGAGTCGCGGCTCGATCTTGTGCAGACGCAGCGCCGCATCCTCGGCGATCCGGGCCGCCGCCGATGCGCGCAGCGAAGCCGTGAAGCGTCGGGGCGTCGTGATGGCGAGCCCGGAGGAGTCGGGCAGGGCGAGCAGCGCGGCGATCGAGCGTCCGCGCGGCGCGGCAAGCCACCGCACGCCGCGCACGGGCTTGGCGAGAGCAGCCATGCCGGCCGTCGCGGCGGCGCCATAGTCGATGCGATCGTCGAGGGCCAGGGGCTGCGTGATGAAGGGAGCGCCGATCCGGCGCGCCACGGCGCGATAGAAATCATCCTCGCCAAGTTTGCGCGCCGCGAGCAGGGTTGCGCCCAGCGGCGCCCCGGTCCAGCGCGCCTCGGCAGCGGCCTGCGCGATCCATGCAGGGGGAATGCCGATCTCGGCCAGCGCGCGCGCTTCGAGAGCGGCTGCACGCGCGTGATTTTGGTTGTAGGATGCGGCTGCCGGGCGCTGGTCCCGGACATCTTGTGAAACACGACCCGCTACAATGTCGACGCGAAAAGACATAAAATATTCCGTCGGGCAAAAGCCGACATCCGAAGCTTAGATCGAGGAAACAAACTTGCCTATAGGCAAAATTGGGGCCGCAATTCTGCTTTCCGTTCTGGCCTTTGTCGGTCTGGTCGGCGGGTCGCGCGCGGAAGACGCTGCCTTTATCCCGTCGTTCTGGGATCCAAATCCGCGCCTGGCCAAGCCGGATACGAGCGCGATCCGCCTCATCCGCTTTCTTGCCACCGACGACTACCCGCCCTTCGACTTCGCGCTGCCGGACGGCGCGCTGACCGGGTTCAGTGTCGATCTCGCCCGTGCTGTCTGCGAGGAGCTGCAGGTCGCCTGTACCGTGCAGGCGCGCCGCTGGGATACGCTTGCAGGCGCGCTTGCGGAGAACAAGGGCGACGCGCTGATTGCGGGCCTGGCGGTCACCGAACGCTCGCGCGAGAAATTCGCCTTCACGCGGCCCTACATGTTGTTGCCGGGCCGGTTCGTCGTGCGCGCGGGCAAGGCGCCGGCTGAGGCTGCGACGCCAGAAAAACTGGCGGCGACCCGCACGGGCGTGGTGAAGGACAGCGCGCACGCGGCCTGGCTGGAAGTCTATTTCCCCAAGCTGGCGCTGACCCGCTACGACAGCGTCGATGCGCAGCGCGAGGCGTTGGCCAAGGGCGAGGTCGATGCGATTTTCGGCGACGGCGTATCGCTCGCGGGCTGGCTCAACGGGTCGGGCTCGAAGGCCTGCTGCGCCTTTCTCGGCGGCCCCTTCATCGACCGCGCCTATTTCGGCGAAGGCCTCGCCATTGCCGTGCGCAAAAATAATCCGGCATTGCGGCAGGCGCTCGACTACGGCCTCGCGCGGCTCGCCGAGCGTGGCGTCTACGCCGAGCTCTATCTCAAATATTTTCCGGTCGGCGCATTCTGAGACTTAGAAGCAAGCGCGCCAGGCAAAGAGCGCTGCGTCGAGAAACACCTGCGCGCCGTAGCGCATCCACAGGAAGCCGCACGCCGCCGCCAGCGCGAGCGCGGGAATGCCGAGCCACAGGAAAAGCCCGCGCGGCGCTGCTGGGGCTTCGGCCTCGTTTCCGGTTTCGCTGTGGGCGCTGGTCATGACCCCAATATAACGCGCTTGCTCATAAAAGCGCCACGCTGCATCCTCCAGCCAAAGAGGGACGCGCAATGACCGGCATCGACTTTGGAACCTGGCGCAAGATGGCCGAGGCGCCGCGCGACGGCACGCGCGTTATCGTTGCGCTGCGCGGCACGGAGCAGGGGCCGCCGGAAGTGGACGTCGCGCGTTGGTCCAAGCCGCCGCGCGCCGACTATCATTGCTGGATATCGACGGATTCCGACCGCGACTGCACCATCGCCTACGACGACAACGAGTTGCAATGCTGGATGCCGCTGCCTTCATCCCTCGATGGCGCGCGCGAAAGCGTCCGCGCGGCGACGCTGCCGGAGGTGCCGCCCGACATGGAAATCGGCGGTTCTGGCATCTAACGCCGCGTCGGCATGATTTTCGCAGTGCGGACTTATGAGTGTTCTCCTTGATGTGGCGCCTGCTTACCGATTAGGCCGCGCTTCACAAGAACAATCGGGAGGGATTTATGCGTTTCAAGAAATTTGCGCTCGCAACGGCGCTCGGGGCGACGATGGCCGCCGGTCCGATTGCGATGGCGCCGGCTGGAGCCCAGACGCTCAAGGCCGTCATGCATTCGGACGTCAAGATCATCGACCCGATCTGGACGACCGCCTATATCTCCCGAAACGTCGGCTACATGATCTATGACACGCTCTTCGCGCTCGATGCGAAGAACGACGTCAAGCCGCAGATGGTCGACAAGGTCGACATCTCCGCCGACAAGCTCACCTACACGATGACGCTGCGCGACGGCCTGCTGTGGCACGACGGCCAGCCCGTGACGGCCGAAGACTGCATCCAGTCGCTGAAACGCTGGTCGGCCAAGGATTCGCTGGGACAGAAGGTGTTCACCGGCTTCGTATCGGAAATCTCGTCGCCCGATGCCAAGACGATCGTCATCAAGCTGAAGGAGCCGACCGGCCTTCTTCTCTTCGCACTCGGCAAGCCCTCGTCGAACGTGCCGTTCATGATGCCCAAGCGCATCGCCGAGACCGATCCCTCCAAGCAGATTTCCGAATTCATCGGCTCCGGCCCCTTCGTGCTGAAGCGCGATGAATGGAAGCCCGGCGACAAGATCGTCTTTACGAAGTTCGACAAGTACAAGCCGCGCTCCGAGCCGGCCTCCGCCTTCGCCGGCGGCAAGGTCGTGAAGGTCGATCGCGTCGAATGGCTCGCCATCGCCGACGCCCAGCAGGCGGTCAACGCCCTGTCGGCCGGCGAGATCGATTATATGGAACAGCCGCCGCACGACCTGCTGCCGCTGATCAAGGCCGACGCCAACCTCAAGACCTTCGTGTCGAGCGCGACTGGCCAGTTCACCATCCGGCTGAATTCGCTCAATCCGCCCTTCGACAATCCGAAGATCAAGCAGGCGCTTTGGTATGCGCTCAATCAGGAGGACTTCCTGAAGGCGACCGTCGGCGACCCCACCTATTACAAGATCTGCAAGAGCTACTTCCCCTGCGGCACGCCGCTGTCGACCACCGCCGGCATGGACGGTCTGCTGGCCGGTAACTCCAAGAAGTCGCAGGAACTGCTCAAGGAAGCCGGCTACGACGGCACGCCGATCGTGCTGATGGCCTCGACCGATCTGCCGATCCTCACCAACCTCGGCCCCGTGGCCAAGCAGTTGATGGAGCGCGGCGGCTTCAAGGTCGACATGCAGTCGATGGACTGGCAGACGCTGGTCGCGCGCCGCAACAAGAAGGACCCCGCCAATGCCGGCGGCTGGAACGCCTTCAACACGGCCTGGGTCGGCGCCGACATTCTGAACCCGGTTCTGACGGCCTACATGAACGCGTCCTGCGACAAGGCGCTGTTCGGCTGGCCCTGCGACGAGAAGCTCGAGAAGCTGCGCGACGCCTTCATGCGCGCCGCCGACGCCGACGCACAGAAGAAGATCGCCACCGAGGCGCAGCTGGAGGCGATCGCCTACACCACGCACATTCCGCTCGGCGAATATTCCGTGCCGGTCGCCATGCGCAAGAACATCGACGGCATAATCGACGCCGCTGCCCCGGTGTTCTGGAACATCACGAAGAAGTAACACCCAGACCCGCGGCGCCGCCGCGGGCTGAACATCCGCCGCGCGGGAGAAACCCGCGCGGCCGTCACCTGGCGGGCCCATGTTCGGTTACATTCTCAGGCGTCTGGTCTCCACGATCCCGGTGATGTTCATCGTCGCGCTGGTCGTGTTTCTCATGCTGCGCCTGACGCCGTCCGACCCCGCCGCCATCATTGCCGGCGACAATGCCGATGCCCAGCAGGTGGAGATGATCCGCCAGCAGCTCGGCCTCGACAAACCGCTTTTCGTCCAGCTGTTCGTCTGGCTGAAGTCGATCCTGTCGGGCGATCTCGGCGAGAGCTTCTTCTTCAAGAAGACGGTCACCAGCCTGATCGCCGACCGGATCGAGCCGACGGTGGCGCTGGCCACCTTCACGCTCATTCTTGCCGTCATGATCGCCGTGCCGCTCGGCATATTCGCCGCCATGCGCCGCGGCAGCCTGCTCGACCGTATCGTCATGGGCTTTTCGGTCATGGGCTTTTCCGTGCCCGCCTTCGTCATCGGCTATGCGCTGATCTACGTGTTCGCCATCAAGCTGCAATGGCTGCCCGTGCAGGGCTACAGCCGCATGGCCAATGGCATCGAGCCCTGGCTGCGGTCGCTCATTCTGCCTTCGCTCACGCTGGCGGTGATCTACGTCGCACTTATCGCGCGCATGACGCGCACCAGCCTGCTCGAGGTGCTGGGCGAGGATTACATCCGCACCGCTTATTCGCGCGGCCTGACGCCGCTGCAGGTGCTGGTGCGCCACGCGTTGCCGAATGCGGCCGTACCCATCGTCACCGTCATCGGCCTCGGCGTTGCGCTGCTGATCGGCGGCGTCGTCGTCACCGAATCCGTCTTCGCCATTCCCGGCATCGGTCGCCTGACGGTCGATGCGGTTCTTGCGCGCGACTACCCGACCATTCAGGCGATCATCCTGCTCTTCTCCTTCGTGTATGTGATGATCAACCTGATCATTGACGTTTCCTACACGCTGCTCGATCCGAGGATCCGCTATTGAACGAGCGCGCGCAGACCCAGACATTCCGGGCGCTTGCGAAATTGCGCATCCCTGCCGTCGCGCGCGAGCCCGCCATCATCATTCCCGGCGTCATTCTCGCGATCATGGTTCTGATCGCGATCCTCGCCCCGTGGCTCGGCACGATCGACCCGACGCTGCTCGATCCGACCCAGCGCAACAAGCTGCCGGGCTTCGTCGGCCAGATCACCTCGTCTGAAGGCGTGAAGACGCCCTTCACCTTCACGCTCGGCACGGATGCGCTGGGGCGCGACATCTACAGCCGCGTCATTTACGGCACGCGAGTCTCGCTGGTCATCGGCGCGCTGGTCGCGATCTTCGCGACTTTTTTCGGTCTCATCATCGGCATGGTTGCCGGCTACGTCCGCTGGTCGGACGGCATCATCATGCGTTTCATGGACGGCCTGATGGCCATCCCGCCGATCCTGCTCGCCATCGCGCTCGTGTCGCTGTCGCGCGCTGGCGTCACCGCCGTCGTCTTCGCCATCGCGATCCCGGAAATTCCGCGCGTCGTCCGGCTGGTGCGCTCGATCGTTCTGTCGATCCGCGAGGAGCCCTACGTCGAGGCAGCCGTCACGTCTGGCACGCCGACGCCCACGCTGCTGTTCCGCCATATCCTGCCGAACTGCATCGCGCCGCTGATCGTGCAGGCGACCTTCGTCGCGGCCTCCGCGATCCTCGTCGAATCCATCCTGTCGTTCCTCGGCGTCGGCATTCCGCCTGAAGTGCCGAGCTGGGGCAACATCATGTCGGCGGGACGCCAGTATTTCCGGCTCTTCCCGCACAACATGCTCTATCCCGGCATCTGCATCGCCATCACCGTCCTGTGCGTCAACGTGCTCGGCGACGCGCTCCGCGATCGCCTCGATCCCAAGCTGCGCAAGAGGGTGTGATGAGCGACGTTCTCGTTGTCGATCGCCTCACCGTCGCGCTGCCGGCGGGTTCCGACCGTCCCTACGCGGTCGAGGATGTCTCCTATTCCGTGCAGTCGGGCGAGATCGTCTGCGTCGTCGGCGAATCCGGCTCGGGCAAGTCGGTCTCTGCCTTCACCGTCATGGGTCTGCTCCCGCGCGAGGTGAAGACGGTCGCGGGCTCCGTCCGGCTGGAAGGCGAGGACCTCACCGGGATTACCGAGCAGCGGTATCGCCAGTTGCGCGGCTCACGCATGGCGATGATTTTTCAGGAGCCGATGACTGCGCTCAATCCGGTGACGACCATCGGCGAGCAGATCGAGGAAGTGCTGAAGGTTCACACGCAGATGAGCCAGGCCGAGCGCCGCGCCCGCGTGCTGGAGACGATAGGTCAGGTGCACCTGCCGGACCCTGACAGCATCGTGCGCGCCTATCCGCACCAGCTCTCCGGCGGCCAGCGCCAGCGCGCGATGATCGCCGGCGCGCTCGCGCTCGATCCCGCGCTGCTGATCGCCGACGAGCCGACGACCGCGCTGGACGTGACGACGCAGGCGCAGATCCTCAAGCTGATTGCAGAACTGCGTGCGCGAAAAGGCACGGGCGTGCTGTTCATCACGCATGATTTCGGCGTGGTCGCGGAAATCGCGCATCGCGTCGTCGTGATGCAGAAGGGCAAGGTGGTCGAGCAGGGCCTTGCCGACGACGTCCTGAACAGGCCGCAGCATCCCTATACACAGATGCTGATCGGCGCCGTGCCCTCGCTGACGCCCGCCGACCGCAAGCCGCTCGACGGCGCGCCGGTCGTGCTGAACACGAAGGGCCTGCGCAAGGTCTATTCGTCCGGCGGCCTGTTTCAGAAAAAGCGCGTGGTGGAAGCCGTCAAGGACGTCTCGATCGACATACGCCGCGGCGAGACGGTCGGCATTGTCGGCGAATCCGGCTCGGGCAAGTCGACGGTGGCGCGTTGCGTCGCGCGTCTCATCGAACCGACGGCCGGCGAAATCGCCATCGACGGCGCCGATTATGCGCAGCTGCCCGAACGCGCCTTGCGCGAGCATCGCAAGCGCATGCAGATCGTCTTCCAGGACCCCTACCGTTCGCTCAATCCGCGCCGCACGGTGGCGCAGAGCATGATCGAGGCCCCGGTCAATTTTGGCATGTCGCAGGCCGAGGCCCTGAGCCGCGCGGGCGACCTGCTCGATCTCGTGCATCTGCCGCGCCAGTCGCTCGACCGCTTTCCGCACCAGTTTTCGGGCGGCCAGCGCCAGCGCATCTGCATCGCGCGCGCGCTGATGTCCCAGCCCGAGGTGCTGATCGCGGACGAAGCCGTCTCCGCACTCGATGTGTCGGTCCAGGCGCAGGTGCTGAAACTGTTCGACGAGATCCGCGAGAAATTCTCGCTGGCGCTGCTCTTCATCACGCATGACCTTCGCGTCGCAGCCCAGATCTGCGACCGCATCGTCGTCATGCAGAAGGGCGCCGTGGTCGAGCAGGGCGTCACGAAGGAAATCTTCGCCAACCCCCAGCATTCCTACACGCAGGCGTTGTTTGCGGCAGCGCCCGGCAAGCATATTGGCGTGAAGCTGGCCTGAGTCAGGCGCCAACCGTCATCAAGATCGTCTCGCCAGTCGCGACAAGCTTGCGCCCGCCCGCGCTATCCTCGGCGAACAAATCCACGCGCGTGAAAATCTGCCGTTTGCCCGCACGGATGACCTGGGCATCGGCAATGAAGGCGTTGCCGACGGCCGGCGCGAGGCAATTGACCGAGAAATGCGAGGTGAGGACCATGCCTGCCCGCGTCAAGGCGGCAAAGCCGCCTGCCGTGTCGATCAACGCGCCTATGAGGCCGGCGTGAAGAAAGCCCGAATACTGGCCAGCCTCCGCCTTCCAGTTCATGCGCAGCGTTACGCGGCCGGCTTCCGCCGACACGACCTCGAAGCCCGCCCATCTGTTGAATTCAGCGGACGCATTGACCGTTGCCACGCGAGCGAGAAGATCGTGGTCGATCACGGTTTGGCCTCGCGCGCTTCGACGACACGGAAGACGCCATTGGCGCGCGCGCAGATTTCGCCGTCCGCCGTGACGAAGGCCTGCGCGAAGCAAAGAGTGCGGCCGGGCTTCACGAAATTGGTCGTGAACTCGAGCCAGGCTCCCGGAGCCGCGACGCTCAGAAAATCCATCGTCAGATTCGCCGTCAGAAGACGCGGGCCGCCCGACAGCCGCAACCCGCAGGACAGGCCCATCGCATTGTCGGCAAGGCAGGTCATGAGCCCGCCATGCACGAAGCCGCGCGAATTGAGATGTGCAGGACCGGCGAGGAGCCCGATGACGACCGCGCTGTCAGTCTTCCGTGAGTAGATCGGCTCCCAGGGGTCGGTCAGTGGTGATCGCCTGAAATGCGGGGCGAAGCCGTCGGGAGGATGGGCCATATGAGGTTCCAGATTATGTAGACCAGTCTATATAATTTCTCTTGGCATGCAATCGCCGGCGCGATAAGAATGCGCGTGGCCGAAACTGTGCAGACAATTGAGCGCCCCGGACAGCGGGAAAAGATCGTTCGTGCGACCGCACAGCTTTTGCGCCAGCGCGGCTATGCGGCGACGGGGCTGGCCGACATCATTGCGACCAGCGGCGCCCCCAAAGGCTCGCTCTACCATTACTTTCCCGGCGGCAAAGACGAGATCGCCGTCGAGGCGTTGCGCTATGCCAGCGGCAAGGTGCACGCGACCCTGATGGAACTGGGGGCGGAACAGCCCTCGGCTGCTGCGGTGCTGCGGCGCTACGGCGTACTTGTCGCTGGCTGGATGGCAGACTCGCAGTTTCGTGACGGCTGCCCGATTGCGACGACGCTGCTGGAGACTGCAGCCGAAAAATCGACGACGGCCGAGGCCGGGCGTCTGGCGTTCGCCAGCTGGACCGGCGTTCTCCGCAACAAACTGGAAAGCGAAGGCGCAGCGTCGGCCCGCGCCGAAAGCCTCGCAAGGCTGGCGATCATGGCGCTGGAGGGCGCTCTGATCTTTGCGCGCGTCGAAGGCGACGCTGCCCCGATCATCGCTGCGACGGAAGACGTTGCTGCGATGATGGAGCGCGAAACAGCGGCCTGACGCGCCTCAATCCGTCAGCACGACCTTGGGATCGTTGCAGAGGTCGACCTCCGCCTGATCGCCCGCATCCTCGAATTTCCAGGTCGCCACGAAACCGCAACCCTTGGCCCGCGCGATCGGCAGCTTCGCCTTCGCCCCGCCGGCGATCGGCTTGGCCAGCTTGGCGATGATCTTGTCCGGCTTGTCGGCGGCGGCCAGCGTGAAGGCTTCGAGCTTGACCGCCCGCTGGTTCAGGATTTCGACGGAGGCGGGCGGCTTCGGCTTTTTCGCCTTCGGCGCCGCCGCGGCGCTGGTTGCGGCCAGAACGAGGACTGCGCCGGTCAGAAATACGCGAAACATGGCCGAATCCCCTAGATTTGAACGCCAAGGATAATCCTGCGCCGGCTTTCCGCCAAACGGCCGGACCGCCGCCATTGACAGGCGCGGGCCGAGCGACCAAACCTCCGCCGCCCGAGACGAAAAGAGAGCGACACATGTCCCACGCCGACCTCCAGCGCATCATCGAAGCCGCCTTCGAGGACCGCGCCAATGTGAGCCCCACGACGCATGGCGACGTGCGCGCCGCCGTCGAAAAGGCGCTCGGGCTTCTGGACGCCGGCAAGCTGCGCGTCGCCGAGCGCGACGCGACGAAGTCCGGCAAGGAGGCCTGGACGGTCAATCAATGGCTGAAGAAGGCCGTGCTGCTGTCGTTCCGCCTCAATGACATGACGACAATTTCCGGCGCGCCGGGCGGCGCCAGCTGGTGGGACAAGGTGCCCTCGAAATTCGCGGGCTGGGGCGCAGCGGAACACGCCGCCGCCGGCTTCCGCTCCGTGCCGGGCGCCATCGTGCGCAGCTCGGCCTATATCGCGCCGGGCGTCGTGCTCATGCCGTCCTTCGTCAATCTTGGGGCCTATGTCGACACGGGCTCGATGGTCGACGCCTGGGCGACGGTCGGCTCCTGCGCGCAGATCGGCAAGAACGTGCATCTGTCCGGCGGCGTCGGCATCGGCGGCGTGCTCGAGCCGTTGCAGGCCGGCCCGACCATCATCGAGGACGATTGCTTCATCGGCGCGCGCTCGGAAGTCGTCGAAGGCGTCGTGATCGGCCAGGGCTCGGTGCTGTCCATGGGCGTCTATATCGGCGCCTCGACCAAGGTCATCGACCGCGCGACCGGCAAGACGCACATCGGCTACGTGCCGCCGTATTCCGTCGTCGTGTCCGGCAACGTGCCCGGCAAGCCGCTGCCCGGCGAAAACTGGGGCCCGTCGACCTATTGCGCCGTCATCGTGAAGACGGTCGACGCGCAGACGCGCTCGAAGACCGGCATCAACGAACTGCTGCGCGACTGATGGCAGACGAGGGCAGTTTCCGCTTTCTCTACCGAACCGATCAGGGACGCATCGACCGCGCAAGCTGGTTGCGCGCCGCGACGCCCCTAGCGCTGTCGTTCATCGTCACGACGGCGATCATGCTGGCGCTGCTGCCCTGGGCCAACCGCCCGTTGACCGAGCGCGCCTTCTTCGATCCCGCTGCGCTGGCGTCGAACACGTACATTCTGGTCTACGCCGCGCTGACGATCTTCACGGCGATCTCCTGGGTCAATCTCGGCGCCAAGCGCTTTCGCGATCGCGGGCGGCCAGCGCCGCTGGCGTTGGCCGGGCTGTTGCCGCTCGCCATGCTGGTGGCCGGCGCCGCCGCATGGCTTCAGCCGCGCGTGACGGAAGTGATGCCGCGCGGCACGGTCTGGGCCTGCGAGGCGGCGCTGGTGGTGGTCGCCATCTGGACGGCGCTCGAAATGTTCGACGTGATCGCGAAGGGACGTTCGAAATGACCGTCTCCGCGCTCGACATCACCCGCGCCCTGATCCGCTGCCCCTCCGTCACGCCGAAAGAGGGCGGCGCGCTTGCCTATCTCGAAAAGCTGCTCGGCGACGCAGGCTTCGAGACGCATCGCGTGACCTTTTCGGCCGCAGGCACGCCCGACGTCGAGAACCTTTACGCGCGCATCGGAGAGGGTGAACCGCATCTGACCTTCGCCGGCCATACCGATGTCGTGCCGACGGGCGACGAAAGCCTCTGGCGCTTTCCGCCCTTCTCGGCGGAACTGGCCGAAGGTCGCGTCTGGGGCCGCGGCGCCTGCGACATGAAGGGTGGCATCGCAGCCTTCGCCGCCGCTGTGCTGCGCTATGTCGGCAAGCACGGCAAACCGAAGGGGACGATCTCGCTGCTGATCACCGGCGACGAGGAAGGCCCGGCGATCAACGGCACGGTCAAGCTGCTCGAATGGGCGGATGCGCGCGGCGAGAAATTCTCGCACGCCATCGTCGGCGAGCCGACCAATCCGAATGCGCTCGGCGACATGATCAAGATTGGCCGGCGCGGCTCGCTCAACGGCGACATAATTGTCGTCGGCCGGCAGGGCCATTCCGCCTATCCGCAGCAGGCCGACAATCCGATCCCGACGCTCGCGCGCATCGTGACCGCGCTATCGGCTGCGCCGCTCGACGAGGGCAATGCCGCCTTCGACCCGACGCGCCTCGTCGTCACATCCTTCGACGTCGGAAATTCAGCGCGCAATGTCATTCCCGGTGAAGCGATCGCGAAGTTCAACGTGCGCTTCAACGATATCTGGACGCCTGAGACGCTGGGCGCGCGGATCAAGGAGATCATTGCGGAGGCCGCCGCCGGCGCAGATGTGCGCGTGACCCTGCATCCGACCAATTCGCTCTCGTTTCGCACGCAGCGCTCGTCCTTCACCGACCTCGTCGTCGCCGCGATCGAGGCGAAGACCGGCCGTACGCCGGACCTGTCCACGACCGGCGGCACGTCCGATGCGCGCTTCATTGCGAATTACTGCCCGGTGATTGAGTTCGGACTCGTTGGCAAGACGATCCACGCAACGGACGAGAATGTTGAGGTTGCCGATCTCGACAGGCTGGCCGACATCTACGAAGAGATTTTGGTCCGGTATTTCCGATAACGCGTGTTGCGCTGGGACCGCCGGCCTCCGGCCGGCATAGAGACACA
>Ga0209023_10002646_pt1 | contig 22106 bp, 14 predicted proteins | sample LakOneMetagenome_FD_187468 | JGI IMG/M metagenome (GOLD analysis project Ga0209023, IMG submission 187468) | Freshwater and sediment microbial communities from Lake Erie, Canada (SPAdes) (version 2) | ecosystem: Environmental > Aquatic > Freshwater > Lentic | place: Lake Erie, Canada...
CTGACCGCGCGCAGGCGCCGTCGGGCCTCGGCTACGCGCTCGAGAACCGCCTGGTCAGCGCACGCACGCTGCCGTCACTGCTCGATCGATGTCGTGTCCGCTCGCTGACACGTTTCTTCGACACGACCTTCGAAGCGTTGCTGAAACTGGCCCCCGAGGGCGTCTCCGAGCCGCGGGTCGTCGTGTTGACCTCCGGACCGCACAACGAAACCTATTTCGAACACTCGTTCCTCTCCAAGCACTGGGGCGTGCCGCTCGTCGGCGGCGACGACCTCACGGTTCGCGAGAACCGCGTATTCCTCAAGACCCTCGCCGGCCTCAATCCCGTGCACGTCATCGTTCGCCGCATGGACGACGACTTCTGCGATCCGCTGGAGCTGCGCGGCGACTCTCTGCTCGGTGTGCCGGGACTGGTGCGTGCCGTCCGCGCAGGTACCGTGTTCATCGCCAACAGCCTCGGCAGCGGACTCGTGGAAACGCCCTCGCTGATGGCGTTCCTTCCGGGCCTGTCGCGCCAGATGATGGGCGAGCCGCTGCAACTGCCGTCGGTCGCGACGTGGTGGTGCGGCCAGGCCGGACCACGCAAGCGCGTGCTCGAAGAGCTCGAAGGGCTCGTCATCAAGCCGACGTTCCCGCGCTTTGGCAGTCACGCCGAATTTCCCGGGCAGATGTCTGTGCCCGAACGGCAGCAGCTGGCGGCGCGCATCGAAGCCAATCCCGAGCGATACGTCGCGCAGGAGCAGGTGGATCTGTCAACGACGCCGGTGCACACGCACCGCGGCGTCGAAGCGCGGCACGTCGTGCTGCGCGTGCCTGCCGCCTGGGACGGCACTGGATACGCCGTGTTGCCGGGCGGCCTGGCGCGTGTCTCGACCGGCGCGAAATCGCTCGTCGTGTCCATGCAGCGCGGTGGTGGCAGCAAGGACACGTGGGTGCTCGGTCACTCTGCCTCGCGGCCCGAAGAACGACGGCCCGTGCCGCGTCCCGCGCCCGTCGACGGCGGTGCCACGGAACTCTCGAGCCGAGTCGCCGACAATCTGTTCTGGCTGGGTCGATACGCCGAACGCCTCGAGTTCACAGCGCGCCTGATTCGCGTGCTGTTGCCCGGTCTCTCGGGTGAAGCGGCGCAGGGGCGCGGCAGTGAGGTGGCCACGATCGTCCACTTCCTCGACGGCTTGCAGCTGCTGCCGAAGGAATTTCAGGACTCTCCGCTCTCGCGGCAGTGGTGGCGCCTACAGGGGCTGCTCGGGCAGATGGTCTTCGACGCCGATCACGTCTCGGGCATCGGCTGGAACCTGCGTCAGATTCGCCGGCTGTCCTGGGAAGTGAAAGAACGCCTGTCGCAGGACACGTGGCGTGTGCTGCAGCAGCTCGAACGCGGCTTCCAGAACACGCCGCCCATGAACCCTGACCGTCGCTTCGTCGCAGCGGGCAATCAGCTCGACGACGTGGTCATCATGCTGGCGGCGTTCTCCGGTCTGCTGTCAGAGAACCCGACGCGCGGTCACGGCTGGAGATTTCTCGACATTGGTCGGCGTGTCGAACGTGCCGTGCAGATGATCGCGCTGCTCCGCGTCGGCATCGCGACCGCCCCGTACCCGGACGATGCGTATCTCGATGTGCTGGTGCAGGTGGCGGACAGTTCCACCACCTATCGCTCACGCTACCTGACGTCGATTCGCACGAGGTTCGTGCTGGAACTGCTGTTGACCGACGAAGGATATCCGCGGTCGGTTGCGTATCAGCTCGTCGCACTGCTCGACCGCGTGGAAGGTCTGCCTCAGGTTGCGACCGTGGGGCCGCAGGTGCAGGAGCGCGTCCTCGCCGAGCGCCTGCGCATGCGCGTGCACGATGCCCGCATCGACGAACTCAAACGTCGCGACACGCGCGGACGACGGCTCACGCTCGAAGCCTATCTACAGACGCTGCGCAACGGCGTGATGGATCTGTCTGAGGCTATTTCCGCCCGCTATCTGAGTCACTCGATGAGCTCTCGTCTCACCCCCACCGTCTGAGCCTGCTGTGCCCATCGTTTATCGCGTGCAGCACGCCACCCGTTATCGCTACGACGCACCTGTCTCGCAGTGTCAGAGCGAAGTGCGCCTGTCGCCGCGTCCGCTGCCCTGGCAGACGGTGCTCGATGCGACGATCAGCACGACACCCGCGTCGGCCTGGTCTGATACGCGCACCGACTATTTCGGCAACGAGGTGCGTACGTTCTGGATTCAGGAGCGTCACGATCGCTTCTCCACAGTCGCGACGAGTCTCGTGCGAGTGGATCCGCGAGCAACGGCTGCCGGTGACGGCTCGCCGTGGGAATCGGCGCGCGAGAAGATTGCGGCGCACGCCACGCCTGAGACACTGGCGGCGTTCGAGTTCGTCTTCGACTCGCCGTTTGTCGCGGCAGCACCGGAACTGGCCGCCTACGCACGCCCGACGTTCGAACGCGGGCGTCCGCTGCTCGATGCGCTCGACGAACTGACGCATCGCATCTTCACGGAGTTTGCCTACAAGCCAGCGTCGACCTCTATCGATACGCCCGTGCTCGAGACGCTGCGTCTGAAGCGCGGCGTGTGTCAGGACTTCTCGCACGTCATGATTGGTGCACTCCGCTCGCTTGGCCTGGCTGCGAGGTACGTGAGCGGCTACCTGCGAAGTGGCGCGGACCATCAGGGTGCTGAGGCGTCGCATGCTTGGGTCGGCGTGTTCGTGCCGGAGCTTGGCTGGGTTGACTTCGATCCGACGAACGATGTCAGACCCAACCAGAATCACATCACGCTGGCCTGGGGACGCGACTACGCCGACGTGACGCCCGTGAAGGGCATTGCGCTCGGCGGCGGCAAGCAGCTCGTGGACGTGGAAGTGCGCGTCCAACCTGTCACCGCGTGAACGACGACACGCACATCCGACCTGACTGAGCCAGACACGGGTGATTGAGGCACCTCGCCTCCGACCGACGGCCTATACTTCGGCGTACCTGAGGAGGAGACGCGTCATGACACGCATTCGAACGCTTGTGGCGGCAACCATACTCGTCGTCGGATCGGGCGCATTGGGACCAGCGCGCGCGGCGGGTGAGCTGAACCCGAAAGCCATCACGATCGCGATGCCCGCCGACATCAAGTGGACCAAGGGCAACGGGTCGGAGAGCGCCGTGCTGGTGGGCGATCCCACGAAGCCCGGACTCTACGTGGTGCTTCAGAAGTGGCTGGCGCACAACAACAGCCGGCCGCACTTTCATCCGAACGATCGGTTCATCACCGTCATCTCTGGCACGTGGTGGGTGAACACCGGGCCGAAGTACGATCTGGCTGGCATGAAGCCGGTACCCGCAGGCAGCTTCGTCACGCACTACGGCAAGGAAATTCACTACGACGGTGCGCGCGACGAGGACTGCGTGCTGCAGATTGTCGGAATGGGCCCGGCAACCTCGACGCCGGCCGAAGAGAAATAGCCTGTCGTTGTCACAGAACGAACCACTTGGTGCGGGCGAACCGCCCGAGCACACGGTCATCGCGTATCACGAGCGGACCAAGCATCACTTCAACCGCTACGCTGCGTCGCTCGGTTACATGGACTGGGCGACGCAGCCAAATCCCTTTCGGCGATTTGCCGGTGCCGACCTGTTTCCGCTGCCGCTGCCAGAGCCAGGCGATCCGGTGTCCTACGACGCCGTGTTCAGCGAGCCAGAGCTGCCTCGTCGTCCGCTGACTATCGCCACGCTGTCGCGATTTCTGCGCTATGCGCTGTCAATCACGGCGTGGAAGTCCACCGGCGCAAATGCCTGGGCGCTGCGAGCCAACCCATCGAGTGGCAACCTGCATCCGACGGAAGGCTACGCCGTGCTGCCAGCACTGGACGGCCTGGCCTCGTCTGCGGCCATCTATCACTACGCGGTGCGAGCCCACGCTCTCGAGTGTCGCGGACGCCTGGAGGATTCGGCGCGCGCGGCGCTCTTCGACAGACTGCCAGCCGACACGTTTCTCGTCGGACTGTCGTCGATTCACTGGCGTGAAGCCTGGAAGTACGGCGAGCGGGCATTTCGATACTGCCAGCACGACGTCGGTCACGCGCTGGCAGGGCTCCGGATTGCTGCAGCGGCGATGGGGTGGCAATTGACGCTGCTGCCGCACGTGCTCTCGAGCCGCGTGGCGTCGACGCTCGGACTCGACCGGGATGGTGATTTCGCTGGCGCGGAACGCGAGGAGCCTGACCTGCTGGCGATCGTCACAACCCAGCCAGGCGCGGCCTCGTTCGACGCGTGGATGCCACCGCTCTGGGGCGATGCCGTGCACTGGACCGGATACGCCAACGCGCTGAGCGCGGCACACGGCGTCGACTGGCAGGTCATCGAAGAAGTCGCACGGGCAACGACGCAGGCAGAGACGCGTGACCATCGTGACGGTCGAGAGGGCCTGCTCGCCGAACGGTTCGTGATTGCGCTCGCGGAGACTCCGCGGCCGGGGACGCTGGAGCACGTCGTGCTGACGAGGCGCAGCGCGGTGTCGATGGACGGCATCACCCGAATGTCACTGCCGACGTTCTGCCTGATGCTGTCGCGCGTGCTGCCGACGGCAGATGGAGGTGCCGTGCCGTGGGACGCCCTGCCGTGGCGTCCGCGTATTCACCTGCTCTTGTTCGTTCATCGTGTCGATGGACTTCAGCCGGGCCTCTACATCCTGCTGCGAGACGGCTCCAGGCGCGAGGCGCTGCGCGCCGCCATGCGCGACGACTTCCAGTGGGAACCCGTTGCAGCAGCGCCGGCTGGCCTGCCGCTGTTGCTGCTGGCTGCTGGTGATTGCCGCGGGCTCGCGGCCAGAGTGTCATGCGGCCAGGCCATCGCCGGCGACGGGACGTTCAGCGTCGGCATGCTGGCTGACTTCACCGAGAGCCTGGCGCGTGACGGCGCGGCGTTCTATCGCAACCTGTTCTGGGAGTGCGGCATGATCGGCCAGGTGCTGTACCTCGAGGCTGAAGCCGCGGGGCTTCGCGGAACGGGCATCGGCTGCTTCTTCGACGATGCGGTGCGCGAGGTGTGCGGGATGACGAACAGCGACTGGCAGAGTCTTTATCACTTCACCGTGGGTGGCGCGATCGAGGACACGCGTCTCACGACGTTGCCCGCCTATCCGACGGAGGCTGAATGAGCGTGCGTATCACCATCACGCCCGCCGCGCGGCAGGCCTTGAGCGAGCACGAGGTCTCACTGCTTCGCATGCGGATTTCGGAAGACTACGCGTACGAACTGCTCGCCGAGTCAGAGACTGGTAACGATCTGGTCGTGGAGTGCGATGGCATCCGCATCGTGCTCGATGAGGCGAGCGCCGCACGGGCTGACGGGACACGCGTCGACTTCGTGGCGGGACCGCAGGCTGGCTTCGCAATCGAGCATCCCAGGCGGCCGTCCATCAGGCAACTCGCGGCGCCAGACCTTCATGTCTGGCTCGAACGTGGCGACGCCTGTGTCCTCATCGATGTGCGGACTGAGACAGAGCAATCACTCGCACGAATAGAGGGCGCGAAACTGCTGGACCAGGCGTGTCACGACGAACTGCTTGCCATGCCGAAAGACACTGCCATCGTCTTTCAGTGCCATCACGGCGTGCGGAGCCAGTCAGCTGCCGAGTACTTCCTGCAGAAAGGCTTCACCAACCTGTACAACCTGGTCGGCGGCATCGACGCGTGGTCACTGCAGGTCGATCCGTCGGTCCCACGCTACTAGGGCAGGCGTCGGACTGACCCGTCGGCGCGCCCCGCCATGGTTCTCGCTATGGGCTACTTGGCTTGGATGGTTCGAAACGCGCGGCGGGGAAGTGCGGCGAGGAAGAGTGGCGGCTGCCGCGCCCGTGGTGAGCGCGGCAGCAACCTGGCGATCTACCAGTGGTAGGTGAGTCTCACGTAGGCAACGGTGGCGTCGTAGCTGCCGTCGTTGAGCGCGAGGAAGAACGAGCCGGGGTAGATGTTCTGCAGGCCGAGGCTGTCCACGTCGGAGAAGACGTACTTCTCATACCAGGAGCCGACGGTCAGCATCACCTTCTGGGTCAGGCTGCAGTCCACCGATGCATCCAGCCGCGTGATCTTGGCATTGTCGGCGTTCGGAATATTCTGGACGCCGCCTGTGGCCGCGCGCGCCGCCTGGTAGCTGCTGGCTGCATTGACCGTGAAATTGGCGGCACCCGTCAGGTTCTGGTAGCGCCCTGACAGATTCAGCGTCGCCTTCTTCGGCACGAGCGTGACCTGCGAACTGACGCCCGCCGTATCCACGTCGTCGGACAACCCGATGATGAAGTCGTCCACTGTCGGGAAGTTGCTGGTGCCGTTGTTCACCTGATGGCTGCCGTTCTTTTCGCGTGAGTAGTAGCCGGTGACGTTCCAGGCTTCGCCCGGCGTCACGCTGACTTCACCCGTGTAGGTGTCGTACTTCGCATCCTGCAGCCCGTACTTCGTCTCCTTGTAGTTGTCCTTGTTGCGGAGATAGGTGAACGCGAACGTCGTCATTGGCACCGGCGAGATGTCGAACACGATGCCTGCGCGGTCGCTGGCGCGCTTCGACAGGTCGAAGCGCAGGCTGCCGTCGCGGTTCAGCGCATTGGCTGACAGTCCCGTCGATGGGGTGACGAGGGAGGCATCCTCGCTGGCTTCCAGGTCGAGGCCCGTGTAGTCGCGGCTGCCCTTTTCGAACATCGCGCGCAGGTTCGCCTGGTTGTCCATGAGGTGCATGATGACGGCGAACGTGCCGGTGTTCTCGGCCGTTTGCTCGACTTCCCGATACGTCCGGTCGATGGTCTGCCGGCGGACGCCGCCTTCGAGTGTGACCACTTTCAGGTCGTAGCCCACCGTGGCATCGATGCGGTCGCTGGTGTAGCCGTAGGGCACGGTCACGCGTGCCGTCGAACTGAGGCTGCGGTCCCAGCTGCCGTAGCCCGGGAAGGTGATGCGCGGTGTCCTGTTGTCCAGATCGTAGCGACGGAACCGGACGGCCAGATGCAGATCCTCGACGGGTTTCGATGTCAGCGCCAGCACGATGCCGGTGCTGTCGACTTTGCCGTTCAACGACTGCGTCGGCAACGACGATGTGCTCGACCCGTTGAATGGAGTCACGACGGCGGTGTTGGTGATGTACGGGAACAGCCTATCGTTCTGCGTCATTCGGCTCATGCTGAGGTCGCCGGTCACGCGAGTGTTCTTCGCGAGCCGGATCGTCGTGCCGAGCGTGCCTGACGTCGCCTGGTTGTCAGGCGGGTTGATCATTCGTCCGAAGCTTGGGCCACCAACCGAGGTGGCCGCCGTACCGCTGCCTACCGTTGCCGTCAGCGCGTCGCTGGCGCGGAACGGACTGTCGAACACCAGCGACTTCACCTGGTCGACGTACCAGTTGTGGTGCAGGCTGCCGCGGACGTTACCCCACGGCTTGTCGAACGCGGCTGCGACGCCGGCGTCCTGTGTGAGGTACTCGGTGACTTGCGGTGTCTCGGTGACGTAGCTCAGATAGTTCGACGACAAGCCGCCGCTGCCATGCCGCTGCTCACGGTCGTAATTGAGCCGGAATGAGTACGGCTGGTTGCGCGCGAGATCGGCGGTGACCGAGGTGCGCTCACGCAACACCTGGACGTCGACTACCGTGCCCGCATCAATCGAGGGCTGGAAGAGCGGCTGCACGAACGTGTTGAAGATGCGATTGGCTGTTGGCGTCGATTCCCAGGTGTTCTGGATCGCGGCCTGCAGCGTATCGCTCATCCGCCACTCGCCGAGACCCTGCTGGGTCAGGAACGTACGGCCGTTGTTGCCGATGCGGTGCACGATCGAGTTGTAGTCAGCGGCGATCGCAAACCAGTCGGTCTTGAACGTGCCGGTGTAGCGCTCATCGAGCTGCTTCACGTTCTGCCCGCGCAGGTCGTAGCGAAGCCCCTTGCTCCGGCCAAACAGCCGGAAGCCCGGCATGCTGACGCCTTTCACGACGTCCCGGTATTCCTGAAACTTCGACGATGCGACGTCTGGCCGTGTGGCGACATCGAGGATGACGTCGCCGGTCTGGAAGTCCGTGGACTCCTGCGGTGACGCGGGTTCTTGTGCGTGTGCCTGGGCGCCAACGAGGAGAGCGCCGGAGGCGAGGAGCACTGTGAAAAGTGTGGCTCTCGTCATGACGTCATCTCCCGAATGCGACGCCCGAAGGCGAATTGGAACCGTGAATCGACTGGTGGCAGTTCATGCAGCCACGGCTCAAGATGCGTTGACTCACGATCGTCTGCGTCGTTGTCACACCGGCGGGAGCCGCCTGGGCGACGACCGGCCCGCCAATAGCGTTGCTCTTGTCATACAGCGTGCCGGGGTGGCCGCTGTTGGCGTGACAACGCTGGCACAGGTACGGCTGCATCGCGACGGTGAGGCGCGGGTGATTCGAGCCATGCGGGTTGTGGCAGGTGACGCAGCTTTCGCGCACCGGCTCGTGCTCCCAGACAAACGGGCCACGCTTCTCGGTGTGGCATTGGTAGCATTTTTCATTGACCGACGCGGCTGAGATCATCTTGGGCTGGGTCGAGTCATGCGGGTTGTGGCAGCTCGAACACTGCATCTTGCCTTCGCGCAGCGGATGGTGCGAGGTGCGCTGGAACTGCGCACGCATCTGCTTGTGGCAGGTGAAGCACGTGTCGAAGTCGTTGGCCGTCTTCAGCTGCGACGCCGCCGACTTGTAGTCATGCACGCTGTGGCAGGACGTGCAGCTGACGTCTCGACGATCGTGGCTGCCGCCGTGCCAGTTGGTTCGGGTGCCCTTCTCATGACAGGTGAGACAGGTGGCGTTGACGACCGCGGCTTTGAGCGGCTTGAGGGACGGCGTTGGAACATCGGTCTTGCCGTCCATAACGGCCTGGAAGTGTTCGTTGACACCTTTGTGGCAGGTCGCGCAGGACTGTGTTCGCAGACTGTGCGAACTCTGGGTGAATCGGGTGTTGACCGCTTTCTCGTGGCACGTTGCGCAATCGGACACGCTCCACGCCCCAGGCTGGGATGCGGCTTGAGCGTGAGCCCGACCCTCGCTCCATGCCCCTAGCGCCAGCGTCAACGCCAGGATGCTGATGAGTTGTCGCATAAACGGAGTTCCTTTTGGTCCCTATGAAGTGCGGCCGCCAGCAGACGATTCACCGTCAGCCACGGGGCAGGCAAGGGCAAGCGACGTGCCGTCGAATTTCCGGCCCGTATAGACTGATCGTCGAAGTTCTGGACCGAAGAGTGCCGAATTTCCGGCAAGGGGCGTTTGGGTTCAGGAGCACACACGTCTGCACGGTGGGATGGTCTGAGTCGGTCGCGAGTTTTTGCTTATGTCTGAACGAGGCAATGCACGTCTGGTGTATTCGACGGGGATGACCGGGAAGTGCGCCGTCTGCGGTTGGCCGGCGATCGATTGCCGGTGCAGCGTCAACCACAAGACCAACGATCCCGTTCCCGGCAAAATCGTGGCGAAGCTGCGGATGGAAAAAGGCGGGCGCGGCGGCAAGACGGTCACTGTGGTCTACGACCTGCCACGCAACGAGGCGTTTCTGAAAGAGCTGTGTCAGGAATTGAAGCGCACCTGCGGCACCGGTGGCACCGTGCGCGAGAACACCATCGAGTTGCAGGGAGAACTGCGTGACCGCCTTCGCGCCGACCTGACGCGTCGCGGCTTCATCGTCAAAGGCTGACCGGCTCACGCGAAAAACGCGTCCGGGGTGGCATGCCCAGGACGCGTTTTGTGTGTACGGTGCCGAACGAACGCTGTGTCAGTCGGAGAGACGCGGCGGGCCGTGAGACCCGCCGCGCGGGATGGTCTAGAAATCGAGCTGCGCGCCGAACTTCACGAGACGTCCCTGCAGGATGCTCGTCGGCGTGCGCCAGTTGGGACCAACCGTGTTGTTCTGCGTCAGCACGGCGCTGCTGTTCAACAGGTTGTAGATGTCCACCGACGCCGAGAGACGGCGGCTGCCGAACCGGATGTTCTTCCCCAGGCGCACGTCGAGCTGCGTGAAGCGGTCGCCGTAGAGTGAGCCCGGCGCGATGAGGCCGGTCGTTGCCGAACCGGTGGCCAGGTTGCGACCAAGGTTCTGCACCGTCGTGTTGGTCGCCGTGTAGGTCGCGAGAATCTGCGGACCGGGACGGTTCTGGAACGTGCCGCTCGCCGTGATGCCCCACCACGGCAGCGGGTAGCTGATGAGACCCTTCACATCAGGCTGGAACGGCGGTGCCACGCGGCAGTAGAGCGTGCTTGGCGTGCCGGCGGCAGACGTCGACCCGTAGGTTGGCGCCAGCGTGCCTGCCGTCGACGCCGTCACACCCGCAACGGCCGCGTAGGTGATGCTGGCCTGACCGGCCACCGAGCAGATGTCGGTGACTTCGTGGCCGATGCTCGCACCGCCCGATGCCATGCCGCCGCGCGGCAGCCGGGCATTCAGGTTGAGGTCGTAGCCGGTGTAGATGTCGCTCACGTCGCCGAAGTTGCTCGCCTTCTGCACGGCGAAGAACGGCGTGACGGTGGAGAACGAAGGGTTCAGATCGACGAAGCCGCACACCTGCTGACCCGCGTTGGGCAGCACGAAGCCGCTGTTGGCGGCAGCAGTGGTCGGCGCCGTGACGCAGAACGAGTCGTAGGCTGACGGCGGACGCGTGGTGTTCTGGCTCGCCACGAAGTTGCCGAACGCATGACGCGTGAACTGGAAGTCGAGGGCGACGCGCGGCAGGATTTCGTGCTGCATGCCGATGGCGACTTCCGTATCGTTCGGACGCACGCCCCAGCCGCTTGTGATTTCATCCGCGTACTTCGCGGCGATGTTGAGCGAGCCGAGCGGCGCGTTGAGCAGACCGCATTCACCGTTGGCGGCCGTGCTCGACAGGCTGCAGTCGGGCAGGAAGTTGCCGTTGCTGTCCGTCCAGCTGCGCGAGGCACTGTTGACCGACGTGTTCACGCGGTTGTTCAGCGTCGCCATGTTGGTGGACTCGCTCGCGAGGTAGTTGCCCCAGTTGCCGCGAACCACCGTCTTGCCGTTGCCGAACAGATCGAAGGTGGCGCCGACACGCGGCGTGATGTCCTTCCAGTTCGGCACGTTCGAGACAGGGTCGTACTGACGCGCCGTCACGAACGGGATAGCGGCCAGGTTCTGCGCCGGCACGTACGCGTTGTGGTAGTCGAACCGGACGCCGTAGTTCAGCGTCAGTCGGCCAACCGTCCAGCGATCCTGCGCATAGAGACCGAGCGCCGACTTCAGCTTCTCGAGGTCGATGAGCGGCCGGGCATACTCGGTGATCGTCGTGGGAATGCCGCGGTTGAAGGTCCACGCCTGCGCCTGGTTCGTGTCGTAGGTGTACTGGCGCGTGCCCCACATCTGCTGCGCACCGACCTTGAACGCATGGCTGCCGGTGACGTAGTTGGCGGCGGCGCGGAAGTTGTACTGGTGGTTGTAGGCCGTCGTGAAGACGTTGTTCGCACCGTAGGTGACACCAAGTGACGACTCGGTTTTCGAGATCACCGCATCGGGTCCGTATCCGTTCACGTTGTACGGCTCGGGACCGAAGATCCAGCGCTCGTTGTAGAAGGTGATGCCACCCTCGAAGAGCAGCTTGTTGGTCAGCGGATTACTCCACGTGCTCTGCAGGATGTACTCCGGACGATGGGTGAAGTAGAGGCCGGCTTCAGGTGACACCGTGGCCGCGCAGTTGTTGCAGTCGACCAGACGCTGGTTGAAGTGACCATAGAACGTGAACTTGTTCTTCTGGTTGGCCTGCCACGTCAGGTTCAACGTCTCGCCGCGCGTCCACGTATCGCCGCCGACCGCGGGTGCGTTCAGGTTCTGCGAGTTGGGCACGAGTGTCGTCGGATGGGTCGCGTCGCCGTACGAGCAGCCTGCCGTGCTGTTGCAGTACTGCGGTGCGCCGGGCCGCAGGTTCTCGTACATGCCCGCAATGTAGTTCTGCGCGCCCGAGAAGCGGAACCCGCCATACCACCACAGCTTGTCCTTGACGAGCGGGCCACCAGCTGCAGGATTGACGTCCCAGATCTTCTTGACGCTGTTCACGCGGGCGAGACCGATCTTGATCAGGTCATCGGTGAGGTTGTCGCTCTGCAGGCTGGCGTTGCTGAAGTTGCCGAAGAAGTAGCCCCTGAAGCTGTTGCCACCTTCTTTGGGAATCGTGTTGCTCAGCACGCCGCTCGAGCGCCACTCGGCCGACAGGGCGCTGGTGGTGATCGTCATCTCCTGCACGGTGCCGGTGTTCTGCACCAGCGTGGTGTTGTAGCCACCACCCGTGTTGTTCATGTTGTTGTAGGGCATGCCGTTCATGACGAGCGGCATCTGGTCGGCACGGCTGCCGTGCACCGAGAGCGTCTGGTAGCGCTCGCCGCCCGTGCCGCCGACGTCCTGGCTGCTCAGCGCCGTGGTCACGCCGGGGACGAGCACGCTGAGGCTCTGGAAGCTGCGGCCGGTCGGAATCGCGTCGATGAGTTCGCTGGTCAGCGACTTGCGCTGCTGCACGCTCTGCGAGTCGATGAGCGGGCTCTGCCCCGAGACGGTGATCGTTTCCTCGAGTCCGCCGACCTTCAGGTCGGTGTTGATCGTTGCGGTGAAGCCGCCGGTCAGCTCGACACCTTCACGCTTGACCGTGCTGAATCCGGGCAGCGTGAAGGTCACGCTGTAAGTCCCAGGACGCAAATCAATGATGTTGTAACGCCCGTCGGCGTCGGTGATGGCGGTGCGCGTCTTCTCAATGAGCGCGGGACTCGAGGCTTCGACCGTGACACCCGGCATGACGCCGCCGGACGTGTCGCGGACCAGACCCGCGATGCTCCCGTTCTGCTGCGCGTAGGCCGCGTGGCCGATGGCCACGCAAGCCAGCGCGAGCAGGCCCATTCTCAACGATTTGAACATTCTGCCTCCCCAGGGTAGTAGGTGCGCGATAGAGCCGGGGGAGTCTCGCATAGGCGAAGACGTGCTGCAATGGACAATCCTGTGAAAGACGTCGGCATTGCACTGACACTTCGTAGAATTGGAACTCGATGAACTCAGCAGACGCTCTTCGTATCTGGCGCCTTCGCAAACGCAACCTCTACGTTGATGCCGAACTCACGCCGGTTCCCGACAGCGAAGCCTGGATGTTGAGTATTTATTACGGCACGACGTTGACGTCCTCTCGCCGATGCGACACGAGAGCAGACGCGGTGGATGAGGGGCGCGCACGGCGCGCGGAACTCGAGCGCGAAGGGTGGACGTTCCACTGGTGAGCGTGAGATCTCGCGCCTGGTGAAGGCTCACGGACGGCAATGGCCGTCATGCCTCGCGGCGATGACGGCCATGGGTCGGGTGCGGAGGAACGCGTCCGGGTGAACGGTCTAGATCTTCACCTTGCGTGGGAACTGGCCGTTGTCCTCGAGGAACGTCTTCTTGCTGGCCAGATCGGCTGCGGTTGGCTGCGTCGCACCGCTGGTGTCGGTGACGCGTGACACGAGCGTGTGTTCACCAGGTGTGGCGCCCGTCCACTCGAAGGTGAAGAGCTTCCACGAGTACGTGCTCGTCGTATCCGCATCGAGCGTGGCCTTCTGCCACGGCCCATCGTCCACCTTCACTTCGACGGAGCGGATCGGCGTGCCGTCGTTCAGCACATAGCCAGTCACCTTGTGGTTCTTGCCGTTGGTCGTGACGCGGGCAATCACCGACTTGAGCCGCATCCTGGTGACGGCGGTTTCCTTCGGCATGATCACGCCGCCGATGTTCTCTTCGCGCAAGGTGCGATACCAGCGCGTCTGGAACTTGCCCATGTAGGGCTCGCTCTGCACGTGCACGTTCGAGAGCCACTTCACGTTGGCGACGCCGTACCAGCCGGGCACGATGAGTCGCAGCGGAGCACCCTGGTTTACCGAGAGCGGCTGACCGTTGAGCGCCCAGGCGAGGAACGGCTCGCCAGACAGCGCCTGCTCACGATTGAGGCTGCGGCCGAACTGCTGCTCGACGTTGAATTTCTGATTACGCCATTCGATCTCCTCGGGGCCGTGATCGGCACCGAAGAAGACGAACTCGCGCGCGTCACGGCTGACGCCCGCCTTGTCGAACACCAGGCGCAGCGGAATACCCGTCCACTTGCCGTTGCCGGCGAAGCCCTGCACGAGGCGAGGGCTGTTGCCGGAGCACTCGAAGCCGGCGACCAGGTCGCGCGAACCGAGCTTCTTCAACTCGTCCAGCGTCAGTTCGAGCGGCGACATCACCATGCCGGTCACCTTCAAGCGGTAGGCGGCCATGTCGACGGTCGGATGACCGTAATGCTGGGTGGTGAAGAACTGGTCGGCCGGCGAGAACGGACCGTCGATCTTGCGGATGTCATAGGTCCGCGTCACCGGCGTCGGGTTCGGGTTGAAGTTGGCGGGGAAATCGCTGAAGGGGACAACGGTTTCGCCCTGCGCCAGCGCGGGCAGTGTCACGCCAGGCAGGTTGGCAATCGATAGTCCGACGCCCGCGATGCCGAGCTGTTTGATGAGGTCTCGTCGTGACAGTGCAGGGGCCATCGTGCCGTGTCCTCCAAGAAGAAAACGCAATTGGCGCGGATTCTAGCACGGCACTCGCGCCGCTCGGCGAACAACCTGCGAAGGACGAGAGGTGAGGTGCAGGCCATTGACGAGTCGCCCGTATAATCGCGTGCCTCCAATGCTGCGCATTCCTCGTCTCGCCGCTCTGTCCCTGCTTGTGCTCGTTACCGCCGGGCGTGTCCACGCGCAGCCAGTGGCCACCAGGACCGGGCCGGGCGAGCCGGGTACTCAGTCGACCCTGGTGAACGGCATCTCCATCAACGGGCCAGCCCCGCCCGTGGCACCTGAGACGCTGGCCAGGGATGGGCAAGGGCACGTGACGCTGCGCGCCAGTCGCATCAGCATGCCCATGAAGATCGACGGCAAGCTGGATGAAGAAAGCTATCAGCTCGTGCAGCCGATGGGCGGCTTCGTGCAGACCGAACCCAGACGCGGGGAGCCGGCCACCGAACAGACCGAGATGTGGCTCTTCTACGACGACGAGAACATCTACGTTGGAGCGAAGTGCTACGACTCGGCGGATGAGGGACAGTGGGTTGCCAACGAGTTGCGTCGCGACAGCATGAACGTGGTGCGCAACGAGAACTTCGCCATCTACTTCGACACGTTCCTCGATCGTCGAAACGCCTTCCTCTTCGAGCTCTCGCCAATCGGCGGCATCTACGACGCGTACGTGACCAACGAACGGTCACCGGGCAATACGGACTACAACCCCGTGTGGGATCGGCAGGCCGGCCGCTTCGAGCACGGCTGGACCGTGGAGATGGCCATTCCGTTTCGCGCCCTGCGCTACAAACCTGGTGCGTCGCAGGTCTGGGGAGTGAATGCGCGGCGCACGGTCCGCTGGAAGAATGAAGAGTCGTTCATTCAGCGGATGCCGCCCAATCAGGGCAGCGTCATCTTCCAGATATCGCTCGGCGGCACGCTGGTCGGCGTGGATGCGCCCTCCGGCAGCAAGAACCTCGAACTCAAGCCCTACGCGATCGCGGGCCTGTCGAGTGACCGGCTCGCCAAACCCGCCGTGAAAAACGATCTGTCGCGAGATGCTGGCTTCGACGTGAAGTACGGCGTGACGCAGAACCTGACGGCCGACTTCACCTACAACACCGACTTCGCCCAGGTGGAGGTCGATGAACAGCAGGTGAACCTCACACGGTTTCCGCTGTTCTTTCCTGAGAAGCGCGAGTTCTTCCTGGAAGGCCAGGGCATCTTCGACTTCGGCGGTGCCGAATCTACGACGCGAAGCGGCAACACGCTGACGCCCCTGCTGTTCTTCAGTCGACGCATCGGTCTCAATAACGGCGCGGAAGTGCCAATCGATGTCGGCGGACGTCTGACCGGCAAGGTGGGACGCACCACACTTGGCGTCATCGACGTGCGCGCCGGCGACACGGCGGCCACGCCGACCACCAACTTCGGCGTCGTGCGCATGAAACAGGATGTGGGACGACGGAGCAATGTTGGGCTGCTCTATACGGGCCGCTCGAATAGCGTGTCGAGCCTGCAGGCGAGCCAGGCATACGGTGTCGACGCCACCCTCGGGTTCTACGACAACTGGACGATCAATACCTACTGGGCGCGAAGCGAACGACCTGGCGCACGCGGCAACGATACGAGCTACCGCGCCAATGCGGTCTACAACGGCGACCGCTACGGCGTGCAGTACGAGAAGCTGCGCGTCGACGAGAACTTCAATCCCGAGGTCGGCTTCCTGCGCCGGTCGGCGTTCGATCGGCAGTTCGGCTCACTGCGCTTCAGCCCGCGGCCAGCGCGCTCCAAACGCATCCGCAAGCACACCTACACCGTCAATTACGACTACATCGCCAACATGCACGGGCGCCTCGAGAGTCGCGACGTCAACGCCGCGTACGCCATCGCCTTCCAGAACGGCGACGGGTTCAATGCGCAGGTCGGCAGAAGCTACGAGTACCTGCCGGCTCCGTTCACGATTGCGCCTGGCGTGCGGCTGCCGGTTGGCGGATACGCGTTTGGCGACGTCACGGCCGCCTGGGCACAAGGGAACCAGCACAAGCTCGCCGGCACCTTCACGCTGACGGCCGGCACCTTCTACGACGGCCACCGCACGACGGCGAGCTACAGCAGCGGCCGCATCGAGCTGTCGCCGCGCATCTCGCTCGAACCAGGCGTGTCGGTGAACTGGGTTGAACTCGTGGAGGGGCGCTTCACGACCCGGCTGCTCTCGAACAGAGCGACCTTCACCGTCACACCGCGCATGTTCATCAGCGGACTGGTGCAGTACAACTCCAGCACCAACGCTGTCAGCACGAACCTTCGCATGCGGTGGGAGTACAACCCGGGCAGCGAACTCTTCGTGGTCTACACCGACGAACACGACACGGCGCTCTCAGGAATACCCACCCTGAAGAACCGCGCGTTTGTCGTGAAGATGAATCGTCTGTTTCAGTTCTGACCTGACGCGGACACCGTCACGCTCGCCACGCAGTCCTGGTCTGGATTGAACCGCAGCGGCCACCACCGTTCGAACGCCGTGTCGGTGGCGCCGACGATGAGGATGGGCGAGAGCGTGGACGGATCGTACATGCCTGTCCCTGCCTGCTCCGGAAACGCCGGAATCAAGTCGACGCGCAACTGCGAGAACGGCGCGGAGTCGAACGGAACGAAGTAAACCTCCGCACGTCCATCGGCATCCGACCGCACGTGATGCGCGAGGCACACCGGTTCGAAGCGCGCGGCATCCAGTCCCGCATCGTGCGCCATCCGCATGACCGAGTCGGTGCCGAACACACCCTGCAGACCTTCCTCGAATTCGGTGCGTAGCACGAGCGGCAAGCCAGAGTGCGGCGGCGTGATGAGCGCGCGTCCGGCGTGTCGCGTCGCGTCCGCGGCAAGCATTGACATCAGCCGCGCTGGTGGCACCACCGAGACGACCCACGGGTCGGTGCCGTCGCTCACAACGACTGGCCAGTTCGTCAACGCTGCCGCGTCAATCGCAGGTGCGACGTGCGGACGTCGTCCGAGCCACAACCATGTCGCTCCGGCGACGACGATTGCAAGGAAACCGATCAGAATCGCGCGGCGCAGCCAGGACACCTTGCAATAGTACCGTGAGGGTCCACAAGCACCTGATAAAGTAAGAGTCTCTTCACCCGTGAGTTTTTCTCTTCATTCACAAAACCTTTAGATGGGCCGTTCTGTCTCCGCTCTTGCGCTGTTCGTGTGCCTCTTCGCCGGCGTTCTGCATGCGCAGTCTTCATCTCCGTCACTGACGACGGACGCGTCAGCGTCCAACACCGCAGTCATCTCTCGAAGCGCCGACGGTCTGGTCACCGTACGCGCGACCCGCGTGCGTGAGCCGCTCGTGCTCGACGGCAAGCTCGACGAGGATGTCTACGCTCGCGTCCCTGCCATCGATGGCTTCCTGCAGCAGGAGCCGCTCGAGGGCGCCCCGGCAACGGAACAGACACTTGTGTGGCTGCTGTTCGATGAGCGCAACATTTATGTCGCGGCGCGACTGCACGATTCGCAACCGGACCGCGAGGTCATCAGCGAGATGCGGCGTGACGGGCTCGGCACGAACGACAACGAGAGCTTCGGCGTCGTGTTCGACACCTTTCACGATCGCCGGAACGGATTCCTCTTCCAGGTCAGTCTGGCGGGCGGACTGTACGACGGCTACATCACCGACGAGCGCGATCTGAATCGTGACTGGAGCACGGTGTGGGACTCGCGGACGGTGCGCACCGACGATGGCTGGACCGTGGAGATGGCCATTCCGTTCAAGTCTTTGCGTTTCCCGCCGGGCAGCAACGACTGGGGCATCAACTTCAAGCGTGTGGTGAAGTGGAAGAACGAGAACCAGTACCTCACGCGCATGCCCGCCGCGCTGGGGCGCCGCGCCGTCAACAAGCTCTCGTCAGCGGCGACACTCGCCGGCATGGAACCGCCGCAGACGCATCGCAACTTCGAGCTCAAGCCGTACGGCATTACCGGATTCACGACTGACCATCCCGCTGGCGTGTCGTCGTCGAATGCCGGCAAGCACGACGTCGGCATCGACATGAAGGTCGGCATCACGGACGGACTGACTGCGGACTTCACCTACAACACCGATTTTGCGCAGGTGGAGGAAGACGAGCAGCAGGCGAACCTCACGCGTTTCAGCGTGCTGTTCCCCGAGAAGCGCGACTTCTTCCTGGAAGGCCAGGGCATCTTCGCATTCGGCGGTCAGTCGAACCGGCCGCCCGGAACGTCGTCTGTCTTCGGCAATCCGCAGCAGCCCGACGTGCCGGTGATGTTCTTCAGCAGGCGCATCGGACTGGTTGACGGCAAGGAAGTGCCGATCGATGTCGGCGGGCGCGCGACGGGCAAGAACGGCCCGTACAGCCTCGGCTTCATCGACATTCGCACGAGCAGCGATGACACGCGCAACCTGGCGGCCACCAACTTCGGTGTGGTTCGCGTGAAGCGTGACATCCTCCGCCGCAGCGCGGTCGGCGTGCTCCTCACCGATCGCTCGTCGACACAGCTTGGCTCCGGCCACGCCAGCATGGTGGGTGTGGACGGTGTGTTTTCGTTCTTTCAGAACCTGAACATCAACACCTATCTGGCGGCCAGCGAGAACCCGGGCTCGAGCGGCGACAACGCAAGCTACCGGGCACAGCTCGATTACAACGCGGACAAGTACGGACTGCAGATCGAGCGTCTGGATCTGCAGAAGAACTTCGCGCCCGATGTCGGCTTTACCCGGCGCACGGCGTTCGCGCGCAACACGGTCTACGCGCGCTACAGTCCGCGTCCGCGCTCGAAGACGATTCGGAAGGTGTACTACGAGGGGAGCTTCGACTACATCACCGATCCGTCCAATCGTCTGCAGTCGCGAGCCGGCCTCGAGGCGCTTAATGCAGAACTGCAGAGCGGCGATCAGCTGGCGCTCGAAGTCGCCCAGAACTACGAACGTCTTGACAAGGACTTCGAGGTGTCGCCCGGTGTGAAGATTCCACCGGGGGGATATCCGTTCAACGAGATTCACCTGCTGTACAACCCTGGCCCGCAGCGTCCCGTGTCGGCGAACATGACGGTCGAGTACGGGCAGTTCTACAACGGCACGCGCACCGGCATCTCGACCAGTCGAGGCCGCGTGCAGATCAGTCCGCAGATCACACTCGAGCCCGGCATCACGTTGAACATCGTGCGCATGCCGGAAGGCAACTTCAACTCCACGCTGTTCAACACGCGCGCCACGTATACGCTGACGCCGCGCATGAGTGCGAGTGCGCTCATGCAGTACAACTCGACGGCGTCCAGCTTCAGCAGCAACATCCGCTTTCGCTGGGAGTATCAGCCTGGCAGCGACCTGTTCGTGGTCTTGACCGACAACCGCGACACGGCGTTGACCGGCTTCCCCGAACTGCGGAACCGGGCGTTTGTCGTCAAGTTCACCCGGCTGTTCCGTCTCTGAGCCGCAACTCGACTCGCGCTATGCTGCGGCGTCGTGCCCATGACGAGCGGCGTTGATAAACGTGTCACGTCCAGTTCCAGGTTCGGCGCGGCGTCACCGCCCTGCGAGGTGAGCAGCGCTGAGCGCTGGGCACTGGTCAGCCTCGCGGTTCCTGCGTCAAGCGTGCTCGGCGCCTGGGCGCTCGATACGCTCGGCTTCAGGTTCCCGCCGACGCTCATGCTCGCCTTCGCGACAACGTGCGCCGCACTGGTGTGGTTCACGCTGCGCAGGCAGACGCGCGTTGACACCGGCGACACGCTCGCCTTCGGCGCCATCGTGTGCGGGCTGACCGCCTGGCTGCTGTGGCTCGCGCGTCCGACGCTGCTCCCGCTCAGCACCGGGCCAGACCTGACGCACCATCTGCTGCTCGTCGACTTCATCGAACAGCATTGGCGGCTGGTGCACGACCAGGCGCTGGCGCGTCAGTTGGGCGAAATGGCGGAGTACACACCGGGCGCCCACATCATTGGCGCGCTGGCGGGTGCCTGGAGCGGCACCGGCGGCCTGCGCGCGTTCCACACACTGCAGTCGATGATGGTGGGGCTCGAGACCGGCGTGCTCTATCTGCTCGCGCGTCGGTTGCTATTGCCAGACTCACCGCGAGCCCTGGCGATGAGCGTTGTCGCCTTCCTGTTTGTCTCGCCGCGCTACATGCTCGGCGACTTCACCGAGTATGGGTTCTTCGCGCAGGTCATCTCAGAGACCTTCGTGGTGGCGGTCTGGTGGACGACTGCCGCGTGGGACCATCGGCCAGACTGGCGCCTGGCGCTTGCGATAGGTCTTTTCGGAGCGACGGTGTTTCTTGTCTGGCCGGTGTACTCAGGACCACCGATGCTCGGGGCTTTTCTGGTCATGGCATCGAGAACCGAAACGAGACTCGTGCAACGCGTGCGTCAGGGGCTGGTCGCCTTCGTGCCCTTCGGGCTGGTGGCAGGTGCGTACCTGCTTGGCCGCCTTGGCTGGCTTCGTCTCGCGGGAACTGGCGGAGCGGCACCCGTGCCTTCCGTTGCGAGCGTCGGCCTTCCGCTCATCGTGCTGGGCATCTGCGGCGCACTGCTCCTGATGACCAGGCGATCAGGACGGCCAACCCTGTTCTTTGTCTGTGCGCTGGCGGCACAGACGCTGGCGCTCTACGTCGTTGCCACGCGAAGTGGAGCGCCGCAGCCGTACATGGCCCTGAAGATGTTCTATCTGTGGCTTAGGCCCATCGCCCTCTGCGCAACGCTGGCGGTAGCCTGGCTGTGGTGGCAGATATCGGTGCGGGTCCCCTCACACGAACCGGGTGGGGCCTCTTCGACGCGCCTGTCGCGCCTCGCGTGGAGCGTGCCCGTGTTGACCCTGCTGGCGGCCGCCTGGCCACTGTGGACGCACCCGCAACGTCTGCACCCGAAACCGCCAGCGATTTCGGCGCCACTCTACGACGCGGGTCGCTGGGCGCGCACCAACCTTCCGGCCGGATGCATCGAGTATCTGGTAGGCGACGATGAGACCGCGTACTGGTTGCATCTCGCGGTGCTGCGTAATCCGCGTGTGTCCGATCGTACGGGTGACAACTCGACCTACGAGCCCACCGATGCGGTGGTTCGGTGGCTCATGCCGAACGGTCTGCCGTACGCGATTGCGGACCTCGACGCGCTGCCACGCGATGTGCGCGACGAACTCGACATCATCTACAGGTCTGGCCGGGCCGCCGTCGCCAGACGTCGCACCGCGTCGTCGTGTGCGACTCCGTGAAGCGCCGGGCGTGCACTGTCCGGTATGATGTTCGCTCGCTTGGAACCGCTGCTCTCCATCATCGTCCCCGTCTACAACGAAGGCGCCACCATCGCTGCCGTTCTGGACCGGCTACTTTCCATCAGTCTCCCGCTCCCGCGCGAGATCATTGCGGTCAACGACGGATCGCGTGACGGGACCCGGGCGGCACTCGATGAGGCGGCTGCGCGCAGCTCGCTCATCACCGTCATTCACCAGGAACGTAACGGCGGCAAAGGGAAGGCGCTGCGGACGGCCCTCGCTCGAACCCGCGGCTCTATCGTCGCGATTCAGGACGCCGACCTCGAACTGGATCCGGCGCAGCTGGCCGAGTTG